>Ga0209164_1005796_pt1 | contig 10371 bp, 9 predicted proteins | sample MTBNYHSulfiMetaG_FD_187458 | JGI IMG/M metagenome (GOLD analysis project Ga0209164, IMG submission 187458) | Enrichment culture microbial communities from rom New York Harbor, USA that are MTBE-degrading - MTBE-NYH (New York Harbor Sulfidogenic)... | ecosystem: Environmental > Aquatic > Marine >... | reverse complement strand
GCCTTCTCGAGCTCTTTGCGGAAGATGATGTTGACGGCCCCGTCCGGCCCCATCACGGCGATCTCGGCCGTCGGCCAGGCCAGGTTGACGTCGCCGCGGATGTGCTTACTGCTCATCACGTCGTAGGCGCCGCCGTAGGCCTTGCGGGTGACGACGGTGAGCTTGGGTACCGTGGCCTCGCAGTAGGCGTAGAGCAGCTTCGCGCCGGCGCGGATGATGCCGCTGTGTTCTTGGTCGGTGCCGGGCAGGAAGCCGGGAACGTCGACGAAGGTCAGGATGGGGATGTTGAAGGCGTCGCAGAAGCGCACGAAGCGCCCGGCCTTCTCGGAAGCGTCGATGTCGAGCACCCCGGCCAGCACGGCGGGCTGGTTGGCGATGATGCCGATCGAGTGGCCGCCAAGGCGGGCGAAACCCACCACGATGTTGCGGGCGAAGTTCTTGTGGATCTCGAAGAATTGGCCGTCATCGACGATCAGTTGGATGGCCACCTTGATGTCGTAGGGCTTGCTGGGGTCGTCGGGCACTAGCGTGTCGAGGGCTGACTCTCGCCGCAAGGGGTCATCGCGTGTGGCGACGTAGGGTGGGTCTTCCAGATTGTTCTGGGGCAGGTAAGAGAGCAGTTTGCGGATCAGGAAGAGTGTATCGGCCTCGGTGTCGGCGGCCACGTGGCACACGCCGGAGACCTCCGAATGTACGTTGGCCCCGCCCAACTCCTCGAAAGTGACCTGCTCGTGGGTGACGGTCTTGACCACCTCCGGCCCGGTGATGAACATGTAGGACGAACTGCGCACCATGAAGATGAAGTCGGTGAGTGCCGGGGAATAGACTGCCCCACCGGCGCAAGGCCCCATGATGGCGCTGATCTGGGGCACGACGCCGGAGGCCAGGGTGTTGCGCAGGAAGATGTCGGCGTAGCCGCCCAGGGAGACCACGCCTTCCTGGATGCGAGCGCCGCCCGAGTCGTTCAAGCCGATCACCGGTGCCCCGTTCTTCAGCGCCATATCCATGATCTTGCAGATCTTCTCGGAATGCACCTCTCCCAAGCTGCCTCCGAAGACGGTGAAATCCTGCGAGAACACATAAACCAACCGGTCTTCGACGGTTCCCCAGCCGGTGACCACGCTGTCGCCGGTGTATTTGCGCTCGTCGAGGCCGAAATCGTTGGTGCGGTGAACGACGAAGGCATCCACCTCGCGGAAAGAGCCTTTATCCAGCAGCAGGTCGATGCGCTCTCGGGCGGTCAGTTTGCCGCGCTCGTGCTGCGCCTCGATGCGCTCCGGCCCGCCGCCTTGGCGACCTTGCGTCCGGCGCTGGCGCAGTTCGTTGATCTTGGGATCATCGGTCATTGTTTTCTCCGAAAAAAGGCCTTTGCCCTCGGTCGTGAAAGCATCCAGAAAACCAGGATTTGGGAAAGCAGGGTGATGGTGATGGCGAAGGGGCGGTTGTATGGTTCGTTGGGGTTGCTTACCAATATTAACCTCTCTAGCCAATAATAGATACCAAAAGTCGGTGCAGCAATCCGCGCCGCCAGCGATGCCCAGCTTGAGCCTCGCCATAGCCCGACGGTTATTGCCAGGCCTACCAGGCTCCAAACTATTCCGGTGGCCAGTAGATATGCCGGTGAAACTTGTAGGGGCAGGCTCTCGAGGTATGCCCATTGCCGGATGGCCAGCGCGGCGCGAACGGCATAGACGATCGTAACACTTAACACGCCAATTGCCAGCCACGTTACGTTTTGGGGGCGGGGAGCTTTCATTTGAGGTTGGTTGACCGATATCTCTGAGCCTAGGAGAGGACTGGCTAACTTATCGCCAGTGTGATCTTGCCCATCTGCTCGCCATCTACCAAGCGCTGCTGTGCGGCGGCGGCCTCGGCCAGTGGGAAGGTCTTATCCATCACAGGCTGTAGCGCGCCCTGGAAGACCAAGCCCATCACTGTGGCGAAATCAGTGTGCGCGCCCATGGTCGAGCCGAGGATCGAAAGGTGCTTGCCGAAGACGAAGCGGTTGTCTATCTCGAACTTGGCGCCGCCGGTGTTGCCCACCGTGAGGATGCGCCCTCCTTTGCGAGCGGCGCGCATGCTCAGCGGGAAGGTGGTGCCGACGTTATCCACCACCACGTCGACGCCGTGCTTGGCGGTCATGTGGTAGACGGTTTTGGCCCAGTTCTCCTCCTTTGAACGGTCGATCAGGTGATCGGCGCCCAGGCTTTCTGCCAGTTTCAGCTTCTCGGCGCTCGAGCCGACCACGTATACGCTGGCCCCGGCTAGCTTGGCGATCTGGATGCTGGCGGTGTTCACGCCGCCGGAGGCACCAACGATCAAGATGCTCTCACCTGGGCGCAGTTCCCCCCTGGTGATCAGCGAGTGCCAGGCGGTGTGAAAGACTAAGCCGGCCGCCGCAGCGGCACGGGCGTCAAAACCCTGCGGAAGGGCCAGCAGGTTGCCTGCCGGGACCACCACGTACTCGGCGTAAGTGCCGGGAACGGTTTCCCCCAGCAGGTGCCAGTGAAGACAGCGATTATCTTGTCCGGCGATGCAGAACTCACAGGCCCCGCAACTCAAATTGGCGTTGATCACCACCCGGTCGCCCAGCGACCACTCGCTGACGCCTTCACCAATTGCCGCCACCGTGCCGGCGCCATCGGCACCGGGGATGTGGGGATACTCGAGCTTGATGCCTGGCCAGCCCTCACGCACCCACAGGTCCAGGCGGTTCAGGGCGGCGGCTTCTAGCTTGACCAGCACCTCCCCAGGCCCAGGTTCTGGGGTAGCCAGGTCGGCGTAGGTCAAGACCTCAGGGCCGCCGTGTTCGTGGAACAGGATTGCCTTCATGAATGAACGCCTCTGCCACAATTATATCAGCGCCAATTCGCATGCAACCACAGTTATCGCTCCTGCCGACTTCTGTACTGAATGACATCGCCTAAGGTACAATGAAGCGCGGGCTCCAAAATTACATTAGGTTGCGGGCTTTGAGAGGATAATTATGAGTTTCATTCACGGAAGACTGGCTCTTACCGCCTTCACTTATTTCCTCATCCTATCGCTGTGGGGATTTTGGCGCTTTTTCCGCAAGCAGGGCGTTAGTCCGGCCTACTGGGGCGCCTTGGCGGTCGGCGAGATCTTGCTGCTGGCGCAGGCCTTGCTGGGCGGCTATCTTTGGATCACCGGGTTGCAGCCAGCACGAGATATTCATATCTTGTATGGTGTGATCGTCCCGATCATGATCCCTGGTGCATACCTATACACCAAGGGGCGAGACGGACGCCCGGAGGTCTTGATTTACGCTGCGGCGACGATCATCGCTGTGGCTTTGCTGATGCGCGCCATCGTCACCGCCGTGCCTGGGGGCTAGAATAGTCGGGGCGGAAAAATAGCCAGGGCGGATAAATATAGGTAAATTTACCCCAATTTGCCTTGTTCTCTAAACTTATATGTGATAAAATCCACAACGTTTGTCATATATCCCGCCTTGAGGAGAGGTTGGATGAGTGAGGAGCACGCCATAATTGAAGAAGTGGAAGGGGAGGGCCAGACAGAGGAAGAATCGACAACCAAGCAGCCGATCAATCGCCGTGAGGCGCTCAATCTCGCTTGGTTGGCTTCACTCGGCTTTCTGGTTCTCAACGTAGGCGGTGTAGCGGTATTATTTGGTTATCCGCGGTTTAAGGAGGGTGAATTTGGGGGCATCGTTCGGGTTGGCGCGGTCGCTGATCTGCCGGAAGTGGGCACCCCCCCTGAGAATTTCCCCAAAGTGAAATTTTGGCTGGTGAACGCTGAAGATGGGGTTAGGGCGCTTTATAAGGTTTGCCCCCACCTGGGCTGTCTGTATGGCTGGAGCGACCAGGAATTCAAGTTCATCTGCCCCTGCCACGGTTCACAGTACGAATACGAGGGCGACTACATTCAAGGGCCTGCTCCGCGCAGCCTGGATGAGTTCGTCGTGCGCGTCGTCGATGGGGAGACCGGCGAAGTTCTGGCGGAGACGCCAGAAGAGGGTGGCCCTGTGGAGCTGCCCGATGCGCCGAACGCCGAAATCGTCGTGGATACCGGTAAAAAGATAACTGGGCAGAAGCACAATTAGCTATATCAGTCCCCGTTTTGGATACGGCTGCTAGTTTGGAAGTGAGTTTCGAGAATCTTTCCCGTAAGGACGGAGAAGGAAATGCTTGATAGTATTCGCCAGAAAGTTCGCATCCCCCCGTGGGAAGAATTGCGCCAGAAGATCTACGATAGGATCGATAACCGTGTGCGCATCATCACCGCCGGTCTGAGCATCAAGGAGCTGCGCGCCGTGCTGCGCGGCGATCCGCCCACCGAGCGACCTAACCCGCGCTACAGAGTAATCACCACCAGCTTCGTCGCTCACCTGCGGCCGCGCTACTATCCCAAGGCGGCCACTTGGTTCACGCATACCTTCCGCCTGGGCTGGTTCACGACCTTCTTCTTCGTCGTCGAGGTGATCACCGGGCTGATCCTGATGATCTATTACGTTCCCCATCCCGATCAGGCCTATCAGTCGATCTTGACGATAGAAAGCAATGTCTGGTTCGGCGAATTGCTGCGTGACACCCATCGCCTGGGCGCCGAGGCCATGGTGATCTTCAGCTGGCTGCACCTGCTGCGCACTTACTTCACCGGCTCGTACAAGGGGCCGCGCACTTTCACCTGGCTGACCGGTGTGATTCTACTGTTGATCACGGCCTGGCTGAGCTTCACCGGCTACTTGCTGCCCTGGGATCAGTTGGCCTACTGGGCGGTCACGGTTGGCACCAGCATTACCGAATCGGGGCCTGGAGTCGGGCCGGCGCTGAACTTGCTGATGCGTGGCGCGCCCGATATCGGAGCTGGCGGCTTGCTGCGCTTCTACTTGCAGCACGTCGTCTTATTCCCGCTTCTGGCGATTCTGTTCATCAGCATCCACTATTACAAGGTGTCCCGTGAGCACGGCATTTCCCTGCCGGCTTCGGTCGAGGAGGGCGATCTAACCCCGGAAGAGAAAAAAGAGCACAATCGCCGCATCGACCTGATCCCGGATTTACTCACCCATGAATTGTTCCTGGTAAGCGTGGGCATCTTCATCATGCTGGTGATCCTGGGATTTGGCCTGTTCAATTCTCCACTGGAGACCCATGCCAACCCACAGCAGACGCCTCTGGATACCAAAGCCCCGTGGTATTTCTGGTGGCTACAAGGCATGCTCAAGATCGACCCGGCCAACATCATCGAGACCTTGCTGGGCTACGTCGGCATTCATGTCGAACTGAGCCAGCTGCTGGATAGCAAATTCATCATGGGATTAGTGCTGCCGCCTACGCTGGTGCTCACCTTGATGGCGATTCCCTACATCGACCGCAATCCCAGCCGCTTGGCCCGCAAACGTCCTTTTGCCATCACCTGGGGCATCATCTGGATATTCATCGTGATCGCCTTGAGTTTCATGGGAACCCCAGCCTATGGTATCGAGACGCCAGCGGCCACGCGCATTGTGCAGGATTTGGCGCCTGAGGAAGGATTGGGCCCCTTGCGGGCTATCCCCTATGCCGAATTGCAGCAGGGCGCTTACGTGGTGGGCGAGGACTACGGTCGCGATCTATGCCCGGACCTGGTCTACCAGCCCGAGCCGGACGAGAACCCCGACAAACTGGTGATTGGCTGCCCGGCGCTCACCACGGTCTTCGGGGAGTATTCCGATCGCCTGCTCGCCGCCGAGGATGAAGGTGAATTGCCCGACTTGCAGGCTCAGCTGGTCATCGAGGAATGGCAGCCCGACCTGAAGAAGGTGACCACCCATATCGAGTGGAGCGATCCCGATTCTGGCGAAGTCAAGACCTACGAGAAGCATTTCTTCCTGCACCGTGAGCGGGAATATAGTGAATGATTGGGTGTGAGGAGGAGATGGAGAAACCATGAAACGCGTGCAACTTGAAATCCTGCTAGGGACGATCTTCGTTCTGCTGAGCATGGGCATCCTCATCTACCTGGGGTTCAAGGAGCCGACCCGGATGCAGGATTACGAACGCATTCAAGCCGCCGAGCAGATTGAATTCGGCGCCGGTCTCTTCGAGGCCAATTGCACCCGCTGCCACGGCACGCAGGCGCAGGGTACCGCTTTGGCGCCCTGTCTGCGCTGCGAGGAACTCTTCACTACCCGCTTGGACGAGGTTGGCTGGGAGGGCAGCCTGGAAGACTACGTCATCTCGGTGATAACCACCGGACGCCAGGTCTCGACGCGGCCCGAGCTTTACCCCGGCGGCGGCAAGCCAGCCATGCCCACTTGGTCTGAGAAACTGGGCGGCCCGTTGCGCGACGACCAGATCCGCGCCATAGCCGCTTTCATCATGAATTATGAGGGGTATGCCCTGGGCTTGGTGCCCACACCGGAGGGGGTGGTGGTCGAAGGCGCCGATCCTGGCCGAGTCGTCTTCAGCGATACCGGCTGTACGGCCTGCCATACGATCAGCGGCCTGAGCACGGCTACGGTCGGTCCGGTTCTGGACGGACTGGCAAGCCGGGCGGGGGATCGGGTGCCCAATTTGTCGGCCGAGGACTACATTCGCCAATCGATCCTGGATCCGAACGCCTACGTTGTTTCGGGCTTCGAGTCTGGCGTCATGCCTGATAACTTCAGCGAGGTTTTGAGCGACCAGCAGCTTGACGATCTGGTCAATTTCTTGCTCACGCTCGCTGAGTAGAATGCGAATTCGCTTTCGAGGCGCCCCCAACCTCTCCCGGCCGGGAAATGTTGGGGGCGTTTGTTTGAATGGACATGATTTGCCCGTCACAGGCGGGGATGTTATACTTTGGACGCCCTAATCGTCAAGCGGTCATCGAGCTTGCTGGGTTCACCCTATGAGAACAAAATGGATTTTGGCCCTTGGCCTGATTTTCGTCATCACCAGCGCTTTGCTGTTCACCGCCTCGGCGCGCGCCCAGAGCAACCTGCTTGGGGACCCCTTGCGGGGCGCGTTGCTCTTCGATAGCTGGTTCGCCGTTCTAGGGGTCGATCCTCCCGACGGGGATCACCCTCTCTGGTCTACTCAGGATACCAACAGCCGCGAAGGGGCTCAGACCTGGCGCTGCATTGAATGCCACGGGTGGGATTATCAAGGCGCCGACGGCGTTTACGGCAGTGGGCCGCACTACACCGGCTTCCCTGGAGTGATGGATGCCATGGAACAGCCGGATATCCGGCTGCTGCGCTGGCTCAGAGGCCGGGAAAACCCAGCACATGACTTCTCGCCCTATTTGTCAGAAAGGGACCTCCTGGACGTGATCGCCTTTCTGCGGACGAGCCTGGTTGATTACCACGCGATCATCAATTACGAGACCACTGCCTCGCGTGGCCGAGATATCAATGGCGAATCGCTCTACAATGGGGTGTGTGCCCTTTGCCACGGTGAAGATGGTGGGCAATTGAACTTTGGCACCGCGCACCAGCCGGAATTCGTGGCCGACATTGCCGTGGATGACCCCTGGCGCTTCGTGCACAAGGTGCGTTTCGGCCATCCCGGCTCGGATATGCCGTCCGGCGATGCGATCGGCTGGTCGCTCGCGCAAGTGGGCGATGTGCTAGCCTATGCTCAAACCCTGCCGCAAGCTGAGTACGTTCCACCGACGCCCACGGCCACCCCAGCGGTGATTGACCTTGAAAACCAGGGGGACACCGAGCTGCTCATCTGGGGCGCGGCGGCCATCGTGCTGGTGATCTTGATCGGCGCGGTCTGGGCTTTCTACAGGACTTGATTCTTCGCATAGCCATACCAAGCAGGGTGGCATTGACAGCGCTGTTCTCCTACGGTATCCTCACTCTGTCCAGGTGGGTCCGGCGCGGCGGAGCCCCGTGAACCCCGTCAGGTCCGAAAGGAAGCAGCGGTAAGTGGGTCGCTCTGGGTGCCGCCGGGTAGCCTGCCTGGACCTTCTTATCCGATGAAAGCGCAACTACTTTCCATCCTGAAATCCATTCGAGTGTTCTACGTGGCAGGCACCCTGATCCTGGCCGGTTTGCTGCTGGCCGTCTTGACCTCGCGCAAGACCGTCACCGTTGATGTGGATGGGGAGAGCCAGTCGGTGACCACCACGGCGCTCACCGCCAAAGGGGCGCTGCGTAGCGCTGGTCTGCCCTTGCAAGCTGAGGATAAGGTCTACCCTGCGGCAGGGAGCTGGCTGCAGGATGGTCAGGTGGTGGAGGTGGCTCGCGCTGCCCGGGTTCAGATTTCCGCCGACGGCGAGACCTACACCCTGTTTACGGCCGAGCGCCACCCCGCCAACCTGTTGGCCCTGGCGGAGGTGCGCCTTTATCCCGGCGATCGGTTGCTGGTCAACGGTCAATGGCATTCGCCGGACGAGCCTTTGGCTTACGCACCGGTCTACTTCCTGGAATTGCGGCGAGCTGTGCCGGTGATCGTGCAGGATGGGGGGACGCGCTTCGCTTTCTCTTCGGCCGCTACTACCCTGGGGGAGGCGCTGTGGGAGGCCGGTATCACCCTTTACGCCGGCGACCAGCTCACGCCCTCGGTGGATACGCCGCTGGACGGGGAGGTCCACGCTACGCTCAAGCGTGCGCGGCAGATCGAGGTCACCCTCGGCGACCAAGTCATCACGGCCCGCTCGGCGGCCACAACGGTGGGCCAAGCGCTGAACGAGGTCGGCTTCCCGCTGCAAGGCCTGGATTACAGCCTGCCGGCCGAGGATGAGCCCCTGCCTGAGGATGGCCGTATCCAGGTGGTGCGTGTGGTTGAGGAACTGGTCTTGGAGCAGGAGCCGTTGCCCTTTACCACCCTCACCCAGCCGGTCGCCGACCTCGAGATCGACAATTACCAGGTCATTCAGCCCGGTGAATATGGCTTGCAGGCCCAACGTGTGCGGGTGCGCTACGAGGATGGTGTGGAGGTTTCGCGAGCCGTTGAGGGGGAATGGGTGGCGCGCGAGCCGGTGCCGCGCATTGAGGGCTACGGCACCAACATCATCATCCGGACGGCCAATACCGCCAACGGTCCCATCGAATACTGGCGCGCCGTGGAGGTGTATGCCACCTCCTATTCGCCCGCCAATTCGAGCGGTGTGCCGGGGGTGGTCTATCCCTACACATCTAGCGGAAAGCTGGTCAAAGAGGGGATGATCGCCGTGCGACTGTCGTGGTATTACTACATGAAGGGGCAGGCAGTCTACGTGCCGGATTACGGCTTCGCCACCGTCGAGGACGTCGGCACTTATCCTCCCGACAATCGCCATTGGATCGACCTGGCCTACAGCGATGCAAACTACGTCGGCCGCTATTATTGGACCACGCTGTACTTCTTGACCCCCGTGCCCCCCGCCGATCAAATCCTGTGGATCCTTCCCTAACTCCGGAGCCTTTAGATATTAAGGCACTGCTGCGCAAATACGGTCTGCGCCCCTCCAAGCGTCTGGGGCAGAATTTCCTGGTGGATGGGCAGGCTCTGGCGCGGGTGGTTGCCGCCGCCGAGATCACCACCGATGACGAGGTGCTGGAGATTGGGCCGGGCCTGGGCGGATTGACGCGCCTGCTGGCGCACGAAGCCCGCCGCGTGGTGGCGGTCGAGCTGGATGAGGCCCTGCTGCCCCCACTGCGAGAGGCGCTGGATGGGCTGGACAACGTGGAAGTGATCCCCGGCGACATCCTGGCGGTCGATCCGGGCGAGCTGTTCCAGGAATCCGGCTTCCTGGTGGTGGCCAACATCCCGTACTACATCACTTCGGCGGTGATTCGCCACTTGCTCTCGGCGAGCCGACGCCCGTCTCAGCTGGTGCTCACGGTGCAAAAGGAGGTCGCCGAGCGCATCTGTGCGGGGGCGGGGGCAATGAGCCTGCTAGCGCTGAGCGTGCAGGTATACGGCGCGCCTCGACGAGTGGCCGCCATTCCTGCCGGGGCCTTCTACCCCAGCCCCAAGGTCGATTCGGCGGTGGTGCGCGTCGACCTGTATGACGAGCCAGCCATCCCGGAGCAGCGCCTAGAACGCTTCTTCCGCCTGGCCAAGGCGGGCTTCAGCCAGAAGCGCAAGACCTTGCGCAATGCCCTGTCCGCCGGCATGGCCTGGACGAAAGAGCATGCCCAGGCTGTGTTGCGTGATGCCGGTATTGACCCGCAGCGGCGGGCGCAGACGCTGAGCCTGGAGGAATGGGGGCGCTTGGTGGAGAAATCTGGGACAGATGATTGAAAGCTGAAAAGGGGGATGTTATCCGTGAGGGATGGGCTTTAAATCACGGTAACTGTAGCGCAAATACCACACCCGCAAGGCGGCCTCTAGCTGTATACGCAATGTCATTTTCGATTCCCCCCACTTGCGGTCGGCGAAGTAAAAGGGCACCTCGAGGAAGCTAAAGCCCAATCGCTGGGCGATGTAAGCC
>Ga0209164_1005795_pt1 | contig 10372 bp, 4 predicted proteins | sample MTBNYHSulfiMetaG_FD_187458 | JGI IMG/M metagenome (GOLD analysis project Ga0209164, IMG submission 187458) | Enrichment culture microbial communities from rom New York Harbor, USA that are MTBE-degrading - MTBE-NYH (New York Harbor Sulfidogenic)... | ecosystem: Environmental > Aquatic > Marine >... | reverse complement strand
GTCTCCAGGAGAATGATGTTCCCGCCGCCGCCGAAATGACCGTAGGCCCCGCCCGGCGGGGGGAGGCTGGGGTCCAGGCTCAGGGCGCAGCCGGCCACGCTGACCAGCCTCAAGCCGGCCTCCCAGTCGGCCAGGTAGGCGTAGCCCCCGGCGTAGAAGACCCCCCTGGTCCGGTCCTGGGTCTCGATCCGGCCCAGCTCCACCGGGGCCGTAGGATCGCCGGCGTCGATGATCCTCAAGCCGGCCGAGTTGTCGGCCAGGAGGACCACCTGGTCCTGGACAAAGAGGCCGAAGCTGATATCCCCGCTGGCCAGCGAGCCCAGCTCCCGGGGTCGAGCCGGGTCGGAGACGTCGGCGATCCTCAGGCCCCCCTCGCCCTCGGTCAGATAGGCCGTGGTCCCCGCGACCCGGACCCCGTTGACCCCCCTGGTAAGGTCCCTGGCCGGCAGAACCCCGACCTCCCGGGGGCTGGACGGATCCCTGACATCCACGATCCTCAGCCCCCCCGGGCCGTCGGCCAGATAGGCCGTCTTGCCCAGGACGAAGACGTCCCGGCTGTCACCGGCCGAGGGGAGCCGGCCGACCTCCCTGGGGGCGGTGGGGTCGCTGACGTCGATGATCCTCAAGCCCCCGCCCGAGGCGTCGGCCAGGTAGGCCGTCTCATCCTGGACATAGACGTTGTAGCTCACGTCCCGGGTGGGGACCCGGCCCAGCTCCCTGACCTCGGACTTGGCCCTGGCGTCGATGATCCGGAGTCCCCCGCCGAAGTCGGCCAGAAAGACCAGCCCCTCCTGGACAAAGACCCCGAAGGCCTGGGAGAGCTCCTCCCCCTCCAGGGGCGGAACCACGGCCACCTCCCGGGGGTTGAACTTGTCGTCGATGTTGATGATCCGAAGCCCCGCCGAGCCGTCGGCCAGGTAGGCGAACCCCTCGGCCACGGCCACGTCGTGGCTGACCGAAAGGCTGGCCACCTTGGCCGTCTCCGCCCCGGGGCAGGAGCTCTGCTGGGGGAGGAGGATCTCCGGCCTGATCCTCACGTCCCGGGAGGGCCGGCCCATGATCGGGGCCAGCTCGCCGGCCAGGTTGGAGAGGAGAACCCGCTCCCAGTAGTACTCCAGGGCGTAACTGCCGTCCAGGCCCTGGAAGTAGGGCACCCCGGCGTCCTGGTTGTCCTCATCGAACAGGAGCAGGAAGCCCTCCTCCCACTGGGCCCGAAAATGGCGGTCGGCGAACCCGGGCAGGCTCAAGACCCAGCGGGAGGTCCGGTCCACGGGGACGGTGAACTCCAGCCGACCCCCGGGGCTGACAACCCCCTGGGAGAAGAGACCCTCGGCCGTGGAGACGGCCATCGTCCCGGCGGCGGCCCGGGTCAGTTGGCCCCCCTGGTAGGTGGCGGCCATGACCCGGAAGAAAAGCTCCGCCGCCCGGGCCGGGGATGTCGGGGGGAAAAGGCCGGCCAGAAGGATCAACCCCATGACCAGCCCCAGGCCCAGCCTGCCCCTGATGACGGAAAACCTTGTCCCCATCAGTCGAGGGAACACCCCCCCACCTCCCGCCGAGGATTAGCACCGCTGTCCGGGACCGGCGGCCGTCCCTTTCGGGGCGGACTAGTCCCAAGGGACCAGTTGAGTTTACCAGCCAGGGCCGGTCCGGTCACCCACCGAGGGGAGCGGAGGGATAGCCCGGATATTTCACGAGTCGAGTTGGCCGCAGATGCAAGGCGCGGGACACGAGGCTATAGTTTCCCTATGCCGAGTGTCCCGCAAGGCAGCAGATGCGGCTAAATCGGCTCGCCCGCAGGGTGAAGAACGCCAAAGATTCCCCACCTGGCAAAGGTTACAAACTGGCACCACGGAAAATAGCCCCTAACTCTATGTATCCGATTGAGATGGCTATCAATTTACCATCCTCTTTGGCGTTCTTCATGAAATATCCGGGATAGGGGCTTCGGATAAGGCCGGGCCGGCCCCTAGGGCTGGTCAGTCACCTCTCCCGGTCAGGTTCCGGACATGCCCCGATTTAAAGGCCGGCGGGAGGGGCTCGGGTGGCTCCGCGAAACCGAAAGCCGACCATTCCGATAGGTCTTGACCAAAAAGCCGGAAAACTGCATTCTGGGTTACTCTCGACCCCCCGGTTGATGTCCGAGGGGGATAAATATTGTCAATTTTTAAAGACCCGGAGCAACCTTGACCATCCGTCTCCTGGACACCGGCCTTCTCCCCGCCGCCCGGAACATGGCCCTGGACGGGATCATCCTGGAGGAGGTGGAGGCCGGCTTTTCGCCGCCCACCTTCCGCTTTCTCCGCTTCGACCCCCCGGCCGCCCTGGTGGGCTACAACCAGGACCTTTTCACCGAGATCCGGGTGGAGTACTGCCAGGAGCAGGGGATCGAGCTCAACCGCCGCCACACCGGCGGCGGGGCGATCCTCTTTGAGCCCTCCATGCTGGGCTTCGAGCTCTTCTGGCCGGTGGAGAGGGGCCTTCTCCCCGGCGGGTTGGCCGAGCTGACCGGCCGGCTGGGCGACCTGGCCGCCCGGGCCTTGACCCGCCTGGGGGTCCCGGCCGCCTTCCGGCCCCGCAACGACATCGAGATCGAGGGGCGGAAGGTCTCGGGAACCGGCCTGGTCTTTCTCTCCCGGGCCTGGATGTTCCAGGGCACGGTCCTGATCGACAACTGCCTGGAGCGGATGCTCCGGGCCCTCCGGGTCCCGGTGGAGAAGCTGAAAAAAAGGGAGATCCTCTCCCTGCTCCAGCGGCTGACCTTCCTGGCCGACGAGCTGGGCCGGCGGCCGAGGATGGAGGAGGTCAAGGCCGCCTTCAGGGAGGTCTTCCAGGAGGGCCTGGGGCTGGGCTTCACCCCGGCCGGGCTGACCGAGCGGGAGAAGGAGAGGCTGGGACGGGAGCTGGGCTTCTACTCCTCGGACCGGTGGATCCGCCGCGGCTCTCAAGCCAAGGGAGGGGCGGCCGGCTCGGAGATCCTCCGGGCCCGCTTAGGTCGGCTGGAGGTCACCCTCTGGGCCGACTTAAGCCGGCGGTCGATCAAGCAGGCCCTCATCCGGGGCGACTTCTTCACCAGACCTAAGCAGCTGGCCCTGGACCTGGAGGCTAGTTTAAGGGGGGTCCCCTTGAAGGAGCCGCCCGTCCGCCGGGCCCTGGCCGAGGCCTTCACCCGGACCAGGGGGGAGTTCGATACCCTTACCCAGGAGGAGCTGATCCGGGCCGTGGTCCGGGCCGTGGAGCGGGGGGCCGCCCCCTGGCCCGGGTTCGGGATCCAGGAGCTCAACCGGATCCATCCCCTGGGGGTGGAGCTGGACTTAAAAGGCTTCAACCGGCCGGAGGCCCTCCTCCTGCCCTACTGCGCCAAGGACCTGGGCTGCGCCCAGCGCCATGAGGACGGCTGCGACCAGTGCGGCCTGTGCCAGACCGGGGAGATGTACAACCTGGCCCTGAAAAGGGGCCTGGAGCCCATCACCGTGACCAGCTTCGAGCACCTGATGGAGGTCTTGAGAAGCCTCTCCGGCCGGCCCGGGGCGAGCTACATCGGCTCCTGCTGCCAGGCCTTTTTGGCCAAGCACCAGGAGGAGATGGTCGCCGCCGGGCCCAAGGGGATCATCGTCAACCTGGACTCCCTGACCTGCTACGACCTGGGCAAGGAGACCGAGGCCTACGCCGGAAGGTTCGAGAAGCAGAGCCGGCTGGAGGCCGGGCTGCTGGCCAAGGTGGTGGATTTTTTAACCCGCCCGGAACGGCCAGCCGAGGTTTGAATGCCCATGGACGCCCGGGAAGCCTATGACCTGGTGGTGGCCGGCGGCGGTCCGGCCGGGCTCTCGGCCGCGGCCGAGGCGGCCCGGGCCGGGACCAGGGTCCTGGTGGCCGAGGCCAAGACCCACCTGGGGGAGGGCTGCCGCTGCGCCGAGTACGTCCCGGCCCTCCTGGCCCGGGAGGTGGAGATCCCGGCCCGGGTCCGCCGTGCGGCCCTCTCCGGCCTGGAGACCAGGCTGGGCCAAGACAGGGCCGAGGCCCGCTCGCCGGGGTTCATCATCGAGCGCCGGGAGTGGGAGAAGGGGTTGGCCCTGGAGGCGGCCGCGGCCGGGGCTTTGGTTCAGGCCGGGGTCCGCTGCCTGGGGCCGGACGATCAGGGGCGGATCAGGCTCAAGGGGCCGGAAGGGGAGACCGGGGTCCGGGCCCGGGCCCTGGTGGCGGCCGACGGGGGGCTCTCCAGAGTCGCCTCCTCCCTGGGGCTGAACCCCTTGGAGGGGGTGGGGGCGGCCCAGCTGGAGGTGGAGGCCGGGCCGGAGCTTGAAGGGGCCGTGGTCGCCTTCCGGGAGGACCTCTTCGGCTACTTGTGGCTCTTTCCCAAGGGCCGGACGACCAACCTGGGCCTGGGGGGCGAGGTCTTGGGAAGGACGGGGCTGAGGGCCATGCTGGGCCAGTGGCACGCCGAGGCGATGGACCAGGGCCTGGCCGGGCCCTCGGTTCTCAGACGCAGCGCGGGCTTCATCCCGGTGAGCGGGCCGAGGGAGGAGACGGCCCTGGTGAGGAACGGGCTGGCCGTCTTCTTGGCCGGGGACGCGGCCGGGCTGACCCATCCTTTGACCGGGGCCGGCATCCCCCAGGCGGTCCTCTCCGGCCAGGAGGCGGGCCGGGCCGCGGCCCGTTTCTTAAGCGGCCAAGGCTCGGCCCCGGCCGAGTACCGGGCCGCCCTGAACGGGATCTGGGCCGGCCCCCTGGCCCGGGCCCGGAAGCGGCGGGAGGAGGCCCGGCGGCTGTGGGAGGGCGACCTCTTGGCCGGGGTAAAGGTCTTCTGGCCTTTGTGGCCCAAAGGGGCCCCCAAGGGGGGTCAAGGATGAGCCGGCCGGACCAGGAGCTTTTGGCCCGGGCTGCGGCCCTCTCCCGGGAGGGCCACGGGGAACGGGTGGGCTTCTTTGTTCCGGGGATGTTCGTCTACGATGGCCGGCGGGGAAGGTTCCCGGCCTTAAGCCTGACCGGGGACCGGTGCAGTTTAAGCTGCGGCCACTGCCAGGGCCTCCTCCTGGCCCAAATGACCCCGGCCCTGGACCCGGAGGGCCTGGTGGAGACAGCCGAGCGGGCCTGGCAGGGCGGCAGCCTGGGCTTGCTCATCTCCGGCGGCTGCGACTCGGAGGGGAAGCTCCCCTGGGAGAGATTCGCCCCGGCCCTGGCCCGGATCAAGGAGCGGACCGGGCTTTACCTGGCCGTTCACGCCGGCTTCGTGGACCTGGCCCAGGCCCGGGCCCTGAAACGGGCCGGGGTGGACAAGGCCATGATCGACGTCATCGGCCACGAGCAAACGGCCCGGGAGGTCTACCACCTCCCCGGGCTGGGTCCGGTGGAGGAAAGCCTCCAGGCCCTGGCCGAGGCCGGACTGGAGATGGCCCCCCACGTGGTGGCGGGCCTCCACTTCGGCCGGCTCAAGGGCGAGGAGCGGGCCGTGGAGCTGGCCCTGGCCGCCGGGGCCCGGACCCTGGTCTTCGTGGTCTTCATGCCGCTGAAGGGGACCCCCCTGGCCGGCTGCCGGCCGGTCCCCCCGGCCGAGGCGGTCAACCTCATCGCCCGGACCAGGCTCGGCCACCCGGAGGCGGTCCTCAACCTGGGCTGCGCCAAGCCCCGGGGGGCCTATCGCCGGGAGCTGGACCAATGGGCCCTGGCGGCCGGAATCAACAACATCGCCATCCCCGCCCCGGAGGCGGTGGACCTGGCCCCGGAGCTGGGGCTCGAGGTTGTCTGGCGGGAGACATGCTGCGCCGTGGATATTGCCATTGGAGACAAGGATAATGAACAGTCCTGAGTACTTGAGGATCAGCCTGGCCGCGGCCATGGAGCTGGGGTTCGTCCAGGGTTTCTTCTACCGGGGGGCCAGGCTCCACTGCATCAACCTCCTCTTGACCTACCAGGACGGCTGCAAAGCCAACTGCGCCTTCTGCGGCCTGTCCCGGGAGAGGACCGGCCTCTACCCGGACAAGAAGTTCATCCGGGTGGACTGGCCCACCAGGTCCACGGCCGAGATCATCGACCGGCTTAAAAACGCCCAGGAGGGGAAGGTGGTCCAGCGGGTCTGCCTCTCCATGATCACCCACCGGCGGGCCGTAGCCGACGGCTTAAGCCTGGCCGGGAGGCTGACCCGAGAGCTGACCCTGCCTTTGTCCATGCTCATCACCCCGACCCTGATGGATTTCAGGGACCTGATCCGGCTCAGGGAGACCGGGGTGGACCGGATCGGGGTGGCCATCGACTGCGCCACGCCCGAGCTTTTCGAGCGCCTTCGGGGCCGGGGGGTCAAGGGCCCCCACCACTGGAACCGCTACTGGGAGATCTACGACGGGGCGGTGGAGATCTTCGGCCGGGACAAGGCCGGGGTCCATCTCATCTGCGGCTTGGGCGAGACCGAGGCGGAGCTGGCCGGGGCCATCCAGCGGGCCAAGGACAGGGGCGGCTACACCCACCTCTTCAGCTTCTTCCCCGAGGGCCAAACCGGGCTGGCCCTTCACCCCCAGCCGCCCCTGGGGGTCTACCGCCGGATCCAGGTGGCCCGCTACCTTATCGACCAGGGGCTGGGCCGGGCCGAGGGGTTCGCCTACGACGACCAGGGGCGGATCGTCGATTTCGGCCTCAGGGAGGAGGCCCTGGAGGAGGTCCTGGCCACGGGCCAGGTCTTCATGACCTCCGGCTGCCCGGGCGAGACTTTTGTTGCGGCCTGCAACCGGCCCTTTGCCAACGAGCGGCCCGGACCGGAGATCAGGAACTTCCCCTTCCCCCCCAACCGGGAGGATCTGGCCGGGTGCCGGGCCCAGCTCTTCTCCGACCTGGAGGGGGAGGAACCTCTTGGGACGGCCGGGGAAGAGAAAAGGGCGGGTTCAGGGGTTAGATAATGTCCTATCCCAGGAGTGGCTTGCCGAAGGGCGGGGTGGGTTACCTCGCGGCCGGCCAGTCGCCGGGAGATGGCCGCCTGCGGCATAAGTATCACGCTGGAGGTAGTTGGCAGGCCATACTTTGAAATTTCCTCCGCCGACAGTTGATGGGGCGGCCGGCTCCGAAAGCCGGCTCTCTCGACAACGCCACCCCACCCTTATTTTGAGGAGGACCATGCATTTGAAGTCGTTTCAAAGCCTTCAATCGGGTTCGAGGTCAAGGAAGGCGAAGAAGCGGAACCGGAGGAATATATGATAATATTTCGAGGGTTACGCTTCGAGCCTGACGTAGAGATCGGGCCCGAGGGGAGGTTTTAAGACGACTTCTAGGCCTTGAACTCCCGGCCCAGCCGCCTTGCCAGGGCCCGGCGGGCGTCCAGGACCAGGCTCAGGAGGGAGGGGACCAGGAAGAGGGTGAAGACGGTGGAGACCAGGAGGCCGCCCACCACCACCGAGCCTAAGCCCCGGTAGAGCTCCGACCCGGCCCCGGGCATCAGGACCAGGGGCAGCATTCCCATGACCGAGGTCAGGACCGACATGAAGATGGGCCGGATCCTCAAGCTCACCGCCTGGCGGATGGCCTCCCGGGGGTCCAGCGACTCCTGGCGGATCCCCTGGAGGGACTGGTCCACCAGGAGGATGGCGTTGTTGACCACGATCCCCACCAGGATCACGAAGCCCAGCATGGTCAGGACGTCCAGGGCCTGGTAGGTGACGGCGCGGTTGACCGCCCACAGCCCCAGGAACCCGCCCGCCCCGGCCAGGGGTACGCTGAACATGATGATCAGGGGGTAGAGGTAGGAACCGTAGAGGGCGGCCATGAGGAGGAAGACCACCGCCAGGGCCAGGAGGAAGTTGCCGGACAGGGCCCGGGCGGTCCGGGTCAGGTCGTCGGCCGTGCCGGAGAGGCTGATCTCATAGGGCGGGGCCACCCGGCCCGAGTCCAGGAGGGGCCGGACCACCCGGCTCCGGATCCGGTCCATGGCCTCCTGGAGGGGCATCTCCTCGGGCGGATAGACCCGGAGGGTGATGGCCCGCCGCCGCTCGATGTGGTTGATCTGGGTCGGTCCCCCCACCAGCTTGGGGGGAGCCACCGAGTCCAGGGTCACCAGCCGGCCCAGGGGGGTGTTGAGCTCCATCCGCCCCAGGTCCTGGGTCCGGGTCACCCGGCCCGTTTCGGCCATCAGCTTCAGGTCGATGGAGTAGCCCTGGCGGCTGATCTCGTCGATCTTGGCCCCCTCAACCAGAACGTCCAGGTTGAAGCCCACCTCCTCGGCGGTCAGCCCCACCGCCGCGGCCCGGACCCGGTCCGGGGTGAACCTGATCTCCGGCTGGGCCAGGTCCAGGCTGGGCACAGGCCTGACCTGGGCCGCGCCCACCGCGGCCAGGACCTGCCCGAACATCTCCCCCCCCAGCCCCACCAGCCGGGCCAGGTCCGGGCCGGTCAGGTCGATGTCGATGGTCCGCCCCTGGGCCACCCCCCGCTGGAAGAGGCTGGTCTGCTGGACGATGGGGATCATTCCCGGCAGCTTGGCCAGGGAGCTTCTCATGATCGGGATCAGCTCCCTGACCCTGAGATCGTCCTGGGAGATGAGGCCCATGAAGATCTGGCCCTGGAAGGCGACGAAGAAGAAGTTCCGGACGGCCGGCTCCCTGGCCGCCCCTTCAGGCTTGTCCGGGTCCGGACCCCAGTGGTCGCGCCACTCCTCCTGGACGATCTGGACCACCCCGGCCAGCTCCTCGAGGTTGTAGCCGGGCGGGGGAATGAGGATCCCCAGAACCAGGTTCCGGTTCCCGGTGGGGAGGTACTCGGCCTTGGGGGAGAGGAACCAGGCCATGGACAGGGCCGCCCCGGTCAGGACCACCACCACCCCCAACCGGGCCAGGGTGGAGCCGGTCAGCCAGAAAACCAGGCCGGCCACCCCGCCCTTGACCCGGTCGGCCAGGTGGGCCAGGCCGAATAACCCGGTCAGCCTTTTCTTAAGCCTTCCCGGAGGCCGCTCCCCGGTCCCCCCGCCCACGATCCTGGCCGCCAGGGAGGGGATGACGGTGATGGACACGGCCAGGGAGATCAGGACGGCAAAGGAGACGGCGATGGCGATGTCGGCGAAGAGCTGGCCGGCCTCCTGCTTGATCCTGATCACCGGCAGGAAGACGGCCACGGTGGTCAGGGTGGAGGCCAGGATGGCCCCCCAGACCTGGACCGTGCCCTTGAAGGAGGCGGTGGCCCGGTCCTCGCCCAGCTGGCGGTGGCGGAAGATGTTCTCCAGGACGACGATGGAGTTGTCCACCACCAGCCCGGCGGCGAAGGCCAGACCGGCCAGGGAGATGACGTTTATGTTCCGGCCGAAGGCGGCCATCATGATGAAGGTCCCGATGAGGCTGATGGGGATGGCCAGGGTGATGATCACCGTCGTGGAGAAGGAGCGGAGGAAGAGAAGCAGGACCCCCACCGCCAGGGCCCCGCCGAGGTAGATGTTGTCCTTCACCAGGGCGATGGCCTGGACGATGTACTCGGTCTCGTCGTAGACCTGCTTGATAAAGAGGCCCATCTGGTCCAGAAGATCCCGGTTGATCTCCTCGATGGCCTTTTTCAGCCCGGCCATGACCTGGAGGACGTTGGCCCCGGTCTCCCGGACGGCGTTCATGAAGATGGTCGGCCGGCCGAAGTTGAAGGTGGTGGAGGTGGGCCGGGCGTAGTCCAGCCGGGCCAGGCCGATGTCCCGGATAAAGACCGGGGCTCCGTCCTCGTAGGCCAGGACTACCTGCTCCAGGTCCTCGGGCCGGGTGAACCTGGACTCGGTCCTGATCTCGTAGCGCCGTTTGCCCTCGTCCAGCCCGCCGGCCGAGAAGTCGTTGTTCTCCGATCTCAGGGCCCGGGCGATCCGGCTCATGGTCAGGTTGTGGGCGGCCACGGCCTTGGGGTCGACCACCACCTGCATCTCCGTGTCCCGGCCGCCGAAGACGTTGCCCGCGGCCACCCCGGGCACCCGCTCGATCAGGGGCAGGACCTGCTCCTCGATGAAGGTCCGGGTGGTCTCGATGGGCGGGCCCTGGCCGCCCTTGGGCAGGATCGACATCCAGGCGATGGGCGAGGCGTTGCCCCCGGCCGAGACCAGGACCGGCCGCTCGGCGTTGACCGGGTAGCTGGGGACCTGCTGGAGCTTGTTGTTGACCCGGAGCAAAGCCGCGTCGATCTGGGTCCCCACCTCGAACTCCAGGGTCACCGTGCCCCGGGAGTTGACCGACTCGCTGGTCATCCTGACCAGCCCCTCCACGGATTTAAGCTCCTTCTCCTGGGGCTCGATGATCTCCCGCTCGATCTCCTGGGGCGAGGCCCCGGGCCAGAGGGTCTCCACCGAGACGGTGGGCCGGTCCACGTTGGGGGTGAGCTGGATGGGGACCGAGAGGAGGGCCAGGATCCCGAACATGAGGATGAAGATGAC
>Ga0209164_1005794_pt1 | contig 10373 bp, 4 predicted proteins | sample MTBNYHSulfiMetaG_FD_187458 | JGI IMG/M metagenome (GOLD analysis project Ga0209164, IMG submission 187458) | Enrichment culture microbial communities from rom New York Harbor, USA that are MTBE-degrading - MTBE-NYH (New York Harbor Sulfidogenic)... | ecosystem: Environmental > Aquatic > Marine >... | reverse complement strand
TTGAGGGAACGAAGTGCAGCACTGTGATCTGCTGTTCCTTGATTGCTCTTACCAGGTATTCGGCATCCCGATGACCACCGGGCCTGGCCACGACGAGCTGCGCGCCGTTCAAGAGAGGCCAGAAGAACTCCCATACCGAGACATCGAAGCTGAAGGGCGTCTTCTGCAGGACTCGGTCACTGCTCGTGAGCCTGAAGTGGTCCTGCATCCACAACAACCGATTACAGATCGCGGCGTGGGTGTTGAGGGCTCCCTTGGGTCTGCCCGTGGAGCCGGAGGTGTAGATCATGTAGGCCAGGCTGGAAGGAGTCGCGGTCTCCGGCGGCTTGGATCTGCTTCCGGCAGCGATCCGTTCCCAGCCCGTGTCGAGGCACAACAGGTCTTTTCGGGGCAGGGAGAGTCGATCGGCGACCCCGCCCTGAGTCAGCAGCACTGCGGGCTCCGCATCGGAGAGCATGTAGGCCACCCTGTCGGCGGGGTACTCGGGGTCAATGGGAACGTAGGCTCCCCCCGCCTTCAGCGTCGCGTAGAGGGCCACGACCATCTCCAGCGAACGCTCCATGCAAACTCCCACCAGGATGTCCGTCCCGACGCCCAGGCTTCGAAGATGATTGGCAAGCCTGTTTGCCCGCCCATCCAGTTCCCGGTACGTCAGCCGGCGATCCTCGAAGCTCACGGCCACCGCGTCCGGGGTTCTGACCGCCTGAGCCTCGAACAGCTGATGGAGCAGCAGATCTCTTGGGTAGTCCGTCCGCGTGTCGTTCCACACGGACAGCCTGCCCCGCTCTTCTTCGGTGGTAATCGGCAGCTCTCCGAATGACCTCGCCCGGCCCTCCGAGAGTCTGTTCATGAGATCGACGAACTGCTCCTGCATCCGCCTTACTTGTTCGCGCTCGAACAGGCGGGCGTCGTACCACCAGGCGGTATCCCCGCTTCGGTCCTCGATGATGAGCACGATCTCGGCCTCGACCGTAGGGGCATGCTCCGGCAGTCTCTCAGCCCGTTCCACGACGAGGGGCAAAGCGAGCCTCCCCGCCTGCTTCAAAACCTTCCGGAGAGAAGGCGTTCTCAAGACCAGGTCGCGGGCGTAGGACCCGTGCGCTGCAGCTTCGGCGATCTGTCGTTCAACCTGGGATACCAGCTGCTCCGGCCCCCGAATTCCACGGAAGTCAAAGCGAACCGGCACATGGGAAGCAAAGTAAGCTTCGGTCCCTGACAGCAGCCGGGCGAGCTCCGCGTCCCTGTAGTAGACGTCGAAGGTGTCCTTGCCGCAGAGCCGATGGACATAGAGAAGAAACGCGGACAGAACCACGTCAGCGGGGCTGCGCCCCGTCGCAGACGTGGCGGACACCGCAGCGGCCTGGACATGGCGGAGCTCTAGAAACTGCGGCGCCTGGCCCGAAGAGGGCTCTGCTTTCTTGTAGGGCAGCTCGACCACTTCGAGGTCGAGCAGTCGCGGCGACCAAAAGTCTTCGTGCCTGCAGACCGTCTCATAGACCCGGGTGACCGCCGCCCCAAGATCGTGCCCGAGGCTTGGCAACCTGTCGCCAACCCGGAGTCCCTTCTGCTCGAGGAGCTCGCTTGCGCCGAAGGGCTGCCCATCCGGCAAGCAGAGCTCCGTCAGCTCGAGGTCCTGCGAGCTCGTGGATACCATCATGCCATCTTTGTCCACCGCGAGGATCGCGCCCGGGAGGTCGAGCGAACGCTCTGGGCTCACCCGGGCTCGCCGAACGATCACTGCCTCATCGCCGAGGTAGAGCTTCGGAAGTCCCAGCGGGTTGGGGTACGTGCCGTAGTCCAGAGCGCGAACCAGGGCGTCGATTTCCTCCGCGCAGAGGCTGAAATCCACCGTACATGCCGCCACGGGCCTTTTCCAGCGCGCGAAGTAGGTGCGCTCCTCGAGGTTCTGCGGGCGCCGCTCAGCACGACCCTCGCTCAGCTCGTCGACCAGCGCCGCGAAGGCCTCGATGCTCTTTTCGTAGCACTTCGCGTTGAGGCTCATGGCGGTTTCGTCTCGTGCGAGCGGAAAGACAACCGTCTTGAGGATGTCCCCCGCGTCGATCTGGTCGGCCATCACGTGCCAGGTCACCCCGTGATCGAACTCACGATTCATGATGGCCCAATTCGTGGCGTTCATGCCCGCGTACTTAGGCAGGGGCGCATCGTGAAAGTTGATCGACAGGCGTCGGGCCATTTTCAGCACTCCGCTCGGCACCTTCCAGACGTTGTCGATGCTGAAAAACAGGTCGAACGGCTCACGCTCGAGTGCCGTGAGCAGATCGCCGAGGGGTGAGATCGGACGCAGATTGTTCTCCTCGGCCCAACCTCGGACCGAAGGCTCGGAAGAGACGACCCCGACAATCCGGTGGCCGTTCCTGAGCAGGATATCCCCGCAGGCGATCAGCCTCGTGTTTGCTCCCATGAGAAGGCAGCTGTACTCGTTCATTTCAGCGCTCCAAATCGCTGGCCGGGTGAGGACAGCAAGGCAGTTCGAACTGGGGGGCGGTGCTCTGGACTAGAGGGCCGCCCGCGCAGATGGGACCTCAGAGGCGCTTCGGGCGGCGCCCGAGCTCAGGCACCGGTTCAGTTCTTCGGCCAGAAGTCCGACGTAGGGCTCTTGGAGCATGCCCCTGGGATGTACATCCAGAACATGCGTCTGCACTCCGCGTCCGGCCACCCCGCTCCACCCGAACTGAGGATCACTCTCCAGGGAGAAGTTGGTCCTCGGTCTGAAAAGCGCGATCCTGCCGGCGAAGGGTCGCGGTACGTATCGGGTCTGGGCGCGATCGTTGACCCGGTCGACCCGTACGTGAGGATAGTTCTTGCCAATCTTCAGCCGGAGTCGGTGGGCAATCGCCGCTATGAGCACGTTCGCCCGTACACGCATCCGGTTTCGCACCGTGGAAGCCTTGTCTGTCAAGAAAACCCACCTTGAGCTGGCACCGCTTTGTCGAAAGTTCTTGATGTTAAAGACGAACCGCTGAAGCGAATAGAGCAAGCGGTCAGGAAACGTGGATCGTCTGTTGAGCGCGTGGATGTTGTAGGTATCGAGCAGGGCCAGCAGTCCGATTTCATGGCCTGCGGCGGTCAAACTCCTGGCAACCTCGTAAGCAACGGTGCCCCCCATGCAGTAGCCGCCCAAGTAGTAGGGTCCCACAGGTTGAACGGATAGGATTTCGCGGACGTAGTGTGCCGCCATGCCCTCGATGGTATCGATCACCCTGCTGCTCGGATCAAGGCCCTGGGCTTGGATTCCGTAGACTGGACGCCTCTGATCCAGGTACCCGGCCAGCCGCTTGTAGAGTAGTACGTTGCCTTCGGCCCCGTGGATCAGGAACAGCGGGTGCTCGTCCCCGCCGCTCCTGATGAGTACGAGCGAAGACCAGTCCGGCTTCCAGCTCTTGGATCTGAGAGCACCGGCGATCTGCTCAATTGTGGGATCGGAAAAGAGTATCTTCATCGGGACGTTGACTCCCGTCTCCTTTTCGATGACCGAAAAGAGTTCGGCCGCCAGAAGGGAATGTCCTCCGAGCTCGAAGAAGTTGTCGCGGATCCCAATCGGTTTGACCCCCAGCACCTTCTCCCAGATCTCCACCAGCCGCCGCTCCAGCTCGTCCCGCGGCGCTTCATACTCGTTCTGCCCTCGAACCACCTCCCCACTGGGTTCCGGCAGCGCCTCCCGGTCGATCTTCCCGCTCGGGGTCAGCGGCATGCGCTGCAGCACCACGTACAGCGACGGCACCATGTATTCCGGCAGCATCTGCTTCACCGCCCTGCGCAGCTCATCCGCGCGGACCTCATGACCTTCTTTCACCGTGTAGTAGGCAACCAGCCGAGTGCTCTCCGCCCCTTCTCGAGCAGCGTCGACCACGACCTCTCGAATCCCCGCCTGCCCTCTCAGTACGCTCTCCACCTCTTCGGTATCTACCCTGTACCCGCGTACCTTCACCTGCTGATCCCGGCGGCCCCAGAACTCGATATCCCCGTTGGGCAGATACCGCCCCATGTCTCCGCTCTTGTACAAACGTTCGCCCGCCTGAAAGGGACTGTCGATGAACCGCTGCCGCTGCAGCTCCGCATCCCCCCAGTACCCACGCGCCAGCCCCGCTCCCCCCACACAGATCTCGCCCACCGCGCCCACCGGAACAGGATTCAGCTGCTCGTCCACCACGTAGATACGCGTGTTGGCTATCGGTCTCCCAATAGGGACTCGCCTCTCATCCTCCCCCAGTCGCCGGGTATCGTACCAGCTCACATCTCCGGCCGCCTCCGTAGACCCGTACAGGTTCAACAGCGTGGCTTCCGGCATGCGCTCCCGAAACCTCCGGACCGTCTGCGCCGAAAGACTCTCGCCGCCGCACACCCACAACCGCAGCGCAGCCAGCTCCCGCCCCAGCTCGATCCGTGAGTCCAGCAGCAGGCGCAGCAACGAGGGCACCAGCACCATCCGACTCACCCGATGGCGCCGCAGCGTCTCAACGAGACGAGGCGGGTCCTTCAGCTCCTCATCGGCGATGATCACCGACCGAATCCCCTGCAGCAGCGGCCCGAAGATCTCCCCCACCGAATCCACAAAGCTCAACGAGGTCTTCTGACAGCAGACCTCCCCCTCGCCGAACGGATACCGCTCCCACATCCACTGAACCCGATTCACCTCTGCCCGATGCGTCCCCATCACCCCCTTGGGCTTGCCCGTGGATCCGGAGGTGTACATCACGTACGCCAGATCCTCCGGGTCCCCGGGCACCTCCGGATCCTGCTCCCTCTCTCCGGCCAGAGCACCCCACCCCGCATCCACACACACCACCCGTGCGTCATGCCTCGGCAGCGCTCCCGCCGACCGCCGGTCGGCCACCGCCACCTGCGCCCCGGAGTCCCCCAGCATGTAGGCGATTCGCTCCTTCGGATACGCAGGGTCCAGCGGAACGTATGCCCCTCCGGCCTTCAGGACCCCCAGCAACACCGCTACCATCTCCAGGGAACGCTCGATACATACCCCCACTACCGTCCCCCGTCCTACCCCCTCCCGCTGCAGCCGGTGCGCTACCTGGTTCGCCCGCCTGTTCAACTCCTCGTAGCTCAGCCGCCGCCCTCCGCACACCAGCGCAACCGCCGCCCCCGCTTCCCTCACCCGAGCCTCGAAGAGCCGGTGGATACGCTCCGTCGGATACTCCCGATCCGTGGCGTTCCACCCCACCACCAGCTGCTCCCGCTCCTCATCCTCCAGCATCGGAAGCTCCGACAGCTTCGCCTTCGGATTCTCTACAATCCCCTCCAGGATCCGAAGATAGTGGGTGCAGAATTGACGGCTCTGGTGCAATCCGAATACGCTGTGGCTAAAACGCAATTGGGCGGACAGAGAGCTGGTACTGTCATATATCTCGAGGTCTACGTCGTAGATCGAATCGTGCTGTCGGAATGGAAAGGTCTCCATCTTGATTCCGGCGGCTTTCAGATCCTTCTCGAATACTGTCAACCTCGGAAGCTTCACCCACCCAAAACCGATATTTGTCACCGGCATACCGTCCCGGTATGGCTCTCGGATCAGCTTCTCCACCACCAACGGAAACGGATAGTCCTGATGCTCAACAGCTCCCCCTACAACTGACTGCACCTCCTCCAGACCACGCAAACAGTCGAAATCCGGGAATAACCGGGTTCTCAAGACCACGGGATTGGCGAAATACCCCACTACGCGTCTGAAGCCCCGGCCGGGCCTCCCCAACATCGGGGACATCACTAGGATCTCGTTCTGAGCCGTGTAGCGATGTAGCAGGATCTTGAATGCCGTCAGGAAAAGCACATACAAGCTTACGCCATTCCGGCTGCTGAAACCGCGGCAACGTTCGAGCAGAGGACTACTTATTTCGAACTCCGTGGCTCCGTAGCCCCGGCCGGCGCGGATCTGCCCAATTCCCTGATCTTCCAGATATTTCGTTGGGACCACTCCGGCCAGCGTTCGCTGCCAGTAGTCGCGATGGGCTTCCCCCACTGCGCCCTCCAACATTTGCCTCTGCCAGAGGACGTATTGCCCATATGTGGGCAGCGGAGTGGCAGGAATAACGGCGGGGTGCTGCTTGCCCACAATGCACTTCTTTACGAACTGCTCGAATACGACGTGCAGGCTCCACCCGTCGCACACAACGTGGTGGAAAACTGCCATCAGGATCGATTCGCCCCGCCCCCGCCGGAGCAGGTAGCATTTCATCAGGGGACCGTTCTCGAGATCGAACGGCCTGCGAGAATACTCTCTGATGGTGGCCGCGACCTGTTCGTCCTGCAGGTAGGCGACATGGCTACTCTGAAGAAATGGATCTTGTTCGGCAGCGATCGACTCGCGCAGTTCGTTGTTTTCTATCCGGAAGGTCGCCCGCAGTTGCTCATTCTCCGCGAGGATTTCTTCCGCAATTCGCCTGATCTCGATGCTGCTGCCACCCTGCAGTATTCGAAACGCGAGATATATGTTGAATGACGCGTTCTTCGGATCCCGCTTGCTGGCGAGCCAGAGGCTCTCCTGCCCGAGGGATACGGGACTGCTAGACGAACGCTGTTCCATCTTCCGTCCCCACCGCGGCTGTGTCGTCGCTCTCGGCCAGATCTTCTGGGCGACCACACAATCCGAAGAGCGCCCGGCAGCATCTATCTCGGAACACGCGCATCATTGCTCTTTCTGGATTCACCTTGTGCACCTGCACGAGTTCGCCAAAATGCGGCCAGCTCCCGCGGCAACGCGTGCCACATATGCTTCGCGTACCTTGCCTTTACGTGGTTCAGAAAAACCGAATACAGCGCCGCCGGGTACTCATCGCAAACCCGGCGGCCGGTGCCGAAGTACATGTAGTCCGGGTGTGTGTTCAGGAGGGCCATGCCCCCGACTTCAACAATCCACTCCAGCTTCTCTTTCCACACCCCGATGTCCGTGTGCTGCAGAAGGACGAAGAGAGTCGAATCCTGCGGAAGTGTGTATGGTAGCTCTACGTAGCCGCCTTTGCCGTCATCCGAGTCGATCCACAGGGGAAAGATCGTTCCAACTCCCTCGGGCTGCGGCTCGAAGGGATCCGTATCGAAGGTGGAGGCGTCGTATTCGATGTTCAGGGCGTGCAACCACGACAAGTTATGGTGCATGGAGGGGGACCTGAAGCCCACCGCGCGCCATTCGGCGAGGTAGCCGTTGATCCGAGCCGCTCTTTCGCTGAATACCCGCCAAGATTCATAGAGTTTCCCGTCATGATAGAGACCGTGAACTCCAACCTCGAAGCCCGCCTTCTGGATGTGCTCTCGCAGTTCCGCCGGAGCTTCGTACCGCAGCGGCACGAAGTTGAAGGACGAGCGAAGACCCAGATCTTGCTCCACCCCCATGACGCGACTGCATCTGGCAACCCCCCGGCGGTTCTCTACATCGTGGGTCAGGACAAAGGCGAATCTCTTCGACTCGGGCCAGCCTTGCCAATCGCCCGGCTTATCAACACACCGGATATCGATGGGCCACACGTCCCGGCTTGCCTCAAGAACACGCCTGGACAGGCTTGTGCGCAGCCACAACTGAAGCCGTCGCGGGATCAGCGGCCGCAATAGATAGTAGAATCTCCGAAGTCTGGACAGCTCACCGGCGGATTCTGCCGCAACTGGCACGCCACTCATTGAGCCCCCTCGCTTTCTTTTCGGACCTCGTTACGAACACGAGCTGGCAATACACGCTCGCCGCGAGCGTTACGCTACCCTCCACGAGGGCCGGCTTCAAGCGTTCAGCACCCCAATCAATTCCTTCCACTCGCCACTCATCAGGAAGGAGTATTCCTCGTCCAGCTCAGGATGTACCATCAACTCCACATCCGAAGACCTGGACATCGCCACTATTCGCCGGAGTCGCTCGGCGTCGATGGGCTCGACCGAAAAGAAAGAATCCGTGCATTGGAACCGAGAGGCAAGATGTCGGTCGATCGCGGACCTGTAGGCTCGATTCAGCCAGCTCTTCTGCCCCGGTCCGAATGTGAAGTTCCTCCTCAGTCTCAGCCCCCGAGGAACGATCCTGGAAAGGATCATATTCATACAGAGGTGCATGTGATGGTGGCCGTCGAGCCGCGAGGGCGGTGAACCATACAGCCGGCAAAACTCCTCCCACTGTGCACGAAACACGTACTCAAAGGCCGTACTCAGAAACGGGTTGAACAACAGCTGGTTTAGCTTTCTCGCGCTCAGGTAGCCTGTGACCGCTTGGTGATGCTGCCGAAGCGTATCGTCAATCTGCCGCAGCGTGAACGGTTGTATTAGATTTAGATGGAGCCCAACCTGCATACCGCACCGTGCAGCGAGGTCAGCCGCGCGCTCGGAATCCTCCATGAACACCATTGCACTTGCCGAATGGATTCTGAAACTCTGGTAGCAGGAGATTGCTCGGTCCGTCGAATCCCCCGACAAACCGAAATCGTCTGCGTTGACCAGCAACATTCTATTTGGCTATCCTGATCCGGAGGCCCGGCAGATTGGAGGATATGTACGTTTGCAGTGTGTAAATCAGCATCACGATGCCCACGAATTCAAGTGATTCCTCCACGTCGGTGAGTACAGCATAGACGTAATTGTCCACTCCATGAGTGGCCGCATACTTTCCGGATATCATTTCCATGCCGACTGCGCCAGCAAGATACAGCAATCCTGAAAGAAGCAGCAGAATCCGCATTCTCCTCTCGATATTCAGGAGTAGCTTGAGATAGAACACCCCGAGGATTGCCACAAAGATGATCCCCAGAATCACCCAAGAATAGTAGAGAAGCCCGCCCAACCCAAGCCAACGCCTCAACAGCCCGATTGTCTGTTCGTGCAGCTGCAGTGATTCGTCGATAGACATCAACAGAAAGATCAGTGAGAGGAATTTCCAGTGCAAATGGAATTTGTCCTTCTTCTCCTTGGATGCCCCTCCGATTATGGCCAACAAGACACTGCAGAATAGCAGCGTGACTGCCGAGTAGTACGTCGGAACGTTCCATTCATGATCTGCCGAAAACAGCCTAACCAGGTAGCGATCGTGTCCGATGAAATACCTGTAGTAGTGAGCAAACGACGAAGCCACCACTAGGCAAACAACGATTACGACCAGAACTCTCAGAGTTTTTCTGGTGTGCATGACTACGTCCATGCAGATGACCTCCCTTTCAATGTGGGGTTCACTTGAGTTGAGTGAGATCCAGATGTGCCGAGTCAAGGCTGATCACGGCCGTGCCGGATCGTGCCAGCATTTGCTGGCTATGCTACCGCTGACTGGACGAGTTCTTTGGTCTTGGCGCGCAGCATGCTACTTGCGCCTTGACCGGGGCGGTGAAACGAGTGTCGACAGCTGCCGCCATCCTGCAGCAACATATTCTCCCGCGCCAACGGCGAGCGAGCTGAACCTGCTGTCTGATACCTGGAACCTTCCGAGGAACTCGACCTCTTGCCCTCTCTTGCCGGCCAAGCCGCTCTTGAAGCGATAGGTCCCAGGGTTGGTGGTCGGATTGATTCCATTGAGGTCATAGTACACGTAACCGTTCTCCTTGAGCCACTTGATAATGCTCCACTGCACTAGGTACGAGCCTTGGGACGTCAAGCCCGCGTCACTTGTGGCTCCGAGGAGGTAGATCCCAGTCGTGCCTACGGCAGAGACTGCCGCGCCTGCCACAAGCTGCGCTCCCTGGTAGCACAGAAAGGTCTTGAGCTTGTTGCCGGAGGGAAGCTCCCTGTGTACTCTCAGCAGATGGTCCACATCGGTTGTCTGCACCAGTCCTTTCCGTCGGACCATCTCCCAATAGGCCGCGATTATCCGGTGAAGCAGGGATTCGTCTTCGCCGAACACGAGCTCGAGGCCACTCCTCTCTGCCCGATTCAGACAGTTCCGCCATTTCTGGTGTAAGGCAGCCCGCAGATCGTCGATGGATGCCGTGAGATCGACAACCAGTGTCCTATCTACGTGGCCGGAATGGCGGCGCCTGTAGCCTTCCTCATACAGCACCCCGGCGAGTCCGCTGTGATGACTCCTATAGGCCCACGGGTACAATCGCAAGACAAGGCGGCGTCGGCGTGAGAACTCGGCTCGAAGCGCCCGCGCTGCCTGTCGGAAGACCTGCAGGTCATCGGGCTGCCCGTGAAGACGCCACATCGGGCCCCATCTCACATAGGCAATTCCTGCTTTCAGAGTCGGAACTGTCACTATCCTGACTTGCGCCGCGGCCACGATCTCCCGTTCTTTCCGGAGGACAAGATGGGCAACCTGCCGGTGATCAGATCCTGCCACGTCGTACGACCAGGCCTGGTAGAGACTCTGATCGCGAAAGCCCGTAATCGTTTGATCCCAGGCTTCCCTGCTGCAACGATCACAGTCTGCACTGTATCCTTCGGCC
>Ga0209164_1005792_pt1 | contig 10373 bp, 11 predicted proteins | sample MTBNYHSulfiMetaG_FD_187458 | JGI IMG/M metagenome (GOLD analysis project Ga0209164, IMG submission 187458) | Enrichment culture microbial communities from rom New York Harbor, USA that are MTBE-degrading - MTBE-NYH (New York Harbor Sulfidogenic)... | ecosystem: Environmental > Aquatic > Marine >... | reverse complement strand
CTCGAGCAGACGGACGAGCTGCTCGGCCAGGTCGCGGTCCTCGAGCGTGAACTCGAGATGGACGGGCGACGACGGCGCCGAGATCGAGCCGCAGCCGAGGAACATGCCGCGCACGAAGGCGACGACGCAGCAGCGCCGCTGCAGCAGGCGGCTCGGCGCACGCAGCTGCAGGCGCAGCGCGTCCGAGAGCACGCCGGTCTCGTTGAGCACCTGCAGCCCGGCCTCGCGGTCGTCGAGCACGACCTCGTAGCGACGGCCCACGGGGCCGCCACTGACCGTGCGGACCTGGGCCGCGACGTCGTACGGACGCAGGAGGGCGAGGGCGTGCCGGGCCACCGCCGGCAGGGAGAACGAGAGCCGGACGGCGTAGTGCCCGCCGGCCGAGATCTCGAAGGTGCCGGCGCCGAAGAGCAGCCCGCTGAGCTGCGCCTGGCGGCAGTGCGCCGCTTGCGGGACGAGCGCGGCGAGCTCGCGCTTCACCTCGTGAGAGAAGCTCACGGCCGCCGCCCTGTGCGCAGGCCGCTCACGGTGCACGCTCCGTCCGCACACCGCTCACGGTCGCTGCCCCGTACACGGACCGCTCATGTCCCACGCTCTGGAGGGGAGCATCGCAGGCCGCCTACTTGAGCAGGCCGAGCAGCGCCTCGGCGAGGCGCCCGGGGTCGTGGCGCACCACACCGCCGCCGGTGGCGGCGACGTCGGCGTGCACCACCTTGACGCCGAGCGCCCGCAGGCGCTCCTCGTCCACGCGCACGGGGATGGCGCCCTCGGCCTCGTAGGACGCCGCGAGCTCCCCGCTCACCGGCGTGTCGTTGACCAGCACGGCGTCCACCATGCCGGCGATCCCGTGCCGGTAGAGCGCGTCCACGTGGTCGGCGGTCGTGTACCCGTCGGTCTCGCCCGGCTGGGTCATGATGTTGCACACGTAGACGACCCAGGCGCGCGTGCGCTCGAGCGCCTCCCGTACCTCGGGGATGAGGAGGTTGGGCATGATGCTGGTGTAGAGGCTCCCCGGGCCGAGGACGACGAGGTCGGCCTGCTCGAGGGCGGCGATCGCCTCGGGCAGGGGCTCGACCCGGGCCGGCTCGAGCCAGACCCGCAGCGGCAGGCGCTCGGCGGCGGTGATCTCGCTCTCGCCGCTGACCCGCGCACCGTCTTCGAGCTGCGCGTGCAGCACGACGTCGGCGAGCGTCGACGGGATGACCCGCCCCCTCACCTTGAGCACGCGTGTCGACTCGCGCACCGCGGTCTCGAAGTCGCCGGTGACCTCGGCCAGCGCGGCGACGAAGAGGTTGCCGAAGCTGTGCCCTTCGAGCCCTCCGCCGTCGGGGAAGCGGTACTTGAAGAGGCGGCTCATCAGCGACTCGTCGTCGGCGAGGGCGACGAGGCAGTTGCGGATGTCGCCCGGCGGCGGCATGCCCATGTGACGGCGCAGCAGGCCGGAGCTGCCGCCGTCGTCGGCCATCGTCACGATCGCCGTCAGGTTGCTGCTGTGGTGCTTGAGGCCGCCGAGCAGGGCGGAGAGGCCGGTCCCGCCGCCGACGGCGGCGACGCGCGGCCCGCGCGCCAGGCGCGCCGCGGTGCGCATCTCGGAGGCGGTCTCCGGGTTGGTGCGCTGGAAGTGCCACAGCCTGCGTAGGCCCACGGCGAGCAGCAGCGCCCCCACGACGAGGCCGTCGAGGACCAGGACGGCGGCGGCGAGGCGGCGCTCGGTCAGGAGCTCGAGGCCGAGCGCCCCCAGCAGCCGGTCGGAGAACGCGACGCCGACGGCGACGAACGCCGTGTAGGCGAGCAGCACGACGCCGAGCGCCGTCACGAAGACCCAGCGCTTGAGCCCGATCCCCGGGTAGAGCCAGTCGAGGTACCGCCGCATCGTCGCCTCCGCCCGCGCCGCGCGACCTAGTCGCGGGCGACGTCGCGGTGCCGCGCGACCGTGTAGTAGCCCTGCTTCTGATACCGGTCGGCGATGGCCTCGGCGATGGCCACCGAGCGGTGGCGCCCACCGGTGCAGCCGACGCCGATGGTCAGGTGCGCCTTGCCCTCGGCCGCGTACCGCGGGAAGAGGAAGTCGAGCAGGGCGAACAGCCGCTCGAGGTACTCCTCGGTGCCGGAGGAACCCAGCACGTAGTCCCTGACCTCGGCGTCGAGGCCGGTGAGCGGGCGCAAACGCAGGTCGTAGTGCGGGTTGGGCAGGAAGCGTACATCGAAGAGCAGGTCGGCGTCGATGGGGATGCCGTACTTGTAGCCGAAGGAGACGATGGCGAAGACGATCGAGGAGCGCCGCCCGTGACGGATCACGTCGGCGTTGAGCCGGGCCTTGAGCTCGTGGATGTTGCTCGCGCTGGTGTCGATGACCACGTGGGCGCGCTCGCGCAGCCCGGCGAGGCGGCGGCGCTCCTCGCGGATGTCGTCGATGACGCTGCCGCCGCCGGCCAGCGGGTGGCGGCGGCGCGACTCCTTGAAGCGCCGCACGAGCGCTTCGTTGGACGCCTCGAGGAAGATCAGCGTGTAGTCGACGCCGCGCTCGCGGAGCTCGTCGAGCAGGTGCTCGGTCTGCTCGAAGTACACGCCGCCGCGCACGTCGCTGACGATCGCCACGCGGTCGACCTTGCTGCCCTCGCGGCGGAAGAGGTCGACCAGCGTCGGCACGAGCTCGGGCGGCAGATTGTCGACGCAGAAGTAGCCCGCGTCCTCGAACGAGTCGAGCGCCTGCGACTTGCCGGCCCCGGAGAGACCGGTGAGGATCACGAACTCGAGGCCGCCCGTCATCACGCCCCCTCTTCGGCCGGCCGCGCGGCCGCCGGCGCCGGCGGCCGCCGGACCAGCGTCGCGCCCGGGCCCCCCTCGCCTGCCGGCAGCCAGCCCTCGAGCCGCAGGAGCCGGGCCTTCCACGTCGGGTCGTCGCCGTAGTAGCCCAGCGTGCCGTCGTTGTGGATGACGCGGTGACAAGGCAGGAGGATCGGCAGCGTGTTGCGCGCCATGACCGAACCCACGGCACGGTAGGCGTTGGGTCGGCCGGCCGCGTGCGCAAGGTCGCGGTAGCTCACCGGCCGGCCGTACGGCACCGCCGCCAGCGCCGCGAAGACGGCGCGCTCGAAGGTCGTGCAGCCTAACGCCTCGGTATACGCCGCGACGTCGAAGTCGAAGGCGATGGGCTCGCCGGCGAAGTACCGCTCGAGCAGCTCCGACCAAGGGCCACGCGCCGCGCCGTCGGCGCGGCGCACGGGGTCGGGCAGCTCGAGCTCGAGCGGCAGGTCGCCGGCGAGCCGCACGACCCCCACCCCCCATCTCGTCTCGTACGCCTCCTCGCGGAGGCGCCCCAGCTCACCCTGTCCTGTGTAGCCGCGCATGGATCTCCCTCGCCACCTTGCGGGGCAGGCCGGGCACCTGCTCGAGCTCCTCGCGCGATGCGGCGAGGAAGCGCTCCGGGCTGCCGAAGTGTTCGAGTATCTTACGCCGCCTGACCGGTCCCACGTTGGGCAACGCGTCGAAGAGCGCCGAGCGCCGCGTGTCGGCGCTCCGCCGCTGACGGTGGAAGGTGATGGCGAAGCGGTGCGCCTCGTCGCGCACCCGCTGCAGCAGCAGCGACGCGGGGTCGTCGGCGGCGAGCGGCAGCGGGTCGCGGCGACCGGGCACGAAGACCTCCTCGCGCTGCTTCGCAAGGCTGATGAGCGGCACATCGACGCCGACGCCGCGCAGCGCCCCGGCGACGGCCGAGAGCTGCCCCTTGCCGCCGTCGACGACGACGAGGTCGGGGCGCGCCGCGAAGCTCTCGTCGGCCGGCTCGGGCGGCGCCGCCTCGGAGGCCTCTACCCTATCCGCGGCCGGTTCGCTCGTTCCCGCGTCGTTCTCGGCCAGCGCCGCCACCCCGCGCTGGAACCGCCGCCGCACGACCTCGGCCAGCATGGCGAAGTCGTCCTGGCCGGCGACCTCGCGCACGGCGAACTTGCGGTAGTGCGCCTTCCTCGGTACGCCGCCCTCGAAGACCACCATCGAGCCCACGGCGTGCCGCTCGCCGAGGTTGGAGATGTCGTAGCACTCGATGCGCAGCGGCGGCGAGGGCAGGCCGAGGGCGTCCTGCAGCGCGACCAACGCCTCGCCGCGGGCCAGGCGCTTGCGCTGCCGGCGCTCGGCCTCGGCCTCGGCGGCGAGCTCGGCGTTGCGCTGCGCGAGCTGGAGCAAACGGCGCTTCGGCCCGCGCTTCGCCGCCTTCACGACCACCTTCGTACCGCGCCGCGTGCCCAGCGCCGCCGCGACGTGCTCGGGCTCCTCGAGCGGCGCCACGATCTCGGGCGGTATCGTCGCCGGCTCCCAGTAGAACTCGAGCAGGAACTCCTCGAGCACGTCGCCCGGTTCGCGACCCTCGGCGTTGTCGACGAAGAACGTCTGCCGGTCGACCACCGCACCGTCGCGGACGCGGAAGACCTGCAGGTTGCTGCCCGGCTCCCCCTGGTGCAGGCCGATCACGTCGAAGGCCTCGACCGCCTCGACGCGCGCCGACTGACGCTCCTGCACGTGGCGCACGGCCTCGAGGCGGTCGCGCAGCAGCGCCGCCTTCTCGAACTGCTGCGCCTCCGCCGCCTCCTCCATCGCGCGCGCGATGTCGCGCTCGACGGCGCCGAGCCGGCCGCGCAGGAAGTCGACGACCTGGGCGATGACCTCCATGTACTCGTCGCGCTCGACGCGCCCGTCGCACGCCCCCAGCGAGCGCTTGATGAAGAACTGCAGGCAAGGCGAGCCGCTGACCCGCCCCGGCTGCTTCCCCTTGCACTTGCGGTAGGGGAAGATGCGCCCCAGCACGTCGAGGGTCTCGCGCACTTTGCGCGCGCTCGAGTAGGGCCCGAAGTAGAGGTTGCCGGGCACGTGGCGGCCGCGGAAGAAGCGCACGCGCGGCCACTCGTCCACCATCGTGATCTCGATCCACGGGTAGCTCTTGTCGTCGCGCAAACGCAGGTTGAAGGGCGGCCGGTGCTCCTTGATGAAGTTGTCCTCGAGGAGGAGGGCCTCGGTCTCGGAGGCGGTCACCACCCACTCGAGGTCGCGGGCGCGGGCGACCATCTCGGCCGTGCGCCCGTGCGGCCCGGCGCCCCTTCCCCGCTTGAAGTACGAGGCGACGCGCTTGCGCAGGTCCTTGGCCTTGCCCACGTAGAGCACCGCGCCCTCGCCGTCGAGGAAGCGGTAGACGCCGGGCTCGTGAGGGACGCGCGGCAGGAGCGCGTGCAGAGGAGAGGGGCCGGCGATCGGCTCGGGCCCCGCCGAGTCGGGCGCCGGAGAGGCGGAGGGCTGCTCATCCATCGTCACGATTGTACCCGCGCCTCGAGACCGACGGCGAAGAGCCCGGAGATGTCGGCCGCGCACGGTCGCGGCTGTGTGCGGCTGCGGCTACGTACGGCTGCGGCTGCGTACGACTGTGGCCACGTATGGCCGCGGCTAGGTGCGGGTGCGCCTGCGCACGCTCGCGGCAGGCGACGGGGACTCCGCAGCGACCGGGGGCCGGCTCAGGCTCGACCGGACGTCACAACTCCTTGCGCATGTGCACCCGCCGGTAGCCCTGCACCGTCTTACGCTCTATCTCCCTGTAGCCGAGCGACGTGTACAGCGCGATGTCCTCGGTCATCTTCTCGTTCGTGTACAGCCAGATGAAGCTCGCACCGCCGCGCCGAGCCTCTGCTTCGGCGAGCGCCAGCAGCCGGCGACCCCACCCTCTCCCCTGGTAGTCGGGGTGCAGCGCCACGTTGTCGAGCAGCAGACCTTCACCCTCAGGAATGAGGACGAGGACGCCGACGACCCTCTCGCCGTCGACGAGGACGCGCACGTCGTGCTCGCGGACGACCTCGTCGTAGTCCTCGTTCATCGGCGCCGGGCGCCTGCCCATGCGCTCGACGTAGTGACCGTAGGCGGCCTCGACCACGGCGGCGATCGCCGGCGCGTCCTCCGGTCTAGCGCTCCTGACCTCCAGGTCGCGACCGACGCTCCGTGACTCACGCTGTCGGTCCGCGGCGGTCACGTCCCACGCCCTGCGGTCGGCGATGCCGGCCGGCCTCTGCGTGGTCGCGTCTCCCCGGTCCCGCTCATGGCTGCGTCAGCACCGCCGGGAGCCTGCCCGCCCACGTGCGGATCGCCTCCCAGTCCCTGATGTCGCTGGCCGGCGCGGAGCCGGCGAGCTTGTTGAGGGGGAAGCGCAGGAGGGTCGGGTCGAACTTGCCGCCCAGGACCTCGAGGGCGGCCGGTTCGAGCCACGCCCACTGGGCCAGCTCCTGGTCGAGTTGGTCCCGCGAGTCCTGCCATTCCGCCTCGTCGCGCGGCTCGTGCACCGGCCCGAGCGCGAACACCGCGACCGGCAGGCGGAGCAACGCCTCCCGATGGCGCAAGAGGAAGCGGGCGGCGTCTTTGTGCAGGTGGTGCATCATGAGCGGCGCGCCCAGGACGACGCCGTCGTACCCGTCGAGCCGGCGCACGTCGCGCGCCGGCTCCAGGTCGACCTCGAGACCGTGCTCCCGCAGCGTGCCCGCAACGGCCCCGGCCACCTCCTGGGTCGAGCCGTAGCGCGTCGCGAAGGCAACGAGGATCCTGCCCGCCATGGTCACCTCCCGGTCTCCGAACGTTCTCCGGCGAGACACCGCCGCGCGGGCGCGACCCCGCACTACCTCGTCGCGTCAGCGCGTCTTCCAGTAGTCGAACTCGGGTTCGTAGCGCTCGCCCCCCAAGTCGGAGACCGCACGTTCGAGCGTTCGTTGCGCGTCAGCGATCGCCTGGTTGTACACGCTGGGGCCGATCTCGCGCACGCAGTACTCGAGGACCGCGCGCGCCTTCAGGTCGCCGATCTCCTCGTCGAGCTCTTCGGCGAAGAAGCGCTTGACGGAGGAGAGCAGGGACTCCTCAGTCTGCGGCTGGAGCTTGATCGACATCACACCTCGCAGTCCCTCCCGGTCGCGCTACCGGCGCTCGGCCTCGAGAGCGCGACCCGTCTCCGCTGTGTCGTCTCAATTGTACTTCGGCGCACGACGGACTGACGAGGGACCGGACCGCGTGCGGTCGTCCCGGCGGGTGACAGCGGGGTCCCGCGCGGCCCGCCTGCTCCACGGTCACGACCGGCGGTCGCGTGCGTGCTCGAGGACGTGCCGCCGAACGGCCGCCCGGACCGCCGCCTGTTCGGCGAGCATCACGACGTGGCCGCCCTTCGCGAAGCTCCGGAGTCGCGCCCCCGGCACGCTGGCCGCGGCGTATTCCGCGTTGTGGTAGAGCTGGAGGGGATCGTCCTCGGCGTGCAGGATCAGGGTCGGCGCCCGCACGGCGCGCACGCGTTCGTTGGGCATCGCCGCGGCGTTGTCGAAGGCGACCCCGGCGGCCCGTGGCGCGACCGGGTTCATGCCGTCGACGACCCGGTCGAGCAGTCCGCGCTGCTCAGAGGTGAGACCGGCGACGATCTCGTCGCTCGCGCCCAGCAGCGCGAGCAGCCGGCGCCTGAAGGCCCTGCCGACGGCCCAGTAGACCGGGTCGTGCCTGAAGACGGTCGTGAGCAGGTCTCCCCTGCGGTTCGCCGCCGCCTGCCCCGGCGTGCCGGACGACGCGACGCCGCAGGAGACGAGTGTCAGCGAGGAGACGCGCTCGGGGTGCGCCGCCGCGAAGAGGAGCGCCGACGGGCCGCCGTGCGACAGCGCGACCACGGCGACGCGCTCGACGCCGAGCCGGTCGAGCAGGAAGGCGTAGGCGTCGGCCTGATCGGCGAACGTGGCGCCCTCGTGGAAGGTCGAACGCAGGTACCCGAACCGCGAAGGCGCGATCCAGCGGAACCCACCGCCCAGGACGGTCTCGGCGAGGAACTCCCCCTGGTCGAAACCGCCGCCGCTCCCGTGGACGACGAGCACGTCGGGCCCCGAGCCGCCCTCCGTGTACTCGATGTCGCCGAACGGCGAGGGCACGACCGCGCTCCTGCCGCGGAGCCGGCCGTAGGCCCTGCGCATGTCCTGCGCGTACGCCGCGAGGGCCACCCCCGTCGCCGCTGCGCATGCGCCTGCCGCGGCCGCTCCCACCGCGCGCCTCGGGCCTGCCGCACCGGCGACGACGCCGTCGATCCTTGGCGCGGACGTCGTGCTCCGCCTGATCCTCACGCCCCTCACGGGTCACCCGAGGAGGCCGGCGGCGCGCAGCGCCAGGAGCACGAGGCCGAGCGTCATGAGCGAGCCGAAGACCCTGAATGTCAGCCTCGTCACACGCTCGGGGAGGAACGTGTCGAAGGCCCAGCCCTTCTCGGCCCCGTAGCGCACGGCGAGCGCGGTGAGGGGGCAGCTGAAACCGTTGCCGGCGAAGACCAGCGTCTCGGCGCCGAGCAGACCGAGAGCCGCCCACAGCCACACGCCGGTGTAGGCGCCGACGCCGGCGAAGAGCAGCACCCCGATGGCCGCCACCATGACCGCGTATACGGCGGTGTGGAGCCAGCGCACGAGCGCGAGCATCACGGCGTCGCAGGCGCCGGCCGCATCCCCGCGGCCGGGTCCGTCACGCGTCACGGACGCGCCGACCGCTTCGGTCACCGCCCTCACCCCTTCCACGGGAACAGCATGAAATCGGCCCAGCAGACCAGGGCGACGACGACCGACAGCCCGACCCACACCGACGGCGCGTGACGCCAGGCCCAGAGCGCCGCCATCCAGGGCAGGAAGACGAGCCAGAGGACGCCCTGCACGATGAGCGGCCGACGCCGTGTCCACGCCCACGCCTCCGTCAGCCGTGAGCGGTCGGCGGTCAGTGCGTAGCCGAAGGCCAGCGTCGCCAGCACCGAGACGACGAACATGGACCCCGACACGACCAGCCCGAAGACATCCGTCTCGCCGGTCGTCGCCGCGATCCCAATCATGAACTCACTCATCGTGGTCTCCTCTCTGGCGGAAACGCTGTGCGCTTCCAGTTTCCATACGGTCTGAGAGAGGCCCGCCTGCGGCGGGCCTCGTCGTACCTAACCGATGAACCGGTGGATGCGCTCGAGCAGCTCGGCGTCGCGGTCGAATGACGGGTCGGCGTTCACCATCTGCAGGTACTCGACCATCATCGCCACGATCATCTTCTCCGCCAGGCGGGTATCGCCGGGCGCGAACTCGCCGGCGTCGATACCGGCCTGGATCAGCTCGCGGATCAGGTCGCCGCTGGCCTGCCGGTAGGCGTCGGCGGCGACCTCGTACTCGGCCAACCACTCCTCCCGCTCGGTCTCCGCGGCGTGTCGCCGCCCCATCTCGAGGGTGATCCTCAAAGCGGCCTCCACTCGCGCGGTGTACGTCGGCAGGGTGGCTACCACGGCCGCGAGGCGGGCCTTCTCCTGGGCCGCCTCGCGCGCCACGACGTACGCGTAGATGTCGCGCTTGCCGTCGAAGTGCACGTAGATCGTCTTCTTCGAGATCCGCAGGGCGCGCGCCACGTCGTCCAGCGTCGCCTTACGATAGCCGACCTCGGCGACGCGGCGGCGGAAGACCTCGGCGATGCGCTGGCGCATCGGGCTCGTCGCCATCGCTGCGTCGCTCGAACCTGTCGCGCTCATCGGTCACCCCGTCAGTGGACTGTGGAAACTCCTTGCACTCACAGTTTCCACCAAGGAAACGCGATTGTCAAGCGGTTTCCAGTCGGGGCTGGTCCCGAGCGGCCGGAGAATCGACGGACGGTCGGGTGCGCAGTGGGCCCGGACTGCCCGATGGAGAGGTCCTAGGTGCGGCCAGACGGACCAGTGGTGAGGCGGGTCGCGCGGCTACACGGCCTTCGCATGCACGGACCCGGACGCCGCGGCCACGACGTCCTCGGGGACGCCCTCACGCCCTTCGGTCTCGCCGGGCCTCGATCCGTCGCCCTTCCCCGACCCGCTCTGCTGCCCCGGCGGGTCGCCTTGCCCCGCCTCTTCCTCGACGACCGGGACGTCCGGCACCTCCGGCAGCGGAGCGAACAGCTCTCCCGCGATCGCCTCCCGGTGCACGTAGTGCTTCTGCCAGATGCCGTCGGTGAGCGCCTCGAACCGGCGGTTGTAGGCCACCAGCCCGCGCGTGTACTCGGGGTCGATCAGCGTGTCGGCGGCGTTGCTGTCGGTCGGGACGACCTCGTACTGGATGAGGAGTCGTTCGAGCTCGTCGTGGTGGTCGCGGTTGGGGCAGGGGGCGATCGTGCTGCGCCCGTCCTCGACGTAGTCGTACTGCCACTGGCGCACGGCCTGGAAGAAGGGGTCCTGCCACACGTCGTTCAGCGTCTTGCCCTCCGCATAGGCATCGCGGATGTTGACCGGCGAGTACGGCATGAAGACGCAGGGCGTCACGGCGCCGTTCCAGTCGATGTAGAAGTAGCCGCCCTGGCCGTGGCCGCCGGCCGAGATGCACCCGTCGATGCAGGTGCCGTGG
>Ga0209164_1005788_pt1 | contig 10378 bp, 8 predicted proteins | sample MTBNYHSulfiMetaG_FD_187458 | JGI IMG/M metagenome (GOLD analysis project Ga0209164, IMG submission 187458) | Enrichment culture microbial communities from rom New York Harbor, USA that are MTBE-degrading - MTBE-NYH (New York Harbor Sulfidogenic)... | ecosystem: Environmental > Aquatic > Marine >... | reverse complement strand
TAAGGAGAGTCAGGCAACTGCGCACTCAAATTCAAACAGCAGCGCGTTCCATCGCCAAAGTGGATCCAGGAGTCAATGTCAAAGAACGTATGAAATCAGGTGCAAAAACTTAACCGGACATTAATGAATCCTCCTGAAAAAGCGATGGTTCTTTGTGTTGATGAAAAAAGTCAGATTCAAGCACTTGACCGAACACAGCCTGTCCTTCCCATGGGTCTAGGATATTTGGAAGGCGTCACTCATGATTACGTTCGTCACGGAACCACAACCCTATTTGCAGCCTTGGACATTGCCTCAGGTCGGGTACTTACTCAATGCAAAATCCGCCATCGCCACCAAGAATTCCTTCAGTTCTTGCGCCACATTGATCAAAATGTGCCAAAAGAATTGGACATCCATATCGTTGTGGACAACTACGTAACCCACAAGCACCACAAGGTGAAACGATGGCTGCAAATGCATCCGCGCTACCAAGTCCATTACACTCCAACTTATGCATCTTGGCTCAACCAAGTGGAGATCTGGTTCAACATCATCACTCAAAGAGCAATCCGCCGCGGAAGTTTCCGCGCGGTCAAAGACCTAATCGAAAACATACAGAAGTTCGTAGACTCCTATAACCCGAATTCGACACCCTTTATGTGGACAGCCACTGCAGATTCTATCCTGCAGAAGGTATGCCGATTATATCAATCTATTTCTGGGTCACAACACTAGAACCCTCTCTCAACCATTGATCTTGGATCAGGACTCTCTATGAAGGCTTTTCACAAGTAGTAGGAAATTCACCTCTTAAGCCGCTGATCAGTACATTGCTCACCTCTTGATGACGTTCAAGAAGATTGTATTTCTCTTCCTTAAGCAGCCAGCGGGATACTATATGCTCGAGGGTGCCTAAGAAAAGATGCCGCAGGATGTAGACGTCCGTATCCCGGCGAATGACGCCTTCTTTCTGCCCTTCAATGATGATATCAAGGACCTGGCCGACTGACTGCTTGAGGAAACCGTACGTTTCGGTTTTGACAAAGCTCCTGCTCACCCGCATCTCGAGCATCAGTATTCGTCCATACCCGGGGTTCGTCTCGAAAAAGTAAAGAAAATACCATACGAATTTCCGGACCTTATTAATAGCTCCCGAGATCCCCTGGAGATGCAAATCGAGCTGACTTCGGAATTCGTTCGTTTTTTCTATTGGGATAGAGAAAAAGAGGTCTTCCTTATTCCTGAAATATTGATAGATGCTGCCACTGGCCACACCCGCCCTTTGGGCTATTTCCTGAATGCTTACAGAGTTGAACTCCCTCTTGCCGAACACTTCAATAGCTGCCTGGATGATGGATTCTCTCTTGATAATTTTCTTGGACATGATAAAGTTCTCTTCAATTGTGTAAAGAACATAGGTTTATGTAAAACAGCACGGGTTTCCTTCGTACTCTTCGAACACTGGAATACCGTCGACGACCTTTTCGCTGTTGGTAGCGGAAAAACCTATGCGGCGATGAACGAGATGGAGATCTTATTTACTGGCGAGGCAACACATCGAATGATGCGGCAGCAAGATTCTGCACAGCAGCAAAGAATCTCTCATATAGCGTTCGCCCTAAACCACATTTTCGGAATGGCTGGGTGAGGTCGATAAAATGGATATATCGCTTCTTCCGGAAATTTTGAGAAATGGAGCCGCTGATAAACCCTATGATCTCACCATTGTGTTCGCCCACGAATTTAGGTTTTCCGGTCCCACTGTATTGATTTCCCGTGACCATTCCTCACTCCCGAGAGAGAATCACAATTGGACTCGATCTAATAAATCGATTCCGTACCTTGCGAAACTCAGTTCCTTTTCATTTCTGCGAGCAATCTTTCGAATTTTCCTGATACCTTGGTCCAAAAGGATTTGAGCGTAGATACCGCAGTAAAGGAGATCCCCTCGTAAAGAGAGAGTAGGGGTCTTTTCATTTTTCCTTTCACAAATCACACCTAATTCACCTAGTCGAGGATTGCTGTGCTTGCCAATGCCCCGATTTTCCTGTCGCACATACAATAAACACCCTTTCCCTTGTGCAGCAATCATACTCATGGCGGACTGCAGCTGCCGTCCACAATCGCATGAATCAGATCCGAGAACGTCGCTGGCAAAGCACTCCCTGTGAAATCTCACAAGCACGGCTTCATCAGGCAAAATATCTCCCTTCACCAGAGCAATGAAAATCTCTTCAGGGACACACTCCGCGGTATAGACAAAAATCTTCCATTCCCCCCCATAATTACTGAACATGCATCGCTCTTCTGTTCGATTCAACAACATCTCATGCTTCATCCTATATTCTATCAGATCGGCAATGGTCGTGATATTCAGATCGTGCACTTCTGCAAACTTGATCAACTCCGGCATGCGTGCCATCGTTCCGTCATCATTCATTATTTCACAGATAACCCCAGCAGGAGCGAGAGAGGCAAGCCTTGCCAGATCGACAGAACCTTCCGTCTGGCCAGGACGAACAAGCACCCCGCCCCGACGTGCCTGAATGGGAAAGATGTGCCCGGGCGAAACGAGATCTTCGGGTCGTGCTTTCTCCGATATCGCGGTGAGGATTGTCCTAGCACGATCCTGGGCCGAAAGTCCGGTGTTAATCCCTTTGCAGGCATCAATTGATGTGGTGAAATTCGTTCCAAATGTGCATCTGTTGTCGGACACCATGGGCTTAAGAAGTAAAGAATCTGTTTTTTCCTCAGTAAGCGTCAAGCAGATTAGGCCCCGACCATGCGTCGCCATGAAGTTAATAATTTCAGGCGTGACAAACTGCGCTGCACAACAAAGGTCCCCCTCATTCTCGCGGGTTTCATCGTCCACCAAGATTAACAATTTCCCCGCGCGTGTGACTTCAATGGCTGTCTTAATGTCAATGATTTTTTCGGAACTCATTCAGATCCCCTTTAGAAAGAACTTTCCAGAATAGGCTCTTTTATCGAAAGAGATGTTTACGAGAGAGAGAGAGGCATTAGGACTGGATTACATTTGTTGTATTTACTGTCTCGCTCATCCTGATGACTTTCGTCTGTTTAAGTTCATCAATGTTCTTGGCTCCCAAAAGAAGCATTGTCCTTCTCAACTCCCATTGCAGACGTTCAATCTCCTCTACCACCTTCTTCTCTGATCTCACCGCGGCTCTTAAGACAGGCAACGCGAAACCCACAAGTGAAGCGCTCATGGCCAGAGCTTTGGCACAATCCAAACCCGTTCGCATTCCACCGGAAGCTATTAGGGGGACTGTAACGGCTTGCTTGCATTGTCTGAGGCATTCCGCTGTTTGAATTCCCCAGTCGAAAAACAATTTCGCTCCTTCGGAACCGCGGAAATATTCAACCTTCATCATTGAGGTACCGCCTTTTCCTGCGACGTCTATACAATCCACTCCCACAGATACTAATTTTTGCGCTACAGATCCTGAGATGCCGCACCCTGTTTCTTTGACAATCACAGGGAACTCCGTATTCCTGCAAATGCCTTCTATTCTTTCCAGAATATGGCTCCAGTCCGTGTCCCCTTCAGGCTGGCACAGCTCCTGAGCCGGGTTCAGGTGGATGGCTAATCCATCCGCCCCAATTGCTTTGACCAGGCGCTTAATTCCTTCGACATTCACAAGGGAAAGGCTGCTCGCGCCTATATTACCGAGCAAAAAAATGCTAGGGGCGACATCCCTTACTTGGTAAGTATAGCCAAGGTCCGGATTCTCAAGCATCGCCCTTTGGGAGCCTAATGCCATCCCAATGCCAAGATTTTCGGCCGCTCTAGCTAAATTCCTATTTATCCTCTCTGATTCGGGTGCACCTCCGGTAAGAGCCTCTATCAAAAACGGAACAGTAAATCTCTTGCCGAAAAATGACATAGAGGTATCAATGTCGGAAAGGTTAGCCTCCGGTAATGCCACGTGCTCAAGACAGTATCTCTCGAATCCATTTGTGCCCTTTGATTCCACACCTTCCTCAAGGCAAATCCTTATATGCTCCTTTTTTCTCTTAGATGTGAGACTCCGCGCCATTCAGACAACCTGATCGTATCCAGAAGGTCAGTAAAGGCAATCCAAACATTGGATATGTTACCACCGCAGAAGACTCAAAAGATTAATCATCCATCCCCTGCTGCAGTATTGTCTGGTTCAATATACATCCATCGCTTCAATCCGCAACGATGTCACTCTAGCGGGATTGCCATGATCACTCGTACTTTTTAGGGCGATTTCTCGGTGAATTTGTGCTCCCTGAAAGTAGCCTGATAGTAGAAGTCTTTAAAATGATCAAGTGTTCCTCTACTCAAGGACAGTGCCGTTCCATTTTTTACCGCGCCACTGAACATTTGATTCGCTTATCACGCTTACCGCCTGGGATGAGTTGCGCTCCGCCGTCTACTCCATCCCGATCAACTCCCCCCCACCTCTCGAAGAGTTTCGCATCTATCCCAAACTGATCCAAAATCCTCCCCACTGTCTGGTCTATCATGTCCTCAAGGCTTCGCGGCTTATGATAGAAAGCAGGCATGGGAGGCTGAATGATTGCTCCCATTTCAGCTAGATTGACCATAAGCCTCAGATGGCCTAAATGAAGGGGAGATTCCCTCACGACCAAAACGAGTTTTCTTTTCTCTTTTAAAGAAACGTCAGCGGCACGAACAAGCAAGTTAGCATTAATGGAGTTCGAAATCATGGACATGCTCTTTATCGAGCAGGGCACAATGACCATACCTTCATTTTGAAAAGAACCGCTCGATATGGCCGCCCCGATATCACTGAGTTCGTAGTAGTAATCGGCCAAGGAAATAATATCTTTGGTCCTTCGGTTTGTCTCCTTCGAGATGGTCAATGCGGCTGCATCGGTCAGAATGAGGTGAACCTCAACTGCCTGATGTTCTCTCAGGACCTCCAGCATTCGAACTCCGTAAATCGCGCCCGTTGCGCCAGAAATCGCTACGATTATCTTTCTCATCCTAATCTCCATTCTTTAAGAATTGCTTCATGGTCCTAAGAAGTGTTCCAGTCGCTCTAGGTCGTCTCATGCAGCGAATCCTAGAATTCTCTTGTCCGATGTCTCCGGCGATATTCCTGCACTTCGACCGAAGTACCTCAAGATAGGTCTTGGCCCAAACACATCTCTTCAGCCTTTCGGCTTTTGACCTTTCTTCTTCTGCAAGCTTAGGATATTTTCCTTTTTAAACGGAAGATCATTTAACCTCACTCCAATAGCATCATAGATTGCATTTGCTATGGCCGGAGCAACGGATACAAGTGGGGATTCCCCGATCCCCTTTGCACCGTAAGGTCCACTGTCTTCACTACACTCTAATAGGACAACTTTGATCGGGCAAAGTTCTAGAGCTGTCGGGAGGTTATAATCTAGGAAGCTGCCATTCGTGATTTGACCATTTCTCATTCTAACCTCTTCGAAAAATGCATACCCCAACCCTTGAAGAAGAGATCCCTCCACCTGTCCTTCCGCTCCTAAGGGATTCAGGATTTTCCCGAGATCATTTGCAGAGACAAGTTCGAGAACATCTACATTCCCGTTATCAGGATTTACCTGGACCGTCGCTATTGTGCATGAGTAACTATATGCCGGGAAAAAACTACCATATCCGCTCACCGCGTCCAGCTCTGGAATCTCGTCGACAAATCGTCCCCTCCCGCTGAGAGGTCTACCTTTGCCATAATGAGCCTGAATGGCGTCCTTCGCCGAGAGTGACGGCGCAACGGATCCTTTAACATAGATGGATCCGAATTTCATCTCCAGATCTGAACTATTTGCTTTCAGGACTTCTGCCGAAGTGGCCAGCATTTGTTTTTTGACGTCGATCGCCCCCGATCGGACGGCATTTCCTAGCACGTAAGTGCTGCGCGAGCCAAAGCAGCCCGAATCAACCGGATTGATATCGGTGTCAGTTTGCGAAATAGTGATATCGCTAAGCGGAATCCCAGTCTCTTCGGCAACGATCTGCGTGAGAACGGTCGTCGCTCCCTGCCCCTGTTCCGAGACCCCGACGAGAACAGTGGCCTTTCCATCTTCATGAACATTTATAAATGCGTCTGCTGCATTGTATTTGTACGACCGCACTCCGCCACCGGTGTGGATCGTAATGGCCATCCCCGTCCCTATGTTTTCACTCGTCCTCTCCCCTCTCCGCACACTCCAGCCTGATTCTCGGACGGCACGTTTGATACTTTCATATAGTCCGCTTCCTCGAATCACAGCCCCTGAAGCGGTTTCTTCACCAGAATTGAAAATATTTTTGAGTCTGATTTCAGCGGGGTCGATACCCAGCTTCTCTGAAATCCTGTCCATTTGGCATTCCATTGCGAATGTAATCTGCGGATTACCGAAACCTCGAAATGCCGAGCCATGGAGATTATTCGTATACACCAGTGACCCTTCGAAATAAATATGGCGAGTCCGATACAGATAAATAAAGGAGCTGGCCGCATTCGCAAGGGTAGAGGTCCCCCGTTCGTTGTAAGCCCCGTTATCGACCAAAACGGTCGCCTTTCTTGCAACCAGGGTCCCGTCTTTTTTCACACCCGTTTTCAGTTCAACCATAAAGGGATACCGGTTCGCGGAATAATGAAATTCGTCCTCCCTCGTGTTAAAAATGGCTACAGGCCTTCCCGTGTATTTTGACAGTAATGTGGCGATCGGCTCATTCATATCCATGACAAGCCTGCTGCCAAATCCTCCTCCCACATGAGTTTTGCGGATCCGGATCTGAGAAGGAGGTATACCAAGGATGCGAGAAAGCTCATTCCTCATCCCGTAAGGAGTTTGTGTCGTAGACCATACGGTTATCTTTCCGGATTTGGCAAAAAAGGCGATACACCCCCGCGTCTCAAGACAGCAATGGGTTACGCGATGCGTCGAGTACCGGTCCACGAAAATATCATCAGACTTGGCAAACCCTTCTTCTACGTCTCCAAATCTCCGGAATATTTTAAACGCAATGTTGGTCTCGTTTCCGTGTATCTTGGGAGCGTCCGGCCGGATAGCCTCTTCCACTTCGAAAACCGCCGGCAGCTCCTCGTATTCTACGTCAATTAATGATAAGGCCTCCTCTGCAATCTCTTCATCCAATGCAGCAATCGCTGCGATCTCGTCCCCGATATACCGAACCTTGTCAATTGCCAGAGGAAGTTTATCCGCCAATTGAGGCACGAAGCCGAATTTTATTTTTGGCGTCTCATCCGCTGTAATCACGGCTTTTACACCTGGAAGCGCCCTGGCCTTTTTTGTGTCAATACAAACAATTCTGGCATGAGGATAAGGACTCCTCAAGATTTTCCCGTACAGCATCCCCGCGATACTGAAATCGCGCAAAAATTTCGCCTCGCCGGTCACCTTTTCCCAGCCATCCACCCGACCGACCCCGTGGCCTATGTGATCATATTCCATTTTTGACTCCCACACCATCTCGAACTCTGATTTCGGAGCATCATTCTTGGTTCAATCTGTGCAACGGCCTCGATTTAATTCATATTATAATCTTAAGTAAGTTCAAAGAACCGGATTGCATTTTTTGAAAAAATATTCTCCTTTTCCTCCTGGGTGAGGGAAAGTTTATTAACCATTTCAATTTCCTTGACCATAGAGTGGCCAGGGTAGTCGGTTCCAAAGAGCACCCTATCTGCACCAATTCTCTTGATGAAACTAGAAGCCTCCTCGGAGCTCAGTCGGTTCAACACCATAGAGGTGTCGGTGTATACCTTTGGAAATTTCTCCAAAACCTCGATAGCATCCTTATAATAGTGCGTAGAACCTGCAAAGTGAGCGAGGTCCAGCTTCAAATCAGGGAAACGTTTCAGTACTGGGATCCAACTTTTGGGCTCCGCAAACTGCCTTTCTTTAATTTCTTCAGGCGACTTCCAGAAATTCTCAACATTCGGCCCGCAATGAGCCATAATAGGTATTCCCAGGTCACAAGCCTTCTTATAGACGCTTTCCATTCTCTTGTCCTCGGGAAAGAACCGAAGCAACGAACCTTGAAGTTTTATTCCCTTGAACCCCATCGTCTTCACACATCTTTCCACTTCGCTGGCGGGATCTTTACAGTCCGGGTGCATGTAGCAAAATCCGTATAGCCGATCGGGAAAAGCCTTTAGCTGGGAGCCGGTAAAATCGTTGGCCTTTGAGGTAAAATCCGGGTTGACTACATTATTGGTCGCAATCCCCTTAACGATTCCGGCTTCATCCATCTTTTTCAGGAGTGTTCCTACGGTTCCATCGTAAATCCATGCGAATTTATTTCGCTCAAAAAAAACCTTTGCACTGGCTGCCGCAAGTTTGTCAGGCATAATATGGACATGACTATCAATAACCATGATCTTTCTCCTTTCTACTGTAAGATAACTGCTGTTTCAACGCATTGCATCTTTCCAAAACGAGTGAGTTGTATGCCTGGACGATCTGCCAAAACCCCGTATCAGGAGAAATTCTCCTGCTGGTGTTCTTGACTGTAACTGTGAAGTTCTTCCGGGCAATCTCTTTCAGCCTACGGTTTTTGTATAGTGCAGAAGAATAGCCGACAGGGTGTTCCCCCGGAGATGGGATCGCAGACGTCGCCTGAGGTGAGATCATTCACGCCCTGACATCCGTCGCCAGGATTTCCCCAACCGAAGTCGATTACGACCAAGCCTCGCCTTCCCTCATTCGAAATTTTTGCCCGAAACTTGGCATTACCATTAGGGGATCTGATTTCCACAATGTTCCCATCCACGACTCCGTTGGCAGAGGCATCCTCAGGGTGAAGTACCACAAGGGCAGCAGGATACAGCCGCTTGAGTGATTCAAGATTCCGAAATTTTGTATGAACGTACTCGTAAGGTTTCCGAGTTGTTCCCTTGAGCGGATAGAAACTGCGTTTGTCAGCCGCGTTATTCAGTGGTTCTACATACCTCGGTATCGGATCATATTGCTTCTGCTCGTAAGTACCCGAGTAAAATTCAATCTTCTTGCTCGGGGTGTGAAACCCCTCTTTCTCGTATTTGCGGTATTCCATCGGCCCAGTCGCATAAACAACCGTTTTCCCCGCAAGATCATCTATAGTCAAACCGGTGGATTTGAGCATAAAGTTCACCCATTCCGCGTCATTCTTGAATGAATAGTCTTTATGAAAACCAAGTCTCTTTGCGAGTTCATACTCCACCACAGAGAAATGCCTGCACTCGCCGAGGGGCTCGATCACTTTCGGTTTAAGGCTTAGGAATCCCCCCTGGCGGCTCGAATATGCACGGTAGCCGTACGATTCGAACAAAGAGGGTGAGGGAAGGACGAGGTCAGCCATCTGAGCCGTGGCCGTCAAGAACATATCCACCACCATGAGAAAGTCCAATTTCTCAAAGGCTTTTCTTACCTTAGCAGTATTGGCAAGGATGAGGACCGGATTGCTATGTGTCACGATCATCCCGCGTGGACGATCCCTCCGAAGTAGTGCATCAATCAACGTCTTCCCCCCTATTTCAGGAAAGAGGGGGAACTCATCTTGCCCTATCCGCTTCTCCTGAAACTTTATCTTCCTCTTATCCGGGAGAAAGGACTGCCTCACCCAAGGGAAAACCACATTACCGCCGGGTATGTCATAGTTACCAGTCAACGCGATTAGGTACATGACCGAACGTACAGTCTGAACCCCGTTGGTATACATATCAAGACCATTGCCGTCTCTGATGACCGCCGGTTTAGAAAGGGCATATTCCCGTGCAACTTCCCTGATTGCAGCAGCCGAAACGCCGGTCACGCCTTCGGCCCATTCGGGGGTCAGGTTCTCCACGTGAGATTGAAGCTGCTCAAAACCCGAGGTCCACTTTCCCACAAACTCCTCATCGTATAATCTTTCCTTTATGATCACATGAATCATCGACAGCGCCAGAGCCGCGTCCGAGCCGGGCTCCGGCGAGATCCAGACGTCTGAGAGCTTGGCCGTCTCCGACCGGATGGGATCAACTGTGATGACCTTGATGTTCTTCTTTTGCGCCTCCTGAACCACCGACCTAAAATTCCCCAATTCCCCTTCCGTCGCGTAGTTGCCGTAGCGCGTAGAACACATGGGGTTGGCGCCCCAAAAGATGATCAATCTGGCCTTCGAGTAATCCGGTTCCGGTACGGCCCCAAAGACAGACCTCATCGCCGTAGTTCGCGGAACGTTGCACAAGTGCGCAGCCCCTGCTAAATTCGGCGAACCGTATGAAGCCATGAACTGCATGAAGGCATCGCGTCCGTCGTAGCTCACAGGAGCGCCAGCAAACCTAATGAGTGCGCCTGGACCACCCCTTTCGCGGAGGTCCCCAAGACGCTCGGCTGCAAAATCCATGGCCTCTTCCCAGGAAATTTCTTTCAGCCCGCC
>Ga0209164_1005786_pt1 | contig 10379 bp, 6 predicted proteins | sample MTBNYHSulfiMetaG_FD_187458 | JGI IMG/M metagenome (GOLD analysis project Ga0209164, IMG submission 187458) | Enrichment culture microbial communities from rom New York Harbor, USA that are MTBE-degrading - MTBE-NYH (New York Harbor Sulfidogenic)... | ecosystem: Environmental > Aquatic > Marine >... | reverse complement strand
CGAGGTAAACGGCTGTGAAGTATGTTCGTATTTCCATGCAAAAGTAGCGCTCGAAAAGGGAATGAGCGACGAAGAAATACAGATGCTCTTAGGCGGCAATTCTGAAAGTATTCCTGCTGATGAAGCAGTAGCTATATTATTCGCCCAGCACTATGCAGATACAAGAGGGCATCCAACTGAAAGAACTTGGGTGAGACTTATTGAAACGTATGGAAAAACAAAGGCCAATGCTATCCTTGGAATTACAAGGATGATCATGTTAGGCAACGTTATCGGTATACCATTTAGCGCGCTTATAAATAGGCTAAAAGGCAAATCTGTGAGAACAAGCAATTTGGCCTATGAATTGATCATGCTGATACTTCCGGTTATATTTCTCCCGATATCAATCATCCATGTTCTCGTTTTGGAAATACTCAGGATCCCGACAATCAGTTTCAAAGAGTGAAACAGGATAACAAGCCGGGAAGTGGATTATCAGCCGCAGGTAGGAGATTTGGCTAACTGGCTCATCTGGCGCTGTAGGAGGCTGCAACGGGGCAACCGTTGTAGCCTCTTTTGATGTTTTGCTGGTCGCCGGGTGCGGAAGGGGGACTTCGCATCTTTGGAGAGGCGCTCCTTATGCAGAAAAGGTGCAGGTTGTCTAAACATTAGGACGAAATGTCTATTAACCAGGACGGGCAGATGAGCTATAGTATAAGTGGCAGCAAGTCGAGGTTATACCAGCAAGCACTTTCGCTTTCACCGGGGAAACAAGTAAGCAACTTCAACTAAGCAGTTTCATCGCTACGATACGCTGCTGGGGCGTATTTTCGCGCGTATCCACTGCCCGCAGGGAGGGCATCGCCATGCAAAAGGAGAGCGCCAACAGATACATCCTGTTGCTGATGGGGATCGTGATCTTGCTGATGGTCGCCATTATCGGCTTGTTCATTCGTATGAATCAGCTGCAGAGCGCGGTAGAGGCGGCGCTGGCGGGGGCATCGGGGCCTTCGATGGAGGGCTTGGGGTTGGAGATCGGCAGCCAGGCGCCGGAGTTCACCGCCGTTGATACGGAAGGTGAGACCGTCTCGCTCGGCGATTACGCCGGCCAGCGAGTATTGCTGGTCTTCGCCTCCTCGCGCTGTGGCGCTTGTTTGGCCATGTTCCCGAATCTCGAACAAATCAGCCAAACGCGCCAGGATTACCAAGTGCTCATGTTCTTGTATGGCAGTTCGGAAGAGATTGGCGAGGCTGGCGAGCAGTACGGCTTTTCTTTTCCGATACTCAACTGGGAGACCGAGATCCAGGATGCTTATGCCGTGCGCACCATACCTTTCTTCTATTTGATCGGTGAGGACGGTGAAATACTGAACTCGGCCATCCTGGCGACCTATGCGGAGATCGATGCTTTCTTGGGCGGAAGCTAGTGGGGAAGGAGGTGGCTATTGGGAAACGTGAAATCCACCGAACGCCTGGGTCGAATGTTTAACCATCGAGATTGGAGGATGAAATGAGTAACCGGACGATCACCAGGGTGCTGTTCAGCCTGCTGCTGGTGGCAACAACCCTGGCGCTGATGGCCTTTGCGGCGCCTATCGATGTGGATTCCGGACAGGCACCCGCTGAGCCTTGCTGGTTGGATGAATGTTCCTATAGACCTGAATTGTGCGGCTTGGAAAATCCATACTACTACTGCGCGGTCTATTGTTTGTATTCCGGCTGCCATACTCCCCCGTTTAAGTGCGTGCCCGGTTGCTGAGGCCTTTGGAAGCCTTGTGAGGGCTGGGACGCGGCGCTGGCTTCAGCCCTCGCAGGCTGTCCTGACGGCAACGACCCAAGCACAAACGACTGCGGCTTCTTTTTCTCCGTGCTCGCAGGGAGTAGCGTAGTCTAATCTCTTTTTAATATCCCTCTCAACCTGGTGGGCTATAATGAGATTGCTTATCAGCTTGGTGGGTATGGCTTCTCTCTCGTAATGGGGGCTGTATGCTGGCTTTCCTTGTAAAAACCCTGTGGAAACGGCGCGAGCGCGCCGCCCTGGTGATCGCCAGCGCGGCTTTGATCGCCGCTGCCTTCGCCTTGTTCAGTTCGGCCTCGTTGGCCACCACCGTGACCGCCGACCGTGCCCTGAGCGATTACTGGCGCACCACCTACGATATCCTGGTGCGCAGCCCGGAGTACGTCACCGAGATCGAAAAGCAGTATGGCCTTGTGGAGGCCAACCACCTGAGCGGCACGCCAGGGGGCATCACCATGGCGCAGTACGAGCTCATCCGCGACCTGCCCGACGTGGAGGTGGCCGCCCCCATCGCCATGCTGGGATATATCCCCCGCGATACAATCCGGCTTTCAATTCGCGATCTTTTGCCGACGGGCATCTATCGGGTGACAGCCAGCGCCGCCGTGTGGGATGGGTACGAGTTCCTGGAGGCCAGCCTGCCGGGACCATATTATGCGCTCTATTACCATCAGGATATATACAGTGAGTTTCAAACATATGTTCCAAGCGACGAGCAGAGAAGAGCGTTCCATGAAGAGTATCTTCGTTTGGACCTGCGCCTTGGGGGGGCGCAGGATGGATGGGGCTTCACGATCTCGATCCCCCAATTCGACGACCGGCTGTTGATCGCGGCCATCGATCCGGAGCAAGAGGCGGCGCTGATGCATCTTGACCAGATGCTCGTGGGGGATAACAGCGTGTACCTGAGCGACGACTTCCCCAGGCTGTACAGCAACATTGACGCAATCATCATCCCGGTTCTGCTCAACCTGCACGATTACGTCGAGCAGACCATGACCGTGCGTCTGGAGCTGGTGATGGAATTGAGCGAGGAAAGGGACGGCCCATCGCTGTACGAGCAGCTCAGCGCCATTGAAGGGCCGGAAGCTTATCAGTCGCTGCCCTCTCAAGTGGTCTGGGAGGATAGCATTCAGCTCTCCCGCCAGCGGCAGGTCGTTGGAATGATAATGAATTACGTGAACGGGGAGTTCGTCGATCCCACCAGCTACCTGCGTGGCTACGGTGGCATGCTGGAAGTCCCGGCCCCGGTGGAATACCAGGTGGTGGAGGAGCCTCTGGCCAGCCTGCCCGAGGATGCGCTCGTCTTGCGGGCATCGCCGCTGGGGCTGACAGCGGCGCAGGAGGGTTTTGCGAGCTATGTGCCGATCACAGAAGATGAAATTGAGTACTTGGAAACGTTCCTCTGGCAGCAGCCTCCGGAGGTAGTGTTCCGCGAGCTTGCCCCTTCGGGGGAACTGCCTCGAGACATTGACGTCAGTCTGCAAGGGCTGTTCGAGATCGACCCCTTGCTGGCCCTGGGCGGCGCCTCGCCCAACCAGGTCCCGCTGGAGACCTACCTGACGCCCCTGGTGACGCTGAAGTACGATGCGCAGGGCAACCCCATCGAGCCACCGGCTACGCTGCGGCCGACGCTCAACAGCGCCGGCTATCTGGTGGCCCCGCCGGATATCCTGACGACCCTGGACGGCGCCCGCTTTCTGCTCGAGGAGAGCTGTTTGGAGTGGGTGGCTATCGATGAATACCCTGTAAGGCGCATATGCAGCGATGTGCGCGAGGATTTCATCTCGGCCATTCGGGTGCGCGTGGCGGGCGTCGATGAGCTGACGCCTGAATCGCAGGCCAAGATCGAGGCGGTGGCGGAACAGATCTTCGAGCAGACCGGCTTGCACGTCGATATCATGGTCGGCTCCTCCCCCCAGCCGGTGCTGGTGAACATCCCTGGCTACGAGGATGTCCCCGAGCTGGGCTACGTGGAAGAGCTGTGGGTGAAGAAGGGGGTCTCCACCTTGATAAGCCAGGGGATGAACCGGGCGGACCGTCTGCTCTTTGGGGTGATGCTGCTAGTGTGCGGCTTGTTCCTGTTCAACGCCAACTACGTCGGCATGCTGGGGCGGGTGCCCGAATTCGGCCTGATGCAGGCTCTGGGCTGGCGCAAGCGCACCCTGTTCGGCACGCTGCTTGGGGAGGCGCTGCTGCTGGGCGGCTTGAGCGGGACGCTGGGAGCCTTGGTCGTGTATGCCATCGTGCTGTTCTTCGATTTGACGGTGCCGGTAGAGCGGATCGCCTTGCTGATCCCGTTGGGAGGCGCTGTTTTCCTGGTGGGCGGTCTGCTGCCGGCCTGGCGGGCGAGCCGCACGGCGCCCACCGAGGCCATCCAAGCCGGAGAGACGGTCAGTGAGAGGCGCACTCCCGGGGGGCGCAGCCTGTTGGGCTATGCCGCCAGCGGCATGCTGCGCCGTCCGGCGCGAACCTTGGCGACCGGGCTGGGCCTGGCGGTGGCCGCTGGGCTGCTGGTCTTCCTGCTCCTCGTGCTGGAAGGGTTGGGGGGATCGCTCTACGGCACGCTGCTGGGGGCCTGGGTGCGCACCCAGGTGCAGTCCTATCACCTGATGATGGGTGGGGTGGCTTTGCTGGCCTCGGCTTTGGGTATCGCCGTGGTCATGCTGCAGAACGTGGCGGGGCGGCGGCGCGAGATCGGGCTGCTGGTGGCGCTGGGCTGGCGGCGGCGAGACCTGCTGCGCGTCTTCCTCATGGAAGGCGGCATGATCGGTTTCTTCGGCGGCTTGCTGGGCACGGTCGTCGGCGCGCTGGTCTTCACCTTGGCTTATCCCTTTTTGCGGCTCACAGCGATAGGCTGGCTGCACGCCTTGGCGGTGGGTGTGCTGCTGCCGGTGGTGATAACCTTGCTGGCCACGCTGTACCCGGCTTATCAAGGGGCGCGCTTGCTGCCGCTGGCGGCTTTCCGCGGGGAGGAGCGCCTGGCTTCTGCCGGGCGGCTCAACCGGGCGGTGGCGGGACTGGCATTGATCGGCGCGCTGAGCGTGATCCTGGCGGTGGGCTTGTTCTGGGCCGGTGGTGGCAGGCCGGAGGCCGAGCCACAAGCGGCTGTTATCCCCACGGCTGTGCCAACGCCGACCTTGGGCCCGGCGCCCTCGCCGCAGCCGACCCCCACGCCGGTGAACCCCGCCGAGCTGCCCAGCGTTCAGTTGGCCTTGCAGGTGGACGAGGACGAGCGGGTCTTGATCGGCCAGGAGACGATTCGGTATACCAACGACACCGGCGTCACCCTGGAGGAGATCGTGCTGCGGCTGTACCCCAATTGGCCCCTCCGTGGCATCGACGGCAGCATTCGGCAGGATATCCTTTTGACGATCCAGGAAGCACGGGTGGACGGCGCTGTCGTGGACGTCGTCCTCACCGCCTCGGATACCGCCGCTGAGATCCCCTTGGCCTCGCCGCTGAATCCCGGCGAGCAGGTCACAGTGGAGATAGACTTCCGCCTACAGCCCGGCCTCTCCGTCAGCGGCCAGGAGGATGTGTGGGAGCTTTGGCATTTCTACCCATTGCTGGCTGCTCACGATGGGGATGATTGGCAAACGCAGGTGTGTGATTTCTGTGAGTTCAGCATCCCATTATCCAATCAAGTCGTAGACCTCGAATTCAGCGTTGCTGCGCCGCAGGATTGGGTCGTGGCTGCCAACGGCCTCGAACTCGGCAGCACGCCTGGCCCCGAGGGCCAACAGATCCACGCTTACCAGGCCGGGCCGGTGCGGGATATGGTCGTCGTGATGGGGCCGGACCTGCAAGTCGAGAGCCAGGAAGTTGACGGCGTGCAGGTCTCGCTGTATGCCCCCTCGGATGCCCCGCAGACGGATGAGGTGCTGGCGATGGCGGTCAAAGCCTTCACCCTCTTCAACCAGAAATTCGGCCAGTATCCGTATAGCAGCTTCGATATCGTGGCTTTTTCAGTGCCCTTCAATAGTGGGCTGGCCTTCCCTCGGCTGGTCTCGTTGTATTACGAGCAGGTCGATGACGATCTCGGCAAATTGCTGGCCGGCCTGATCGCCAGGCAGTGGTGGGGCGCTGTGGTGGACAGTGATCGCTATGAGGAGCCCTGGCTGCAAGATGCCTTCGCCGAATATTCGGCCTACATATACGTGCAGGAAGCGCTGGGGCAGGAGGTGGCCGATACTTACCTCGGCCGCTGCCAAACCGACATCTCGATGCGCCAGCTTGTCGGGGACGATTTGCCGCTCGCCAGTTCGGTGTGGGCCTTTGAGGATGACATGGAAGCCCGGCAGTTCATCATCTGTAAAGGGGCCTTGTTCCTGGATACCCTGCGCGAAGAGATCGGCGACCAGGCCTTCTTTGCCGGCTGGCAAGATTACTACGCTCAGCACGTTTACGGCGTTGCCGATGGCGAGGCTTTCTTGGAAGCCATGCAGCAGGCGGCCGGGCTGAACCTGCGGCCCATCTTTGAAACCTGGGGCGCCATCGCCCCTGAGAACGAGTAGGGAGGCAGCACATGTCCCAAGAGAACGGCACCATCGTGCGCACAGAGGAACTGAGCAAGATCTACCAGAACGGGACCGAGGTGCGCGCCCTGGACGGCGTGAGCATTGAGGTGGGGCAGGGGGAATTCCTGGCCGTCACTGGGCCATCGGGGAGCGGCAAATCCACGCTCCTGAACCTGATCGGGACGCTGGACGCGCCCAGCAAAGGCAGGGTTTACGTGGGAGGGGTCGATGTGGCGACGCTGAAAGGCGACGAGCTGGCCGATTTTCGCCGCAAACGCGTGGGTTTCGTCTTTCAGCTTTTCAATCTGGTCCCCGTGCTCTCAGCGCTGGAGAACGTGATGCTGCCGATGCTGCCCTACCGAAGGAAATTGGGATACAAGCTGGAAGAGCGGGCGAGGCAGTTGCTCGAGACCGTCGGGCTTGGCGAACGCCTGACCCACTCGCCTGCGCAGCTATCGGGGGGCGAGCAGCAGCGCGTGGCCATTGCCCGGGCGCTGGTCAACGAGCCGGTGATCGTGCTGGCCGATGAGCCTACCGGCAACCTGGATAGCAAGGCGGGGGAGGAGATCATGAAGCTGCTGGGCGGAATATGCAGCCAGGGCGGCCGCAGCGTGTTGGTCGTGACCCACGACCCGCAAGTCTCGGCCTACGCCGACCGGATATATCATCTGCGCGATGGCAAGGTGGTGAAGCAGTAAGGCTAGGCCTATTTTATAAGGCATTGCACTGCACCACACCCAATCAAAAAACCGAGAGCAGAAACGCTCTCGGCTTTGTTATAAGTGCAGTCGAGCTGATTAGAGTTCGTCGGGGACTTCGCCTACCGGCTCGGCGGTATCCATCGGCTTGATGATGCCTTGCTGCTGCAGGGCGCGGATGCCGTTGCGCACCTGATTGAGGATGCGCTCCATCTCGATTTCCAGGCTGGTGAGCGTTTCCAGCACGTATTGATCGGCTTCGCGGCGGGTGGCATCAGCGTCGGCGCGTGCCTGCTCGACGATCTGTTCGCCGCGCGCCTCAGCGGATTTCACGATGGAGTCGCGCTCCACCAGGTTTTCGCCTTTCTCGCGCGCCAATTTCAAGGTGCGGTTGGCCTCCTCCTGGGCCTGGGCGAGGGTGCGGTCGCGCTCCGCCAGCAATTTCTGGGCCTTCCTGACCTCATCCGGGATCGCCACCCGCATCTGGTCTATCAAGTCCAGCATGCGATCCTCATCCACCACCACGTTGTTGGTGAAGGGGATCGGGCGGCTTTCGTTGAAGAGTTCTTCTAGTCGATCAACAAGGTGCAGAATATCCATAACTTCTCTCTGCGTCGGTTCGATAGCGGGCGTTTTAGGCTTGCCGCCCGCGGAAAACCATGCATCTTACCTGTTGCAAGATTTAGACCTAAGACTACATGCAAATGCCGAATTCGTCAACCGCCCTAGGGGTTCTTTCTGGCAGGGGTGAAAATCAGTCTCGGAGGGCGTTGGTGGCGAAGTCCGAGTGGCCCAAATCCTTGAAACGGGCCTTGAGGGCCGCCTCCACGTGGGGGGGCACCATGCTGCTTACGTCGCCGTTCAGGGAGGCGATCTCCCGCACGGTGGTGGAGGACAGGAAGGTGTGCTCTTTGCTGGTGATCAGCGCCACCGTCTCGACCTCAGGGGCGAGCTGCTTGTTGGCCAGCGCCATGCGGAATTCGTACTCGAAATCCGAAAAGACCCGCAGGCCCCGCACGATCACCTGGGCCTTCACTTCCTTGCAGAAGTCCACCGTCAGGCCATCGTAGGTCATCACCTTGATTTTTGGGGTGCCCTTGAAGGCTTCTTCTACCAGGGCCTGCCGCTCCTCAGGTGAGAACAGCAGCGACTTGAGCGGGCGGTTGTACACGGCCACGATGACCTCGTCGAACAGCTGGGTGGCCCGCATGGCGATATCGATGTGGCCGTTATGGATGGGGTCAAAAGTGGCAGGAAACAGTGCTCGGATCATATCAGCTGATGTCTCCTTGGTCGCCGTCCCAGGAATCCTCGAGGGCAGCGGCCAGTAGTTGATGCTGCGGTTGGCTCAGGTCGGGGTCTTGACGCATGAGCTCTTGGGCGTGACGGCGGGCTTTCTCGATCAGGCGCACGTCGCTGAGCGAGGCCATGCGCAGGTCGGAGAAGCCCGATTGGCGCGAGCCCAGGAACTCACCAGGGCCGCGCTGTTCTAAGTCGTATTCGGCCAGCACGAAGCCGTCGTTGGTCTCCATCATGGCCTGCAAGCGCTCGTTGTCGATGAGTTCGCTGTCCGGGATCAGCAGGCAGTAGGCCTTGGCCTCGCCACGCCCCACCCGGCCACGGAACTGATGCAGCTGGGCCAGCCCAAAGCGGTTGGCGCCCTCCACCATCATCACCGTGGCGTTAGGCACATCCACACCTACCTCCACCACGGAGGTGGATACCAGCACGGGGTAATCCCCGTCCCGGAAACGGGCCATCACTGCCTCTTTCTCGTCGGGTTTCAAGCGCCCGTGCAGCAACCCCACGCTGTAGTTGACGAAAACCTCACGCTCCAGCCTTTGGTGCTCTTCTACCGCCGCTTTGCTATCGCTCTTCTCGCTTTCCTCGACCAGGGGATAGATGATGAAGGCTTGATGGCCTCCCTCGAGCTGCTTGCGGACAAAGGAATAAGCCCGCTCGCGCTCGCGCGGGTAGAGCAGGTGGGTCTCCACCGGCTGGCGGCCCGGGGGCATCTCGTCGATCACGCTCAGGTCGAGGTCGCCGTAGACGGTCAGCGCCAGGGAGCGCGGGATGGGGGTGGCGGTCATCACCAGCAAGTGGGGGTTTTCGCCTTTGGCGCGCAGGGCAGCGCGCTGGGCGACGCCGAAACGGTGTTGCTCGTCGATCACGGCCAATTGCAGGTTCTCAAAGCTCACCGGGTCCTCGAGTAGGGCGTGGGTGCCCACCACCACCTTGATGTCTCCCTCTTGCAGCCCCTGGCGGATGGCGCTCTTATCGCTCTCCGGCGTGGCGCCAATCAATAGGCGCAATTGGTCGGGCTGCAAGAGACCCCCACCCTCGACCAGCAAGCGCTGCAAGCTTCGGTAGTGTTGCTCGGCCAGGATGCTGGTGGGGGCCATGATGGCGGCTTGCGCGCCCCCCTGAATGACGATGCCGATCCCCAGAGCGGCGATCACGGTCTTGCCCGAGCCCACGTCGCCCTGGATCAGGCGGTTCATAGGGTGGCCGGAGGCCAGGTCGGCGCGCAGGTCTTGCAGGGCGCGCTGCTGGGCCTGGGTCAGTTCGAAAGGCAGGCGGCTGATCTGATCTTCCAGCCAGGCATCCGATGCGTCGTAGACTTTGGCTGGGTAAGAGGCCCAAGTTTGCTTCTGGCGCAGGACGCCCAATTGCAGCAGCAGGATCTCGTCGAAGGCCAGGCGGTGCTGGGCGGCTTTCAGGAACTCCCATGAATCCGGGAAGTGGATTTGCTCCAGGGCAGCGGATTGCTCGATCAGCTCGGCAGAGGTCCGCATTTCCTTGGGCAGGGGGTCCTGGACGCGCGGCGCCCAGTAGGTCACGACTTTGCTCATCAGGCGGCGTAACCAGCGCTGCGTGATCTTGGCGGTCAGGGGGTAGACCGGCACGATGCGGTTGGTGTGCAGGTTCTCCTGCTCGAGCAGCTCCCATTCGGGATTGGTCATCGTCAGGCGGCCCAGGTACTGCTCGATCTTGCCTGCCAGCACGACTTGACTGCCTTCTTTCAGCGTGCGCTCCAGCCAGGGCTGGTTGAACCAGCTCACCCGCAGGGCACCGGTGCCGTCGCTGAGCACCATCTCGACCAGCTTGCGCTTCCCGCCTTTTAGCGTGCGCTTGTTCACGCTCTCTACCGTGCCGATCACGGTGACCTCTTCGTCGTAGGTCAGGTCTTTGATCGGCTTCAGCAGGGAATAGTCGTCGTAGCGACGCGGGAAGTGGTAGAGCATGTCGCCCAGGGTGCGGATGCCCAGGCGCTCCAATTTCTCGGCGTTCTTCTCCCCGACCCCGTCCAATACGGTGGTGGGAGCGTCCAAGGCGGCGGGAGGGCCTTCCGGCTTGGGCTTCTCGGGGAGCTTGGGCGCG
>Ga0209164_1005779_pt1 | contig 10396 bp, 8 predicted proteins | sample MTBNYHSulfiMetaG_FD_187458 | JGI IMG/M metagenome (GOLD analysis project Ga0209164, IMG submission 187458) | Enrichment culture microbial communities from rom New York Harbor, USA that are MTBE-degrading - MTBE-NYH (New York Harbor Sulfidogenic)... | ecosystem: Environmental > Aquatic > Marine >... | reverse complement strand
TGACACCCAAATTGTCGGGGACAACGGTAGGGTACAAGGTTGCCGATCTGGATAATGACAGCCTTCCGGAACTCGTTGTGGCCTCCGTTACCAGCGAGAGTTACTTTATAGGGCTGCCCCAGAGCCAACTGATCGTCTATGATATCAAATAATTGCAGGAGGCGCCAGGCGTCAGGTGCAAGGGTTTAGGCGTGAGGCGTTAGCGCTGTTGAGAGGTGCACCCGCTCGGCAGCCGTCCGCCATGGACCGAAGGCCGGCCTCCGGTACCCGGCATACGATGTGGGGTGCATGTTTTTTCAAGTCAATCGCCAATTCAGAGGGATTTATGAAAATGAAAAAAGGTGCTTTTTCAGGCGTGTGGTGTATGGTTTGTGTGTTGTGTTTGATGGTTTTCAGCTCCGGCGCCCAGGAGGAGACCCAGGCAAGCCCGTCGGTTTTTTTCCCTGAACCCGCCTACACCTTCGAGGCGGTATTTGAAGGGGCAACCGTTCCGCACGATTTTGTCATCCGGAACAAAGGGACAGGGGTCCTGGATGTCAAGCGCGTGGCAGGAGGGTGAGGGTGCGTCGTTGCCTCTTTCACGGGGCAGATCCCGCCGGGCGGCGAGGGAAAAATATCTGTCAAGGTGAATACAAGCGGTTATGGTGGGAGGACCCTGAAAAAGACGATCAAGGTCTACACGAACGATAGACAAACCCCTGTCTCAGACGTCACGGTCGCGGGGGAGGTCAAAAGGTTTGCAAACATCTCCCCGCCAAGGGTTCTGCTGAACGGCGAGGTCGGAGAGGATCTGAAGGTCGTGGTAAGGATCTCTCCTGTCTCGGAGGGGCTGTTCGACATCAGTGAGGCCAGGGCGGACAAAGGGGAGGATATCCGTTTCACCCTGACCGATGGGAAGGAAACAGATGGTCGTGTCCATACCCTGGTCATAGAAAACACGAGAAAGGGAGCAGGGAGATATCAAGACATTATCAGGCTTTCCACTACCAACAAGGTTCAGAAGGAGATCGTGATCCCGGTCTGGGGAAATATCAGGCCGCGGCAGATCGCTTCGGTTACTCCGCGACATGTGGACCTCAGTGGACGCGGAGGAACGCCTATAAAAAGGACGGTCACCATCCTTCCCAGGGGCAACGATTCCTTTTCCATCACCGAGGCCAAGGCCCAGCGCGGCACAGACATCAAATGGGACCTCAAGGAGACCGAGGCATCCGGAAGGAAGGCCTACACCCTCACCGTGGAAAACCTCAAAAAGGAAAAAGGGAGGTATTACGACACCATTTTTTTGAAGACTGACTGCACAGATCTGCCGGAAATACGGATCAGCGTATCCGGCCGCATCACAGAATGACCCAGGCCGCCTTGAAAGCCGAAAGGGGCGGTCTGAGAGGTCTTGAATCCGGGAACGGTTGCAGAAATAAATGGAACCCCCATGGTCTGATGACATACGGGACCGGCCCTACCTGGCGCACGCCGACATCCTGCATTTGAATTTCATCCGGAGTCCAGGGAAATACGTCTTCAGGCGCCACTATCGTGCGGGCCTTCGCTCCCATCTCATGGAGGTCCTGGACCCGGAGGATGTGGCCCGGGAAAAGGACGGGTTCTTCGTGGACGGGTTGAAGATGTTTCCCCGGGCGGTTCCCCGCAAGATGCTTCGGATCTTCAGGAGGCGGTTTAAGGACCTGGCAGAGGCCAGGGAAGAGACGCGACGGGTCAAGATCGTGGAATCCTGCCTTGCCCCGGACCATATTGCCCGGCCTGCGGAATTCCTGGTTGACTATCTGGGGCCTGGGAAACGGGAGATCCTCCTTGCCGGGCTTCAGGAGTATATTGCGGGCGAGGTGCTGGAGCCTTGGGGCGATTTGGGTAAAGGCCATCTTTGCGCGCTTCTGGACCGCATGGGCATGGATGACCCCAGGGACGACGCGATGCGGGCAAAAGACGACTGGGGGGAAAAGGTGCGGAGGAAGGGGGGAGAATTCGTTGAACAGGTCAAAAAACTGATCAATGAATACCGGCTGATCCCCGACCTTGCAGGTGTCGGGAACCTTCTCCTGACACGGGCCGGGGAGATCAAACTCGTGGACATCAACAACATATCCGAGGTTTCGCCCGACCCGGTCGTCCCCCTCGATGACCGGGGCTATCCTGTGTGCGACAAATCCATGGCCGTCCTCTTTCACTTAGACCAAAAACTCACCGGCAGATCACCCAAAAAGGACGACCCTCCGTACGGTCTCTTCCTGAACCCGGAAAGGATCGAGAGGGTGAAGGCAGCGGAGAGAAGGTTCCATCTCAAAATGACGCCGGGAAGCACCCGTCCCGTTCAACCCTGAAGCTGAACATCAATGGGTGCCTTTTCCCCATCAGACGTTGGTGGTTCCGTGTCCATCCTTTGATCGGCCCTGCTACGCAATGAGGTTGTGCAGGTCCTGGATCAGGTCGTCATATTCATCGCCTTTAAAGCAAAACCTCAGTTCACGAAAGGAACCCCGCATCTTTCGGACCTGATCCAACACGCCGGCGTTGTCGACAATCACATCGTGCATCAACTGGGCTAAGGCCTGGAAGTCGACAGGCCCCATGCCGAACCGGGTCATCTCCGATACCCCCAGCCTGAGGGCCCCGGAGGCGGTGAACCCTTCCTCGTCCGTATTGGCCTGATAATTACAGATGATGTTGTTGGCCTCCAGACGGTCGGCAATCTCCGGCCCCCGGCTGTATCCCACGTCCACCACCACCTGGTGGGTCTCGGTAAAGTCGATGTGCGGGTCCCCGGCCACGTCGAGGCCTGTGTCTTTGAGGGCCCGGGCAAAGGCCTTGGCATTGGCGATGACCCTGGGCTGATATGCGTCTTTGAAATGATTCATCTCGTAGGCGGCCATGAGGAGTCCCAGGAGGGTGCCCAGATGATGATTGGATACGGACCCGGGAAAGGCCCGCCGGAGGAGGGATTCCCAGAGCGCGTAACGCTCTTCCTGTTCCTCGAAACCGCAGCCCACGACCCCCCGCTGGGTCCCGAAATAGGTCTTGTGGGTGGAGCCGGTGACCAGGTCCGCCCCCTCGGCAAAGGGTTCCTGGAAATGGGGACCGATGAGCCCCAGAACATGGGCCATGTCGTACATCACGACCGACGAGATACCCTGATCGTCCAGGAATCTTCGGATCTCCGACACCGGTTCCTTATGAAGGATCATGCTCTTGCCGAAGATGATGAGTTCGGGACGGTAGCGATCGATCAGCTTCAGGGTGGCCGGGACATCGATCCGGAAGGGGTTGTCAACGAGGACCGGGAAGTTGACCACGGCCGGTCTCTCGGTCCGGGGGTCCCGGGCCACATAGTCCTTCAAGGCCCCCATGGGCTGGGCGCTCAGGTGGCCGCCCTTCCCGATATGGTTGTTCATGACCTGACGGATCCGTCTCGGCTCCTGTTTGCGGTCGGTCCGGTTGAGATAGTCCACCATGGCGCTGAACACGGCCGTGTTGGCCATCTGGCCGCTGATGAGACGGGTCTCCACCTCCCTGCACCCTAAAAACGCCTTCATCTCCGCTTCCAACATCTCTTCCACCGCGCCGATAAACCGGGTGCCTTGATAATAAAAGATGTCTGCCTGGTAGAAGGCCTGAGATTTTCTGTGCTCCGCATAGCGGAAGGCCGGGTCCATGACCGAGAGGAGCCGGGCCATGGGGGAGAGGGTCATTTCAGAGGGGATCAGGTTGATGCATTCCCGCTGCCGCCATACCGTGTTGCGGGCCGCGTCTTCCATGAGCCGTTTGGCCAGGGACGGCCTGTCGTCGGATGGAAGTTCATGCCCGGAAAGGGGGTGATCCACCAGGATGGGACGGGCATAGGGAGGGGCCTCGGACCGCATGTGAAACGGCACAACGACGGCATCCACCCTCCTGCCGCGAATCTCCGCAAAGAGGCGTTCGGCGTCCGGAATATCGCTGTCGATATAACAGAGGGCGATGGAACGGAGCTCATGCTGCTCGATCCGTTTTGATGCGAGGCCCTCTCCTTCAGCGCGCCAAAGGGGGACCGCGGTCCCACTGGTCACATATCCCACCTCTTTGTCTTCCTTAAAGAGCGTGGCCCCTTCCCGGGCGATCCCGCGACCGGTGACGGCCAGGTGCCGGATCATGCGCGGCAGGTCCTGGATCCTCGAAAAATCGCCGTCCATGATCAGCTTGAGGGCCGCCTGCTGCCGGGTGAGGGCCTCCCTGCCGATAAAGTCCCCTTTGAGCGGAGAAAAGCTCACGGCGAACCTCGAGAGGGGGCAGGCCATGGCCGGGATCTCTTTGCCGTCACGGTCCTGACCCAGTTCATGGCCATAGAGGGGGAGTCCCGCCTCCAGGCGAAGGGTATCCCGGGCCCCCAGACCGATGGGCGCGGCGCCCTTGGACAGGATCAGGTCCCACAGCATGAGCCCGTCTTTCCGGTCGGCAAAGAGCTCAAAGCAGAGGGGTTCGCCCGTGTATCCGGTGCGGGATACCTTTACCCGTGCCCCGGAGATCGTCACCTGGCTCACGGCGTTCCGGACCGGTTCGGGGAGACGACCCGACGTGATGATTTCCTCCATCAGTGCGCGGGCCCCCGGGCCCTGAAGGGCGAGCATGACGATGTCTTCGCTTTGGTCCGTCAACTCCACCCGGTCGAATTCCCTGGCCAGGGGGGCCAGATGATTCCAGTCTTTTTCCCGGTTGGCCGCGTTGACCACCAGCAGATATTCTTCTTCGATAAATCGGTATAGATAGGCATCGTCCACGGCCCCGCCAGTGGGGGTGGGGATGAGGGTGTACTGGGCGCCCGCGGTTCGAATGTCGAGGGCCTCTGCATTATTGGTCAGGACGTGCTGGAGGAAGTTGAGGGCCCCCTGTCCCCGGACGATGAATCGGCCCATATGGGATACGTCAAAGAGTCCGGCCCCCTTCCTCGTTGCGAGATGTTCGCCGATGATTCCGGTCGGATACAAAACGGGCATGTCCCAGCCCCCGAATTCCACCATTTTGGCCCCTGCGGCCACGTGTCGGTCGTGGAACATCGTTTTTTTCAGTTCGGTCATTGGGTTCTCTCCTTTTCGTCTGATGCGCCTCGGAAGGGTCGCGGGGTAGGCCGTATGAAGGCTGGCCATCCTATATCAGTCCTGACAAATTTCGTCAACAGGAGAAAAGGGCGACCTTGGCAATTGCATTTTATGGACATGATATGATAAACAGCCAAGATGTTGGGTTTCGCTCGACTCTACCCAACCTGCGGAGTGAAGTGACTAAAGCGAGCCAAAGTGGCTAAAATGCCTAAAGTTAAAAACAGGCAACCAGTAACGAGCAACGTGAACCCTTGAACCTTTGAACCGTGAACCTCTGAACCTGTAGTTTCACATGAGAAGCGGATAGGGCCTGTCACAAACCCAATAAACCCAAAAAACACAACAAACCCAAACAACCCGTTTCATTTGAGGAGAACCGATCATGAAAGAGATCAGCGAGCTGACACTGCCGGACGATGTCCGGTACGCGCAAGACCATGAGTGGGCCAGGGTAGAGGGCGACATCGTCCGGGTGGGTCTGGACGACTATGCCCAGGATCAGTTGGGGGATATCGTCTTTGTGGAACTCCCCCAGGTGGGGGCTGCCTATAAGAAGGGCCATGAGTTTTCAACCGTGGAATCGGTCAAGGCCGTTGTGGAGTGCTACCTCCCGGTTTCCGGAAAGATCATTGCGGTCAACAAGGCCCTGGAGGACGCCCCGGAGCTGGTGAACCAGGACCCCTATGGCGACGGCTGGTTTGTGGAGGTGAGTCCCGACGACATATCCGAGTGGGATACCCTCATGACGGCGGAGGCATGCCTCGAAAAGCTGAAAGGAGCGGCGTAAATGCGTTATTTGCCCCATACCGACGAGGATATCCGGTCCATGCTGGAGACCATCGGCGTGGATGATCTGGACGATCTCTTTTCAACCATCCCTGAGGGATGCTGTGTAAAGACCCCCTTGAATCTCCCGGACCCCCTGAGCGAGTGGGAACTGAACGACCATATGGACAGCCTTGCCGGGGCTATGGGGGCTGGACCGGCCTATCAGTCATTTGTGGGAGCGGGAAGGTATGAGCATTTTATCCCGGCATCCGTATCCTATCTCCTGGGCCGGTCCGAATTTGTGACCTCCTACACCCCCTATCAGCCCGAGATGAGCCAGGGGACCCTTCAGGCCGTCTACGAGTACCAGACCCTGGCGGCCCGGCTCCTTGGCATGGAGGTGGCCACTGCATCCCACTATGACGGCGCCACGGCCCTGGCCGAGTCGCTCCTCATGGCCGTTCGCGTGACCGGCCGCACACGGGTGGCTATGTCGCGCCTGGTCCACCCCCTGTATCGGCAGACCGTTCAGACCTACTTCGCGCCCACCGGTTATGAGGTGGTGGAACTCCCCTATCTGCCGGACGGCACGACCGATCTCGCCGGCCTGGACCGACTGGATGACCTGGCAGGCGTGGCCGTCCAGTCGCCCAATTTCTTCGGCTGCATTGAGGACCTTCAAAAGGCGGGGGATGAGATCCACGAGACCGGGGCCCTCTTTATCCCCTGCTTCACCGAGGCCCTGGCCTACGGACTCCTGAAAAGTCCGGGGAGCCAGGGGGCCGACATCGCCTGCGGCGAAGGACAAGGCCTCGGGATTCCCCTTTCTTATGGAGGCCCTGGCCTCGGAATGATCGCCAGCAGCAAGGCCCATATGCGCAAACTGCCGGGCCGCCTGGTGGGCCAGACCACGGACCTGGAGGGAAGGCGGGGATTCGTTTTGACCCTGGCCACCCGGGAGCAGCACATCCGGAGGGAAAAGGCCACCTCCAATATCTGCACCAACAACAGCCTCTGCGCCCTGGCCGCTGTGATGTTTATGGCCTCTCTCGGGAAGACCGGGATCCGGGAACTGGCAGGCCTCAACCACGACAAGGCGGAGTACCTCAAAGCCCGTCTGAAAGAGGCCGGGTTTACCCTCCCTTTTGAGCGGCCCACGTTCAATGAATTTGTGGTTCAATTTCCAAAGGGATTTGAAAGGACGTATGAACGCCTCCTGACCCAAAAAATGATCCCAGGCCTTGCCCTCAAACCGTTTTACCCGGAACTGGCCGACCACTATCTTTTGTGCGTGACAGAAACCAAATCCAGAGAGGCGATGGACGCCTTTGTCAGGGAGGTTGCAGTATGAAGGATTCCTTGGGCACAACAGGACTGATTCTGAACGAACCGCTGTTGTGGGAAAAGGGGAAAGCGGGCCGGTGCGGTTTTTCGCTCCCCAGACGGGATGTGGAGGCGTCTCCCCTCGACCCCGGTCTTGTGGGCGACGGGCCTGACTTCCCGGACCTGAGCGAGGTGGACGTGGTGCGCCACTACACGCGCCTCTCTCAGTGGAATTTCGGCGTGGACACCGGGATGTACCCCTTAGGCTCCTGCACCATGAAATACAACCCCAAGACCAACGAACGCCAGGCCGCCCTTCCGGGCTTTGCCGGGGCACATCCCCTGATTCCAGAGGCCCTCTCCCAGGGGGCGCTCCGGATGATGTTCGATCTGGAGCAGTATCTTATGGAGATCACCGGCATGGACGCGGTCACCCTCCAGCCGGCCGCAGGGGCCCACGGAGAACTGACCGGCATGCTCCTCATCCACGCGTGGCACCAAAAGAAGGGGGCTCAGCGCACCCGGGTCATTGTCCCGGATACGGCCCACGGCACCAACCCGGCCAGTGTGGCCCTGTGCGGATACCGGCCCGTGGCCGTGGCCTCCAATGAGCAGGGGATCCTCTCGGCAGAGGCGGTCTCAGGGGTCATGGACGACGACACAGCCGGCATCATGATTACCAACCCCAACACCCTGGGGCTCTTTGAGGAAAATATCCTCGAGATCGCCGAGATCGTCCATTCGAGGGGGGGGCTGGTGTACTGCGACGGGGCCAACATGAACGCGGTCATGGGGGTGGTGCAGATGGGGAAGATCGGGGTGGATGTGATGCACTTAAATCTCCACAAGACCTTTTCCACGCCCCATGGCGGCGGGGGTCCGGGTTCCGGCCCGGTATGCGTCAAAAAGGAACTGGAGCCGTTTCTGCCCGTTCCCAGGATCGCAAAGAAGGATGGAAAATATGCCCTGGATGACGACCGGTCGGACTCCATCGGAAGGCTTCAGGCCTTTTACGGCAATGTGGGGGTCATGCTCAAGGCCTACAGCTACATCCGCACCATGGGACCGGAGGGCCTCAAAAAGGCGAGTCAACTGGCCGTGCTCAACGCCAACTACATTAAGGAGATGTTGAAGGGCACCCTTTATCTCCCCTATGACAGGCCCTGCATGCACGAGTGCGTATTTTCAGACAAGCACCAGGCTCCGCACCATGTCACGACCCTCGACATGGCCAAACGGCTCATGGACTACGGCTTTCACCCACCCACGGTCTATTTCCCGCTGGTGGTGCCGGGGGCCATCATGATGGAGCCCACCGAGACCGAGTCCAGGGAGGATATCGACAGCTACATCGAGGCTTTCAAGGCTATTGTTCAGGAGGCCCGGGAGAATCCGGATCTGCTCCACGATGCCCCCCGCAAGTGCAAGGTCCGCCGGCTGGACGAGACTACTGCGGCCCGCAGACCCTGTCTGGCAGGTTAAGAGATGGCAGACATCACTTCCCCATTGGATATTGTCATTGTAGGCCTGGGCGCCGGGGGTCTGTATGCCTCCAGGGCGGCCCTCAGCCACAGCCGGGAATGCCGGATTACCTTTGTCGAGAAGCGGGACTTTGATCAATTCTCCCCCTGCGGCCTCCCCTTTGTGATCGAGGGGCTGGTCAGGGATTTTGAGGACCTGAAGTACCATGTCCCGGAGGTCAAAAACCGGCTGGTCAAGCTCCTTCGGCACGAGGCCGTATCCATCGACCCCGAGAAACGTATGGTTACTGTGGTGGATCTGGCTGCGTCGGAGGAGAAACAGATCCCCTACAACGCCCTCATCCTCGCCAATGGGGCCTCTCCCATCAATCTCCCCATCCCCGGTGCGCGGGAGTTCGCCGGAAGGGGGATTCATTTTGTATCGGATATCGACAACAGCCGTGCTTTGCTTGAGGCGGTTACTGCGTCGAACCAGAAGAGCGCCGTGGTGGTGGGCGGGGGCGCGGCAGGGCTGGAGGTGGCCGTAGGCCTGAGACGCCGCGGCCTTGACGTGACCATCACCAAGCGCACCCCGGAGCCCTTTCCCCGCAACCTGGACCCGGAGATGGGAGAGGCGATCGTTCATGAACTGGAAGGCATGGGCATACGGGTTCTGTTCGGCAAAGGGATCGACCGGATCGGCGGGGACCGGGAGGTGAGGTTCGCAGCCATCGCCGGGGAAAACATCGCCTGCGACATCGCGGTCATGGCCGTGGGCATGCGGGCCAACACGCGGCTGGCCGAGACCGCAGGCATCGCCATAAAGGACGGCCTGGTGTCTGTCAACAACCGGATGGAGACATCGGTCAAGGGGATCTACGCCATCGGGGACCTGGTCCGCACCTACTCCCGCATCGATCAGACGGCCGCCACCATGCAGCTGGCCACATCCGCCTACCGGCAGGGGATGACCGCGGGCGTCAATGCGGCCGGGGGAGACACCGCCTATCCAGGCGCCCTTAACACCTTTCTCACCAAGGTGGGGGACCTGGAGATCGCCGCAACCGGCTATACGCTCCGGACCGCCACGGACCTTGGCTATGACGCCAGGGCTGTTTCCACGAGGCGGGAGACCCGGCCCCACTACATGCCGGATGTGACCGATATCCATCTGAGGGCCATTGTGAACCAGGCGGACGGGAAGATCCTGGGGGCACAGGCCATGGGCAGGGAGGGGGCGGCGTGGCGGATCAATCTCCTGGCTCTGGCCATTCATGGGGGGATGACCCTGTATGATCTGATGGATGCGGAGCTCTCCTACAATCCGCCGGTCTCGCAGATGTACGACCCGGTCTCGCAGCTGGCCGAGGTCGGTCTCAAGCGACTCCGGCTTCCGCCCAAAAATTGTGAGACGGTCTTTCTTCCATCCGACCGGCGCAAAAGCCCTTTAGACTGATGATTGGCGATTGATGATTTTCGATTGAAAGGCCAAGGCTGGGTTGAGTAAAGCGACTCATAATCAACTCAACAAACCCAATGAACCCAACAAACCCAACAGACCCGCACCCCATGGCCGCCCTTCCGGGAAGAAGATGTCTATGCGTTGATCTCCCCCGGATCGATTACCCAGACGCCTGGAAGCTCCAGACCGATCTCGTGGCCGCGAGATGGGAAAAGCGCCTTGAAACGGACGTGGTCCTTCTGCTGGAGCATCCCCCGGTCTTTACCCTGGGCCGGCGGGGGGGGAGAGAGAAT
>Ga0209164_1005777_pt1 | contig 10398 bp, 8 predicted proteins | sample MTBNYHSulfiMetaG_FD_187458 | JGI IMG/M metagenome (GOLD analysis project Ga0209164, IMG submission 187458) | Enrichment culture microbial communities from rom New York Harbor, USA that are MTBE-degrading - MTBE-NYH (New York Harbor Sulfidogenic)... | ecosystem: Environmental > Aquatic > Marine >... | reverse complement strand
ATCCATGGAAGCGCGCTCGGAACCGGTGACGGTCGCCAACACCCTGCCCACAGCGCCCGTGGTGCGTATTCTGCCGGAGAATCCTACACCTGACGATGGTTTGGCTGCGCTTGTCATCCAGGAAAGTGAGGATGCTGACGGGGACGACCTCGTCTATCTGTTCGAATGGTACGAGTCATCTGATGGAGTAAACTGGACCCGTCGGCCGGAGTTGAGTGGTAATCCTCAGGCTTTACAATTCGGCCAACCGGAGATCTCGAGCCTATTCACGCAGATCGCGGAGTTTTGGCGAATCGACATAACGCCGGTTGAGATAGATAGTCTTCCCACTATCGCCAGCTCGAAAGCGAGTGCCAGCGCCAAAACGCTGAATGAGATCATCGCTGGAGCTAAGGGCTCCTATTCTGTCCTAATTCTTGCTGACCTCAACGGGGACGATCGGGTGGATCAGGACGACCTGTTATCGCTGCTGACGGTATGGCATAAGCGGAAAGGCGATCTTGACCTCGGCACCCGACGACTCTTCTTTGAGCCTGGCGACCTTGATACTCTACGCATCGGTACCAAAGAACTGTTTATTCTGGGTTCGCGGGGATGGTTCCAAGAAAACTAGAGGATTGGGACCGTTCTTGTCCTAGGCTATTTATCTCTGCCCCCCTTAAGCTCTGTGTCTTATCCGTCGCTCAGGACCACACGCCCGGGATCGGGTGGGAGCACTTCTTGCACTTGCCGTCCTTCAGGTTGTTTGCGGTGATGTGGTAACCATAGCGGCCGATCACGACTTCGCCGCACTTGGGACAATAAGTGCTTTCCGCCTTGTGTCCGGGGACGTTTCCTAAGTACACATACTCCAACCCTTGCTCCTTGGCGATCCGGTGGGCGCGTTCGAGGGTGCGCGTCGGCGTGGGAGGAATGTTCTGGATCTTGTAAGTGGGCTGGTAACGGCTGAAGTGCACCGGCACGTGGGCACCCAGTTTCTCGACAATCCAGGCGCACATCTGCCGGATTTCCTCCTCGCTGTCGTTGAGTGTGGGCACAATCAGGACGACGATTTCAAACCAGATACCGAGGCGCTTGAGCAGCTCGAGGGTATCCAGGACGGGCTTGAGCTCGCCGCTGCACGTTTCCCGGTAGAACTTCTCGGTGAACGCCTTGAGGTCGATCTTCACGCCGGACAGTTGCGGGACCAGCTCTTCCATCGGCTTCGGCTCAATGTAGCCATTGGAGATCATCACCGGCCGGATGCCGGCAGGCTTGGCGGCCGCGGCTGCGTCATACATATACTCATAGAAAATGACCGGCTCGGAGTACGTGAAGGCCAAGCTTTTGGAGTTGGTTTGCTTGCAGCCTTCGATAAGGCGCTCGGGCGGCAGATAGAGGCTGCGAATCTGCTCCGGCCGGTACTGCGAGATATTCCAGTTCTGGCAGAACTTGCACTCCATATTGCAGCCGGCGGTGGCGATGGAGAAAGCGTTCGTACCGGGCAGGAAGTGAAACAGGGGCTTCTTTTCGATGGGATCGACGTGATAGGTGCAGGCCCGGCTGTGCACGAGGGTATAGTAGGTTCCTTCCCGGTCCTCCCGGACTCCGCAGTAGCCGCGCTCCTGGTCGGCCACCTGGCATCGCCGGGGGCATAGCTCGCACTCGACCCGCAGCGCCTCGAGCTTTTTGTAGTGCCGCGCCTCCTGGACGAACATCGAGTCTTCCTGCGGCTTGCGATCGACCGATAAGTCAATCCCCTTCGGCAAGGGGTCCTGCGCAAGGGCCGATGGAGGCAGCAGCCCGCTGCACAGGGCGCACCCACCCGCGGCCATTGCCGCCGCCCGAATAAACTCTCTTCTCTCCACCACCCGTTTCGCACTCATCATCTATCCACTATCCACTATCTACTATCCACTGTATTTCATCTGGCTGGTCGGTACCCAGGCCCAAGCCGGCTGCCGTGGCAATGTGCGTCGCCGGGCGGCCGGCGGCTTCGAGCGAAGGCATTTCGTGTTTTGCGCGCTCCTGTTCAATAATCAACGCGCCGACCCGGTCCACCGCAACGGGGTCGGTTCCGGCCAGGATGCCGCCGGGGGAGAAGGTCCATTGCGGCTTGAGCGAAGGCCCCCCGTTGTATTGGGCCAGCAGGGCATCCACGATCACGAGGCGCAGCTTCTCGCGAATATAAGGATGCGTCGACAGGTCGGCAATGTAAGGGTTGCAGTTGTTGTCGTGATACTTGTTCGGGTTGTGGATCGCGCCATAGAAGTTCTTCATCCCGAGGGTGATCCCGGACAGGTCGTGGTCTTTCAGAATCGGAACGTTGATGAGCGCTGTGCAGTAACGGGACACAAGCGTGGCGAAGCAGGAGCCGACCGAGCGCACGATTTCGGGCTTCGGTTCGTAGTCCTCGGGCAGGCTGTCGCTGCCGAAGCAGCGCACCTTGTCCGCCTCGGTGGACAAGGTGTAGCCCGCCCGGCGCATCTCGCCGCTGGAGCGATCCCAGATGATGATGTTTCCGGCGGGAATGCCGGCTTTCGTGAGGCTGGCCGCGATCGCCAACGCCACGGCGGGGCGCGTGGACATTCCCCGACCGGCGAGGGTGTTGACCTTGAGGCCGATGATGTCTTTGGGACTGACCAGAGTCTTCCAGGCGGCTTGGATGTCGCTCTGCCCGGTGGCCGCCCGGACGGCTTCCTCGACCAGGGGGAGGAGTTGCTGCCAGGTGATCCGGTTGACCGCCGCGACCCCATCCCCGGCGAGCAGTTCCGCGCGGCAAATCTGGGCGACCCGGCTCTTGGGCTTGGCCGAGGCAATGGAGAATGGCGTGAGGGATGCACTGAGGGGCAACGAGGCCCCAAGAACTCCGATGTTCTTCAGAAAGGTGCGGCGTTTGGTCTTCAAAGCCACGAGATCCCTCGCCTGCTGTATGTCTGAACGGTTAGAGCGGCGCTCGCACGCTACTCGAATCATCCGACAAAGTAATCTTAGCTGGGGCGTCGAGGGGTGTCAAGCACGGGGTGATGGAGAAAAAGGGACAGAGCCTTTTCCCGGGCAGAAGACAGCAGGGATGCAGCCGCGCATTGTCTGAAGCAGGATTTTCTGGATTTCAGAATTGGCAGAATTCGGGACCCAGCGGGAAGGTATTCTGAACATTCTCTCATTCTGTAAATTCTGCTTCAGACAGAGAGAAAAGGCGACCAGCCTGCTTTGCCTGAAGCAGGATTTTCTGAATTTCAGAATTCGCAGAATTCACCGCCCGGCGGGGAAGCATTCTGAAAATCCTTTAATTCTGTAAATCCTGCTTCAGACAGAAGAGAAAAAGCGGACAAAGCTCTTTTCCCATTGTTCATTTCTCGTTTATCATTTCTCATTCGTTCAAGTGTTCGACGTTAATCTCATAATCCCATTGGTCATAATACAGGTTGCCACCCTTCCATTCGACCTCGCCGCGCTGGAAGTCCACCGGCTCGGAGCGGAAGTGTTGCTTGGGAGGGATCAGTTCGGTGCCGTAGTCGTCGTTTCCAATCAGGCGAAACTGGTCCATGTTGCCGAAGTTGAACCAGCGGACATCGGGGTCGTCCACCGGGCGCAGGCCGCGCGAGGGATCCGCCGGGAGCCAGCCGTAAGGAACGACGTAGAACTCGGCCCAATCGTGCATCCCCGGCCGTCCGGGCAGCAGTGACCAGCCGGACTGCCACTTGGCCGGCACGCCGCTGAGGCGGCACAAAGCGATGAACAGCAGGGCCTGGATGCCACAGTCGCCCCGCCGGTTCAGGGCACAGTACTGGCTGAGGTTGGGGATCGTCGAATACTCCAGGGCGGAAGTGTAGGTAATGTTCTCATCAATCCAGCCGAAGATCTTCTTCGCCTTGAGATAGGGGTTGGTCTCGTTGCCAACGATCTCTTTCGCCAAGGCGCGCAGCTCGGGCGTGAACGCCAGGTGAGGAGGACGCTCGGCGGTGTGGTGTTGATAAAGGGCGCTGCGGGTGTCATAGGGTTTGACCTGGCTCGGGTTAACCGGCTCGTATTGGGCAAAGGTGGTCACTTCGTACTCAATCCAGAAGACAGCCGGGCATCCCGCAACAGCCGGCTGCTCCAGATAGACCGTGCGTTGGAGAGCCGAGTTGGGAGCGATGTGGGCTTTCTCCGGCGAGGAGGCGAGCCACCGAATATCTTTCTGGTTGACCCGCTCGCGGGGAAAGAGCAGCCAGCAGCGGATAGTTTCTCCGGCGGGGACGGCGTCGGGCTTCACGCTCAAGGTGTACTTGATCCGGTAGCGCTGAGGCAGGACGTAACGCGCATCGTCCTTTTCGCTCGCCTCGATGATTTGTGCCATGTGATCTTCAATGCGGATCGCCCGGTCGGAGTAAGGCCTTGCCGCCTCGGGTTTTTCGACCTGTCGCGCTTGAGCGTCCGCGCTCAACCGGAAGAGATTCACCTTGGCACGCTTAAAGAAGAACAATTGGCCGTCAATGATGCGGCCTTCGAGCGCCCCTTGCTCGCGCCAGCGGGTCATATCCTCCAGGGTGACGTCGGGAATGTCTTCCTGGAGTTCGGCCAGCATCTCGTCCGGGGGAAGGGAGAAGTCGAGCCGGATACGGTCGAGGCGTTCGGCCTCGAAGAGGAGCTGCCTCCGCGCCTGTTCGGACAGCGCAGGCTCAGCCGCCCGTTGTCGAAGAAGCGCCTGGGCCTCGGCAAACTCGCCTTGGGCAATGAGCGCCTGGCACTGCTCGGGGATCACGCCTTGCGCGGCGGAGGTCGCTGCCAGAAGAGCGAGGCATCCGGCAACGAGGAAAAGGGTCAGCCGATGGTTACGTGCCCAGTCTCCAATCATCGTTCATCATCCTTTCAGCAGAGAGATTGCAGTCCGGGACCTGCACCCTCTATTATACCACCCAAAGACGCCTTTCTCAACCGCCGCTCCGCGAGAGGCTGGAGCCTCTTGTGTGTCCCGGCAGCCGGGCGGATGGGTGCCGCCGGTCACCCCGGCGTAGCCAGGAAAGGCTAGGGCGAGGCTCCAGCCCCTTGCATCGCCTTGCAGAGAGTTGGTAACGCACTTATATCAATGGGGTTACGTTGCCCGCCCGGGCATGGAAAAAAGCTTGACACTCCGGCAGCCAAGTGGTAGCGTTTACAACTTTGACGCCTGAAGGATCTCATCATATCTAGGCGCTTTCGGGCGCGCTTTTTTTTGTCTGGAGGATCAAGATCGTGCTGAAAGCTATTATTCCTGTCGCGGGAGAGGGGACGCGCCTGCGCCCCCACACCCATACTCAGCCCAAGGTGCTCATTCACGTCGCAGGCAAGCCGATTCTCGGGCACATTCTGGACGAGCTGAAGTCGGTGGGGGTTACCGATGTCACGCTGGTGGTCGGACACATGGGGGACCGGGTCATCGAATATGTGAAGAAGAACTACGATTTTAAGGTCACCTTTGTCCGCCAGGAGGAGCTGCTCGGCCTCGGACACGCCATCCTGTTGACCAAAGAGTTTTTCGGGGAAGAGCCGGTGTTGATCGTTCTGGGGGATACCGTTTTCAAGGCGGATTTCCAGAACGTTCTGCGGGGAAACTGCAACTACATCGGGGTCAAGGAGGTCGGCGACGCGCGCCGCTTCGGCGTGGTGGAACTGTCGGAAGGCAAAGTGCGCAATTTTGTCGAGAAGCCCGAAGTGCCTCCCAGCAACCTGGCCATTGTCGGCCTGTACTTTATCCGCAATACCCCGATGTTGTTTCAATGCCTGGAGGATCTGGTCCAGGATGAGCAAAGGACCGCCGGAGAATTTCAGCTGACGGACGCCCTGCAGCGCATGCTGGAGCAGGGCGCAGAAATGCGCACCTTCCTGGTGGACGGCTGGTACGATTGCGGAAAACCGGAGACCCTGCTGGAAACCAATCGGCGGCTGCTGGACGCGGATTCTCACTTGACGCCCGAGGTGCGCAAAGGGAACATTATCCTGGAGCCGGTCTACATCGCCGATTCGGCCAAGGTCAGCGGCTCGATTCTCGGCCCTTATGTGTCGATCGCGGAAGGCTCGGTGGTCCAGCACGCCATTGTTCGCAACACGATCATCAACCAGAATGCCGTGGTGAAGGGTATTCTTCTGGATGAATCCCTGGTCGGGCAGGGGGCCGTGGTGAACGGCCGAATGAATCGCCTGAATGTGGGGGATTCGTCCCAGATCGATTTCAGTTGAGTGAAGACCGAAGAAGCGCGTTGCCGGAGGGGTGCCGAGCCGAAGAGCGCGCAGCGGTGATGGAGGACAAAGAGATGGTCAAGACACGCTTGGTCACCTCGGAATCGGTGGGCGCAGGCCACCCGGACAAGGTGGCGGATCAAATCTCGGACGCGATTCTGGATGCCATCCTCGCGCAGGATCCCTTGGGGCGGGTGGCCTGTGAGACGCTGGTCACCACCGGCCTGGTCGTCATCGCCGGGGAGTTGACCTATCAAGGGTCGGTGGATTTTGCCAAGGTCGCCCGCAAGACCCTGAACGAAATCGGCTACACGGATGCCAGATTCGGCATTGACGGCAACAGTTGCGGCGTGATCACTTCGGTCCACGAGCAAAGCCAGGATATCGCCTTGGGGGTGGACCAGGCGGGCGCCGGGGACCAGGGGATGATGTACGGCTTTGCCTGCCGCGAGACGCCGGAGCTGATGCCGATGCCGATTATGCTGGCCCACCAGCTGGTCAAGCGCCAGAGCGAGGTTCGCCGCTCGGGGGTGATTCCCTGGCTGCGGCCCGATGCGAAAAGCCAGGTGACGATCGAATATGACGAGGCGCAAAAGCCGGTGCGTATCCGCACGGTGGTTCTCTCCACCCAGCATGAGCCTCTCTACGGCAGCGAGGAGAAGATTGGCGCGGAGGATCGAAAGCGCGAGCATGAGGAGATTACCCGGGCGGTCAGCGAACATATTATCCGGCCGATGCTGCCGGCGGAAATGGTGGACGACCGGCTCATCATTCACGTCAACCCGACGGGCCGGTTTGTGCGCGGCGGCCCGCACGGCGACACCGGGTTGACCGGGCGCAAGATTATCGTCGATACCTACGGCGGGGTCGGCCGCCATGGCGGGGGAGCCTTCTCAGGCAAGGATCCTTCCAAGGTGGACCGCAGCGCCTCGTATGCGGTGCGCCACATTGCGAAGAACGTGGTGGCGGCCGGGCTGGCCGAGCGGGTGGAGATCCAGGTGGCTTACGCGATCGGCAAGGAGGAGCCGGTTTCGATCCATGTGGACGACTACGGCACCGGCAAGCTGCCCCACGAGAAGATCGAGCGGGCTATCCGGGAGTTGTTTGACATGCGCCCGGCGGCGATCATCGAGCGGCTTCAGCTGCGCCGGCCGATCTATCGCAAAACGGCCGCCTATGGGCACTTTGGCAGGGATGAGAAGGATTTCACCTGGGAAGCGACCGATTACGTGGAAGCGCTCCAGCAGGCCCTTTAGGGGCCGGGCTGGGACATTTTGGATAGAAGGAGAGGGGATTTGATGAAGCAGGACGTGAAAGACCTGAAGTTGGCCGCAAAGGGGAAACTCCGCATCGAGTGGGCGGAGCAAAGTATGCCGGTGCTGCGCCTGATTCGCAAAGACTTCGCCCGGCGAAAGCCGCTGCGAGGGATTCGGATGGCGGCCTGTCTTCACGTTACGACCGAAACGGCGAACTTGATGCGTACGCTCAAGGCCGGGGGCGCCGAGGTTCGCCTGTGCGCTTCGAACCCCTTGAGCACGCAGGACGACGTCGCCGCTTCCCTGGTGAAAGACTACAAGGTACCGGTCTTCGCCATCAATGGAGAAGACCATAAAACCTACTACAAGCACATCCGGGCGGCGCTGGAACACAAACCCCAAGTCACCATGGACGACGGGGCCGATCTCGTTTCCACCATTCACTCGACGTGCACCGAGCTGTTGCCCGGAATTATCGGGGGCATGGAGGAGACCACGACCGGAATCATCCGCCTGAAGGCGATGGAGAAGGACGGCGCTTTGCGCTATCCTATTGTGGCGGTCAACGATGCGGCGACCAAACATTTCTTTGACAACCGGTATGGCACCGGTCAGAGTACCCTGGACGGCATTGTTCGAGCGACGAACATTCTCCTGGCGGGCAGTGTTGTGGTCATCTGCGGGTACGGCTGGTGCGGCCGGGGGACCGCCATGCGGGCGCGGGGCATGGGCGCCCACGTCATCGTCACCGAGGTGGACGCGACCAAAGCGCTCGAAGCGGTCATGGACGGCTTCCAAGTGATGCCGATTGCGCGGGCGGCGCGCCAAGGCGATGTGTTCGTTACCCTCACGGGCGATCTTCACGTCATCCGGGGCGAACATTTCAAGCGGATGAAAGACGGGGCTATCGTTTGCAACTCGGGACACTTCAACGTGGAGATTGATATCGAGGCGCTGGAAAAGATGTCCAAGCGTAAGCGGGTCATGCGGGACTTTGTCGAAGAGTACACGTTGCGTTCGGGCAAAAAGATCAACCTGCTCGGGCAGGGCCGACTGATCAACCTCGCCGCCGCGGAGGGACACCCGGCGAGCGTCATGGATATGTCTTTTGCCAATCAGGCGCTTTGCGCGGAGTACATGGTGAAACGCAGCGAGCAACTGGAGCCGAAGGTTTACTCGGTTCCCGAGAACATTGACCAGAGGATCGCCCGGTTGAAGCTGGCCGCGATGGGCGTTCGCATTGACCGGCTCACGCCGGAGCAGCGGGATTACCTCGCCCGATGGGACATGGGAACCTGACCGAGGGGCTGAGGGTGTGGTGTCCGGCGTCCCCCGCCGGCAGCAGGAATGTGGCGACCGGCGCCCCCGCCGGTGAAAAGAGTTGCGGAGGCGGGCTTGAAAGACTACGAGCTGGTCGGAAAAATCGTCGAGATCCATCTCCTGAACGGCAAGCGGTTCCTGGGCAAGGTGCGCCGCAAGGACGCCGAGGGGATCACGCTCAGTTGCATTCCCCTGCACGTTCTGGAGACTCTGCCGGAGGGGGTGGAGTTGCGCGAGCAGTTGCGCAGCATGATCTCGACCCTCTTTTTCCCGTTTGTGAATGTCGAGTACCTGGATATCGGCGGTGAGCCGGTGGGATTCGATACTTTGTTTGCCAGTTGGTTTCAAGGCCGGTCGGTCGAGGATTTGTTTGACACCTTGTTCTGAGCGGCGAGGACGCCGGGCGAGACTGTAGAGCCTGAGGAGTGGAACACCGATGTTGGAACGCATGCGGGATTTTTCCAAAAGCTGGGTGATGAAGGGGTTGCTGGGGCTGGTGGGCCTGAGTTTTGTGGCCTATTTTGGCGCGACCCCTTTTCAAAAGCGGCAAAAGGAGAGATTGTTCTCGGCCGTCAAGGTGAACGGGGAGATCATCTCGACCCAGGAATTCTTCAAGGTCTACAATCAATTGCGCAACCAGCGGGAACAGGAGCAAGGCTGGCCGATTGACGAGGAGCAACAGCGCGAGATCGCGCAGCAGACGCTTGACCTCTTGATCGACCGGACGCTGCTCTCGCAATGGAGCGAACGCCTCGGCCTGAAGGCGACCGATGAAGAGGTGCGGCAGCGCATTGTGGTGATCTGGAATCAGCTCAGCGGGGGCCGGCCGCTGACCGAGCAAGGCTACCGGGCCCTGTTGGCGCGTTTCGACTATCGGTCGGTGCAGGAGTTTGAGGAGGACATTCGCCGGGGACTCGTCCAGGAGAAACTGGGCGAACTGCTGGCGCAGCGAGCGAAGGTTTCCGAAGGGGAGCTTCGCCACTTGTATACCCGGCTGAGACGGCAGGTCAAGGCGGTCGCGGTCGGTTTTCTGCCGGAGGATTACCTGGAGCAGGTGGAGCCGACCCGGGATGAGGTGGCGCAGTACTTTGCGGCAAACCAGGAGCGCTATCGCGTCCCCGAGCAAGTGCAGGTGGAGTATATTGAGATTCGGCCCGAGCAGCTGCGGGACGAAGTAATGGTGGTCGAGGAGCGACTCGAGCAGTTCTTCAACCAGAACCGGTCTCAATACCAAATCGAGCCGAAAGCCTCGGTGGATTATGTGCGTTTTGCGCCTGAAGTCTTTCAGGACAGTGTGGAGCTGAGCGAAGAGGAAATCCGGCAGTACTACGAGGCGCATCCCGAGCGTTACCGGATGCCTGAGCGGATCCGGGTTCGCTACATTCCGGTCGCGGTGCAGGAGGCCGGCGGCGTGAATGCCCCCTCGCAGAGCATGCTGCAGGCGGAATACCTGTCCGACCCGAGGCAGTTTGAACAAGTCGAGGCCAGCTTGATTCTTCTGCGGCTTCCGGAAGGAGCCACCACGGAGGAAAAGGAGAGGATTCTGGAAGAGCTGCACCGGATCCGGCGCGAAATCGAGCAGGGGAAGGATTTTGCCGAGGCGGCCCGGCAGTATTCTCAGCACGAGACGGCCGACGAAGGA
>Ga0209164_1005775_pt1 | contig 10400 bp, 10 predicted proteins | sample MTBNYHSulfiMetaG_FD_187458 | JGI IMG/M metagenome (GOLD analysis project Ga0209164, IMG submission 187458) | Enrichment culture microbial communities from rom New York Harbor, USA that are MTBE-degrading - MTBE-NYH (New York Harbor Sulfidogenic)... | ecosystem: Environmental > Aquatic > Marine >... | reverse complement strand
TCTTCTTCGTCGAAGTCCGGGATGCTTGGTCTGTGGCGCATCCGAACGTCAACGCCCCGGCCAACAGCCACAACAAGAAAAACTTTGCCCTGATGCCCATCATATCACCTTGTTGAGAGAGTATTCGATGATCCCCTCCGCACCTGCTTTAATCAGCCGGGGGATGAGGTCCCTCACCACCCGGGAATCGACCATGGACTCCACGGAAACCCACGTGGAATTGTAAAGGCCTGCCACCGTGGGCGCGTTCAGACTGGGCAAAAGTCGAATCACGGCTTCCAGCTTTTCCTCGGGAACATTCATCTTGAGGCCCACCGTTTTCTCGGCCCGAAGCGCCCCCTTGAGAAGAAGGATGATTTGCCCGAGCTTTTCCTTTTTCCAGGGGTCTTTAAAAGCTTCCTTGTTGGCGATCAACTGGGTGAACGACGTCATCAACTCATGGATGATCTTGAGACCGTGGGCCCTGATCGTACTTCCCGTCTCCGTTACTTCGACAATGGCATCCGCCAGCCCCGAGACGACCTTGGCTTCCGTCGCGCCCCACGAGAACTCCACGTCCACGTCAATGTCCTTTTCCTCAAAATACCGTCTCGTGAAATGAACCAGCTCGGTGGAGATCTTCTTTCCCTTGAGGTCCTGAATCTTTTTTATCTTGGAATCTGCAGGAACCGCCAGGACCCACCTTGCCGGATTCTGGCTCACCTTGGAGTAGACGAGGTCGTCCACAACGATCACGTCGGAGTCGTTTTCCAATATCCAGTCCTTGCCGGTCAGTCCCGCATCCATGGTCCCCTTCTCCACGTATCGCGACATCTCCTGGGCCCGGCAAAGGTTGATCTCTATGTCCTCGTCGTCAATGTCAGGGAAGTAGCTCCTGTCATTGACGTTGATTCTCCAGCCCGATTTCTCGAACAGATTGATGGTCGCTTTTTCCAGGCTTCCCTTGGGAATGCCGAATCTCAGTTTTTTCATTTCTTATACACACGCTCCGGATCAAAAACCTTTTCGTCCACGATGGTTGCTCCGCCGTCAGCGCCGATCTTCCTGTAAAAGCAACTTTCGTAGCCTGTATGGCAGGCCGCTCCGCCCACCTGCTCCACGCGGAACAAAACCGTATCCTTGTCGCAGTCCACGAAGATTTCCCGGATCTTCTGTACGTGCCCTGAGGTGCCTCCTTTATGCCAGATTTCTTTGCGGGATCGACTCCAGTAGTGGGCCTCTCCGCTCTCCAGGGTTTTGTCCCAGGATGCCTGGTTGATGTAAGCCACCATCAGAACCTTCCCTGAGGCGTGGTCCTGAACGACAGCCGGAAGCAGTCCGCCCCCTTTTTTGAAATCCAGTTCAATCATGGGTTTTTCGTTACCGACTGAATTTTGAACTTTCTAAAATATCATATTAAGAAAACACTTCAAGGAAAAACTTCCTTGTTTGTCGGCCGCTGGAGACCGCCCGTCGAGCGGGAAAACCTTGCGTCTCGACGGCCCGCCCCACATCCTCGATCTGTGCTCAGTACTCACTGCTCACTGTTCACTGATTACTGTTCACTGATCACTGATTCCCGGCCAGTGCTCCGCTCAACTGCCCGCAGGCGGCGGAAATGTCCCCCCCTTTGCTCTTCCGGACGATGGCCGTCCAATGGTGACGGGTAAGGATCTCCTGAAAACGCAGGATCCGTTCCTGGGAAGGCGTCTCCATCTTGAGGCCGGGATGAGGGTTGAGAGAAATCAGGTTGATTTTGGCTCGAAGCCCTTTGAGGAGGGAGATCAGATTGAGCGCATCTTTATCCCTGTCGTTCACATCCCGGATAAGAATATACTCGATCGTGATCATGCGCCGGTTGGGAAGAGGAAACTCTCGCAGTGCTGAAATAACTTCGTTGAGAGGGTACACACGGTTGACGGGCATGAGATAGCTTCGGGTTTCATCATCGGCCGCGTTCAGAGATACGGCCAGGTTGACCTTGGTGTCCCGGCCCAGGTTCCGGATTTGGGGGACCAAACCGCAGGTGGAGAGGGTGACCGTCCTGTGAGAAAAGTTCATGCCCTCTTCGGCAATGAGATTGCCGATGGCTTTCACCACCCCGTCATAGTTTGCAAGAGGTTCTCCCATGCCCATGAACACGATGTTGGTGAGACGATCCGGATCCGGCAAGGCACGCTTGACCTGCACGACCTGGTCGACGATTTCAGCGGCTGTGAGATTTCGCTTCAAGCCCTGTTTTGCTGTAAGGCAGAAAAGACAATTCATGGCACATCCTGCCTGGGAAGAAATGCAGAGCGTAAAGTGGCCTCGTTCCGGAATCAAAACGGTTTCGATCAAATTCCCGTCTTGGAGTTGGAACAGGTATTTCCTGGTGCCGTCCCCGGAGACCTCGACCTTGACCTCCCCGAGGTGATTGATTCGGGCCTTTTCCGCGAGTGACCCTCTGAGGCTCTTTGAAATATCGGTCATCTCTTCAAAGCTGCGGACCCATGCCTTGAACAACCACCGGCGCAGCTGCCGCGCCCTGTAAATGGGAAGCCCTACCTCCTCAACCCAGGCTTCCGTCTCGCTCAGGCTCATCCCTTTCAAGTCCGCTTTCATCGAATACTCACCGCAAAGCCGCAGAGCCCGCAAAGGTCATTTCTTTTGCTTTCCCCTGAGACGGCGGAAAACAAAAGGAGCGGCCTATATTATTCTGTAAGATCGTGAACAAAACGTCTAATCCCATCCTGCATCATCGTTGACATCCATATCAGCTATCTGTCTCTTGTCTTAAAGAGCACTGGTTTTCCTTTCTGCGCTCTTTGCGTCTCTGCGGTGATCATTCTGTTTTGCACTCGCCCTTGGAAAGCGCCGAGGGGTTGGCGCACATGGTCCTGAGTTTCGCCAGTTCCCAGACGTAATCATAAAGATGCAAGCCTTTGCTGGCCGCGATGATCTCGCCGTCCTCAACCCCGATGCACGCCGCCATGTATTCCTTCAGCAACTGGATCGCCCCCAGGTTTGCAGGAAATCCGTTCCACAGATCCCAGGACCTGAAATACACCACAAAATGGAATCGACCGTCCCTGATCCTCGTGTCGATTCCCCTGAGGCATGGAGGATCATGAAGGAAGATGGACTGAGGATCGCCGACCGTCATATAAGCCTGGTTCGTACCGTAACCGTCTTCCTTGTACATGCGAACCACCTCTTCAATCTGTTTTTCCAGGTACTGTCCGTAGGTGTAGTCCTCTCCGGGCTTTTTTGCAGAGGTCATCAGGTAGGGAAGGTACTCTTCCAAATATCCTTCGGCCACCGGGTTAGGAATGCCCAGAGAAGGAGGGATGTCGGGTATCAGCGGTCTGACCCCCGGGTATTTGATGTGAACGGTCACGTAGTCGAACTCCAGCCTTTTCTGTCCCTGGAAACTCCCCCGATCGATCGTGTATTCCCGGCCGGTCTCGAGAAGACGGTACACGCTTTGAAACCACGCGTCGGGTAGATCTCTAGCTTCGATGAACTCCGGTTTCATGCCGAATCTTCTCCTATCTCATCTGATAAAGGGCGGTTTTTTCATTTTTGCCGTTTCGCTCCCGCCCTGTCAACGGAAAATGCCGGGACCCCCTTCTTGACCCTTGCCCAAGAATTGCCTTTTAGGACATAATAACATGAAGGAAAGACTTCTTCCGGGGTTCATGGCTCTCTTTCTTGAGCGCCTGGCGGGAAGGCACAGCAAATGAAAACAGGATCCTCCTTTCCAAGCATTTTTAATGACGTGATCGGACCGGTCATGCGCGGGCCCTCAAGCTCTCATTGCGCAGCTTCTTTTCGCATTGGAAGAATGGCGCGAGATCTCATGGAGGGCAATATTCAAGAAGTCCTCATCCGATTCGATCCCCGAGGATCGATTGCCGAAACTCACGAGAGCCAGGGCTCCGACCTGGGTCTCTTCGGTGGTTTCCTGGGCTGGGAACCCACCGACGGAAGGCTGATGGACTCCGCAACGGCCCTTGAGCAAGCAGGCATCAAAGCCCAAATCGAAATCACGGAATTCCACGCTCCCCACCCCAACACCTACAAGCTGACTTTGAAAAACGCTTCCGAGCAGCATGAAATCACGGCCCTTTCCACCGGTGGCGGCATGGTCAAAATCATCGAGATCGACGGATTCAAGGTTTCCATCCTGGGCGACTGCTACGAAACCCTGATCTTTCTGGATTCGGCCGGCAGGGAGGCCTTTGAATTTCTCTCCTGTCGCGTGGAGGCGGATGAGGTCGTCCTTTATGAGCACGGCGGAACCACCCTGGTCGAGATCAAGGGCAACGGCTTTATCGACGCCGGCACGGCTTCAGAGCTTCAAGCCGAGTTCCCCGTTCGAAGCATCAAAACCCTTTCTCCTCTTTTGCCGGTTCTCTCGCCAAAAGACATGGCGGTTCCTTTCATGACCTGCAGTGAAATGATCCGGTTCAATCAAGGCAAGGACCTGGCCTTGTGGGAACTGGCCGTTCTCTACGAAAGCGCCAGGGGTCATCTGGCCGGCGATGAGGTCTGCCGGAAAATGAGCGATATCGTGGCCGTCATGGAGAACTCCCTCCATGAAGGCCTGAAAGGGACTGTTTACGAAGACAGGATTCTCGGTTGGCAGTCCGGGCAATACCGGGAACAACTGAACAGGAATCGACTCCTGGATGCCGGGATACTCAATCGGATGATCCTTTTCGTGACCGCCCTGATGGAAACAAAAAGCGCCATGGGGGTCATTGTCGCAGCGCCGACAGCCGGCTCGTGCGGGGTCCTGCCCGGCGCATGTCTCGGAGCCGCATCTTTCATGGATATCGGTTCGGATGACATCGCCAGGGCCATGCTCGCAGCCGGGATGGTCGGGGTGTTCATCGCGGCCCGCGCCACCTTTGCCGCCGAGCTGGGCGGGTGCCAGGCCGAATGCGGCGCAGGCTCGGCCATGGCCGCCGCCGCTCTTGTGAGTCTTGCAAAGGGCACGACCCTGCAGGCCGTGGACGCGGCTTCCATGGCCCTCCAGAACATTCTCGGCATGATTTGTGACCCGGTTGCGAACAGGGTGGAGGTCCCTTGCCTGGGCAAGAACGTGCTCGCCGCCGCCAATGCCCTGGCGTGCGCCAACATGGCCCTTGCCGGGTTCGACGTGGTCATCCCCCTTGACGAAGTGATCGAGACCATGGACAGGGTGGGAAAGAGCCTGCCCTCCGAACTCCGCTGCACGGGCCGCGGCGGCCTTTCCGTCACCCCTGCGGCGAGAAAGATCCAGAAGAAACTTCAGATGCAGGCGGCAGAAACCACAAAGACAGAAAGGTCATAGCCGGAAGATCTGAAGCTGGGAAGCTCTAAAGCCAAAAGCATGAGAAGCAAGAAGGGTGCCATTACTGGGGGCGAAGTTTTTGAGACACGGTATTAGCCTTCCGCCTCCTTGAAATCGCCCAAGTAGCAGGCCTGAACAAAAATGCTGCTGAATTGAGGCGAACCTCCAAGTTCGATGTAGCGGATCCTTGAAGCCAGGGCTTGCGCCTCCTTTCGCATCGCAGAGGAGAGGAGGGCTATTTGCGCCCCCATTCCCGCTGCGTTCCCCACCTGGCGAAATCGTGACAGAGGAAGTCTCGGCAGCATTCCCACAGTGACGGCGCTTTCCACATCAACATAGGTCCCAAAGGCGCCTGCGATGATGACCTCTTCGATTTCATCAGCCGATCGTCCCCCCTCTTTCAGGAGCACCTGGATGCCCGTCCTGACGGCGGCCTTTGCGAGTTGAAGCTGGCGGATGTCCTTCTGGGTAATGAGCAGTTCCCTTCCCTTTTCCTGCTCCCCTTCGGCCGCAAGAACGAACACTCGCCCTGCTCTCGTCTCCCGCACCCGGGGATGACCTTCCATCATTCTTCCGCCCCGGTCGAGAATCCCGGCCTGATGCATCTGGGCCAAAGCATCCAGGATGCCTGAGCCGCAAATTCCCACCGGAGGCGCCCCCTCAATGGTCTGATACGCCACCCTATCCCCGTGGATACGGATCCTTTCAATCGCGCCTCTTGCAGCCCTCATTCCATGGTGGATCTGGTACCCCTCAAAGGCCGGTCCCGATGCACAGGAGACCGAAGCGATGCTCCCGTTGTCGATGAGAGACACCTCGGTGTTTGTCCCGATGTCCAGAGCAAGAACAAGCCCCTTTTGATCAAGAGCTTCGACGGCCAATAGCATGGCCACATGATCCCCGCCCACAAACCCGGCAACATTGGGAAGCATGTGGATGTAGGCGCCCGGGGCGATCCCCAATCCCAGGTCCCGTGCTTTCCATTCCAGGGCCATGCTCGCTGCAGGCACATAGGGCGCCATGACCAGTTGTTTCACGGGCAGGCCGAGAAAAAGGTGGTGCATGGCCGTATTGCAACCCACTTCCACTTCATAAATTTGCTCGGGGTCAGCGCCCGCCTCCTTGCAGAGGTCCCGGGCGAGCCGGTTCAGGGCCTCGATCACGGTTTTTTGGATTTCTTCAGCCTTTTCAGGCGATTTTATAGCTTCGTCGATCCTCGTAATCACATCCTCGCCGAAACTGATCTGGGGGTTCATAACGCCTTTGGAAGCAAGCTTTTCCCCCTTTTCCAGATCCACCAGGTATCCGGCAATTTTGGTGGTGCCCAGATCGACGGCGAGCCCGAGGTTGGAGCCGGGTCGGGACTCCAGGCCGATCACCTCGTCCTCACGAACCGCGACCCCACATTGCCAGTCTGAAGCGCGCAGGTCCGCAGAGAGAGTGCGAAGGACCTCCCCGTCAACCTTCCGGCACACGACCCCGTGTTGCTCATGGAGTCCATGGATCAGCCGATCTGCATCGGCCCGGAAATCGGAAAGACCGGGACTTGATAGACTGACGTGATAGCGCTGCACCGGAGGATCCGGCTCGATGTGAATCTCCAGGCCTTCGACTTGGGTTCTCTGGGGTGTGGTCATGGACTCTGGGGGCACATGGACGCTGCAATCGGACGAAGGATGGACCTGGCAGGCGAGACGCCGGCCTTCTCCGAGTTCCTGAGCGGAGAAAAGAGCCCTTTCCACAGGGGTGGGTTCCGACACATCGCCCTTCAGAATCCTGACCTTGCAGGCATGACATTTCCCCTTGCCCCCGCAAATGTTGGCAAGGTCTATGCCGGTCTTGCGGCTGCACTCCAGGAGCGAGTCTCCCGGTTCACACTCCCCCCGTCGCCCCACGGGCTGAAAATCAATGCGATAGCCTCTTGTCACAGTCGAACGATCCCGGCTCATTGTCCCTCTTCATTTTGTGTCATTTCACCAGCCATGTTGCCGCATCCCTGCTGAAAAAGGTTTACAGGGCAAGCCCCTGCCCTCCTACAAAGAGCGGCCGCACCTTGGGATACCCGCTGCGAAAACGGGCTAAGCCACTTGCCTTGCCGCTCCTGCCGGGGTACCGGTCGGCACATCAATGACCAGCGTCGCCCGTGAAAGCTCCTTACGAGCGTTTGACAGAAGGGTCTGTTCAATAGTCCACAACAGGCTTAAATCACAGGCTTTAGGACGAATCAATCAATTTTACTCAATGACTGAGTAAAATGACTCAATCGGTACTGGTTTTTGGACACTAAGATGCAGATCCGAGAACTCCTTCTTACATATTCTTTCGCCTTGATATTTGAGGCGGGCCTTTCTATAAGAAAACATTGGTTATCTTTTTGACCAGTCCCAAGATTAATGATCTCGTAAAAAGTCCGAAAACCGCCGATTTGTCATTGCGAGCGAAGCGCGGCAATCTCAGAAGTGCCCGAATAGCCGAGAGATTGCCACGGCGCTCTGCGCCTCGCAATGACGGACTGGGACTTTTTACGAGAGCGTCAAGATTGAGGACTTTGTAAAAAGTCAGAAAGTGCCCTTTTCTGTCATTCCGGCGAAGGCCGGAATCCAGTCTTTTCAGGCGCTTCTGGAGTCCCGCCTGTCCACCCTCCGTAGCAGAGCTACTGCGGAGGACGGGCGCGGGAGTGACGACTGCGGGGGCTTTTTACGAGACCGTCAAGATTCATTTCCAGGCAGGAGGGTTGAATGAAATCATTCTTTCGCAATTTGACCTTGGTTTTTGCTGCAGGCTCCATGGGCGGGCTCGTGAACAGCCTCGTCCTGTGGCTTTTCGGCAGGGCGGGCATTCCCGCGGAACTGGGCGTGAAACTCGCCCCCGGCCTGACCCCCGGGTGGCTCTACCCGCGGCTGGTTTGGGGAGGCCTCTGGGGATTTCTTTTTGTCCTGCCCATTTTCCGCAATCAGCCCTTTGCCCAGGGACTCTTTTTCAGCCTCTGGCCTTCCGTGGTCCAGCTCTTCATCGTCTTCCCCTACCAGGCAAACAAAGGTTTGCTCGGGCTTGACCTGGGAACGCTGACCCCTGTTTTCGTCCTTTTCTTTAATGCCCTGTGGGGATTGACCGCCGCCTTCTGGCTTCGCATGGTGGGGAAAAACTAAGGGAATAATGGAAGAATGGAATGATGGAATAATGGGAAACGGTTCACGCTTTTCTCCTATCTCCTGTATTCTGTCTCCTTCTTTCCAACGATCTACTGTGTATCGATCGAGGTGTTGGATGAGAATTCCCTTGTACCAAATTGATGCTTTCACAAGCCGTGTCTTTGCGGGAAATCCTGCTGCGGTCTGCCCTCTTAGCGGCTGGCTGGAGGACGGATTGATGCAGGCCATTGCCCAGGAAAACAACCTTTCCGAGACCGCCTTTTTTGTGCCCCTGGACCAGGGCTATCACATCCGCTGGTTCACCCCGGCCGCTGAAGTGGATCTTTGCGGCCACGCCACCCTTGCTTCGGCCTATGTCCTGTTCACTTACATGAACCCCTCCAGGACCCAGGTGACATTCAAATCCAGGAGCGGCCCCCTCACGGTTTCAAGGCAGGGCGATCTTCTGGCTATGAACTTCCCATCCCAGGCGCCGGCGCCCTGTGACGTCCCTCCTGCGCTCGCTGAGGCCCTAGGAATAAGCCCGGCAGAAGTGCTTTGTTCCGAAGACTATTTCGCGGTCCTGCCCTCGGAAGAGGATGTGAGGCGTGTGGACCCTGACATGGGGTTGCTCAAGAAACTGGACCTGCGCGGTGTAACCGTCACGGCCAAAGGCAAGGACGCGGACTTTGTGTCCCGGTTTTTTGCACCCAAGTACGGCGTCAATGAAGACCCTGTGACCGGTTCGGCCCACTGTGCTTTGATCCCATACTGGTCGGGCAAACTGGGCAAGAAAGACCTTCTGGCCCACCAAGTCTCCAAGCGGGGGGGAGAGCTTTTCTGTAAAGATCAGGGCGACAGGGTCGTCATTGCAGGAAGGGCCGTCGGCTACATGGAAGGGACGATCACGATTCAGTGAGCAAATCCTCGAAAATCCGGCTGAGACCCGAGCGTTCCGGCACGGTTTCAAGCGCTTTGAGCCAGTGTCTTACATAGGCCCTGTCCAGGTCCGGGTTCTTGATCAGGATCGAGCGTGCATCCTCGAGGTCCCGGGGTCTGCCGGCAAAGCATTTATGAATGATGATGTCTTCGGCAGAGGCGAACATGACGGGTTCCCCCTTGAGAAGAACGGGCTTTGCTCTCTCTATGGCCTCTCTCTCATAGAGAATGAATGAGAAAATAAAATCGACCCTTATACCGCTCTCCTTGTCCCGTGCCGGCAAAACAAACGTCTTTTCGACAAAAGCCTCTACAGAGTCGGGAATGATATCCAGGCCGATTGCAGCGACGGCTTTTGCAACCCTGTCGAGCTCCTGCGTATCAACTCCCAGGGTTATATCGATGTCCTTTGTCATCCTCGGCAGACCATGCAGAAGCACCGCCTGGCCGCCGATGATCATGTAAGGGATACCGGCTTTTCTGAGGTTCGCTGCAATTCGGCTAAGGAGGTCCTCAAACACCGTTCAGAATCCTGGCAATCTTCATATCGACTTCGATCCCCTCGAGCGGATCTTTGAGGGGGATAACTCCCAGAAGCATCGCCTCTTTCCACATCCCTTCAAAGAGGCGCAGCGCCTTCTCGTAATCAGGCTTCTCCTTCCTGATCTCGTTTTTTTCGAATTCTGCCAGCACTTTCGCGTCCTTGATCATTCATGCTCCCCGGCGGGCTTTCCCAAAGAAATTGAACCACACACCAGGACAATATACCGTAAAACCTTACATTCATCAACATCGCCTTGGAGCTCCCACTTGACAAAAAGCAAGGAGTCTGAAAAAAAGGGAGATTCTGATCCGCAAAGGATACGGTTTTGAAAGGTCGTGAGCTTTGACGGTTTCGCAAAAAGTCCTATACGGTCATTGCGAGGCGCAAGGCGCCGTAGCAATCTCTAAGTGATTCGATGAGTTACGAGATTGCCGCGCTTCGCTCGCAATGACATATCGGCGTTTTTCGGACTTTTTACGAAACCTTA
>Ga0209164_1005771_pt1 | contig 10411 bp, 6 predicted proteins | sample MTBNYHSulfiMetaG_FD_187458 | JGI IMG/M metagenome (GOLD analysis project Ga0209164, IMG submission 187458) | Enrichment culture microbial communities from rom New York Harbor, USA that are MTBE-degrading - MTBE-NYH (New York Harbor Sulfidogenic)... | ecosystem: Environmental > Aquatic > Marine >... | reverse complement strand
CGACGGTGCAACGCCGATTGCCTATCTCTGGGCGCGGACGATCAAATGCGAAGGCCCGGGCTGTGGCGCGGAAGTGCCTCTTATCCGTTCGCTCTGGCTGGCGAAGAAGGCCAACCGGTCAGTGGCCCTGCAACTCGTGCCCCGCCCCAAGGCCAAGCGCGTGGACTTCCGAATCATCGTAAAACAGCGCGACGGTTGGGTAGACCAAGACAACCCAGAATGCAGAATCGAAGATCCCAGTATGGACGGGACGGTGAAACGGGGCTCCGCAACCTGCCCATGCTGCGGATACACAACGCCACTATCCCACGTAAAAGACCAACTTAAGACGCGGCATGGCGGTGCCCATGACGCAAGATTGTTCTGTATCGTCACGACGAGCGATGACGGACGCGGCCGTCGCTTCCGCTTGCCAACCGGAAGAGACGTGCATGCCATAAATCGATCTCTCTCGGAATTACATAAGCGAAAGAAAGCCCAAGGTAAACCGTTTAGCCTAGTGCCGAACGAGACCACCGCTCATTATCATACCTTTGTGAATCGCGGTCCTATTTATGGCATGACGATTTGGGAAAACTACTTCACCCCTAGACAAGCCCTCGCACTTGGCGTTTTCTCAATACTGGTTCAAAATGTCGCAACCAATTTCCTCACTACAGCAAGTGAGCCAGAGTTGGCGGATGCAGTTCAAACTTGCTTGGCTCTGGCATTAGATAAACAGTCTGATAGCAATTCCTCCTTATGTTCATGGCGCGCAACTAGTCAGGATATCGGCCACACCTTTGGCCGGCAAGCTTTGCCGATGCTTTGGGATTTCGTGGAAGCAAATGTTTTTAGTGGTGCGACACGAGATTGGACGAATGCCGTCGAAGGCGGGCTTAAGGCATTGCAAAGCCTTGACAAAGGTATCCAGAGGGGTCATGTTGAACAAGCATCAGCAAGTGCACATCCGCTTCCCGACGATGCGGCTCATGCAGTCATTACCGACCCCCCCTATTATTACTCTGTGCAGTATGCTGATCTGTCCGATTTTTTCTATGTCTGGCTTCGCCGCTGCCTGATTACGATTCACCCATCTCTCTTTCAGGCGGAGTTGACACCAAAAGACGACGAGATAATCGTGCAGTCGCCAGGGCATCAATTTGCCGAAACCGGCAAGAATAACGTCTTCTATGAGTCACGAATGAAAGCAGCGATGATGGAAGGCAGGCGAGTGTTGAGGCCGTCGGGAATTGGCCTTGTTGTATTTGCTCACACTTCTACTGCGGGTTGGGAAGCCCAATTACAGGCGATGTTGCAGGCTGGTTGGATAATCACGGCTTCATGGCCGATTGATACCGAGATGGCAAGCCGCGTGATCGCTCAAGGTCGTTCAGTCTTAGCGTCATCTGTCCACCTAGTGTCCCGCCCTCGCGAGAATCCGGATGGCTCCTTGATCGCGGATAGAGTTGGCGACTGGCGGGACGTTCTGGCGGAGCTACCCGGGCGGATTCACGCTTGGATGCCGCGATTGGCCCAGGAGGGAATCGTGGGCGCGGACGCCATCTTCGCCTGTCTCGGCCCGGCGCTGGAGATCTTTTCCCGCTACTCCCGCGTGGAGAAGGCGAGTGGAGAGCAGGTCACGCTGAAGGAATACCTGGAGCATGTCTGGGTGGCGGTGGCAAAGGAGGCCCTCAATATGATCTTCGAGGGGGCCGACGCGACCGGCTTCGAGGAAGACGCCCGGCTGACGGCCATGTGGCTCTGGACCCTTTCCACAGCCGACAATGGGAAGCAGCAGGAGGCTGACGAGGAAAGGGCGAAGCTGGCCCGAGCGGGTTATACCCTGGAGTTCGATGCCGCCCGGAAGATCGCCCAAGGCCTGGGCGCTCACCTGGAGCAGTTGAAATCGCTGGTCGAGATCAAGGGCGACAAGGCCCGGCTGTTGCCCGTCAGCGAGAGGACGAAATACCTCTTCGGCAAGGGCGAAACCGACGCGCCCAGGGGAAGGAAGAAGAAAGACAAGGCGCAGCTGAGCCTCTTTGCCGAGGTCGAGGAGGCCGAGGCGGAGGAAGGCGGCTGGGGCGAGAAGAACGTCCCCGCCCCGGGGACGACCACCCTGGACCGGGTCCACCAGAGTATGATTCTCTTTGCGGCGGGCCGGGGCGAGGCGCTGAAGCGCTTCCTGGTGGAGGAGGGCGCCGGCCGGGACGAGCGCTTCTGGCGCTTGGCGCAGTCGCTTTCCGCCCTCTACCCTTCCGGCTCGGACGAAAAACGCTGGGTGGACGGCGTCCTGGCGAGAAAGAAAGGACTCGGATTTTAACCACGGATACACACGGATGAGCACTGATTAACAAGCAATTAGAAGTATATGTGGATCAATACGGAGGTCTGCCGCAGGAAGCCGGAGATGAAGGTATCGTTTCTCAAAATAATCCTAAGCATCGGTGTCCATCGGTGTTCATCCGTGGTAGGTTTCTAAAATGGCCTCTGAACACGAACTGTTAGAGAAGGAGCTGACGGGCAAGATTATCGGTGCCTGTCTTGAAGTCTCCAATGAACTTGGGGCTGGATTTCTCGAAAGCGTGTACGAGAAATCGTTGATGATCGCCTTACATGACAAGGGACTAAGGGCCCAGTGCCAAGTTCCACTCAAGGTGCAGTTCCGGGGCCAAATTGTGGGTGACTTCTTCGCGGATGTGCTGGTTGAAGAGCGCGTGATTGTGGAACTGAAGACAACCAAGGCCCTGGCGCCGGAGCATGAGGCCCAGCTGCTCAACTATCTCAAGGCAACAGGGACTCGGGTAGGGCTGCTGGTGAATTTCGGAAAGCCGAAGCTCGAGTGGAAACGCTTTGTTTTCTGAACCACGGACACACACGAGCGGCTCAGTGCTCAGGAAGTGGGGCGACTTCGCCATTCTATGAATGACTTTTCTGCCTGCTGAAAGGTGCGTGGCAGACGAGGTAACAGCTTAAATCAACAAGGGCTCTGATGGCAGAAAACAGTGCTGACAAGTTCAGAAAAGCCTTCTGGGCGGTGATTAGCGAACCCGCGTATGCCCGGCCGCTCAAGAAGGCGGCCACCGAGCGCCAGCTGGGGGAGTGGACCCGCATCCTAACGAAAGGCGCAGTCGAAGCCTGCGAAAGCCTGGGCTGGAAGGCGTCGGCGAAAGGACACAAGCTCGAGCTGCTTCCTGAGGCCCGGAGCGAATATCTCGGCCTGGATATCGTGGCATTCCCAGACGGCGCCCGGCGTTGGCGGTTTCCGGTAGCGGCCTTTGAACTGGAGAACAGCCAGAAGAAAGACCGAATCGCCTACTGCCTGTGGAAGCTGCTTTGTATTCAGGCGGACCTGAGGGTGTTGTTCTGCTACCGCCGGGACCCCTCGGAAGCGTCGGGGCTTGTTCGTTTCTTCCGGGAGGAAGTCGTCGAAGCGATGGAGCTTCGCAAGCGGGTGAAGCTTAGAGGCTCCACCATCGTCGTGGTCGGCAGCCGGGGCGAGGCCGAGACCTTCCCCTATGGCTTTTTCAAGTGGTGGCAACTGGAGGACAACACCTTCGAGTTCAGACTCATGTGAGGAGGAAGCATGATCCGGGTGACTGTGGTGCCAAAGGAAAGAACGGACATCTACAGCCTGCTGGCGGGCAAGGAATCCGAGCTGCGCCGGCAGGGCAAGGGCACCTTGCACAAGAAGGGCAAGAAGAGAGGGGGCGCGGTGCGGTGGGTCCACAGCACCTATCCAGGTTGGATCCGGATGCAGCGAACGATTGGGCAAATGGTCGTTGCTGTCATTGATTCCAAAACAGAGAAGGAGACGCAGCTGCTTTCCGCGTTCGTGGGCTTCCTTGACCGGCATTTTCGCTCGGAGATCAGCAGCATCAACATCAGCTACGAAGCCACAGAGTAGGGCAAGTGGCGTTCTTGCGCCCGCAATGAACAAAACAATGGGGAGAATCAAACATGGCTCTGAAACCGTGGTACAAAGTGATCACTCCGCGGGAAGACCTTCGCAACGGCAGGCCCCTGGACGCCTCGGAGTTCGCCGTCCACCTGGACCACATCCGGGACGGGCACGCTCACGAAGACTATCAGGATGCCGAGCGTTTCTTTGACCGGACACATCTCACGAAGAACCTGACGGGCTTGGCCGCCGAGGTGGTCCGACGCCTTTCGGGGGAGAAGACCGAGACCTCTGCGGTCTTCAACATGGCCACGCAGTTCGGAGGCGGCAAGACTCACGCCTTGACCTTGCTGTATCACTTGGCTCGGACGGGTCCCGAAGCGGTGAAACTCCGGGGCGTTCCCAAGATTCTGGAGAGGGCGAAGATTGAGAAGATTCCGAAAGCCCAAGTTGCCGTCTTCGTGGGGAGTGAGTTCGACTCTCTGAAGGGCCGGGGAGGAGATGACGGGACCCCCAGGCGCAAAACCCCTTGGGGAGAGATCGCCTTTCAGCTCGGGGGCGCCGGAGCCTTCGAGATCGTTGCCGTGCATGAGGAAAAGCAGATTGCTCCCGGCGGCGAGGTGATCCGGCGCCTCTTTCCCAATGACAGGCCCTGCCTGATTCTCATGGACGAGATCCTCAATTACGTCAGCCGCTACCGCAAGCAGGGCCTTGCCAGCCAGTTCTACGATTTTCTCCAGAATCTCTCGGAAACCGCGCGGGGCGAAAGCAACGTAGTCCTGGCAGTTTCGGTGCCCGAGTCGGAACTGGAGATGTCGGCTGACGACCAGCAGGACCACGAACGGCTGAAGAACCTCCTCGACCGGCTGGGCAAAGCAGTCATGATTGCCGCTGAGGAGGAAACTTCCGAGATTATTCGCCGAAGGCTCTTTGAGTGGTCCGTTTTGCCCCAAGAAGCGCAGAACGTTGCCACTGAATATGCCGACTGGATCCAGGACCACCGGCATCAGGTGCCCTCCTGGTTCCCGGTGGATAGCGGGCGGGATGCGATTGTGGCCACCTATCCCTTTCATCCTACAGTGCTGTCTCTATTCGAGCGGAAGTGGCAGAGCTTGCCCCGGTTTCAGCGCACGCGGGGAATCCTGCGGTTGCTGGCTTTGTGGGTGTCGAATGCTTACGAACAAGGGTTCAAGGGGGCGCAGAAGGACCCGCTGATTGGGTTGGGGAGCGCTCCGTTGGATGATCCCCAGTTTCGGGCGGCGGTCTTCGAGCAACTGGGGGAGGACAAGCTGGAAGCGGCGGTCACCACGGACATTTGTGGGAAGAAGGATTCCCATGCCATCCGGCTGGACAAGGAAGATGTTGAGGCGATCAGGCAGGCGCGGCTGCACCGCCAGGTTGCCACCACCATCTTCTTTGAGTCGAACGGTGGGCAGACCCGGGCGGAGGCGACAGCGCCGGAGATTCGCCTGGCGGTTGCCAGCCCGCAGTTGGACATCGGAAACGTGGAGACGGTTCTGGAGAACCTTACGGGCACCTGTTATTACCTCGTCATCGAGCGCAACAAGTACCGCTTCAGCCTTAAGCCCAATCTCAACAAGATCCTGGCGGACCGGCGCGCCGGCATCAAAGACGAGGCGATTGACGAGCAGGTGAAGGCCGAGACCCAGAAAGTGTTTGCAGAACCGCCGGGAGTGGCGCGCGCATTCTTCCCTGAAAAGAGCGTCCAGATCGCCGACCGCACGGTGATTACCTTCTGCATCCTTTCGACCGAATACTCCATGCTCGAGCGGTCCCGAACCTTGGCTTTCATTGAGGCCATGACCAAGGAACATGGCAACTCGGCACGGACTTACAAGAACGCTCTGGTTTGGTGCGTTGCCGAGAATGACTCAACCATTCAGGAAGCGGCCCGGGATGTCCTCGCCTGGGAGGCCATTGAGGATGAAAAGGAATCCCTCAAGTTGGACTCATCCCAACAGGCGCGGCTAGCGGAGAATCTGAGGAAGGCCCGGCGCGACCTGCGGGAATCGGTCTGGAGGACGTACAAGTACCTGGTGTTCCTGGCCAAGGATAACACGCTGAAGGTCATGGACCTGGGCCTTGTTAATTCCAGCGCTGCAGCCAACCTGACGACGTTCCTGTTCGATCAATTGAGACAGAGTGGGGACGCTGAAAAGCGGATTGGAGAGAACTTCCTCGTGAAACATTGGCCTCCGGTTTTTACCGAGTGGAGCACGAAGTCGGTTCGGGATGCCTGCTTTGCCTCGCCTCAGTTTCCCAAGCTGATTAATCCGGACAGTCTCCGGGAGACCATTGCCAGCGGGGTCGCCAACAAAGTACTCGCTTATGTCGGAAAGGCGAGTGGCGGAGGATATGAGCCATTCTACTTCGGCAAGACTCTGAACCCGGATGAGGTCGAAATCTCGGATGAGATGTACATCATCACCGCCGATGAGGCGAAGAAACACATCGAGCCGCCGAGACTCGCTTCGCTTGTTGTTGCTCCGGGCCAGGTTACCATCGCAGCGGGGAAAAAGCAGACCTTTGTGGCGAACGGCCTGGACCAGCATGGGAGAGGAATCACTCCCGGCAAGGTCGAATGGAAGGCAACGGGCGGAGCCATCGACGCCGAGGGAACATTCAGCGCGGGCAGCGACGAGGGGAATTTCGTGGTCACGGCTGCATCAGGCTCGATCTCGGCAACAGCCTCCGTCACTATCGCCAAGCCGGGGGCTCCCCCTCCTCCACCACCTCCTCCCCCTCCGCCGACCGGGAAGAGAATTGTTCAGTGGTCTGGCGAAGTGCCATCCCAGAAGTGGATGAACTTCTACACCAAAGTACTCACCCGGTATGCAGCAAGGAAGGAAGCAAAGCTGCGCTTGGATGTTTCGTTTTCCGCCGAGGGAGACATCTCTGAGCAGAATGTTGAGGAAACGAAGACCGCGTTAAGGGAATTGGGGCTGGGGGATCAGGTGGATGTAAAGACAGGAGAATAGGGCTGTTCGGGCCATTGGGTCTGTGTTCAGCATCCAGACGGCAAATCCGGCGACTACATCCAAGGATTCAGCATCACCCTTGCCATAGGAGACTGGACACTTTGCGGCAAAGCGCCTGATCGGGCTCGTCCGACCGGGAAAACAACTGGTCCAAAGGGCCAGCACGCTGGAGAGTAAGCTGATTACCGACGCCTTGAAGGATGTGCACGGGTGGACTGTGATAGCCTAGAAATCAAGGTAGGCAGGCGCTATTCTTGCGAGAATGTTGATGAAGTTGCTTGACATCTCCGCTCGGTAAGTAGAACATCTCGTAATGATAAAGTTATGAGCACACTTTTTCTGGGAAATGTGAGGTCGGCCCAGTCACGGCCGTTTCTTTAAGCACTTGCGTTATAGGGAGTGGAAAGTGAGTTGTCTCATGAGAACCGAAACGACTCTTTTAGCTTTGCGTATTAGCCTTTTATCGCTTTTCGCTTATGCGTCTGCTGGCGGTGTTTGTCTTTCTGCTGAAGCGGATGACCATGGCAACTCTCCTGAAGAGGCGACCTTTCTTGCTGAGCAAGACAGCTCTCGGCCGGTATCCCAAACAGCGGGACGTATCAACGTGTTACCCGGACCGGTAATGGATGAGGACTGGTTTGCCTTTGAGGCTGAAGCTCGGCAGGCGTATGTCATCTCCGTCATGGGTCTTGATGCAGACGAATGGTGGCCGTCGCTGACATTGTATGGTCCGGAGGGAATGCCCATTTATGCCGGTGAAGTCAACTATAATGAAGAGAAAGCGATCGGTTTCTGGGAGATATGGATGGAGTGGGTCGCTCCTTCAAATGGAAAATACTTCATCCAAGTGATGTCTTCCTCGCTTTTGGAAAATGAGGTGGCCTACTGGGTGGCGGCGATACGGAGACCGGGTCCCTCGCGGGACGGACTGGCGGATATGAATGGTGACGCTCGAATTGACGGCGAGGATTTAATGCTGCTGGGCATTGTGAATTGGCAGCAAGAAACCGATCAAGATCTCAGCCGGACCCGTCGCTTGGTGGACTTCGACGGAAATGGCCTTGTGGACAGTCCCGATCTGATCGAGCTGGCCCGATTGTACCACTCCAACTTGTTGCCCCGGGAAATGGCGATTCGGGCGATGATCCTGTGGGATTTTCCACAGGCCCAGTCGCTTGTTGAAGAAGCGCTTCGCACGGATCCCACTGATCCCGAGTTGAATCTGTACATGGCTGCCGTGAGACTGGTTAATCTGATTGAGGCTCCTTCTGCCGAGTTGTCAGATTTGCTGACTGGCTTTCAGGCTTCAATCGGACTATTCCCGGAGCCGATCTGGCAATTTCCTGACCCGCTGCCCTTTGATTCTCCGAATGTGGACGACGTGTTTACGTTCATCAGAGGCGGAATACAGAGCGAGATCAACTTAGCGCTTACCAATCTGGAGAATGCGAGAGACCACCCCGGTATTCAGTTAAAGGTTTCCTTGGGAGAGGAGCAATCGGTGGAAATAGACATTGCCGATGTCTACTTGATGATGGCCGGGCTTCAGTTCCTGCTTTATCGAATCAATTTTGAATCCGCTTACGATTGGAACACAGACATCGACGCAGCCATGTCCGCTCCCAATCTGACTATCGAGTCTTTTCTCCATTCTGAGGCGGATTTTGGCAGATTGAGGCCGGCTTCGAGTGTTTATCTGACCGAGGCACGGCAAGCGTTAGAGGACGGGCTTGAGAATCTTGAGCAAGGTGTTCTGCAAATCGGCGATGAGCTGGATTACCAGGGGGATGATTTGCTGATGATCGATGAGGTCAACGCCCAAGAAACTCTCAAGTGGGCAGCCAACGTTCGCAAGGCGCTTAACAATCCCCCCTTCCAGCTGGCGATTGAGATCGATCAGGCAACCGAATTTGTGGACATTAATTTGTCCCGGCTCTTCTCGAACCCCGTAAGTCGCTTAGATTATCCCACTTTCGTGCGAAACCAACCGGCTTGGGGGACGTTTCCCAATCCGGACTTCAGTGGTTTGCTTCCCGGAATGACCCAGCAGCGCCTGGCCTTCCTTGCCGGGGCAGAAGTTCCGCCAGCTGGAAGTGTCTCGGGACTCTGGGAAGGAACAGCCTATATCACCGATCCCCCAAATACAGACTATGACGTAGATGTGATGCTCGCTCTCTCTCAAGAGGGGGAAGTCGTCTCCGGGACCATGTACTATGGAGGCGGGTACATTCAGTCCGATATCGAGAACGGCAAGTTCGTCGGCGGAGTTTTGACCTTTGATGCCATGTCAACCATCCCGCAACCCTCTCATTTCAGTTTGACGTTGGTGGGCAATCATCTGGTCGGTGAGGAGACCAATTCAGAATTTCCGCAAGGATTTCGAGCCAAGTACGACCTCGAGTATAAAGGTCTGGAATGATTAAGGCGAGATCCGGTGAGGCTTGAACTAAAATTGTGGGAAAGTCCATATATAGCTTTGGTCTTTCTAGTTCCGTCGACATTGCTCGTGGTTGTTTATACGCTCTGGGTGTCCCGGATGGGAACATGCATCGAAGAGATTCAGACCCGTGCGGGAAATGGACGGGCCTCTTTATCTTCAATAGAAATCCACAATCTTCAAGGGACACTGCGGGGCTATGACAAACGCACACAAGGCAAGTATAGTCTGGACCACATGCAGCTCGAGAACGATCGGGGCTGTGCCTGCCTCCGTGGCTTGAGAATCGACCTTCCTCCCTCAACTCCATTCTTGGATTTCACCCCGCTGCAATACTTCTGGGAACAAAATTGGATAGGAAGCTCTCGGAAGCGGGACCTCGGTGGCCGGGAGGTTTTGGCCTGTCCGACTGAAGGGCGAGGCAGGAGACCGGTAAGGGTATCCGAAGGCCTTGGAGGGGCTCAGCAGGCACTTCAAGGCACCTCGGTGGGTTCTACCGAAAAGCCTGGGTGGAACACGCCAGCCGACGCGACCTTGCTCGAAGTAAGCGACTTACGGCTCCAAGGAGGATTCCCCGATGAGTCTGCCTGGTATTTGAGCATCGGAAAGATCGAGGTGAAACACGGCAAAATCCTGATGTTTCGTACGTCGACTTTCCTTGAATGCCGAATGAAAGATATCGAGGCGGAGTTCCCTTGGCAAGGCAGTCGGGTCACAGTCCAAGCTCCAAAGGGAGAGAGTCGCGGAGGTTTTCATCGTATCACTCTGGAGGGAGGAGTGGTAATCCGTTCTGCTGGAAAGGGCCTTATACGAATTCCCCGCCTTATTTGGGACTTGCAAAAGCAGACTTTCATCGCAAATGACGGCTATCGGGTGGAAGCTTTGGAAGGGGATTCAACGGGGCGTCGCGGAGTGTTCGACTACTCGCTTCGATTGCTTGACGCGAGTTAGTCGCCCGTCTCATGGAAATGTACCTCAGACGACGAAGCCCGCGAGAGGGCACGAAGTTCCGCAAGGGAACTGAACCATCCTAGGCCAATTGTGAGGTGATAGGGGACAATAACATCGACGATTATCTTAGATCTGCATCCTTCG
>Ga0209164_1005770_pt1 | contig 10411 bp, 6 predicted proteins | sample MTBNYHSulfiMetaG_FD_187458 | JGI IMG/M metagenome (GOLD analysis project Ga0209164, IMG submission 187458) | Enrichment culture microbial communities from rom New York Harbor, USA that are MTBE-degrading - MTBE-NYH (New York Harbor Sulfidogenic)... | ecosystem: Environmental > Aquatic > Marine >... | reverse complement strand
ATTGAAGGGCACAAGGGGACTGTCGAAGTATCGGGCGTTCGTTATCAGGCCAATCTGAGCCTGGTGGAAGACGTCTCCGTCGGCGACGTGGTCCTGCTCCATGCCGGCTTTGCGATCCAGAAGCTCGATCCCGAGGCGGCCGCCGAAACGATCGCCCTGTTCGAAGAACTGGAGGCGGTGAAGCGCCAGATGAAACGGTCCGATCCGGAGCAGGGCGTACGGGCGGAGTAGGGATTTCAATCCCGTGGTCGGGCGCTGTCTCACGAGACTGAAGTCTCTACTCCGTCGCCGGCAACCCGGAGTAGGGATTTTAATCCCGTGGTTTAGCGCATCCGGACGAGACTGAAGTCTCTACTCCAGAAAGCGATGAACAATTCTGCAAAATGAATTCCGCTCGGGCGATTGATTACTTTGCCGATTTTCGCCGCCGGGAAGTTGTCCAGGCTCAGGCGAAGGAGATTGGCCGCTTGCTGGGCGAGCGTCCCGTCTCTCTGATGGAAGTCTGCGGCGGGCACACGGCGGCCATCCTGCGCTTCGGCTTGACCGATCTGCTGCCGGGCCATCTGAATCTTATTTCCGGCCCCGGCTGCCCGGTCTGCGTGACGCCGCGCAGCACGATTGATACCGCTCTGGCCTGCGCCCGGCGGGCGGATACCATCGTCGCAACCTTCGGGGACCTGGTTCGGGTGCCGGGCACGGCGGGAACCCTCGAGCAAGCGCGCAGCGAAGGCGCGCGCGTCGAAGTCATCTTCGGAGCCGATCAGGCGCTGGACTTGGCGCGCCAACACCCCGAGGCCAAGGTGGTCCTTGTGGGCATCGGCTTCGAGACGACCGCTCCGACCTCGGCGGCCGTCGTCCTCGAAGCGGAAGCGGAAAGGGTGAACAATTTCTTTTTCCTCTCGGCGCACAAGACGATGCCGCTGGCGATGCAGTGGCTGCTCGAAGCGGGCGAGGTGCGCATTGACGGCTTCATCTGCCCCGGCCACGTCAGCACGATCATCGGCTCCCGGCCTTACGAGTTTCTGGCGCAGGAGCATGGCATTGCCTGCGCGATTGCCGGCTTCGAACCTTCGGACATCCTCGAAGCGATTCTCCTGCTTGTCCGGCAAGTGGTCGAGGGCCGCCCGGCGGTGGAGATTCCCTATCGCCGCTCGGTGCATCCCGAGGGCAACCGGCGGGCCTTGGCTATCCTCGAGCGAGTTTTCGAACCGGCACCCTCCACCTGGCGCGGCCTGGGCACGGTCGCGGGTACAGGGTTGGCTCTGAGAGATGCTTACCGGCGCTTTGATCCGATCCCGGCTTTGGCGCTTCCCCCCGAAGGATCCGAGGCGGACGCGCTCGAGGACGAGCAGGGTTGCCGATGCGGCGAAGTGCTTCGCGGCGTCGTGCGCCCGACCGACTGCCCGCTGTTCGCCAAGCAGTGCACGCCCGAGGAGCCGGTCGGGGCGTGTATGGTGGGCGCGGAGGGCACGTGCCGGAACTACTTCACCTATCACGCTCAGCCATAATGCCGACCGAGACCACTTCTTCCCTGAGCTTTTTCGATCTTACTCCGGCCGAGCTGGAGGCGCAGCTGGCCGAATGGGGCGAGGCGCGCTACCGGGCCGGGCAGGTCTTCTCGTGGATTTATCGCAAGGGAGCCGGGGCCTTCTCCGAGATGACCAACCTGCCCGAGGGCCTGCGAGCGCGTTTGGATGAACACTTTTCGCTCGACTTGCCCGAGGTCGCCGAGCGCGTCGGAGATCGAGAGGCGGAGAAGTTTTCCTTTCGCCTCTCGGACGGTTGCATCATCGAAAGCGTTTGTATCCATAGCAGCGAGGGCAGGACGTTCTGTCTTTCGATGCAGGTGGGGTGCGATCTTTCCTGCCGTTTTTGCGCTTCGGGGCAGATGGCCTTTCGCCGGAACCTTTCCGCCGGAGAGATGGTGGGACAGGTGCTGGCGCTGGAGAGAGAGTTCGGCCGCCCCTCGAACCTCGTTTATATGGGGATGGGCGAGCCTTTTCTCAACTACGACGCCACAATGAAAAGCCTCTCCCTTCTTCAGGAACCGGAGGGATACGCCTTCGGAGCAAGGCGGATCACGGTCTCCACGGCGGGCATCGTGCCGGAGATCTACCGCTTCGCCCGTGAGGCGGGGCAGGTCAACCTGGCGATTTCGCTTCATGCGACGACCGATGCCAAGCGGCAGTCGTTGATGCCCGTCGCCCGCGTGTATAACTTGCGGCAACTCCTCGACGCGGCCTGGGACTACACCCAGGTCACCGGCCGCCGGATCAGCTTCGAATATGTTCTCATCCGCGGCGTCAACGACAGCCACCACGATGCCGACCGGCTGATCGAAATGCTCGGCGGCAAACTGGCGCACCTGAACATTATTTGTTTCAATCCTATCCCGAGAGCGCTGTTCAAGCGCCCGGCCCGCAGAGAGTTGGAGCGCTTTGTGGAGTACCTGCGAAAGGGCGGACTGAACGTCACGGTGCGCCGCAGTGTGGGAGCGCAGTCCGCCGCCGCCTGCGGCCAACTCGCCGGCAAGGAAGAACGGGGGGCGACTCCGAAATGATCCCTGGGCGATGTGCGCCTGCTGAGCGAGGAGAAAAGGTTGTGAAGAATCTCATGCCTTAATGCGTTTGTATAGTTTCTACATTCTATTTGACAGGAGATATCATGAGTCGTTCGGGATGGACCCCATTGAAGCCTCCTTTCGAATTGGAGCAAGTACTGAGCGCATCGCCTCGTGTCCATGTCGCGGGCAATGTCGAAGAGTTATTCGATCTGGCTTGCGGCGCCGCGGATCGCGATTTCATGGAAGTGGCTTACGCTCTGCCCGATGGGAGTCGGGTGGTCGAAGCGACTGTGGCGCGGCTGCGCAACGGCATTGCCGTCAACTACGTGGAACCGTACATGCGGCGGCGCGATCCGGATTGCATGTTCATCGGTGACGACAAGCCCACGGACAAAACCCGATTTCACGATCGCTTCGGTGCGCCGTTTTCCGATTTGCGGAAGCAGACGTTCGAATGGCTGGCCGAGCAGGAATTGGCGTTGTTCGCGTTCCAGACCGGTCGAGAGAATCTGGGAGAAGACGCTCTTGCCGTCGCGCCGGCCAACGCGGCGTTTTTCGCTTTGGGGCTGGCACTGTTGCAGGGCATTATCGCGCCGAAGGACGTGCCGGGCGACTTCCTGCCCAAGACGATCATCTATGTGGCCCCGCCTTTTCGGCACACTTTCTTTCAGGGAAAGCAGGTGGTGGTCCATGATCGTGGGGACGAGGCGCACGAGATCTTTTCCTACAATCTCTATCCCGGGCCGAGCGCGAAAAAGGGGGTGTATGGCTCCCTGATTCGCCTGGGCGAGGATCAAGGCTGGGTCGCCGCGCATTGTTCGGCCGTTCGGGTGATTACCCCCTACGACAACGTCCTGACGATTATGCACGAAGGGGCCAGCGGCGGGGGCAAGAGTGAAATGCTGGAGCAGCCCCACCGCCTTCCGGACGGGCAAATGCTGAAGGGGCGCAATCTGATCACGGGCGAAAAACGCTATGTGGAGATTCCGCGAACCTGCGACTTGCAACCCGTCTGCGACGACATCGCGCTGTGTCCCCCCGATATCCAGCAGGCTGACGGCAAATTGTGGCTCGTGGATGCCGAAGAGGCCTGGTTTGTCCGCGTGAACCATATCACCGAGTACGGGATCGATCCCCCGCTGGAGAAGCTGACGGCGCAGCCGCCCTGTCCGCTGCTGTTTCTGAATATTGACGCCGTTCCGAGGGGGCGGGCGATGATCTGGGAACATATCGAGGATAGCCCCGCTATGCGCTGTCCGAATCCGCGCGTGATTATTCCTCGCTCGATTGTGCCGGGAATCGTCAATGAACCGGTCAGCGTGGATGTCCGAAGCCTGGGCATCCGGACCCCGCCCTGCACACGCGAAAGCCCCAGCTATGGCATCCTCGGCCTGTTCCATGTGCTGCCTCCCGCGCTGGCATGGCTCTGGCGTCTGGCCACACCCCGGGGATTCTCGAATCCCAGTATCGTGGGAACCGAGAAGATGGGCAGCGAAGGCGTGGGCAGTTATTGGCCGTTTGCGACGGGGAAACGGGTCAAGCAGGCCAATCTTCTCTTGGAACAGATCCAGAATACGCCGCGCACGCGCTATGTACTTATCCCCAACCAGCATATCGGGGCCTGGGAGGTCGGCTTCATGCCGCAATGGTTGGCCCGCGATTATCTGGCGCGCCGTGGGAGCGCCAAGTTCCGGGACAACCAGATTGTCCCCGCGCGGTGTCCCTTGCTTGGATACGCGCTCAGCACGGCGCGGATTGAGGGAGTGCGAGTGGCGCATTGGTTCCTGGAGGTGAACACTCAGCCGGAAGTGGGCGAAGAGGCCTACGACCGGGGGGCGGCGATCCTTCGGGACTTCTTCCACGAACATATCCGAGAGTTCCTTGAACCGGGGCTGTCTTCTTTGGGCCGCCGGATCATCGAATGCTGTCTCGACGACGGCGCTCTGAGCGATTACGAAGATCTGCTTGGAAGAGGAGAGTGGCGCTGAGTCGGGAAGGCGGCGGATCTCCTACTCTGGAAAGGGGGACATCCTTCTTGCGGGGATGAACGGTATTGATGAGCTATCTGATCCTGGTTGCATCCGTGGTGATTCAGGTCTGCCTGGGCGGCGTTTACGCCTGGTCCACTTTTGTCCCGGATTTGAAAGCGGCATACGATTTGACCACCGCGCAGACCCAATTCATCTTCGGGGTCCAGATCGCGATCTTTTCGATCACGATGGTGTTTTCCGGCAGGATACTCGAGCGCCAGGGACCTCGCCGGCTCCTGACCCTCTCCGGGGGATTGTTCCTGGCCGGGTACTGGCTCGCTTCCGCCTCCGGCGGCTCTTTCCTGCTGCTGCTGTTAGGCATCGGCGGAATGGCCGGGGTCGCGGCGGGATTCGGCTATGTGTGCCCCCTGAGCACCTGTATGAAGTGGTTTCCGACGCATAAAGGGCTGGTGACGGGCATCGCCGTGGCCGGGTTCGGCGGAGGCGCCATCGTGCTGGCCTCGCTGGCTGAAATCCTGCTTGAGCGCGGAACAGGCTCACTGACGATTTTCCGATATGTGGGCCTGGCCTATGGGATCGCGATTGTGGGGGCAGGATCCCTGATGAAGTTCCCGCCGTGCGGCCCAAGCGTATCGCCTGCAGCGTCCGCCCCGAGCGCGCAGTTGGCACGCGACGCGTTCTTCTGGGCGCTGCTCGTGGGAATGGGCTGCGGCACGTTCGCCGGACTGCTGACCATCGGCAACCTGAAGCCGATCGCCTTGGCGTCCGGCCTCTCGCCCTCTCTTGCGGCGGCGGGCATCAGTGTGTTTGCGGCGGGAAACGCGGCTGGGAGAATTGTCTGGGGGCGATTGGTTGACAGGATGAGTACAAAGTCCATCCGGCCCTCGCTGGGTTTTCTGGCTGTTGCGCTGGCGGTTCTCCTGCCGGCCGCGTCGCAAGCGCCCCTGTTCATCCTGGTTGCCTCGTTGATCGGCTTCGGGTTCGGGGCCTGCTTTGTGGTTTACGCATCCCTGGTCGCCTCGAAATATGGCACCCATCGCTTTGGCGAGATCTACCCGCTCATCTTTCTGGGCTACGGGGCGGCGGGGATTTCCGGGCCTTCGATCGGGGGCTGGCTTTATGATCTGACCGGCAGTTATGCTTCTTCCGTCGCGGTGAGCATTGCGCTGATTGTGGTTGGCCTGATCGTCGTTGGCCGGCTTTTGCGCATTGCAGACCCTCAACCCCGCTAGGAAGAAGAAGGGACCGACGACGAAACGCTCCTTGGGCCATTTGCGCATCCTACGCAAATCAAAGAGGTTGTGAAGGATTTGATTTCGCGATGCGTCCTTTCTTCTTTCGGAAAATCTGGGGATACGCCACTTGCTGTTGACATTCCATTTTCCCTCTTGTATTGTCAAGTCACTTCGGTGGGGCCGCCTTGCGTCAGTCCGCCGATCGAAACAAGCCTGGGAAAGTTCAACTTCAGGGGCAATCTCACTTTCCAATGCAAGATGGGAGCGAGGGTGAAGGTCAAGCTGTTCAACCTTGAAGGTCCAGGGCGTACAAAAGTGGACTCGAATGAACCCGAAAGGGAGAGGTATCGATCGGCCGCGGGACGCAGATGATGTAGCACAGCCGCCTCGGGTGGTGAGGACATTGTGTAGCATAGCCGCCCTCGGCTGTGGGAGATTCCGCGTCGGGTAAAAGGCGAGGACAGTAGGCCACGCGAGCCGAGCGTGGCCCCGGGGGTGTAGGGCAGCACGGGTCCGCCTCGGCTCGGCGGACCTACTGACTCCAGCGGCAGAATTCAGCCACGAATGGACACGAATGAGCACGAAAGGTACGGCAGCGGTGGGCGCGGCAAGCAGCGCCCCTACAGGTAAAACCTTTGCCCGATTTCTCAGGCAGGGCATTTAGGATTGTTCGAGACACTTTGCCCGATTCCTCGAGGAGCCTTGCCTCGGATTGCATAAGGCGCTGCCCCCGATTCCTCGAGTAGCCCCGAAGGGGCGTATCGAGAGGAATCGCTGCACGCCGGGCCTCGCCTCTCGATACAGGCCTGCTCCGCCGTCCTTACTCGAGGCTTCGCGAGGGAATACAGCCACGAATGCACACGGGTCAGCATGAATAGACAAGAATCGCGGCACTCGCGGCTTCCGCCCCCCATTATTTCACGCTCAGTATGTTCTCCAGCCGCTGACCTCGGAGACGTCCTTATTGAACTGCAAAGCGCCAAAAGGCTCGCCATAGACGTAGCTCGGGCTGTCGTCCGGTTCCCAGTTGACATATTCCCAGTTGCCCGGGCTGACCTCATTGCTGAGGCAGGGCTGAACGCCCCAGACCGCGCCCTCCTCCGGGCAAGCGGCGACGCTGATCCCGGCATAGTCGAATCGGTCCCAAGGGATCCGGTACTCGATGGTCAGGACGCCGCCGGTGTAGCTGTGAGCGACCTCTCCGCCGGCCTCCCAGTCGGTTCCCACCGTGGGATCGGTGGTCTTGACCCCACTTGCCTGCGACCAGAGGTAGCAGTGGCCGTCGGCGGGATTCGGGCTGAAGAGGATCCGGTAAAAAGGCTGGGTGTAGATTCCGAGCGGGGTGAAGAAGAAATTGATCTTGTCGCCCGGAAGATCGGAATATCCGTAGGGCGTGGGAGGCGTTGCGAATGCAGCCATATAGGCGTTGTTCATCTGGAACAGGAGATAGAGATAGGCATCGTCAAAGAGCATCCTGAAAGCGCCGTCTTCCGTGGCCGGCACTTCGGGATGGTCATGGAAGACATATCCCGCGGCGGCCGGTGACGCGGCGTCCCATTCTCCCTCAGCGACCTGCCCGTTGATGGCGGGTCTGGAATGATGAGGTTCAAGATAATTCACCCCATAGGTCTTGTCCGGCGGTTCCGGGGTCACATACTCGAATTTGACCGCGCCGGCGTACATCGAGCCGCTCACGTCAATCTCTTCATTGGTCATCACCACAGAGCCGCCGTACCCCTCATTGAAATAGTAAGGCTCCGAGCCGAGCGGAACCCAGACGTTGGCCGTGGTGGTCTGGTCAATCTGGAATGTATCGGTTCCTTTCGAATGATGCACGTGGTAGGTGATCGGATTTCTGCGGCTCGATCCTGCGCACCAGGCGACAGAGACGTTGTAATATCCTCCGCCTTCCGGGAAATCGGGCGCGACCGTGGCGCTCTTGAATCCGGCAACGCTTCGGTACGTCGAGCCATAGCGCGTGCCGATGTTTCCCGTACAGCCCGGCGCGGTGCAGTTCGCGCCTGAGTTCGCCATACCGCTGTCGGAATACCAAGCGTAATTCTGTCCCCCGATCCGGCTTTCCACGATGAAGCTTTCCCCGGGCGAAAGGGGAGGCTGAACCACGATCTTCATCCACGCCTCGCTGTCCGCGGGACCGATGCGCCCCACCCCGCTCTGAGTCAACATAAAATGCTCATCATAGACCGTGGTGGTCGAGACCTCGGGGGCTTTCAGGACGAATGCAAACGAGGCGGTTGCATCTTGCGCGACCGTCGCCGGCGTCATCAGGCAAGGCTGCGAAGGAGAATACCATGTGGCGCTGTCCTCGAGATCGCTGGTACGCGTCTCCGGCCGTGCCAGGACGACTTTCGTCTCGGCGACCGTCCAAGTGGCGGTGCCGATGTTGTCATAAACCAGGGCGACGGTCTGTTGTGCTCCGGAATCCATTATCGGTGAGAAACTCTTGCTGAGCAAGCGCGCATCCCACAGCGGCCGCGCAGGCGCGATGGATTCGATGGCGATGGCGTTGGAACAGGCGCGTTCTCCCTCGTGATCGTAAGCGCCGTTGTCCGATGGATAATTCAGCACGCCGCTGTACAATTCTCCCGCGCCCCAGAGCGTGGTTGAGCCGCCGCCATCCAGATTGAGGGCGTCCGGGCATCCGAGTTCTTCCATCACCTGCGCTAGTTCTTCACAGGTCATCCCGTCCGCCATTTCCGTGCGGCCATCCGCCGTCAGGAGGATGAGATGATCCTCCCAGGTGATGCCTACCGCGCTGCGGGGATGGCGGCTGGTGCAATGAGAACCGATTGAGGCCAGATACGCCGAGGGAATCACGCCATCCACAATCAGCAGGGGACCGCAAGCCAGGATATCGGGATGCGTGAGATTATTGGACCAGCCGCCGGCAGGGATGGACTCGATGGAGGCGTTCTCGGAGGCATCCAGGGCCAGCGCGCCCTCATATCCCCAGGGGGAGAACAGTGGACCGCCGGGCGGGATTTCCGCGCCGTGAATCCTGAGATAGGTGAGGTGGCCGCCGGTGGAGGTCTCAAAGTAGGTTCCATTGATTCCCGCCAGGGCGTCCGGGAACTGGGATGGAATCATCGAGCTGGGCCTTTCGCGGGCGGCGGCCAGATAAGGGAATTGCACCGAGACGTTCGGATTCGTGAGGTCCACGTCAATATAGCTGACACTCTGTTTGGAGCCGAAGAGGTTATCGAACAGATAGTATCGCCAGATGACGCCGTCGCCGAGTTCGCGCTCGAACCAGTCCGCGTCGGCGAGGCTCTGCTGTGCGGCCGCCGGAAAAGCTGCCAGCACCGCCAGCGCCACCAGAGTCGTCCAGAAGACAAAAAGATGGGCGAGACTTCGCCCTTGGCTATGGTGGATCCCCATGAGTCCCGGCTCCTTTAAGAAAGAGGGACCGACTCCGAAAGGGCCTCCTTGCCAGGGGCCGGGTCAAACACCTCGAACAGATGACCGGGGCATTCCGGGGTCTATCCCCTTGATTCGCCATGCTCTAAAGATCGTAGTCTCCCGCTGCCTCGGGTTGATAGAGCAGTTCCTCGATCTTAATCCGCCGGATTCCGGCGGGGACGTTCCACTCGATGGTGTCGCCGACCGAATAGCCGAGAATCGCGGTCCCGATGGGAGCCAGGACCGAGAGTTTCCGGGCCTTAATATCGGCGTCCTTCGGAAACACCAGGGTGAATGCCATCTGTTCGCCGGTGTCGATATCGCGAAGTCGAACCCGGGAGTTCATCGTGACGATGGTGGGGCTGACGTCCCGGGAATCCATCACGCGCGCCCGGTGCAGCTCCTCTTCCAGCTTCTTCAGATCGCCTCGGCCCCGGTAGTTGAATTCGTCAGCCACCGCCAATAGCTCTTCAAGGCGGTCAAGGTCAAACTGGGTGATGTGGATCACTCGTTCGCTCATTGTTTCTCTCCCCCGAAGCTCTGTTTCTTCACACTCCGAACCTTGCACAGAAAACAAGACTCCTGTTGAGCCCTTCTCCCGAGAAGCGGCCAAGCGTCCTTCCCTTCAGCGTTGCTTGAGCTTCTGCGCGAGAGAATAACAAGGGCCTGTTGCGGGTTCCTCTCAGGAAGCGTCCCGGTGTTGCGAGGCGGAGCCAAACATGGATGATACCCTTTCGGCGCGCAAAAACCAGCCCCAGGCGCCGATCGCGAATGGCGGCCTTGTTTCCCCCTGATTCGCCCGGCTCAATCCTCCCAATCGGCGTCGGGTTTGAGGGGGTCGAGGCGTTCGCGCTCGACGTCGGGGTGGGCCCGCTCGCGCAGCAGTTTGTCCACCACGTGCAGCAGTTCGTTTTGGTTATAGGGTTTGGTGAGATAGACGTCGCCCCCGACTCGCTCGCCGTACTTCTTGTCCGCCTCGGCCTTCTTCGCTGTCAGGAAAATCACCGGAATGGATTCGTAGCCCTTGGTGCGGCGAATGGCTTGGCAGGTTTGAAAACCGGACATGCGGGGCATGGAGACATCGAGGATCATCAGGTCGGGCCGGTACTTGGACACGGCGGCGATGGCCGTCATCCCGTCCGGGGCGGTTAGCACCTCATAGCCCTTCATGGTCAGCAGGCCCTGCAGGATATCGAGAATCT
>Ga0209164_1005769_pt1 | contig 10411 bp, 8 predicted proteins | sample MTBNYHSulfiMetaG_FD_187458 | JGI IMG/M metagenome (GOLD analysis project Ga0209164, IMG submission 187458) | Enrichment culture microbial communities from rom New York Harbor, USA that are MTBE-degrading - MTBE-NYH (New York Harbor Sulfidogenic)... | ecosystem: Environmental > Aquatic > Marine >... | reverse complement strand
CCGCCGTGGGGATCCCGTGCAGATGCGGGGGGTGAACATTGGCAGAGTCATGGGCTTCTCACTCGAGCCGGAAGGAGTGGTCATAGACCTGGAGCTCGGGGGCCAATGGAGGATTCCGGTCGATTCCAGAACCCGGTTGGTTTCTTCCGGGATCCTTGGAGGACGCACCGTTGAGATCCACCCGGGCACCCTCTCGGAGACGCTCCGGGGTGGCGGCCGAATCCCCGGGGAGGACGCGGGTGGGCTCCTCGACTTCCCACCGGAGCTCGGAGCTGATGTCCAGGAAGTCCTCAGGCAGATCCGGAGCTTGCTGGCCCAACCCACGGTGGACGCTGTGCAGGCCAGCGCACGGGAGCTTCAGACTCTCCTCGGACAGCTCAGCAGGTTGGCGGATGTCCAGGGAGCCGAAATCACCCGGCTCACCGCCAGCCTGAACCGATCTGCTTTGGGGCTGGAAGAGGCGGCGGGGTCTGGAGACGATCTCGCTCGGGCGGTGGCCCGGGCCGACTCAGCCCTGTCCGCAGTGAACCGAACGAGCGAAGTCATCCTGAGCGCAACGAACTCCCTCGAAGCGATTCTCCATCGCGTGGAATCAGGCGAGGGCACCCTCGGGCAACTCTCTGCGAATCCAGCGCTCTACGAATCCTTGAATGAGGCCGCCCTGAGCATCCGGCTCCTTGCCGACGACATCCGGGAGCATCCTGGCCGCTACATCAAACTGGCAATCTTCTAGGCCGGGTCTGAGGTGGTTGGGGACCCAGCGCCTGCATGGTTCGAGGGGCCACCCTCCGGGGGTGGCCCCTCGACGTAATCTCGGCGTAACGAATGCCCCCAGTCTACTGGCGCCTACCAGCCGGGGGCGAGGTTGAAGCCCCAGTGCCACCCCTTGTCAGGCCGTTGCCAGGGATAGCTATAGTAGGTTTCCAGGATCAGCATCCCAAGGATGTTGAATCGTGCGGCAACCCCTGAGCTGACGAGAGGAACCCGGTCCGTGGATGATCTGCTGAAGGTCCAGCTGGACACGGGGTTCTCTGCGTCCCAGGCAACCCCGACGTCGGTGAACGCCACGAGCTCCACCGGTACGTAGGGAAGGTTGATGATGCCGAACTGATCCGTTCCAATGAACGGCACCCGTACCTCGAAGTTTGCCACGGCCAGGCGCTGCCCAAAGAGCCGGTCGAAGGTGGGGCAGCTGCCATCCTCTGTCTGCCCGCACTCGTTGGAGGAGAAGCTCTCCCACGAATAGCCCCGGATCAGCGTCTCATACCCCAGGAACAGGGGCCGGATGAAGGAATTCTGGTCGATCTCCCGTCCGTAGTTATAACGCCCGTAATGAAGGCCCCTGAAGGCCAGGGTGAGATTCATGTCCGGGCTGAAGTAGCGCCGGTAATCCGCCACCACCGTCTGGAAGCTGGCTGTCCCGTGGGTGGTCTGAAGCTCGAGGCGATACCGGCCTCCCCTCACCGGAGACGTGAAGGCCGAGAAGGAGTTGTCCCCCACCAAGGCCACGGATGCCTGGAAGAGGTTCAGCGGATCCGGCTCCAGATCATCCCGCTGCTTCCTCTGGACATCCACGGTGTACCCCCCCTGGTACCAAATCTGGTCATCCTCGATGTCGTAGGCATAGCGGGAGAAGCCCAGGTTGGCCTCGACCCTGCGGGTGAGGGAGAACGGATAGGCCACCATCCCCGTGGCGTTGTCCAGAATGAGCCGGTAGCGGCGTTGGGTCAGCACATCGTAGAAGGTCTGGGAATCCGTGTCCGCCACCCTGTCCCAGAAATAGTAGAGGTACTGGTAGGGGATTCGCCCTCCCGCATAACCCCAATTCCACCGTCTCTTCTGGTTGAGGTAGTAGACCTGCCCACCGATATCCTTGACCGTACCCTGGGCAGACACCGCCACGCCGAGAAAGCGATCTCCCAGCATGTCCGAGAAGAAGGCGGATGCGCCGCCCCCGATATAGTTCCCGAAAGCGTCCGTCCCGACGCCGACGCTGGGCTGCCCGACGTAATCGAGCTGGAGACTGGGCTCAAACGCTTCGGCATCCGCAACCGAGAAGCTGCCCTCCGGCGGCAGGCCGCTCTCGTGAGCCGCCAGGTAGGTGGCAACCAGGCTGGGTGCCGGCGGATTCATGGGGGGAAGCATACGACCCGGACCTGGCTCGAAATGCGTCACGACCTCGGCCCGGCTGTCGGCCTCCTCCGGCGAGAGAGCATAGACGTGGAACTCGAACTCATCGAAGACGGAGAAGACGATCTCGCCGGTTTCCTGGGAGATGCTCATGGCGGGTGCGGACCAGGAGATCCCACTGACCGCCGTGGCCACCTTCGTGATGCGCTCCACCACGCCGGTGCCCAGCTCGACCCGGTAGATGTCGCTGAACCCGTCCACGTCCGAGATGAAGTAGAGGTGCTTCCCATCGGGCGAGAACTGGGGATTGATGTGCTTCACCGATGGCCCGAAGACTTCGAGGGACGTGACCCCTCCTGTCATGCGGTCGAGAAGGGCGAGCTGGAACTTCGCATAGGATAGGATCCGGAAATCAGTTTCCGATGATCGATCTGAGGCGAACGCGATCGTCCGGCCGTCGGGCGAGAAGACGGGCTGGAAATCCGCGTAGCGGTCATCCGTCAGCTGCGTCGAGATGCCCGTCTCCAACTCGTGTAGATAGAGGTCGGTGATACCCCCTTTGGAGCCGGAGAAGACGATGGCTCGACCGTCTGGAGACCATGACGGGCCCTGTATGGCACCCACCCCCTCAACGGCAACCGTCTTCTGGACCCGGCCGCTGTTGGCGTCCACCAGAACCATCTGGTTGTCACCGTCCGCGAAGACGACATACGCCAGGCGTGCACCGTCCCATGACCAGGATCCGGAGGAATCCATGAAGCGAAGGGCGTCGAAGTGCGGGCTCGTGGCGGAATTGGACAATGTCTTGATCACCTCGCCAGAGGATGCATCCGCGAGGAAGAGGTCAAACGAGAAGAGATTCTTCTCGGACATGAAGACCAGACGCTCTCCGTCAGGACTCAGCGACGGGGCAAGGTTCTGCGCCCCCGACCCGGTGCTTGGGGCGAGGAGGAGCCTCCCCACCTCACTGGGGGCGTCCCGTCCCTCCATGAGGGGAAGGTAGTCCGCCTTGATGGCTTCGGCCCATCGCACGGACAGGGTGTCGGACTTCATCCCCAGCACCAGCTCGACGGCCGGCTCCCATCCGAGCCGGAGGGACCTTCGGAGAAGGTCCGTTACGACATCGTCACCATAGACCCCAGCCACATAGGCCCAGAAAGCTTGACCGAAGCGATAGGGAAAGTACTTGAAATCCTTGGACATCTGCTTCAGCGTGGGAATGTCGTCCCTCCGGGCGGCGTCCCTGATCCACATGGCGGTAAGAGGGTCCTCCCGACCCACCGACAGGTACTCCGACATTCCCTCCACCGCCCAGAGTGGGAGTCTCGAAAGACCGGAGATCCCCGGACCCTGCCGCGACTGGGAGATGTTGTATTGGAAAGCGTGGACCAGCTCGTGGCCAAGCACGTGGTCCGTGTCCCCATAGGAGCCCGCCATGGGCATGATGACTCTGTTCTTCAGAGACTCGGTAACACCCCCGGTGGACTCCCCAAGGAAGCTCTCAATGGTGTTGGTCTGCTGGAAGTCCGGGTGGTCCGCGTAGAGGACGAGCGGCTTGGGAGACTCGAACTCGTGCTGGAAGAGCCTGGCGTAGCGCTCGTACCACCGCTCGGCCATCCTCGCCACGTCCTCGAGCTTGGCGCCTTTTTCCGGGTAGAAATGGATGTCGAAATGGGGGGTCTTCAGGACCTGGAAGTCGAATCGGTCGTATTGCACCTTGTTCCGCCCAAAATACTGGGCCTCCAACGGCGAGACCGAAGCGAAGAGGAGGCCGAGGGCCCCCGATGCGAGGATCAACCGCGTCCACAGGTGGAGAGGGCCGCGGGACCGATGTGGGAAAGCCGGCGTCATCACTCGATACCTCATCTCGGGTAGTATCTGGGTCTGCACAGAATCAAGATCGGTCCAGGGATTCAGGGCCCTTCCGCTCATCCTGGCACCGCACCATACCCGGCTGGACCCGTCTTGGGTCCCACGGACCAGGCCATGGAGCATCGGTTGAGTTCCACCGGACAGCTCGCCCCCCCCCCGTCTCATCCAAGTGACGTACATGCAGTCCCATACGTTAACGATCGAAGGCCCTTACGCCTCGCAGATGCTCCACGGTAGCGAAGCAGCCTGCTGGTGCAGGGCTACATGGGACTGGCCCCCCTCTCTTCTTCCGGGCATATTGTCTCCCAACAGCAGGGGCTGGCCTGCTGACGCGGGAAGACCCCGGAGGAGAGCCATGAGCCGCACGATCCTGGTGGCCACGGATGGAACCCCGGCAGCCATGGGAGCCCTCCGTCTCGCCTCCGAATTGGCGAAACACCGACAGTGCGCCGTGGATGTGCTGGGAGTCGTGGAACCACTCCCCGTCTTTGATGCGGGATTCCTGGTCGCCCTCCCGGAAGTGGAGCTCTTCCAGCCCCGACAGGATGCGCTCCGGCAGGAAATCCAGGGGCAGCTTGGAGAGCTCGGGGAAATTGCAGCCGATTGGCCCGTGACGGTCCTGCCGGGAGCTCCCGGTCCACGGATCGTTGGCCGGGCGGAAGAAGTGGGAGCGGGTACGATCCTCCTTGGGCTTGGTCGCCACCGTCCTCTGGATCGGGTGTTTGGCACCGAAACCGCTCTCCAGGTGATCCGGATGTCTCGGGTCCCGGTGTTGGCCGTACCCGAAGATGCTACTGCGCTCCCTCGCTCGGCCGCTTTTGGTGTGGATTTCAGCCTATTCAGCCAAAGGGCCGCCAGCGCCGCGTTGGCCATCATGCAGTGCCCTTGGGAGGCCCATCTCATTCATGTGATGTCGGGGCTGGAGTTTCTGCCCACGATCTCGGAAGGATGGAGGGTCGACTTCGAGGAGGAGTTGCGGAGCCGCCTGTCGGAGTTTGGGCGCGGACTGGCACCGAGTGGAGACAGCAAGGTCCACACGCACCTTCTCGAGGGAGAACCGGCGAGGGAGCTTCTGGCTTTCGCAGAAGGCAGGGGCGTGGAGCTGGTTACGGCGGGAAGCCACGGGCTCTCCTTCGTCGGAAGGCTCCTGATGGGGAGCGTCTCCACTCGTTTGATCCGCGGAGCGCGAATACCTGTCCTTGTCGTGCCTCCGCTCGAGCGCACGGAGGAGGTTCTTCCTTCGGGACGTTCGGAGGGGGCGGCGCATCCTTGGGTCCAGCAACTGCACGACTTCACCAGGGCCAATGCCGGGCGCCGCACCACGCTTCAGGTCATCGATCCCGAGCTGGGTCTTCAGGAATGCGGGAAGAACTTCCCTCTGTGGGGTGTGGATTTCGACCCCAGGCGAGACCGGGTCAATATCATGCTTGGTCGATCGGGGACCGTTGAGGGCCATCTCACGCACTCGATCCCCTCTCCCCTGGAAGTACAGGTCGTCCGGGGACCGGAGGGGCGAACCGAAGCACTGCACCTGCGTCTTGAGAGGGGCCAGGTCATCCTGAGAATCCACCGGGACTAGAGCCCGGAATCGAGACGACTTTACACCCACGCCTTCCTCTTCTAGGTTCCCGGCCGTTGCCGACCGAAGCGAGGAGAATCCCAACCTCATCAGGATGGAGTCCGTTTGAACCGCCTATCCTCTTCCCGTGCCAAAGAGCTCCTAGCGCGGGCCGCCGAGGTTCGGATCCTTGTGGTTGGGGACCTGATGCTGGACCGATACCTCACGGGGTCCGTGGATCGCATCTCACCGGAGGCCCCGGTGCCGGTGGTGCTCGTGGAAGAAGAGTCCTGGGCCTTGGGTGGAGCCGGAAACGTGGCCGCGAACGTAGTGGCTCTGGGGGCTCACTGCGAAGTCGTCGGTTGTGTGGGGATTGACCAGGAGGGTCGCCTCGTGGCCGAGAAGCTCTCCGAGCTGGGGGTCGGCGTGGAGGGTGTCCTTCCGGTTGGGGATCGCCCCACCACTGTGAAGACCCGCATCATGGCCCGACACCAGCATGTGACCCGCGTCGACAGGGAGACGTCGTCCGATATTCCGCCTGCCCAGGCCAGCGCTCTGGAAGGAGTGACTCGCCGAATCGCTCCCTCGACCCACGGTATTGTGCTCCAGGACTACAACAAGGGAGTCCTCGTTTCGTCGCTCATCCGCTCGTGCCTGGCCACCGCAGCCCACCACTCCCTTCCAACGGTGGTGGATCCGAAACGGCGACGCTTCTTCGAGTTCGAAGGTGCTTCGTTGTTCAAGCCCAACTCCAGGGAGCTAGAGGACGCGCTTGGTGAGCCGCTTCAGCCGGACGACCCGTCCTGGATGGAGCAGGTACGAGGGCGCCTCGGTTGTGGAACGCTGCTTCTCACTCTCGGTGAACGCGGTATGGCAGCGCAGAGCATGGAGTCCGGTTACATGCGGGTTCCCACCATGGCCCGCGAAGTCTATGACGTGTCCGGCGCGGGAGACACGGTTACCGCCGTCGTTGCGGTGATCCTGGCTACAGGCGGCACGGCCGTGGAGGCGGCCGTCTTGGCCAACCATGCAGCGGCGGTGGAGGTCGGGAAGGCGGGGGTCGCAACGGTGAGTCCTGAAGAGATCCTCGCGAGACACGATGCTTTCACCCAGGGAGAACCACAATGAGTCAATTGACCTCGGTGCAAACCGAGCGCGCTCCAGGTGCCATAGGGCCCTACTCCCAGGCCGTTTCCGTGGACGGCTGGATCTTCTGTTCCGGACAGATCCCCATCGACCCCTCCTCGGGAGACCTGGTCGCTGGAGATATCGGTACCCAGACGGACCAGGTGCTCAAGAACCTGTCGGCCGTGCTGGAGGCTGCGGGTGCTTCCTTGTCCCGGGTAGTCAAGACCACCGTGTTCCTGAAGGACATGGCGGACTTCCAGGGAATGAACGAGGTGTATGCCAGGCATTTTGGAGACCATCGTCCAGCGAGGGCCGCCGTGGCGGTCAGAACGCTTCCCAAGGACGTCAGCGTGGAGATCGAGGCGATTGCCAGGGCCTCATGAATGGCGGCTCCCGGGTGCCGTGAAGCCCTGGGCCCTGACCCTTTTCTTCCTCCTGGGAGCCTGCGCAGGAGGAAGGGGGGACGACAACCCGTTTCAAAGGGCGGAAACGGAAGAGAAGGTGATTCTCCGGGTCGAGAACCAGAACTCGGCCGACGCAAGGATCTTCCTTCGCCCCAGGGGCCGCCGGACTCTTCTGGCCACCATCGAGGCACGTGATCTTCGATATCTGGAGTTTCCTTGGCCCGGCCGCCTGCCTCTGGACCTGGAAGTGGAGTTGATCGTGGGTGAGCGATACAGGCCTCCGCCCTTACCGATTTCCCCGGGCATACGGGTGGAGTTGATCATCGCCTCAACGCTCAGGCGCAGCACACTCCGTCAGTGAGCGCAAGAGCTGGCTTCGCCCTGGCCGTCAGCTCTCGAGTTTGGCTTCGAGGGCCTGGAGCACGTTTCCCAGCAGGCTACTGGCTCCGATCCGGAATCGCTCGGGACCGGACGCCCCCGGTCCAAGCTCCTCCTCAACAAGTCTGAGCCACCTGAGGCCATCAATGTCCCGCTGGATTCCCCCGGCCGGCTTCAAGCCCACGTCATAGCCCGTCACTTCCTGATAGGAGCGGATGGTCCTGGCCATGACGATCCCGGCCTCCAGAGTGGCGTTCACTCTTTCCTTGCCCGTGGACGTTTTGACAAAATCGGCCCCGGCCAGCATGGCTGTGAGGGTCGCCCTGGTGATCTGGTTCAGGGTCTCCAGGTCTCCGGTGGAAAGGATGACCTTCAGAATCAGGGAGCCCGCAGCCTCCCGGAAGGTACGGAGTTCCTGATAGAGCTGTTCCCACTTCCCGACCAGGACCCACTCCCTCCGAACCACCACGTCCACCTCCTGGGCACCGGACGCCACCGCCGCTTCCACCTCCTGAATCCGCTGGGAGAGACTCGATAGGCCGTGGGGAAACCCGGCGGCTACCGTAGCTACCTTGACGCCGGTTCCGGCCAGGTCGGCCAGGGCCAAAGGGAGGAATGCCGGGAATACACATACAGCTGCCACCCGGTGAGGTGGACCGGAAAGCTCCAGGCTCTTGCGGAGGTTCCGGGGAAGGGGAGAGCGGGCTTGGCGACACAGGCTCCTGACCCGGGCCGACGTGTCGTCTCCCGAGAGCGTAGTCAGGTCGAGCGCAGCGAGGACTTTCAAGAGCGATCCCACGATCTCCCCCTCCTCAGGGCCCTGCCAGGATGCAAGGACACGAACTGCGTCCGAAACATCCTTCCGGCGCACGACGAGGCTCTTGACCCAGATCGGGTCGAAGGGGCCCCCGGGATTTGCCGAGGTGCTGAGCGTATGCCGCTTCGTGTCTTTCAAGGGCCTTTTTCCGTGAGGCGGAAGGGTGTCTACCGGAATCGAGGAATGTCAAGGAAGATAGAAGGAAGGGCAAAGTGGTGACACCTCGCCCGAGGGAGCACGGTGCGGAAGGACCAGCCACAGCCAGCCATGACCCCTTTCCAAACCCTGCACAGAGTGTTATCCGATACCCGCCGGGGAACCCGGGTCGGGGCACCTTGGTGTAGGCGAATGTCCAGGTGTGAGCCCACACGCGGATTGTCAGCGTCGGTATCCAGCCGTCGGCGGGTGCGGGAGGTCGCGTCTCCGACGTCGGGTCGTTCAACGAAGGAGCGCGGGATGCGTACCACCGGAACCGTGAAATGGTTCAACGATTCCAAGGGCTTCGGCTTCATCACCCCTGCCGGTAGCGACCAGGACTGCTTCGTGCATTACTCCGCCATTGTCGGAACCGGCTTCCGGACCCTGGCAGAGGGAGACAATGTCGAGTTCGATCTGGTGCAGGGCCAGAAGGGGCCCGCCGCTGAGAACGTCTCCAAGCTGGGCAATTGAGCTCGGTGGGGTGCTGAAGAGGGGGCTCTCCCGGGACTTGCGAGGGGACCCCTCCCTCTATTTCCACCGGGCCCCGGGGAATTGACCTGGGAAGCCAAGGCTGGTAGCCTCTGTGACCTTGGGGGTGGATCGGGACTGGTGTCTCGACTGGTCTTCAAAACCAGCTTGCCCGGCTAGAAACCGGGTTGGTGGGTTCGATTCCCACACGCCCCCGCCACCTGTTCGGCCCCCGGTGATGCGTCGCAGCCTCAACCGTGGTCCTTCCGGAAACATCCTTGAATCTCCTACTCGGGGATCAGGAGCGGGTGCGTTTGTTGTCCGATTCTCCATCCACGGCGGTCATTCTGAACCCGGCATCGAGTGGCGGAGCCGGTTCGCGGATATGGCCAAAGGTCGAGGTTGAGTTGGCCCGCCGACGGATTCCTTTCGAGCTCTTCCGGACGGAGGCTCCCGGGCATGCCCGGTCCTTGTCAAGGAAAGTGGCTGAGCTAGGTGCCAATCGAATTCTTGTCGTCGGGGGCGACGGTACTGTCCACGAGGTTGCGAACGGTCTCCTGGAGAGCACGCGGCCGCCTCCTCCCCTTGCCGTCGTGCCGGTGGGTACTGGAAACGACTTCTATCGGATGGTGGGTTCTTCCAGGCGCGTCGAGGAGGCACTGAGCGCCCTCGACGAGGGAGAGATCCGCCTTTTCGACGTCGGACAAATCCGATCCGAGCAGGGGGAATGGGTGTTCGTGAACCTCCTGGGTGTCGGGGTGGATGTGGAGGTTCTTCGTGTCCGGGAGAAGTTCCATCGGTTGCGTGGACTTCCCCAGTACCTGGCGGCGCTCGCCTGGACACTCTGTACCTTCCGACCCGAGAGGTTCCGGATCTCGATTCGCTCGGATTCTGGGACCGGAGGCGTCGAGTGCATGGAGGGCCGGACCCTTCTCGCCGCAGTGACGGTAGGACCGTCCATAGGCGGCGGGTTCCTCCTGAGCCCGGAGGCCTCACCAGTAGACGGTCTCCTCGATCTCTTCCTGGTAGGACCGCTCGGGTTCGGTAAGGTCATTCGCTTTGTGCCCAGGGTGATCCGGGGAACCCATGGGGACATTCCAGAGATTCGCCTGAGGCGGTTCGTCAGCGCCGTCGTGGAGCGGCCGGACGGAGGATCCTTCTTCTTCGAGATGGATGGCGAGAGAATGCCCGATCCCATCGTGAAGATGGCGATCGAGGTTCGCCCCTCGGCTCTTCCCGTTCTCCTTCCGAGGAAAATGCAGTGAAGACATCAGATCCACCCGTCCTTCTCCTCCTTGGCCTCATGGTACTCACGGTGATCTCCCCTCCAATGGGAGTGTCGGCACAGGTGCCCGACTCGGTGGGAACGGTACTGGGCCAGGAGACGGAACGGGATTCGGTTCCAATGGCGGTAGGACGGAGTGTTACGCCGAGAGGCGCCTTCCTTCGCTCCATGCT
>Ga0209164_1005768_pt1 | contig 10413 bp, 10 predicted proteins | sample MTBNYHSulfiMetaG_FD_187458 | JGI IMG/M metagenome (GOLD analysis project Ga0209164, IMG submission 187458) | Enrichment culture microbial communities from rom New York Harbor, USA that are MTBE-degrading - MTBE-NYH (New York Harbor Sulfidogenic)... | ecosystem: Environmental > Aquatic > Marine >... | reverse complement strand
ACTATGAATGGATCACATCGGGAAAGCTGAAGGTCAGCGCCGACTGGAACACGGACCTGAAACTCAAGTTCACCGTCCAGGACCCCTGCAACCAGATCCGCAAAAGCTACGGCGACGAACAGGCCGAGAAAATGCGCTTCGTGCTCAAGGCGTGTGTGGGCGAAGAGAACTTCGTGGACATGGTCCCCAATCGATCCAACAATTACTGCTGCGGTGGTGGCGGCGGTTACCTGCAATCCGGCTATACCGAGGCGCGCCATCAATACGGCAAAATCAAGTTTGATCAGATCATCGCTACGGGCGCCGACTACTGCGTAACTCCCTGCCACAACTGCCATGCCCAGATCCATGACCTGGCCGAACATTTTGGGGGAAGCTATCACACGGTCCACATGTGGAGCATTGTGGCCCTCGCCCTGGGTGTCCTGGCTGAAAATGAGCGGGAGTATTTAGGCGATGACCTGAAGGAGGTCTGGCTGCCCGGCGAGCCGGGAACGCCCAATCCATTTATTGGTTGAATAGATTCTACATGACGTCCGGAGCTCAGAAAAGCAAAAGGATTCTGCCGATTCCATGGTGTAAAACCCATAGACAAGGAGGCATACATGATCGCCGACAACCTCTTCGAGCCCCAGATTCTGGCCTTTTGCTGCAAATACTGTGCATATGCGGCCGGCGATCTTGCCGGGAGCATGCGCCTGACCTACCCGGCCAATGTCAAAATCATTCAGGTGCCATGTACCGGCCGGGTGGATATGAGCCATCTGCTCAAGGCCATCGAAAATGGAGCCGACGGCGTATACGTGGCTGGCTGCCTGGAAGGCGAATGCCATTTTCTAGAAGGCAACCTGAAGGCCCGGAAAAGGGTTGCCGCGGTGCGGAAGCTGCTGGCCGAGGCAGGCATAGAACCCGAGCGAGTCCAAATGTTCAATCTCAGCTCGGCCATGGGGCCGCGCTTTGCGGAAATCGCGACGGATATGACCGAAAACATTCGCCGGCTCGGTCCGTCGCCCGTTCAGCGCAGAGATCCAATTGCTTTATAACCACTACACTCTAAAAACATGAAAGCACAGGAGAAGTGATGCCATGACAGTAGAATGGCAACCGAAAATCGTCGCCTTTTTTTGCAACTGGTGCACCTATGGGGCCGCCGACCTGGCCGGGGTCAGCCGCATGCAATATCCGCCCAATATCCGCGTCATCCGGGTGCCGTGCAGCGGCCGTATCAGTCCCAAGTTCATTCTGGCCGCCCTGAGGAACGGCGCTGACGGCATATGGGTGTCAGGCTGCCACCCGGGCGACTGCCATTATATCGAAGGCAATTACTACGCTCGCCGGAAATTCACTTTACTGAAAAATCTCCTGGAATACACCGGCCTGGAGCCGGGCAGGCTGCATTTTTCCTGGATCTTATCGGCCGAATCAACCAAATTCGCCGCCACGGCTCAAAAAGTGACCGATGCCGTCCTGGCGCTGGGGCCGGCCACACGAATGATCAAAAAGCCGTTTCTGGATCCAATCGGTTCAATTGCGGAAAGCAGCAGGTGAATATCATGATTCAGCATGTCCATCTCGATCCCAAGATTAAGAAAAGCCTGGAATCGCTCCGGCGTTCGGGCAGAAAAGCGGTTCTGGCCGCCGCCAAAGCCGAAGAAATCATCCAACGCATGCAGCGGGGCCGCCTCATTCCGGAACTCGTCGGCACGGTGACCAAACATGGGGAACTGCGGATCAAGGGCATCATGAAGTACGACCTGGGCAGCGGCTACCGCCTGGTTGCTTTCAAACACCGACGCCATCTTTTTCTGCTTTGCCTGGGAAGCCATGATGACTGCCACCGCTGGATCGAGAACAACCGAGAACTGACCGTCGAACAGATCCAGGCACGCTGCAACGAACTGCCCAGAGATCCATTGGGCGACCAGAAAATCAGCACGGCCGACAGCATTACCGTTCCAGATGAAGAAGATTTCGACCCTTTGGCCACCGCCAGCGACCAAGATCTAAGACGACTCTTTTGCGGTCTGGTGGGCCAATCGCCATCGTAGAATAAAGGAGAATTATTCATGTTGAATGTTACTGAAAAAGCCCAGGAGCAAATTGCACGCTACTTTGAAGAAAACGCGATTAAACCCATCCGGGTATTTTTAACCAGCAGTTGCAGCGGACAGCAAATTGTTCTGGCCCTGGATGACGCCAAGCCGAACGATACCACCTTCGAATTCGCCGGTATTCAATACCTGGTGGACACGGCGTTCTTGGACCAGGCCCAGCCCATTGAAATCGATTTTGCCGGGAGCGGCTTCAAAGTTTCGTCCTCGCTAAAATTGGCCTGCGGTTGCGGGGGGTGCGGTTCGTCTGATGGATGCTGTTCATGACGAATCCTCCACAAACCCTCATCATCAACGGCCGTCAACTCGCCTTCGAAAATGGTGAAACGCTATTGGAAGTGGCCCGACGCCACGACATCGACATCCCCACCCTGTGCTGGCTAAAGGGGGCCACCCCCATCGGTGCCTGTCGAATTTGCGTGGTCGAAGTAGAGGGGGCACGCACCTTGCTCACCGCCTGTACCACGCCGGCCGCCCCCGGCATGGACGTGCAAACCGAATCACCCGCAGTGATAATGGCCCGGCGGGAAATCATTCAGCTGATGCTCGGCTCCGGCAACCACAACTGCGCCGTTCGCTGCAACGATAATCTGGATTGGACCTCATTTCAGCTCAAGGTGCAGGAAGAAGATGGCGGTCTTCACCTTTGCCCGGTATGGGGCGATTGCCGGCTGCAGGATCTGGCCTACCGGTACCAAGTCACCGGTCGATGTTTCGACCCCGGCCCGACCCGTTATCCCATGGAGACCGTGAACCCTTTCATCGTGCGTGACTTTTCCCGCTGTATTCAATGCGGCCGCTGTGTCCAGGCTTGTAACGAAGTGCAATGCAACGACGCCATCGGCATCGGCTATCGGGGCCAGGCATCCAAAATCATCACCGGCGGTGACCGCCCCTTAAAAGATTCAGAGTGCGTGTTCTGCGGCGAGTGTGTTCAGGCCTGCCCCGTCGGCGCTCTCGTTGAGAAGGATGCCCGCTATTCCGTGCGGCCATGGGAAACCCATAAAGTGCTCACCACTTGCAGCTATTGCGGCGTGGGATGCCAGATCCACCTCCATGTCAAAGACAATCGCGTAGTCAAAGTGACCGGCGTGGATGAGCCCCCCAACAACGGCAGTTTGTGCGTCAAAGGGCGCTTCGGCTACCACTTCATTTCCTCCGCCGAAAGGCTCACCGATCCATTGATCAGAGAAAACGGTCGATTCCGCAAAGCTTCGTGGGATGAAGCATTGGACTTGGTAGCCCGCAGGTTCAGGCAAATCCGCGACGATCATGGGGGCGACCCCATGGGAGTGCTGGTCTCCGCCCGCATCACCAACGAAGAAAACTACCTGGCTCAAAAATTTGCCCGCACCGTTTTGAAAACCAATAACGTTGACCATTGCGCCCGCCTATGTCACGCCTCTACCGTTGCTGGCCTCGCCGCCAGCTTCGGCAGCGGCGCCATGACCAATCCGATCGCCGACCTCGACCAATCCAGAGTGATACTGGTGACTGGCGCCAACAGCAGTGAAACCCACCCGGTGATCGCGTCGCGCATCAAGCGGGCCGTACGCTTCCAGGGAACCCGGTTGATCGTCGTCGACCCCCGGAATATTCCTCTGGCACGTTTCGCCACGCATAAGCTCACCCCCCAACCCGGCACGGACGTGGCCTGGATCAATGGTTGGATGCACATCATCCTCAAAGATAATCTGCACGATGAAGACTTTATCCGAAACCGCACCGAGGGATTCGATGCGCTGGCTCAAATGGTGGAAAAATACACTCCCGAATTCGTGGCGGCCATCACGGGCATCGATGCCAATGAGTTGGTCAGCACAGCGCGGCTATACGCCCAATCCAAACCTGCCGCCATAATTTACTGCATGGGCATCACCCAGCACAGTACCGGCACCGACAACGTCAAATCCCTGGCCAACCTGGCCATGCTCACCGGAAATCTGGGAATTCCGGGCGGAGGGGTAAACCCGTTGCGCGGTCAAAACAACGTCCAGGGGGCCTGTGACATGGGTGGGCTGCCCAACGTTTTCAGTGGATACCAACCGGTTGCCGACGTCGCCGTGTTGAAAAAAATGGAAGAGGTCTGGACCGTAACCGATCTATCCGCCCGGCCCGGCTGGACGGCCACCGAGATGATCCCAAAGGCCCACAACGGTGAACTTAAGGCACTTTACATCATCGGCGAAAACCCCATGCTCTCAGACCCGGACCTGAATCATACCGAAGCCGCCCTGAAGCGACTCGATTTTCTGGTGGTCCAGGACATTTTTCTGACTGAAACCGCCCAATTGGCGCACGTGGTGCTGCCCTCTGCCTGCTTCGCCGAGAAAGAAGGCACCTTCACCAACACCGAGCGCAGGGTCCAACGCGTTCGCCGCGCCGTCGCCGCTCCCGGCCAAGCCCGTTCCGATTGGGACATCATCGCCGACCTGGCAACCCGCATAGGGGTACCGATGACTTACAAGAATGCCCAAGGCATTTTTGACGAAATGCGTAGCGTGACCCCTTCATATGCAGGCATTTCTTATAGCCGCATCGAGAAAAACGGCTTGACCTGGCCCTGTCCTGATCTTGGGCATCCCGGCACTCCGGTGCTGCACACCGGACAGTTCACGAGGGGTTTGGGCCGTTTTCATGCCGTGGGGTTTCAACCGCCAGCCGAACTGACCGATGAGGCCTATCCCTTGACGCTTACCACAGGCCGATTGTTGTACCACTACCATACAGGTACCATGACAATGAAGAGTAATGGCCTCAACGAGCGAGCTCCGGAGTGCAAGGTGGAAATCTCCATCCAAGATGCCCGCCGGATCGGCATCTCCAACGACCAGCGGGTCCGCATACGCTCCCGCCGCGGCGTTATCGTGGCCAAGGCCGCCGTTTCCAACGACATCCTGCCAGGCGTGGTTTTTATTCCGTTCCACTTTGCGGCGGCAGCCGCCAACAGGCTGACCCACGCGGCGCTGGACCCGGTTAGCCATATTCCTGAATTGAAGGTTTGCGCGGTAGCCCTCGAGCCCACGGATGAAGCCTTAAATAGGGATTACGCTTGAACCGGATGGACATAATCATTGGCCTGATAATCCTGTTTCCGATTGTGGGCGATCCGATAGGAAATGTCTATGGCATTTCAAATCGATATTAAAAGTTGCGATTTGAATAATAGACTTTTCCCATGCGATAAGAATGAATTTGAAATGACTGTCAACGCGAGAGAAACGGGCATGGAAAAGATGATGCATACCGATCTTGCGGCTCTGAGTCGAAGAGCGTTTCTGACCGGGGCTGCCGCTGTTGCGGCTGGCGCGGTGACCTTTGGCAGAGGATCGGCCGCGACGACGAGTGCCAATTCAATACTACAGGTCTGGTCCTGCGGCGGTTTGGCCGAAGCCTTGATTCCGGCCAATGCAAGGTTCAAGGAAATATCAGGGGTCGAAGTCGCCTATACCGGTGCCTTTGCGGCCGCATTGGGCAAATCGCTGCTGGGCAGCGCCACAACCGAGGTGTTTTGCGGCCGGGTGCTGGACCTGGCCAAAAAACTGCGCTCGGCCGGCAAGATGATGTATTTCAAGCCGCTGTGCTTTACTCGCTATGTCATGGTCACGCCCAAGGGTAATCCAGCCGGCATTTCGGATATCAAAGACCTGGCCCGCCCAGGCGTCAGGGTGATTCTCGCGCCGGACGCCTCTCCTCCAGGAGGACAAGCGGCCATCGGTCTATTGAAAAAGGCCGGGGTGCTGGAACCGGCGATGAATAACACCGTGATCCGGGGAAGCTGCGTGCAACGTACCATGGAAGAGCTGATCGACGGCAAGGGGGATGTGTCGGTGGTAGAATTCCGGCTTACCTGCATGCCGCTTTTCCGGGACCGGTCGGAGGTCATCCCCATTCCGGCCCAATACTTTCCCCCGCCGCCGCTCACTTTTACCATCGGCGTCATGAAAGACGCCCGGGATCCTGCCCTGGCAGATCGTTATGTCGATTTCATCCTCTCCGGGGAGGGCCAATCCTTTTTTGAACAGGCCGGATTCATCCCCGCCATATCCGACGAAGGCCGTCAACTGGTTGAGACCCTGGGAGTGAAAGATGCTTGAAACAGCCAGGACGATACCCGCCGTACCAAAAAGCGCCAGTGAAAAAAAGTCTTTTGCAGGGATGGGTCTCATCTGGTGGCGCCGCTTGTGCCAAGCGGCCATCACGGCCGTCATCGGCCAATGGTCCTTTTACGGCATTTTCCGCTGCCCTTTCATCGTGCCTTACGTTAGCTGCCAGAACTGCCCGGTCATCACCTGCCACGGCCGGCTCTTCACCGTCTTTTGGGGCTTTTGGTTGCTACTGCCTCTTTCCGTGGTGATTTTTGGAAGGGCGTTCTGCGGATGGGCCTGCCCGGGAGGCCTGGTCAATCAGTTGCTGGGGCATTTCGCGCCATTCAAACTGCGCATCCGAAACACCCTTACCCGCCTGTTTCCCTATCTGCTGCTGACCGCATCGGCCGCCGCTCTCTATGTCTGGCTGCCGGGAGGTCAGCCCCGGGAAGTGGTGCCGATTCGAGTCGGCGGATTTTTCGAATCCATCCGCTTGACCTTCGAGCACGCCAACCTCATCTGGCTCGCTCGCACTTTTGTCATTCTGGGTTTCTTTGCCTTCGGCCTCCTGATGGCCAATGCCTGGTGTCGTTTCGTCTGCCCAACGGGTGGGGTTCTGGAATGGATTAAACCCATTGCCCTTTTCGGGGTCTTCAAAACCGATCGCTGCAATGATTGCAACAAGTGCATCAACGTCTGTCCAATGGGTACGCGACCAGCGGAAGCCAACTGTACCAACTGCTGCGACTGCCTTTCGGCCTGCCCCCAGGATGCCATCAAGATCGGTCGACTGCCAAAAGGACGCTAAATGCATTTCCTGAATTCTCGATCCTCAATGGCTCATCATCCCTGCTTCTTTTCAAAAGACCATTCCCGGTATGGCCGCATTCACCTGCCCGTGGCACCTTCGTGCAACATTCAATGTGTCTATTGCCGGCGCGATCATGCGTGCCCCAATGAAAACCGGCCCGGTGTCTGCAGCAGGACAATAACTCCGGACGAAGCGCTGGCTCGCTTGGAGATAGCCCTGGCGGCCATGCCGTACATCACCGTGGCCGGCATCGCGGGCCCGGGAGATGCATTTGATGATCCGGAACTTACCCTCCGTACTTTCGAGCTGATCCGCCGTGCCCATTCCGATATCGCCTTGTGCGTCTCTACCAATGGCTTGATGATCAAGGAAGTCATCGGCGACCTTCAGGCGCTTGACGTTCGTTTTGTCACCGTCACGATTAACGCCATCGATCCAGGCATCGGAACACTTCTATACCAAAGGGTCCAGTTCGGGGGCAAAATGCTGCATGGCGTTGAAGCGGCACAGTTGCTGATTGACCGACAAATGGAAGCGGTTGCCTTATTGAAGGAGAAGCATTTCACGGTCAAAATCAACAGTGTGGTGGTTCCCGGTATGAACCTGCATCATATCCCCTTTCTGGCCAAACGCTTGCATCGGTTGAGAGTGGATCTGATGAACTTGCTGCCGCTCATTCCCCTGCCCGCAACACCCATGGAAAATACCGCGCCGCCATCCACATCGCAAATGAAGCGGCTTCAAATGCAGGCCGGCCGATATGTGCCGCAAATGCGCCATTGCCAGAGGTGCCGATCGGATGCTGTAGGCAAATTGAATGAGGATCATATGATCCGGTTCGAGTGTTGAAGAAATTCACATTTCTCATTCCCATGCGCTTGGATGAGAATACTCAGAAAGGAAAGTATCATCATGAGCGACAATTACCGTTCCATGTGGACCGAGCTGGGCCTTGATCTGGAATCCCACGATGCGTTGCTGGGTGTCCTGGGTAATGCCTACCAGGAGATCTATCTGTCGCAAAAAAACCGCCCCGAGGGCATGGCCTATTTCGATTTCGTCATGAGCGAGGTGCACGGCCTGCGCATCAAGGAGTTGATGGATGAAAAGGCTGCCGGACGCAAAATCGTCGGCTCCTACTGCGTGTTCGTCCCCGAAGAGCTGGTACTGGCGGCCAACGCCACCCTGGTGGGTCTCTGTTCGGGTGCCGATTTCGCCATGGAGGAGGTAGAGAAACTGCTGCCGCGCAACACCTGCGCCCTGATCAAGTCTTCGTTCGGGTTCAAGCTGGGAAAGGTATGCCCCTACCTGGAGAGCGCGGACATGATCGTCGGCGAAAACACCTGCGACGGCAAAAAGAAAGCCTATGAATCGCTGGGCCAACTGGTGGACAACCTCTATGTGATGGACCTGCCCCAGGTCAAATCGGAAAACGGTCGGGCCTTGCTCCAAAATGAATACTTCCGTTTCAAGACGGCCATGGAAGCGCTCACCGGCGTGAAGATCACGGCCGAATCACTGAAAGCGGCCATCGGCACCGTCAACGCCAAACGGGCCGCCTTACACCGATTGGCAGCCCTGCGAAAGGCAGACCCGGCCCCCATCTCGGGCCTGGACGCCCTGTTGTCCAACCAGGTCTTCTTCTATGACAACCCGGCGCGTTTCACCGAATCGGTGAACAAGATCTGCGACGAGTTGGAAAACCGCATCGCCGAAAAAAAGGGCGCCTTCCCGGCCGGAACGCCCCGCATCCTGGTTTCCGGCTGTCCCCAGGCTGTGCCCAACTGGAAACTGCCTTTTATCGTGGAGACTTCGGGCGCCGTCATCGTGGGCGAGGAGTCGTGCGTGGGCGAACGGGGTACCCGCAATCTCACCGATGCATCGGGCCAGACGGTCGAAGAGATGATGGCGGCCATCGTGGATCGCTACTACCAGGTGGATTGCGCCATCTTCACCCCCAACCCCGATCGCCTGGCCCATATCGAAGAGATGGCCACCGCCTACAAGGCCGACGGCGTCATCCATTACGGCTTGCAGTTCTGCCAGCCCTACCTGATGGAAGCCATGCCCGTGGAAAAGGCCCTCGAGGAAAAAAATATCCCCTGCCTGCGCATCGACACCGATTACAGCATGGAAGATGCCGGGCAGCTCAAGACGCGTGTGGAAGCGTTCATCGAACAAATCAAAGGATAGCGCATTGATGTACAAGCGTTTTGCCGGCATCGACATCGGCTCCCGAACGATTGAACTGGTGGTGGTGGATCGGACCGGAGGGGTCACTCACCGCCTGAAGACCGATACCGGTTTTGACCCCTTGAACGATGCCCGACGCCTGCTCAATGGCATCGAATGCGACCGCATCATGGCCACCGGGTACGGTCGCAATCTTTTGGAAATCGCCCTCGAAGCCCCCACGGTGACCGAGATCAAGGCGCACGCCCGGGGGGCACGAGCCCTTCACCCCGAGGCCCGCAGCGTGCTCGATATCGGCGGCCAGGACAGCAAGGCCATCGCCCTGTTCGATAACGGCAAGGTGAAAAAATTTGAGATGAACGACCGCTGCGCCGCCGGCACCGGTAAATTCCTGGAGATCATGTCGCGGACCCTTGGTTTTGACATCGATGCGTTCGGTGATGAAGCGCTCCTGGCGGAAAAAGAGGTCACCATATCGAGCATGTGCACGGTCTTCGCCGAATCAGAGGTCACTTCACTGATCGCCAAGGGTCAAAACCGCCGCCAAATAGCGCTGGGCCTTCACGCCAGTGTCATGCGCCGGGTGGCGACCATGATCCAGCGGGTGGCTCCCGAGGGGGATATCGTATTCACCGGTGGGGTCGCCCAAAACCCGTGCCTGCGCGCCCTGCTGGCGCAGAAGCTGGGCCGAACCGTCCTTTACCACGAGCATTCGCAATTTGCCGGGGCCCTGGGTGCGGCCCTGCTGGCCTTGGAATCGACCTTGCCAAAGTGAGAGCAGAAAACCAAACGGATCCGAAATTGACCATGAGTGGAACTACAACAAAGGAGGTTGAATTGATGCAGGGGAGAAACATTTTTGCGACGCGATGGGGAATCATCGGGGTCGGCGCCGTGATCGGCATTCTGGCCCCATTGCTTCAGAAACTGGGCAACCCGGGCAACATGGGCATCTGCGTGGCCTGTTTCGAACGCGATATCGCCGGTGCCCTGGGCCTGCACCGCGCAGCGGTGGTGCAGTACATGCGGCCGGAAATCATCGGCTTCGTGATCGGATCGCTGATCGCCGCCTACCTCTTCAAGGAGTACCGGCCCCGGGTCGGTTCGGCGCCCATCGTGCGATTCGTATTGGGCGTCTTTGCCATGATCGGCGCCCTGGTGTTCCTCGGTTGTCCGTGGCGGGCCGTGCTGCGCCTGGCCGGTGGGGACG
>Ga0209164_1005767_pt1 | contig 10414 bp, 14 predicted proteins | sample MTBNYHSulfiMetaG_FD_187458 | JGI IMG/M metagenome (GOLD analysis project Ga0209164, IMG submission 187458) | Enrichment culture microbial communities from rom New York Harbor, USA that are MTBE-degrading - MTBE-NYH (New York Harbor Sulfidogenic)... | ecosystem: Environmental > Aquatic > Marine >... | reverse complement strand
CGTGAGCGAGTATTCGGAGGGGACGCGCCTGCAGATCAAGCCCCCGCACAAGGGGGAGTGGCACGTGATCGTGGATCTCAAGGGGCAGGGCGACGAGGTGCGCGCGGTCGTCGAGGTGGTCGACGGCCCGGAGAATCAGTGAGCTCGACGCAAGAGGAGGATCAAGCTCATGTCCGATCTTCAGAACCAGCTGGATGCCAGGAAGAGGGAGCTCCAGGAGTTGATTCGTTCCCGCTCCAAGGCGTCCTGTTCCGACGTGGTGTCCACGGAAATCGACGTGCGGCGGGAGACCCGGATCGAGGAGCTCGAGGAAGAGATCCAGCAGCTCCAGAAGAAGATCAAGTCCGTCTGAGGGGGCCGCGGGGGGCGGCCTAGGGGGCCGCGCAGGGGGTCTTCCCCGCCGGGTGCTTTACAGTTCGCTTGTCTTCCCTTACTATATTGGTAGGATTAACTCTGTAAGGAGCGAACGATGCAGCGTCTTGCATATACGGGCCTGCTTTCGGCGGCCCTGGTGCTGGCTTCCTGTTTTTCGGGTGGGGGCGAGGCCGGCGGAGCCTACGACGGCGCGCCCGGTTCGGGGAGGGCGCCGGGCCCCGCGAACCCGCCGCCGATCGACCAGCGCAATCCGGCGCTCACCGAGACCGCGACCTTCGCGCTTGGGTGATTCTGGACCCCGGATGCCCAGTTTGGGCAGCTCGACGGGGTGGTGAGCACCCGGGTCGGCTACGCCGGAGGCACCACCGAAAACCCCACGTACTACCAGATCGGCGACCACTCCGAGAGCATCCAGATCGTCTTCGACCCCGAGGTCGTATCCTACGACGAGCTCCTGGAGATCTTCTGGAGCGCCCACGATCCCACCGCGCGCTCGTACTCCCGGCAGTACATGTCCATCCTCTTCGTCCACGACGAGGCACAGCGGCGTTCGGCGGAGCTCTCCAAGGCAGCGGAGCACAGGCGCCGGGGCGCCCCGATCCAGACTCCGATCGTGGAGCAGTGGAGCTTCACCCCCGCGGAGGCCTATCACCAGAAGTACTCGCTGCGGGCCGACGACCTGCTGCTCCGCGAGCTCAGGAGGATGTACCCGGGGGAAGAGGGCTTCGTGGGCTCGACCGCCGCGGCCCGGGTCAACGGCTATCTGGGGGGGTACGGCACCCTCCGGGAGCTGGACCGGGAGATCGGGAGCTACGGTCTCTCCCCCGAGGCGGCCGAGCATCTGCGCCGCCGGGTCGGCCGCTTTCGCCCGTAGGCGGCCGCCCGCAGGCGTTCGCCTTCAGGCGTTTTCCCTCAGCCCGATCCGGGGGGCACGAGGGTGGACAGGACCTCGTAGCGGTTGAAGGGCGGCATCAGGCAAACCCCGGCGAAGAGCTCCCGGGCGGTGTCGATCATCTCCCGGGCCAACAGGAGACCCTCGGCCGTGGGGTCGTCCGCGGCGCCCAGGCGGCGGCGGACTGCATCGGGGATCTCGATCCCGGCCACCTTGCGGCTCAGGAACTCCACGTGCCCGATCGTCCGGGGCGGCAGGATCCCGAGCAGGGCTGGAATCCCCAGGGCGCGGCACACGGCGGCCAGGGACTCGGCGCTGGGGCGGTCGAACAGGGGCTGGGAGACCGCGAACTGGGCGCCGGCGGCGACCTTGCGCTCCAGGCGCTTCGGGTCCAGGAGAAGCCTTCCGCCGCGGGCCCGGACGTCGATCACGGCTCCCACTTCCAGCCCCTGCTCCCGGGCCAGGCGGATCAGACCGAACACGTCGATGTCCCGCACTCTGCTGACCTTGAGCCGCTGCTCCAGGGCCACCGTGTCGCCGCTGGCCGCCAGGACGGTGCGGATTCCAAAGGCCCGGGCGCCCCAGAGCAGCCCCGTCAGGCTGAGGGAGTTGTGGTCCCGGGTCGTGCAGTGCAGGATCGCCGGGCGCCCGGTCCTGTTCTGGAGCAGGGCGCTGAAGGCCATGGCGCTCATGCGCGGCCGGGCCACGGGGTTGGAGGCCACGCTGAAACCGAAGAAGGGCAGTGCGCTCAGGGAGTGCAGGCGCTCGAGCAGGGGCTCCGGGTCGGGGCTCGCGGGAGGCACGACCTCCACGGTCATCTGGAAGCCGCTCTCGAGGGCGCTCAGAAGGGTCGGTATCACGGCAACTACGGATTCTATCAGAACCGGGGCGGCCTGGGTATCCCGGCCGGCGGGGTCCGGGGTTACAGGGAGGGGACAAACGGGGTATCATGCTCCCGGTATGACAGGCAAGACGGTCTTTGACCGCATCCTCGAGGGAGAGCTCCCGGCGCGAGTGGCCTACGAGGACGGCCACGTCCTTGCGTTTCACGACGCCCACCCGCAGGCCCCGATCCATGTCCTCGTGATTCCCAAGCGCAAAGCCGCCACCTTCGCCGAGCTGGCGGAGCGGGAGCCCGAGGAGGTCGGGCACTTCTTCCGGGGAGTGGCGGAGGCGGCCCGCAGCCTGGGCCTGCTGGAAAACGGCTATCGGGTCGTGCTCAACAGCGGCCGGGACGCCAACCAGAGCGTGGCGTATCTGCACGCCCACATCCTCGCGGGGCGACGGCTCGGCTGGCCGCCGGGTTGAGGTCCCCTTTGGGAGGTGATGAGTTGAGCAAGAGCATAGCCAAAGCGAACGGCGGGATCGCAGTCCGGAGCACCGGCAGGAGCGCGGCCGCCCTGGTCGGGCTGACAGCCGCCCTGCTCCTGGCCGCCGGGGGTCTCGGGGCCCAGACCCTGGAGCTGCCGCTGCTGGGGGCGCTGGAGGCCAATCTCTACTCCTCCATCTCCTACGATGAGATCGGGGGCAAGGTGTACACCGACGGCATCCCGGATGTCCGCAACCAGCTCCTGCGCCTGAGCCTGGACCCGCCGGACGTGGACGCCCTGATCGATATCCACCGCTACTACGGCAGCATCGGGGGCGAGCTGCTGGTGGCTATCATGGGCGCAGACAACCGGCCCCGGCTGTTTCTGGCGAACCCGGAGAACCTGAAGCGAAGGCCTCTGCCCAACTGGGGGATCACGATCGACTGGTCGCTGGTGGAGGCAGACGAAGGGGTCTTCTACACCGCCCGCGCTCTGGCCAGCGGGCGCTATCAGCCCTATCGATTCGACACCCGCGCCGGGTCCAGCCGTGCCCTGAACACCGCCGGAGTGCCGGTGGACCTCTCCGGCGACCGGCTGCACCTGCTGATCCAGGACCCCGAGAGCGGGCGGGTGATCTTCTGGAACCTGTTCGAGGACAAGGCCACCGGCTCGGTTCCGTCCCTGGCCCCTCCGGGGCAGGTGCGCTTCGTCTCCAATGGCCACGCCCTCGTGCCCTCGGAGGATCCGAACCGAGCCTGGAGCGTGGTGGATGTCGAGGGTCGGGAGACGCTGCAGGTCGCCCTGCGCTGCGGGCGCTTCAGACCCCTCTCCCTGTGGCTGAGCGGCGAGGGGCAGCGGGGGGTCGCCGGCTACATGACCCGCCTGAACCCTCGGGCCGCGGTGATCGACGCTGCTCCCCTGTGGGAGAAGCTCCGAGCGGCCGGAGTGGTGTTCGTGCCTGCGGTGGGGACCCTCAACGCGAGCCGGGTCCGGATCCGGGAACACCCTTCGCTGAAGGCCAAGACCCTCGGCCACCTGGAGCAGGGGGAGTCGGTCAGGGTCCTGGAGCGCAGCGGCTACCGCGAGCCCATCGAGTCAATGGTGGCTCCCTGGTACCGCATCGAGACCGCAGACGGCCGGGCGGGCTGGTCGTACGGCTACTTCATCGATCTGAGATGAGCTTCCTCGAGCTGGTGCGCACGCGGCAGAGCGTTCGCCGCTACGCCGAAAGGCCCGTGGAACCCGAGAAGCTCCAGCGTTGCCTGGAAGCCGCGCGCCTGGCTCCTTCGGCCTCCAATGCCCAGGACTGGGGTTTCATCGTGGTGGATGACCCGCAGCTCAAGAGCGCGGTCGCCCGGGAGACGATCGCGCCCCTTCGGTCGTTCAATACCTTCACCGACCAGGCCCCGGTGCTCGTGGTGGTCCTGAGCGAGAAACCCAAGGTGGTCACCCGAACCCTGTGGAAGGCCTTCGGCCGGGACTACGGGCTCATCGACGTCGGGATCGCCGCCGAGCACTTCTGCCTCCAGGCGGCGGAGGAAGGGCTGGGAACCTGCATGCTCGGGTGGTTCGACGAGAAGAAGATCAAGGATCTCCTCGGCATTCCCCCGGGACCCCGGGTGGACCTGGTCATCGCCCTGGGGTATCCCGCCGAGGCAAAGGTCGGCCCCAAGCGGCGCAAGCCCCTGGAGGCGATCGTGAGCTACAACCGCTACGGCCGTCCGGCACCGGGCGGCGGGCGGCGCCCGGGCGTCTCCGAGCGTACCGTCCCTTGAAAAGGCCGCGAGGATGACTATCATTGAGGTGTGGCGCGCCGGCTGACCTGGATCCCGCTCCCGGCGTCCATGATGGGAGGAACCATGCCACTGACGATTCGAAGCGCGGCTTTCGAGGCCGGAGGACCGATTGCCCAGCTCTACACCTGCGACGGCCGCGACGTCTCGCCGCCGCTGCGCTGGGACAACGTCCCCGACGGGACCAGGAGCTTTGCCCTGATCTGCGATGATCCGGACGCTCCCATGGGGACCTGGGTCCACTGGGTGATCTACGGTATCCCGGGGAGCGTGCGCCAGCTGCCCGAGGCGGTCCCGGTCCGGGATACCCTCTCCGACGGCGCCAGGCAGGGCAGGAACGACTTCGGGAAGACCGGCTACGGGGGGCCCTGCCCGCCCAGGGGAAAGCCTCACCGCTATTTCTTCCGGCTCTACGCCCTGGACGACGTGCCGTCCCTGGCCCCGGGGTTGAGCAAGAAGCTCCTTCTCAAGGCGATCGACGGCCACGTGCTGGCCGAAGCGGAGCTGTACGGGACCTACGGCCGCAGGTAGCCCCGGACTGGAGCCGCGTGCTCCGGGCTCAGCAGGTCAGGTGCAGCGCCGCCACCACTTTGGCTTCCCCGCAGCGGTGGTTGTACTCCCGCACCGCCTCTTCCGTGGGGCAGGCCCGAAGCTCGATCCCCCTCCGCCGCGCCTCCTCCACGACCTCCCGCTCGACCTTCATGCGCCCGAACTTGCCCTGGCCGACGATGAGCACCTGGGGAGCGTAGCGCAGCACCTCCCCCAGGTCCCCGAGCCCCAGGCTGTGCCCGCTCTCGCGCCACCAGCCGCTGTCGACCCGCTCCGGGTAGATGATCAGGTCGGAGCGATAGAGGACGCCGTCGACCGTGATCCTGCCGAATGAGTAGGAATCGACCATGCGCCTCTCCCCCCCGGTCACGATACGGTGTACACTCCCAGGGGTCAAGGGGAACGGCATCTTGACAGGGGAGGTATCTTGAGCGGCACACCCACCACGCGACACAGGGTCCTCTTCGGTGACGCCGCGGAGCTTTCAGCCGTTCCGGAAGGCGGGGTCGACCTGGTCGTGACCTCCCCGCCCTACCCGATGATCGAGATGTGGGACTCCCAGTTCGCGGCCCGGGACCCGGAGGTGGGCGAATCTCTCGCCCGGGGGGACGGGCCGGGGGCCTTCGAAGGGATGCACCGGCACCTGGACCGGGTCTGGAGAGAGCTGTACCGGGCGCTGCGCCCGGGAGCGATCCTCTGTCTGAACATCGGGGACGCCACCCGCTCCATCGGCGGGAGCTTCCGGTTGTTCTCGAACCACAGCCGCGTCCTGCAGGCGTGCACGGCCCTGGGATTCCAGTGCCTGCCCCAGGTCATCTGGCGCAAGCAGACCAACGCCCCCACCAAGTTCGTGGGCTCCGGGACCCTGCCTGCCGGCGCTTACGTCACCCTCGAGCACGAGTGGATCCTGGTCTTCAGGAAGGGAGAGCTCCGGCGCTTCTCGACGGAAGGCGACAGACGCCGCAGGCGGGAGAGCGCCTTCTTCTGGGAGGAGCGCAACCTCTGGTTCTCGGATCTCTGGGAGCTCAAGGGGGTGCGCCAGGGGTTCGACGGTCTCCCCGGGGGCGGGGGCTCAGCGGAAGGTCAGTTCGAGCTCTGGCAGCCGGCTCCCGCCGCGGGCCCGGGCCGGGAGCGCAGCGCCTCGTTTCCCTTCGAGCTCGCCGAGCGCCTGGTGCGGATGTTCTCCCTGTACGGGGACCTGGTCCTGGATCCCTTCCTCGGGGCCGGCACCACCGTGCTGGCGGCCATGGCCTGCGGGCGCAGCTCGGTGGGAGTCGAGATCGACCCGGAGGTCGGGGGAGCGATCGGACGTCGGGTGGAAGGGCTTCTGCCGGAAGCCCGCCGACGGGCCGTGGAGCGGCTGGAACGGCACCTGGAGTTCGTTGCCGCCCGGCGGGAGCGGGGCAGGGAGCCGGCGTACCGCAGCCGCCTGTACGGGTTCCCGGTGATCAGCCGCCAGGAAACCGAGATCCGCCTGCTGGTCCCTTCAACCGTGACCCCCCGGGCTTCCCTGGAATGGGAAGTGCGGTACGCCGAGATGGAAGTGGGGCGCGAGCAGCACGGGTAGGGCGCACGGCCGGAGGCCGGATTATCGCTCGCTTTTCGCCTCGGCGGCGCCGGCCACGCTCCGAAGTGTGATGCTGGCGAATACAACGGCGCCTCCGACCAGGGCCCACCGCCCCGGCGTCTCTCCGAGGAAGAGGTAGACCCACAGGGGGTTGAGGATCGGCTCAACTCCCTTGATCAGGATCGCCTGCAGGGCGGTGACTTTGCGTATCGCCCGGGTGTACACGACGTAGGGCAGCCCGAGCTGGAACACCCCCAGCAGGGCGATCCCGAGCCAGCCTTGGCGGTCCGGCCAGGCCGCGAGCGCAAAAGGGAGGCCGATCGCGGCAGTGAGGATGTTGCCCAGCACGATCGACTCCATGGGCGAGCCGCTTCGCTGCTGGCGCAGGAAGATCAGCAGAAAGGCGAAGCTCAGACCGCTCCCGATGGCCACGAGGTTGCCGGCCAGGCCGGAGAGACTCAGGCGGTCCAGGAAGAAGAGGAACAACCCCCCCAGGACCACCCCGATCGCGAGCCAGTCTCTCCAGCCCGCCCGCTCCCCGAGCAGCCAGGCCCCGAGGAGAGCCACGAATATCGGCGAGGTGTACTGGAGCAGGATCGCGTTGGCCGCCGTGGTGAGCTTGGTGGCGATGACGAAGGTGATGACGGTTGCCGAGTAGGCTACGGCAGCCCCGAGCTGGGCCACGGACCAGGTGAAGCGCGGGCGCCGCAGGAACACCAGGAGAACCGGAATGGCGATCAGGCTGCGCAGCCCGGAGATGGCCAGAGGATGGCTTGGGACCCACTTGACCAGCACCCCGCCGGTGCTCCACATCGTAGTGGCCACCAGCACGGCTGCCATGGCCCGGACCCTCTCCGGACGCGTCATGTCGCGGGGGCCCGATGCCCTACCCGCCGCGGTGGCCCATGCGCCTGGAGATGTCTCGGGCCGCGCCGAGGACGAACCCGCCGATTTCCTCGATCCGGTCTCTGGGCATCATGGCCGTGGAGCCGGAAGTGCTGACCGCGGCGAAGACCTGGTCCCGGTAGTCGCGTATGGCCGCACCAATACAGCGCAACCCGTCTTCGTATTCCTCGTCGTCGATGCTCCATCCGCGCCGGCGGGTCTTGTCGATCTCGCTGAGAAGCGAGGCCACTTCGTTGATCGTGCGAGGCGTGAACGCTTCGAGAGGCTTGCCCTCGTACAGCTGGCGGATCTGGAGATCCGACATCCCGGTGAGCATGGCCTTTCCCAGGGCGGTGCAGTACAGGGGAGCCCGCTGGCCGATGATGGAGTACTTGCGCAGGCTGTTGAAGGTCTCCATCTTGTCGATGTACACCACCTGGTCTTCCTGCAGGGTCGCGAGAAACACGGTGTTCCCGGTTTTGCCCGCCAGCTCGCGAAGCACCGGCTGGGCTTCCGTCTTGAGCTCCAGGTTGTTCAGGAAGAGGCTGGACAGCTCGATGAACTCCAGCCCGAGACGGTAGTGCCCGTGGGCGGTCTTTTCGATGTAGCCGCGCTGCTTCAGCACGTAGAGCAGGCGATAGACGGTGCTTTTGTGAAGCTCCAGCCGGCTTCCGATCTCCGTGAGACCGAGACCGTGCTGTTCCTTCGAGAGCAGCTCGAGAATGTCGAACGCCCGCTCCAGGGCCTGCACCTTCATGATGTCCAAAATAGCGCTTTTTGCTCCCGTTGTTCAATCTTGGCCCGCTGCGTCCCTCCGTGCTGCCCGCCCCTCGGTACTGCCCACCGCGGGGTCGTGCCCCGCCGCTGAGTCGCGGCCACCCGCCGGCTCGTGCCCCGGTGCCGGCGACTACCGTCCGAGCCAGCCGCCGTCCACGGCCAGGGTGAAGCCGTTGACGTAGGAGGCCGCGCCGGAGGCCAGAAACACCACGGCCCCCTTCATCTCCTCGGGCAGGCCCCACCTGCCGGCGGGTATTCGCGCCAATATCGACGAGGCTCGAGCCGGGTCCTTGCGCAGGGGTTCCGTATTGCTGGTGACCATGTAGCCGGGAGCGATGGCGTTGACGTTGATGTTCAGCGCCGCCCACTCGTTGGCCAGAAGCTGGGTCAGCCCCCTGACCCCGCTCTTGCTGGCCGTGTAGGGCGGGATCAGGATTCCGCCCTGGAAGGAGAGCATGGAGGCGATGTTGATGATCTTGCCTCCGGAGTCCTGCTTCACGAACTGGCGAGCCGCAGCCTGGCACAGAAAGAAGACGCTCTTCAGGTTGACGTTGATCACTGCGTCCCAGTCGGTTTCGCTGAACTGGAGGGAGGGCGCCCGGCGGATGATGCCGGCGTTGTTGACCAGGATGTCCAGCTTCCCGAAGCCCTCGACGGCCGCCTGCACGATCCCCTCCACCGGCTCGATGGTGGAAAGGTCCGCCTGGAGCGCCAGGAAACGGCGCCCCAGCCGCTTGATCTCCGCCGCCGCCCGGTCGGGGGGATGGGAGCGATACACCCCGAGCACGTCGGCGCCCGCCTCCGCCAGCCCGATGGCCATGGCTTCCCCCAAGCCCGTGCCGGCCCCGGTGACCACGGCGGCCTTGCCCTTGAGAGAGAACTGTTCCAGGGTCATGTCCGCGGCCTCCCTATGCCAGCCTGTCCAGGGCCACCCCGTCCATGTCCGAGAAGACCTGGTTTTCCCCGGCCATGCCCCAGATGAAGGTGTAGTTAGAGGTGCCCACGCCGGAGTGGATCGACCAGCTTGGAGACAGTACGGCCTCGCCGTTGCGGACGACCAGGTGTCGGGTCTCGCCGGGCTCTCCCATGAGGTGAAACACGGCTCCATCTTCGGGTATGTCGAAATACAGGTAGACCTCCACTCTCCGCTCGTGGGTGTGAGTGGGCATGGTGTTCCAGACATTCTTCGGTTCCAGAATGGTCAATCCCATGACCAGCTGGCAGCTCCTGACCCCCTCCGGGTGGATGTACTTGTAGATCGTACGGCGGTTGCTCTGCTCGTCGGAGCCCAGGCGCAGCGGCTCGGTCTGCCCGATGGCAATGTGCGTGGTCGGATGGTGGGCGTGGGCCGGAGCGCTCAGAAAGTAGAACCTGGCCGGATTCCCGGGCGTGCGGCTGGAAAACGAAACCTCCCGCGCACCGAGGCCTACGTACAGGCCGTCGCGGGAATCCAGCGGGAGCTCCTGGCCGTCCACCGTGATGGAGCCCGGCGCTCCGATGTTGATAACTCCCAGCTCCCTGCGCTCGAGCAGGAACTCCGATCCTATGATTGCCTTGTCCACCTTCAGGTCGAGCGGCTTCTCGGGAATGGCGCCGCCGACGATGATTCGATCATAGTAGCTGTACAGCAGGTTTGTCTTGCCGGTTTCGAACAGTCTCTGCACCAGAAAGTGACGCCGAAGCGCCTCGGTGTCGAAGTGCTTTGCCTGTTCCGGATGAACTGCGTGTCTGGTTTCCATCGAGTCCCCCTTTCCTAGCCGGAGAGTGCTATTTCATCAAGAGCCCGGGCAGCCAGATGCTGAGCTCAGGAAGCGCGGTGATCAGGACCAGGGTGATGAGGTTGGCCAGCAGGAAAGGCAGAGCGCCCCTGAAGATCCTGCCGATGCCCAGCTTGGAGATGGCCGAGGCCACGTTCAGGCACATACCCACCGGGGGCGTGACCAGGCCGACGGCCAGGCCCGAGATCAGGATCACTCCGAACTGGATCGAGGATACCCCGAGAGCCTGGACCGCCGGCAGAAACACCGGGGTCAGCAGGAGAATCGCCGGGCTGACATCCACGAAGGTGCCGGTCAGCAGTATGATCACGTCGATGAAGATGAGAATCAGCAGTGGGGGAACGCTCAAGCCGACCACGAAGGCCGAAACCAGCTGCGGGATCTTCTCCAGGGCCAGGATCCAGACGTACAGCTGCGAGAGGGCGATGATGATCATGACGGTGGCGCTGGTTACGATCGCGGACTTGAGAATCGGCGGAATTTGCCTG
>Ga0209164_1005765_pt1 | contig 10415 bp, 8 predicted proteins | sample MTBNYHSulfiMetaG_FD_187458 | JGI IMG/M metagenome (GOLD analysis project Ga0209164, IMG submission 187458) | Enrichment culture microbial communities from rom New York Harbor, USA that are MTBE-degrading - MTBE-NYH (New York Harbor Sulfidogenic)... | ecosystem: Environmental > Aquatic > Marine >... | reverse complement strand
CTCTCCCAGCTGAGCTACGGCCCCACTCGCCAGGGCGTGCATCCTAGCGCGGTTCGACGCGACGCGCAAGAGGTCGGCGGCGCGTCAGTCCACCTTGAAGGCGACGTCGACGCTCACCTGCCACTCGGCCGGCTTGCCCTCGGCGATCGCGCCGCGGACCTCGGTGACCTCGAACCAGGCCATGCCGTGGACGCTGTCGGCGGACCTGGAGAGTGCGGCCTCCACCGCCTTCTCGATGCTCTCGGTGGAGCACCCGGTGAGACGAATCTTCTTGTACACGCGGTCAGCCATCGGCGTGACCTCCTTTCCAGCAGTGCGCACCAGCAACGGTATCACACCCGCGGCGAGGTCGACCTGGTCGTGGTAACTCCATGGGCTAGAGCATCTTGAGCCCCGCGCACGAAAAACTCTTGGCTAGGTGAAATACTAGATTAAACATAGCTGTTGCAGTTGGCGTCCGCCGCGACGAAGGTCGCGCCAACGTCAACCCGGCTCCTGCGAGCCCCAGAGTCACCGCCCGCATGAGGGCGGACCCCAAAAGGAGAAACACGATGCGTACGAACCTGGTCCTCGGAGCTGCCCTGGTTGCTGTCCTCGGCCTGGCGCCTGCCGCTTCGGCCACCCCGACCCCCCTCAACGTGACGGTGGGCGTCGCCGACGCCACCGGCGGACCCATGTCTGACGCCTGGGTGCGTGTGGTGCACGCCTCCCCCGACGCCCCGGCCGTCGACGTCTGGGTGAACGGCGCGGTCGCCTTCGCCGACGTCGCCTTCAACGAGATCACCGCCTACGCCGCGGTCCCGGCCGGGTCCTACCGGGTCCAGGTCGAGCCGGCCGGCGCCGGTGGCGCGGGTCCCTTCGTCATTGACGCGACCCTCGACCTCGCTGCGGCCACCGTGTACACCGTCGTGGCGACCGACAACCTGGCCGAGATCACTCCGGTCGTGTTGGTTGACGACGTGACCGCGACCGCGGCCGGCAACGCCCGCGTGAACTTCTTCCACGGCTCCCCCGACGCCCCGGCGGTGGACATCGCCCTCCAGGGCGGCGCCGTTCTGTTCGGCAACGTCGAGTTCCAGGCCGCCGGTGAGGCGATCGAGGTGCCGGCGGGCTCCTACGATCTCGAGGCGCGCGTCGCCGGCACCATGACCGCGGTGCTCAAGCTGTGGGACGTCCAGCTCGAGGCCGGCAAGGTCTACACCGTGTTCGCCACCGGCGAGATCGCCGACGGCTTCGCCGACCGCACCATGTACCTCAACCAGGATCGCTTCCGCCTCGACGTGTCGTGGACCGACTTCGAGGGCAACACCGGCGTCGGCTTCCAGTCCGAACTGACCGAGGACACCGGCTCCTTCTGGTTCTTCACCCCGAACAACATCGAGCTGGTGGTCAAGGCCCTCGACGCTCGTGGCGTCAACGGCTACTACTGGATCTTCTACGGCTCGCTGTCCAACGTTCAGTTCACGATGACCGTCACCGACACCATGACCGGTGAGGTCAAGACCTACGAGAACCCGTCCGGGACCTTCGCCAGCGTGGGCGACACCTCGGCCTTCATGGGCAGCTAGTCCCTCACCACAGCTCGCGTTTACAACGGCCACCCGCGCTCCGGCGCGGGTGGTTGTCTTCGTGCTGCCAACCTGACGAGCCCGGGCGTATCCTGGTACCGACCGGACGGGGAGGGCGCACCATGGTGACGGAGCTGGGGACCACGCCGCGCCGGGAGCCGGCGGTACTCCTGGCGCTGTGCGTCGTGGCCCTGGTCGTGTCTGGGATCGGGCCGCACGACCGCCTGACCTGGCTGCTGGAGGTCGCCCCGGTGCTGATCGGAATCCCGATCCTGGTTGCGACCCGGCGCGCCTTTCCGCTCACGCCGCTGCTGTACCGCCTGCTCTTCGTCCACGCTCTGATCCTGATCGTGGGCGGGCACTACACCTACGCCAGGGTCCCACCGGGCTTCTGGGTCCAGGACCTGCTCGACCTCTCCCGCAACCACTACGACCGCCTCGGTCACCTCGCTCAGGGGTTCGTGCCGGCGATCCTCGCCCGCGAGGTCATGCGCCGCCGTCTCCCGGCGGTGACCGGCGCCTGGCTGTTCGCCCTGGTGGTGGCGGTGTGCCTGGCGTTCTCGGCGTTCTACGAGATGCTCGAGTGGTGGAGCGCGCTGCTCGGGGGGGAGGCCGCGGAGTCGTTCCTCGGCACCCAGGGCGACGTCTGGGACACCCAGTGGGACATGTTCCTGGCCCTGTGCGGCGCGCTGGCGGCGCAGCTGTCACTGGCGAGAGCCCACGATCGTCAGCTGGCCCGTCTTCGAGGCGAACCCGGTGTCTCGTGGGTGGGCGGGGGAGCTGATCGCTGACCGCTGACGGCTGAACGATCGTCCTGGGTCACCCGTACCTCTCCAGGTACCCGCGCACCGAGACCTTGCGGGCGGTGTTGGCCGACGACATGTAGCGGACGGTCCCGAACACCGGCCGCTCCGGCCCCCAGGGGCGGTCGTAGCGCCCGAGGACCCAGAAGATCCCGCTGGTCGAGTTGGGGTCGCGGCCGTCGAGGGCGTGGCGGTTGTTGAGCTCGAGCATGACCTCGAGGGCCTCCCGCGGCTCCGAGGTCCACTCCAGGATCTTCTTCCCCCACAGCATGCGCAGGTAGTTGTGCAGCCGCCCCTCGCGGACGAGCTGGCGCTGCGCGGCGTTCCACAGCGGGTCGTGGGTGGCGGCGGCGGCAAACTGGTCAAGGGTGTAGAGGTGATCCCGCGGGTCGCCGGCGTGCTTGGCGAGGGTCCGCCGGGCCCAGTCCGGCAGCGTCTCGTAGCGGTCGTGGTCGGGCCGGTGACGGCAGGTGTTGAAGCCGAGCTCGCGCCAGGTCACGAGCTGGTCGAGGAAGCCCTCCAACGACTCGGACACGCCCCACCAGCCCGACCGCCGGCCGTCGGCCCGCGCGGAGAGCTGGTCCGGGCTCCAGCGGGCGCCCCTCGTCGCTTCGAGGAACACCTGGTGGGCGCTCACGTGGCCGAAGTGGAGGTAGGGGGAGAGGCCGCTGGTGACCTCCTCGTCGGGGTGGTTGCGGCGCTCGGCGTAGCGGGGCAGGCGGTCGTCGAGGAAGCTGCGCAGGGCGGTCTCCGCCGCCGCGCAGCCGCCCCGCGCGGGCGCAGGGGGCACGGCATGGTCGACCGGCAGGCGGTCGAGGAGAGCCTGGTCACCGGCCAGGAGCCGGTCGTTTGCCGCCGGCCAGCGGGCGAGCATGCCCGCCGGGAGGGCGGTCGCGGGCGGCAGGCCGGGCTCGGCGAGGGGGTCGGCCAGCGGGAAAGCGTCGAGGTGCTCGGGCAGTGCGCGCTGGAGCGCACGCCGGAAGCTGTACGCGGTGGGGTGGCAGGTGGGCGCCGCCGCCATCGGCAGCAGGCCGTTGCCGTCCACCGCCTCGAGTCGCACCCCGAGACGGGAGCCGGCGGCCGCCACCATGCGGGGGAGGAAGAAGGCCGGGTAGTCGTCGGTGACCACGACCGCAGCCTGGCCCGCGAGGGCCTCCAGCAGCCCCTTGCCCGCGCCCCGCTCCGGTTCGACGTACGGGTGGTAGACCACCGGACGACCTTCGAGCCGGCGGCGGGTGTCGGCCATGCCGTCGAGGACGAAACGGTGGAGGCGATCGCTGGCCCACGGGTAATCGCAGCGCAGGGCCTCGAGGACCACCAGTGGCCGGCCGAGGTGCCGCGCCCGGTCGGCGGCCCGCTCGAGACCGAAGTTGAAGGTGACTCGCCGGGCGGCGGTCATCCAGTACAGCACCCACTCGCCGTCGGGGCGCACCGGCGCCTCGTTGACGGCGCGGACCCGATGCTCCAGCACCTTCGTACGCACCTCGACCTCCCCGGAGGGCATCGTCCCCCGCCCGGCCGCCCCGGGTCAACCCGTTCCTGTCAGGGAAATTTCCTTGAAATAGGGTAGGATTGGTGAGCGTTGTCACGGGGGAGAGAGCAGCGCGATGCGACCCATCCTCGTCCAGCACTCCAGCAACCTCGCCGCTTCGGCCCGACGGCTGTGGGAGTTCCACGCCGCCCCGGGCGCGCTCGAGCGGCTGAGCCCACCGGTGGGCACGATGAGGGTCGTCGACCCCGGCGACGGGGTGGAGGAAGGCTCGCTGGTCAAGCTCGAAGTGGGTGCGGGGCCCATGCGCCGCCGCTGGCACGCGCTGCACGTGGCTGTTCGCCCCGGGCAGGGCTTCGTCGACGTCGCGTTGGAAGGGCCGTTCCGACTGTGGGTGCACGTCCACCGTTTCGAGGCGACGGGCCAGGACCGTTCGCGCCTCGTGGACCTGGTCTTCTACCAGCCTCCGACCGGGGTCCCCCGGTGGCTCTGCCGGGCGGTCTTCAACCCGATGCTGCGCCTGTACTTCGGCTGGCGGCACCGAGAGACCCGTCGTGCCGTCGAGGGGACCGGCGTGGACCGGACCTGGAGCGAAGGCCTTGCGAGGAGAGCACCATGCCGAGGATGAGGGGGGTCGAGCCCGCGCGCGGGGTTGCTGCTGGGGGTGGTCGTGGCCGAAACCGAACGTGACCCGCCGCGCGAGGACGACCATCAGCTGTGGTCGATGGGGGCGGTCACCCGCCACACCGGCATCGGCGAGCACACGCTGAGGGCCTGGGAGCGCCGCTTCGGCTTCCCGACCCCCACGCGGCTGCCCTCCGGTCACCGGCGCTACACCGCCGACCAGGTGCGCCGGCTCGCTCTCGTCAACGCCGCGTTGAGCCGGGGCCACCGTGCCGGCGACGTGGTGCCGCTGCCCGAGGCGCGGCTCGAGGCGCTGCTGCGGGAGAGCGCCGCCCTGGCGCCGTCGCCGGTGTCCGCGGCGGGGGGGGGCTGGCTCGAGGCGGTGCTGGAAGGCTCCCGCAACCTCGACCGCCGGGCGATCGCCGCGACCCTGCACCGGGAGGCGGCAACGATGGGGGTGTCGGCCTTCCTCCGACGCCGGGTCGCGCCGCTGCTGGAGACGGTGGGCGCCGAGTGGGCGACGGGGCGGCTCGGCATCCGCCACGAGCACCTCCTGACCGAGGTGTTGGACGACGTGCTGCACCGTCTGCGCGAGCCCCTCGAGGCGGGGGGTCGCGGCCGGCCGGTGGTCCTGGCCTCGCTGCCGGGGGAGCTCCACTCCCTCGGGCTGCAGGTCGCCGCCCTGACCGTGCTCGCGGCCGGCCGGCGGGTGGCTCTTCTCGGACCCAACCTGCCGCCCGACGAGATTGCCTCGGCGGCGGTCTCGCTCGCCGCGGCCGGGGTGGGCGTGTCGGTGAGCGTGGCCGCCGACCCGGACGAGACTGCGCGACGGGTGGGCGAGCTGCGGGCGCAGCTGCCGGAGGAGATGCGCCTGTGGCTCGGGGGGGCCGGTGCGGCGAAGGCCCCAGGGCTCCCGTCCGGGGTGACGGTCCTCGCCACCCTCGACGACCTGGAGCGGGTGCTTGCCGAGCTGCCCTGACGCGGTTGCGCTCCTGTCATCGCGAGCGGCCTCCCCTCACGTCATTGCGAGGAGCGAAGCGACGAAGCAATCCCCTGGGCGAAGGAACACCGTAGGGGATTGCTTCGCCCCCTTCGCGGCTCGCAATGACGAGAGAGTGAAAGGAGCTCGCAATGACGCGAAAAAAACGGGGCTCGCAACGGCCGGAGCGTGGTGTCGGCCCCCTCGACGGCTCAGGTCACTCCTCGGCCTTCGCGCTCGCGAAGCCCTCCCCCAGCACCTCCTGGGCGGAGGAGATGGCGACGAAGGCCTTCGGGTCGGTTTCCGCCACCCGCCGCTTGAGCCGTCCCACCTCGTGGGCCGCGACCACTACCCAGAGGATCGGCCGCGGCTCGCCGGTGAAGCCGCCGCGCCCCTCGAGCACGGTCACTCCCCGACCGAGGTTGTGGATGATGGTGTCGCGCACCGCGTCGGGTCGGCTGGTGACGACCATCGCCTGACGCGACACCGAGAACCCGGCCTGCACCGTGTCCAGGGTGCGGGTCGAGACGAAGGCCAGGGCCAGCGCCACCATCACCGGCTCGGCGCCGAAGATGAACCCGGCGGCCGCGAAGATCAGCACATTGAGCGCGAGCAGGGTCTGACCGATGCCGACCCCCAGGTAGCGGTGGGCGAGCTGGGCGATGACGTCGGTGCCGCCGGTGGTGCCGCGGGCGCGGAAAACGAGCCCCATGCCGAGGCCGTCAAGGAGGCCGCCGTAGCAGATCACCAGCAGGCGGTCCTGGGTGGGTGGGTGGAGCAGCGGCGCGGTGAGGTCGATGGCCACCGACATCACCGCGATGGACACCACCGTGCGGGCGAAGAACCGCACCCCGCCTCCCCAACGCCAGCCGATGGCGAGCAGTGGGAGGTTGAGCAGGAACGACACCACGCCGACCGGGGTGCCCGCCACGTAGTGGGCGATGATGGCGATCCCCACCACCCCGCCGGACACGACCTTGTTGGGGACGAAGAACAGGTTGGTGCCCACCGCCACCAGCAACGACCCGACCACGATCAATGCGTAGTCGGAGACGACGCCGAGACGGCCAGAGGGGGCAAACCGCCAGACCACGCGGGGAGGGTACCACTCCGATTCGGCCAGTCAAGGTCTGATTCGGTCAAGAGAGCATGATGCGGCCATGGGAGCTTTCAGCCTTCAGCTGTCAGCTGAAAGCTCCCTCACTTTTCGAGATGCACCGACACCACCTTGGAGACCCCGGGCTCCTCCATGGTCACCCCGTAGAGGGCTTCGGCGTGGGCCATGGTGCGGCGGTTGTGGGTCACGAGCACGAACTGGGTGTGGTCGGCCATGGACTGGATCAGGTCCGCCAGCCGCTCGACGTTGGCGTCGTCCAGCGGCGCGTCCACCTCGTCCAGGATGCAGAACGGCGACGGCTTGATCCGGAACAGCGCGATCAGGAGGGAGAGGGCGGCGAGCGCCTTTTCCCCCCCCGACAGGAGCTGCACCGACTGGGTGCGCTTGCCCGGGGGCTGGGCGACGATGTCGATGCCGGAGTCCAGCGGGCTGTCCTCGTCCACCAGCTCCAGCCGAGCGGTCCCGCCGCCGAACAGCTCGAGGAAGGTGCGCGCGAACATGAGGTTGACCTGCTCGAAGGTCTCCACGAAGCGCTCGGTGCAGGTGGCGTCGATGTCGCGGATCGTCTGCTCGAGCGATCGCAGGCCGTCGAGGAGGTCCTTCCGCTGGTCGCTCAGGAAGGTGAGCCGTTGCCCCAGCTCCTCCGCCTCCCGCACCGCCAGGAGGTTGACCGGCCCGACCCCCTCGAGCTTGGCGCGGAGTTGCTCCACCGTCGCCCGCAGGGCCTCGGCGGGGACGTCGGCGGCGGGCTCTTCCTGGAGGAGCTGCTCGAGGGTGACGCCGAGATCGGCGGCGGCCCCGTCGCGCAGGTGCTGCCAGTCGCCGTCGAGGCGCGTCTGCTCGACCTCCACCGCGTGCAGGGCCTCCCGGGCGAGGTCGTGGGTCCGCCGGCGGGTGCGAACCTCCTCGTCGAGCCGCTCGACCCGGTCGCCGGACTTCTCGGTTCGCTGCTGGAGCCCCCGTTCCCGCTCGCGGGCGGAGGCGAGCATCCCCTGTTCCTCGGCCAACCGACCGCGGGAGGTCACCACCTCGGCCTCGGTCTGGGCGAGCTCGTCGGTGGTGGCGGCCACCTCGGTCTGGAGGTCGGCGCGGCGCCCCGCCAGCTGGGCGCGGTCCTGGGCCAGCCGCTGGCACTCGGCGGCCGCGGCGGCCAGCCGCTCGCCGGCCAGACGGGCCTCGGCCTGCCAGCGGTCGCGGCGCCGCAGCGCCTCGGCGGTGCTGTCGCGCAGCGCCTCGACCCGGGCGGTGGCTTCCTCCACCAGCCGCTCCGCGTCCCGGTTGCGCGCCTCGAGCCCCTCCACCTCGGCGGCGAGAGTGGTCCGGCGCTGTCCGAGCTCCGCCTTGCGTCGGCGGTGGCGCTCGGCGTCGGCGTTCGACGCCTCCAGCTCCCGCTCGACGCGGCCGAGCTCCTGGCCCAGGGCCTGCTCCAAGGCCGTCGCGCGGGCACGCCCCTGCTCGGCCTCGACCAGGGCCGCGCTGATCTCGGCCAGGCGGGCGTCGAGAGTCTCGACCTGACGGTCGAGGTCCCGCCGGCGTTCGGCGGCCCGGTCACCCTCGAGCGTGATCTCCTCGAGCTGCCGGGCGAGGTCGGCGCGAGCTTCCCTGAGGGCGAGGGCGCCGCGCAGGCGGGTACCGGCGGTGGCGGGCTCCACGGTCCTGCCGTGCCACAGGGTCCCGTCCGGCCCGAGGAACACGGCGTCGGGAAGCTGGTCGGCGAGCTGGCGGGCCCGCTCGCCGTCGGCGCAGCGGAAGGCGCGGGGAAGCGTGCGCTCCAGCCACGGGCGGTGCTCCTCCGGCATCCCGGCGCGGTCGAAGAGGGGCTCCGCACCGTCCGGGGGCGGCTCTGCGGGTCGGGGAGGGGCGTCTCCCGAGACGACCAGGCGGATGCGGCCCTCGAGGTCCTCGAGCGCCTTCTTCTCGTCGTCCGTCAACGTCCGGGTGAGGACCGGGAGCTCGAGCCAGTCGCGCCACACCCGGTCGAGGTCGGCGGCCGCACCCGGCTCGGGGTCGAGGACGTCGCTCACCACGCCGAGCACCAGCTCGTCCGGCAGGGCGGCGGTGAGCTGGTCCGCCACCGCCGCGTGGCGGGCCAGCTCGCGCTCGACCCCGGTCAGCCGGTGGCGCAGGTCCCAGGCGGTGTGGGCCAGCGTCTCGGCCTCGTGACGGGCAGCTGCGGCCTGCTCGGCCACCGCGGTGCGCTCGGAGGCGGCGCCGTGCCGGCCCTGCTCCAGCGCCTCGGCGTGCGCCGCCGCCTGCCGGCTGGCGGCGCTGGCGGCGTCGTAGCGGGCGCGGGTCTCGACCCGTCGCGCCTCCAACCGGCCCCGCTCCGCCTCGAGCTGGCCGATGGCGTAGGCCAGCCGGTCCTGCTCCCGCTCGAGCTCGCCGAGCTGGTTGCGGGTCGAGGTGAGGGTCGAGATCAGCCGCAGCAGCTCCTGGCGCCGCTGCGAACCCTGCTGCTCGGCTGCCTTGAGCTGGGCCTGGGAGGCGGTGTGAGCGGCGGTTGCCGCCTCGCCCTGCTGGCGGACCTCGAGGGCGGCGGCGGCGAGGCTCTCCCGGCGAGCTTCGGCCGCCTCGGTCTCCTCGCCCAGAGCCTCCTGGCGGGCGGCGGTCACCTCGAGCTCGGCCCGGGAGCGCTCGAGGGTCGCGCGCAGCTGGTCGACGAGGTCGGCGGATCGCTCCAGGAACGCCTCGAGGCGCTCGTGGGAGGTGAGCAGGGCCGAGACCTCGGAGCGCGACGCCTCCAGCTCGGCCCGCACCCGGTCCTGCTCGGCGCGGGCGTCGGCGAGGTCGGCTTCGGCGCTGGCCAGCCCGGCGGCGGCGGCGGCCACCTCGTTCTGGGCCTGTCCGCGGCGGCGAACGAGCTCCGAGCGGAGCTGGTGCTGGTGGTGGGCGTCGAGCACGAAGAGCCGGCGCAGCTGCTCCTTGAGCTCCCCCTCCAGGTGGTGGTACTGCTCCGCCTGCCGGGCCTGCCGCTTCATCTGTCGCAGCGAGCGCTCGACCTCGCCGATCACGTCCTCGAGCCGCTGCAGGTTGCCGCGGGTGTGCTCGAGCTTGAGCTCGGCGTCGTGGCGGCGGGCCCGGTAGCGGGAGATCCCGGCCGCCTCCTCGAGCAGCAGCCGACGGTCGGTGGGGCGCGCCGACAGCACCTGGCCGACCCGGCCCTGCTCGATGATGGCGTAGTCGCGGGTGCCGAGGCCGACGGAGAGCAGCTCGTCGGCCACGTCCCGCAGCCGTGCCAGGCGGCCGTTGACCCGGTACTCGGAGGGCCCGGAGCGGTACACCCGGCGGGAGATCTCGCAGCTGCCGCCGGTGGCTTCCCAGCGCCCGTCGTCGCTGTGCAGGCGGAGCGCGACCTCGGCCACCCCCGCCGGCGCGCGCCCGGTGGCGCCGGAAAAGACCACGTCGCCCATGGCCTTGAGGCGGAGCAGGCTCGGGCTCTGCTCGCCGAGCACCCAGACCATGGCGTCGACGACGTTCGACTTGCCGCAGCCGTTGGGCCCGATGATGGCGGCGACCTGGCCCGGGAAGGCGAGCTCCACCGGGTCGGGGAACGACTTGAACCCCTGGAGACGGAGCGACTGGAGGCGGATCTTCGCCATCGAGTGCGGGAAGTTAACAGAACGGAGGGCAGCTGTCAGCAGGGGAGCTTTCAGCGATCAGCTGTCAGCTCCCCCACCCACCCGGAACGCAAAGGCGCAAAGGGACGCAAAGGCGCAAGAAGAGCATGAGCAGAGGGTTCTTGCGTCGTGGCCGATCCTGACGTCCTGGCGTTCTCCGCTGGAGGGTGGGGGAAGCTGAAAGCTGACTGCTGACCGCTGACCGCTGACCGCTGGGT
>Ga0209164_1005764_pt1 | contig 10418 bp, 6 predicted proteins | sample MTBNYHSulfiMetaG_FD_187458 | JGI IMG/M metagenome (GOLD analysis project Ga0209164, IMG submission 187458) | Enrichment culture microbial communities from rom New York Harbor, USA that are MTBE-degrading - MTBE-NYH (New York Harbor Sulfidogenic)... | ecosystem: Environmental > Aquatic > Marine >... | reverse complement strand
CGCACTTTTTGCAAATTCTTTCAAAATATCCTCCCAAATCCCTTGCTCACTGTCACGACGCCGGCGGGGCTCACAAATATAACGGATCGTCAATAGAACACCGCAATCTTTCACAGTGGTATAAACAATGGGGGATAATTTTGTGTAAAATATCATAAATTTTCTGGAGGCCTCTCTGACCCTTTCTTCGGCATGAGGGCTCAGATGCTCTGCATGTCTCATTCCTATTTCTTGTAAAATGGCTTTCGCCTTTTCCCAGTTGCTTTCGAAAGTGACCAACACAGGAATTTCGTTCCAGATGTATTGAAAGCCTTTATGATAATTGGCCTGCGGCTCGGTGAAAACTTTTCCATTCGGAACGTGAATCACTCGACCCGTGCTCTGATCGGCATCGACCCAATTTCCAATCTCCATTAGGGTAAACTGAAATATCCTGATATCAATTACATCCCCTGATTGGTTTCCAACCTGGATTCGATCTCCCACCTCAAAGGGTCTCCGCCATAAGATGAAAATCCAACCCGCCAGATTCACCAACAGGTCCTTCAAAGCAATCGCCACACCAGCTGAAAGCAGACCTAAATAGGTGGCAATGGATTGAAATCCCTCAAACCAGATTCGTCCCAGCACCAAAACCACAAAGAAAAAAGCGATATAGGCCGATGACTTCCTCCATCGGTAACGAACCCGTACCTCTTGAAATTTTTTAGATACAATTCTTAGGATAAGCTGTCGCAGGAGCAGGACGATGAAAATGGTTATGATCGAGATTAAAACCATGCTCTGTATTTCAGGGCTTAATCCTATTGATCTGTAAATCCATTCTGTTAAATAATCCATTTTCATTGAATGGTTCTGTCCCTTGGAGAAAGTTCATTTTTCATGTAAACCGTCCGAATAGGAAATGGAATTTCAATATCTTCCTTCTGATAGCGTTTATGAAGCCGCTTGATGAACTCATGAGTGATAAAATATTTATGCACATATTCCTTTGCTCGGAGAATGACAGTGAAGTTGATGCTGAAGTCGCTGAAGGTGTGGTAGCGAATAAAAGGGTCGAACTCCTTGACCCCCCCTTCCACCTCCCGGAGGATTTCTTTGGCCACTTCAATCGTCACCTTCTCCACCTTCTCGAGGTCACTCTGGTAACTGACGCCAACCTGGACAAGAACCGCCATTTCCGTTTCAGGGAGATAGAAATTGGTAATCTGACCGCTCACCAGCTTGGCATTGGGAACGATCACCACGTTATTGGGGAGCATCTTGATCCTCGTGTTTCTCCAACCAATTTGAGTCACATAGCCTTCCTGCCCCGATTCTAACATGATGTAGTCTCCGATCCGAATAGGTTTGTCAAAAAAGATGTAAATTCCGGAGAAGAAGTTGGAAAGGGTATCTTGGAGAGCCAAGGCGACGACAAGACCCCCAATCCCCAAGGAGGCGAGAAATGGGGTGATGGTGATTTTAAGGCGATCGAGGACAATAAGAAATACGAATCCCAGAATGAGAGCTCGATATAAGGTTTTGATCACCCCGGCTGAAGAGGAGATGAAATCCACCTTTTTGCTATAACGTCGAAGGATTTCTATCATCAGCCGGTCCACGAAGAGGTAACCGGCCAGAACAAAAAGGATGATGAGAATCGCATCGGAATATTTTCCCCATTTTCTGGGAAGATCAGGAATGGCATCGAGATAAAAGCTCAGCCCTAACGCAAGAAAAAATAGGATCAAAGGAGCCGCTAAAACGGAGGCGAGAATATCATCAAAAGTATGATGCGTCTGCTCAGCCTTCTTTTTTAGATGTCGCATGATGGGTGGGATCACGGTAAAAATCAATACCAACCATATCAGGAATGCAAGGGATGGGATCCCCCATTCGTAGAGAGTCTTCATCCAATCACCTCAAACTTTCTCCAACATCGCCACTGGAAAATTCGCAAACACCTCACCCAAGGGCAACAAGTCTTCTCCATCTCGTTTCACCTTTTCAATGGTCTCATCAGTGAAAAGGTTGCGGAATGTTCCTCCGTTGATCTCCTTTAGAAGAACCACCCACGATTCTTCCCATACGTTTTCGCCAAGGGGCACCTCACCGGTATCTCTTATAAGATGAGTCAAAAACCTCGGCACGATGACTAAAACTGTTTTTTCTTCCTTTTGTCTCGCAAAGGCGCAGACATACTCCTTTAAATTCCCCTCGCTCTCCAATGGAATATAGGACCCATCCCTAAATAGCAGATGATTCTCCTTTCGATAATTCAAAGTTTTATAGATGAGATAAAGTTTCGGGGTTCCATCTTGCCATCGCCGAATAAGATCTCTAACAAACTCCTTGAGATCCGATCCAGGACTTTCTATCTTCTTTTTTAGCGCTGCCAGCAATTCCTTTCGAAGATTAAAATTGACCGGTCTTCGATTATCCGGATCAACCAGGCTGAAATCCCATATCTCCGTCCCCTGATAAAAATCAGGAATCCCGGGGGAGGTCATTTTCAGAAGGGTTTGCCCAAGAGAATTAAACATCCCGAAATAGGCGACTTTCTTTTGGAGTATCTGAAAATCACTCTTGAATAGATGACTGGACAAGACAGCGTCGATAAATTTCAATAGGGCTTCTTCATAAGGAAAATTCGGACTGATCCAGCTGGTATGGACTTTGGCCTCTCGGGTCGCCTTCAACATATAATCACGGATTCGGTTCTTGAAAACCTCGTGCTCCTTGTCGTTCATTGGGGTATCGGGCCAAATACCCAAGAGAGTTTGGTAGAGTAGGTACTCCTCATTCCGGTCTGGAATCCATTGCCCTTCCAGGGTTGACTTTTTGCTTTTATTGGTCCGGCTCCACCGGGTAAGGCATTCCCTCCATTCGTCGGGAATCTCAGATAAGACATCGAGCCTTGCCCTTACATCTTCACTCCGCTTCGTGTCATGCGTCATCGTTGTAATCATGGCATAGGGCCAGAATTTCGTTCTTTCAATGTTCATTCCGTGGAAGGTATCGAGGGGGGTGCCAAACCTTTCCGGATTTCCACCGACCTCATTGAGTGAAACAAATCGATTGTAGACATAAAAGGCTGTATCTTCGACCCCCTTGGCCATGATCGGCCCCGTCATCTGTTGAAATCTCATGACAAAGTCCAACCACTCCTTTCGTTCTCCCTCTTCAAAATGTTCTGGATACTGGAGCAGCAGGACATTTTCTAAAAATTCAAAAACCGTAGTGCTCAGGGCAGGATTTTTCCTCTTCGCCCTTGAGAAGGCTTGTTCGATATAACGCCGATCTCTCTCGTTAACGCCCTGGGGTGAGGCATAGGTTCGATAAACAGGAAAATTGGCGATGACCTCGATGATGGCCGTGGTAAGATTGTTGAGGGTAAAATCCCTCGTCAACCGGTCCTTTTCTGAAACACGATTGAGAATATGCCCGAGCATATTGATTTCACTTGGCATGGAGGTCTGCATGATCAATTTTTTCTTTTCGTAAAGGAGATCCTGATAGTCCACCCTTGACTTGATGAACCTCCTGTAGATCTCATCGAAGGATTTATCGTTCCCCATTTCAATAAAAATGCCATTCACAGAATTTAAAAAGACGTAACCCGTTGTGCTGAAGACAGGCCAGTCCTCCGGCATTCGCTCACTTTTCGTTAAAATCTTTTCGCCGACGACATAGAAAGGTGGATGGAGGGGGGAAGTTGGGTTTTCAGATACCACTTTGTCATATAGCATACCGATCTTCTCTCCCATCGCAAGTTCATCTTCAACCTCCATCGCCCGGAGACACAACTGGATAAAACAACTCCTCTGTAATCGACAAAAATATTCGGCAGGATGGTAGAGACCATCCGGGTGGTCCACCCTTAATCCTGTCACCTTTTCTTCCCGGATCAATTTCAAAACGAGCCGATGGGTTTCCTCGAAAACGCGTGGGTCCTCCATCCGGATGGCACCCAATTCGTTAATATCGAAAAAACGCCTGTAGTTGATCTCCTCGGTAGCCACCTGCCAGTGAGAGAGGCGATAGACCTGCTCATTGAGCAAATCATCCAGGAGGTCGAAACTTCTCGGATCCTCTGGATCGCCATTGAATATTTTTAAATTTTCTTCGATAAAGGACCGAACCTCTTCGCTTTCGTTGTAAAGATCCCAGAGCCTCTTTTTGACGATCTCCTTCTCCCTCCGCCTCTCGAGGATTCTTTCTCGGTCCTTCTCCGTGCGAGTCGGGAGATGGACGAGGGCAGTGATAATGCTGAGAAGCTCCTGCAGATGCGAATGGTCACTGCCCATCTTCTTCTCCAATTCATTGATGCGATATTCTAATATTTTTCTGTAGGAGACGGGCGCCACAGGAAATTTTCGCTCGTGATAGTGGATGAAGAAGGCTCCTTCTTCAAAGGTCAATTTTAATTCCTGATTTTCAAGCACACGGCCATATTGGTCTCCCAATACTGGAAGGAGCACTTTATTTTCAAGTTCATCTTTTATGGGTTTCCAATCGATATCAAAAAAATCTGCATACATTGAGCTCGGACCGTTTTCCAATACATCCATCCACCAGATATTCTCGTCTTCCGCAATGCACATGTGATTGGGCACGATATCGAGGACCTGCCCCATTTCAAATTTTTTTAGTTCCTCTACGAACTCATTATATTCCCTTTCTGTCCCAATCTCCGGATTGAATTGATGGTGATTTAAAATATCATATCCATGGGAGCTTCCTTTTTTGGCCTTCCAATAGGGGGAGGCATAGAGATCGGATATCCCCAACTCATGAAGGTAAGAAACAATCGCTTTCGCATCTAAAAACTTAAATTGGTGATTAAATTGGAGCCTATAAGTCGCAATGGGTATTCTTCTATAATCTTCGAGGTTCTCCCTTACTTTATTAAAAATGCCCCTCACCTTTTCTTGTTCCATAGATGTGGTTTATTCCAATCCTTTCCCACTTTCCACCCAAAATTGAGAGGAAATGAAATGGCCTTGCTTTCAGAAAGTCCCTTTTCCCATTTGAAGAGGGAATCATTGAAGAAGATAGGTTAAGGCTCTTTGAGTCTTCGATAAAGAGCAAAGGCATTTGTATCGAGGACGAAAATTCCTCCTGAACCAGTGGAACGGATGGATTCTGGGACCAGGGCCCCCATCCCACCCCATTCTTCAGATGCTGAACTGAATATTTTTTCCCAGTCCCCCTTCTCTATGGCTATATCAATTTTGATAGGTTTGGCATTAAAATTGAAAAGACCAATGACTCGATCTTGTCCATACTCCCACCTGATCAATATTGCTTTCTCTCTTCCGAACCCTTCGATCCGTAAGCCTTTTTCATCAAGAGAAGAACAGAGGTATAATTCTTTACGGAGTTTTATCAGTGCTTCATAAAATTGAAAAAGTATTTGATTTTTCCCCTCGTGGCGTAGATCGAGGTTGATCTTCGACCGTAAGAAAGTTACCTCGTCCTGAGGGTCAGGTGTTTCCGCGCTCCACTGAAAAGCAGCAAATTCTTCATTCCTGCCTTTTCTCACTGCCTCGATGAGTGCTTGATCGGAGTGGCTGACAAAATATTGAAAAGGTGTCTCCTCACCATATTCCTCTCCCATGAACAAAAGCGGGATATTGGGTGAGAGTAAAACGATTCCTGCTGCAAGTTTTAGAGCTTCAAAGGGAACCAGAGTGCTCAGTCTGTCTCCTTTCATCCTGTTACCGACTTGATCGTGATTCTGAAAAAAGATGACAAACTTGGACGGAGGAAGGTGTTTTGAGGAACTTCCGTGTTGTCTCTTTCGATACGAGGAATATTGACCACTATAGACAAACCCTTCACGAAGTGCCTTGACCAATTGCTTGAAATCCCCAAAATCTTGATAATATCCATTTCGTTCCCCAGTCAATAGGGTATGGAGGCAATGGTGAAAATCATCGTTCCATTGAGCATTCAGGCCATATCCTCCTCTTCGAGGAGAATCGATCACTCTCACATCATTCAAATCACTTTCAGCGATCACAACGACATGACGGCCCAACTTTTTTGCCTCTCGGTGAACCGCTTCTCGAATATTGAATAAAATATGTTGCGCACTGAAATCAAAGATTCCATGAATGGCGTCAATTCGAAGGCCGTCGATATGAAATTCCGTTACCCAGTAAAGGGCGTTATCGATAATAAACTTTCGGACTTCATCACTCTCCGGACCATCGAAGTTGATGGCTGGACCCCATGGAGTTTTATAGCGGTCGGTAAAATAAGGTCCATAATTACTGAGGTAGTTTCCCTCCGGTCCTAAATGGTTGTAGACCACATCGAGAATCACGGCTAACCCTTTTTGGTGACATGCATTGACCAAGCTTTCCAATCCATATGGGCCGCCATAACTGTTTTGGGGAGCGTACAGATAGGTCCCATCATAGCCCCAATTCCTTTCCCCCGGAAATTGGGCTACGGGCATCAACTCGACGGCGGTGATTCCAAGTTCATTCTTTAAATAGTCGAGATAAGGAATGATTGCTTCGAAAGTTCCTTCCCGAGTAAATGTGCCAGTGTGGATCTCATAGATAATCATCTCTTCCGAAGGAATCCCACTCCAATCCTGATCTTCCCATCCAAACTGCCTCGGATCGACGATCTCAGAGGGACCATGGACCCCTTCCGGTTGAGATCGTGAAACCGGATCGGGCCTCGGTCGGTCTTCGTTTAAGAGATAGCAATACCTTCTTCTTGGCTCAAGACCCTGGATGAAGGTTGAAAAATATCCCCTCTCTTCAGGATTCATTGGATAGGGTTCTTGATCGCCCATGATGACCAATGAAACTGAAGAGGCCTTTGGTGCCCAAACTCTGAAACGAACCCCTCCTTCGGATACACTCGCACCTAAATCCAAAGCCCAGGATTTGGCTGTTGCCATTTTTTATTCCACCTTCTTGAGGCTATTTAACGTCCCAAATGGATTCTCCACGCAATCGGGACAACCGGGATCAGTTTGCCACTCTCCATCTACAAAGAATCTGTACTGATAGGTTCCGGAGACAAGATTGAGAGAGGCTTTCCAGACTCCTTTCTTATCCTTTTTCATTGGATGACTCGTTGCATTCCAGTCATTGAAGTCCCCTGCGATCGAGACACTTTCTGCAAGAGGGGCGGAAAAGCTGAAATTCACCTTTCTTGCCTTCTCCTTTTTTGCAGTCGTTTTCATTTCTCCTCACCTCCTTTATCTATTCTTCATGAAACTCTGGTTTGAATCAACTCTTTTCCTTTTCTACTTCCCAAGAGATTTCTTATAACCTCTTTTACCTCCTTTGAGTCCGGCGATTTGGTAACATAGGCGTCCGCAGCCCAACTCATAAATTCATTTCTTCCCACCGAGGTCTTTTGTCAAGAATGATTTGAGGTAGATGGATCATGTCACCCTCTGTTTCTTTAGCACTTTTACAGACAGACCCGCTTTCGGAAAAACCGTAATTCCCGATGGATCTATGTGACATCGGAAGCGATCTGCCTCAGGATCAAACCCAATTTTTTCGTTTTCACCGATCACGTTCTGCTTGTCCACGATCACATTTCGTAGTTTGGCTCCTCCCTTAATGGTCGTTCGATCCATGATAATGCAATGTTCGATGCTTACATCGTCCTCAATGATGACCCCTCTGCGAATGATTGAATTTTTTATGGATGCACCATGAATTGTTACCCCTTCCGAAAAGATGCTGTTCTCAACGGTGGCATTTAATATTTTTGCACCTGGCCCTGTATATTCAGCAGGGTATATATTCCAGAGAGGGTTGCTTAATTCGAAACGGGGTTTGTCCCCCAACAAATCCATATGGGCTTCGAAGAAGGCTTTAATTGTTCCCACATCCCTCCAGTAACCCCTTTCCTCATATTCTTGCGTCCCCGCTATGTCATTGGTAGCAAAGTCGTAAGCAAAAACCTTTCCCGTTTTCACAAGGTCAGGAATCACATGAGCACCAAAATCATGTTGTCTTTTCTTGCGAGCATTCATCAATGCCTGTAGAAGTGCCTTTTTATTGAAGAGGTAATTTCCCATTGAGGCATAAGCCTGGTCTGGATTATCTGGCATGGGGATAGGTTTCTCAGGTTTTTCCTGGAAACCAACAATTCTTCTTTCCCCGTCCGTAATGATCACCCCGAAATCTGAGGCCTGCCTCACCGGAACAGGTCGAGCTGCTACGGTGACGTGGGCTTCTTTCTTTAAATGAAAATCAATCATATGACGAATATCCATTCGATAGATATGATCCGCACCGAAAACAAGGACTAAATCCGGATCATGCCTTTGTATCAGATTCAGATTCTGAAAGACTGCGTCGGCAGTACCTTGAAACCACTCCGGTCCCAGTCTCATCTGAGGCGGGACGACGGTTATGAAATGGTTACCAATTCGCGAGGATAGAATCCAATTCTGTCTCACATGTTCAATGAGCGATTGGGACTTGTATTGGACAAGAAGGTAAATGGAGTATATCTGCGAATTGATAAGATTACTCAGGACGAAGTCAACTATTCGGTATCGACCCCCAAAAGGAACCGAGGGTTTGGACCGGAACGCTGTCAAGGGAAAGAGTCTCTCCCCTTTTCCACCCGCTAAAACCAAGGCCAATATCCTCGGATATATCATGAAGTTAAGTTCTCCGCGCGACACCTTTTGAGTTTGAATCGTACTATTACGCATTCAGGCAGATTGGCATCTCCTGAGTTGAAGGGGCTAATGTAACAGTAATTTCCTCAGTTTTAGGAGCTTTAGTAACTTTGGTCTCCTTGCCACACCCATTGAATATTATAACAAAAATGAGTCCCATTGCCGACAAAAGAAAAAATTTTTTCAACATAAACATTCTTATTATTTAAAATAGTTTTTCTGAAGTATTTTATAGCAACATACATGCCTATTTTTTGAAATTGCGAATCCTTTGAAATCATAAATAAATTTGATTAATTAGAAAATTATTTTAGGGATTTTAGAAATACGGATGTGGCATTTTGGGACAATACGTCCTTAAAATCCCCACATAAAGATTTTCATCTTATTTATGGAGAGATCTCTTGAAAGATTACAAATAAAAAAGTAGAATTAAAACCTATTCAAGCAGGGAGTCATTGAAAATGCTCAAGACAGAAATTGTTAAAAAAATTCATGCAAGTATTGATGAGAATTTTTCTGCCCACCTCGAAAGTTGTCAGGAATTTCTCCGGCAAAAAAGTATTTCCGCCACAGGCGAAGGGATAAAGGAAACAGCCCGGATCGTAAAGGATTTCATCACTGAGATTGGGGGAGAGACACAATATTTCGGAGAAGAGGATTTCCCGATCGTATTCGGCAAAGTGAATACAGAAAGTCAAAAAACATTGATCATTTACGGCATGTATGACGTTCAACCGGTTGATGAGCACAAATGGACCTCCCCCCCCTTTGGAGCAGAAGTTAAGAATTTACCAAATCTCGGTCCCTGCGTCATTGCCAGAGGGGCAGTCAATTCAAAAGGTGCCCTGGCAGGTTTATTCAATGTCCTGAAAAGCATTGTAAAGGTTGACAGGTTACCCCTCAACATTATCTTCACGATTGAAGGTGAAGAAGAAATCGGAAGCCCCCACTTTGAATCATTCATTCGGGAACACAGGAATGAATTAAATGGGGTCGGTGTTGTTGATTTTGATTTCTATGAGGAATCAAACAAAGAGGTCACGCTTCACCTCGGCCTCAAGGGTATTGTCTATCTTGATCTCGTGTGCAGAGGGGGCAAAAAGGGAGGACCGACGGAATCACTTCATAGCTCGGTCAGTGCATGGATCTCATCGCCGGTTTGGCGATTGATCCATGCTCTGGGGACCCTTGTAGATGATACAGAAAGGATTACCATCGAAGGTTTTTATGACAACGTAGCTCTTCCAGGTGAAACGGATATGGAACTCCTGAAAAAGCTGGAAGAAACTTTAGATGAAAAGGCGTTCCTCAAAGAGATGAAGGCACTTTGCTTTAAACATAAACTGGGGGGCGTTGAACTTCTCCAAAAGGGGCTTTACGAACCTATTATCAATATCGACGGTATCCATGCAGGATACTATGGGAAAGGAACCAAGACGGTGTTGCCGAGATCAGCCGCCGCCAAGCTGGATATCCGATTTGGTCCCAATATGGAGCCGGAGGAGGTGATCGAGAAATTTAAAAAACATCTGATCCAAAAGGGCTATGATGACATCGAAATAACCGTCCGAGACAACTATACCTGGTCCAAGACAGACTTCAAAGAAGAGATCGTCCAGAAATTCATGGCAGCCTATAGCGATTATGGTCGAAATCCTGAAATCTGGCCGATGGCCACATGGGCCGCACCTTATTTCGTTTTTTCAAGAATTCTTCGAATGCCTGTCGTTTCGGGAGGATTGGGACACGGAGGCCGGCA
>Ga0209164_1005763_pt1 | contig 10418 bp, 10 predicted proteins | sample MTBNYHSulfiMetaG_FD_187458 | JGI IMG/M metagenome (GOLD analysis project Ga0209164, IMG submission 187458) | Enrichment culture microbial communities from rom New York Harbor, USA that are MTBE-degrading - MTBE-NYH (New York Harbor Sulfidogenic)... | ecosystem: Environmental > Aquatic > Marine >... | reverse complement strand
CCTTCGGCACCAGCAATAAAGAAGGGCTAAATCCTTTGAAAACAAAGGGTTTAGCCCTTCTTGCTTTTAGGAGAAATTTTAGCTATAGTTGACACTGATTAGCACAAAATCGCATCAAATTGCAGAAGATTGCGACCAAAATTGCGACCAAAACGTGTCACAAGACACACTATTCTTTTAAGAGTGCGTGACTATGGCAACGGTAAAAGTAAGGAAAAGAAAAAAAGGGACGGTGTATTGTGCCGAGGTGAGGATTAAGGGGTTCCCACAGCTATCCCAGACCTTTGACCGGCAATCCGAGGCGATGCGCTGGGCCGAGGACACGGAAAAGGCCCTCAGAAACGGTGGGTATGTAGGCAACGCCCCGCCAAATGACATGCTTTTTGACGATGCCCTGAAAAAGTACCTGGCAGAGACATCAAGCAAAAAAGCAGCATCGACTCACCGACGCGAACTGTATCAATCCATTTCCTTGCACTATTTTTTCGGCCGTACCTTAAAAGAGATCACTCCCACCCTGGCGGCTCAATTCCGGGAAAAGCGTTCAGCCGAAGTGCAGCCGGCAACGGTCATCAAGGACCTCAATCTGCTCTCCCATATTTATACCACGGCGATCCGTGAATGGGGTGTCGAAGCGACGAATCCGGTTTTAATCATCAGGAAACCCAAAGCTCCTCCCGGAAGGCTGCGTTTTTTGACCAGTGCCGAGATCGTGAAGCTCCTAGACGAAAGCAAGAAGGGGCACCGTCCGAATCTCTACAATTTCATCCTGCTCCAGCTCCATACCGGCATGCGCCCGAGTGAAGGAGCAGCTCTGACCTGGAAACAGGTGGACTTTGATGGGAGAATCATCGATCTGCAAGAGACAAAGACAGATCCGCGGCGGGTGCCTTTAACCGTTACGGCGATAGAGACCCTCGCCAACCTTGTCCCTTCAGCTGGTTATGATTGCAACGATTTTGTTTTTCTCCCCAAAAATCCGAAAATGACCCACCGGCTCCGGCCCAATCAATATTTCCGGGAAAGTTTCGTGGAGGCGGTCAAAAGGGCCAATATTGACGATTTCCACATGCATGATCTACGGCACACTGCTGCAAGCTATATGATCATGAACGGCATTGACCTGCGAACGGTGGCGGACATCCTGGGGCACAAGACCATATCCATGACCATGCGCTACACTCATCTCCTGGATGACCATAAATTGAAGGCTGTCGACCGTATCGACAGCCTTGGGCTCTAGTGCGGCTTATTTCGCGGCATCCGCCAGCTTGCTGCCGGCCTTGAATTTGACGACTTTCCTGGCCGGGATCTTCATAGTCTCACCGGTCTGTGGATTGCGTCCTTCACGGGCCGCCCGATTGGAAACGGAAAATGTTCCGAATCCGATCAGGGTAACTTTATCTCCCGCGGCCATTGCACCGGAGATAGCATCGAGGATGCTGTTCAATGCTTTCTCGGCTGCAGCTTTACTCAAATCGCACTCTTTAGCCACCTTCTCAACCAGATCACCTTTGTTCATGTTCTCTCCTGTATTAAATTTAATGGGGTATAGGGGAAATATCCGCTCAGATATCAAAACTCCTGCTTTCGTGCAAGATTATTCGGATTCTGTATCCTGTGAGGTTTCCATAAATTCGCTGATCTCACGAGGGGTGTAATATTTGAACCGGATCCTTTTGCTCAGCCTGGCGGTGTAGTCGGAAAAAGCCATGACAATCTGCCGGCCTTCAGCCATCAGTTCCTCGCCTTCCTCATGGGAGATTCCATTCATTTCACCCAGTCGGGCCTTGAAATGGGCATAAGCCATATCAAATTGCCGAAGAATATTGAAGAGTGTGGATCCAAGCGGGGAGTTAATTTTCAGAACCCGCGAACCGCGTTCCTTGACCATATTGATTTTTCTTTCCTGGATCTCCTGCCACGTTGGTTTTGCGTCTTTTTGTTCCGTCATAGGTTTTCCTCTCTAGGCTGAAATAATTTTCTCGTTCCTTCTGATTTTGTATCGATTCCACAGGTCCAGGAGATACACGGAACCGTATGGAAAAATCGCTGCTGCCAGCATAAGCAGTGCACTTTCGGTGGCAACCGGCAGCAGAAACGGTTTGATCTCTAAAAACCCGTAATATAATTTCCCGGCCCGGGAGCCGAACAACTGGGCCGCCTTCCAAACATTTACCGGTGTGCTCACTCTGGAAATAATCAGATAAATCACATAAAGCAGGAAGGCTTTAATCAGCAGTGACATGGCCCGACCGAGAAGAAGTGAGTTAATACTCTTCCTGGTTATGTTGCCAACGTAATAACGGCTGATATAGCAGCACATCAAGGTGTTGATGATCAGGACCAGATAAGGAACGGATCCAAACAAGATCCGGCTGACCATATCAAGTTCGGGTAGAACAAAAGGGAACAGGTAAAAGTAAAAAAACGGAAACAGGAAAGCCAATGCCACCCCTTCGTGAAATCCACTTGTCACCCCGATCCTGAAAAAATCAAGTGTCCGCTCCAGTGTGAGGAACTCAGCCGGAATATTTTGCCCCTTGCCCTCAATCACATAAAACTGCTGGATCTCGGAAATTGCGTTAAGCAAATTCCTGGGGCGATAGATTCGCCCGGCATCAGTGGTAATTATCTGGGCTTTGGTATCATTTGTTTCCTTCCCGTTATCTCTTCCTCGGACCATATCCGTGTTCGCATGCTCGTAGAATGTGATTTGTAATTCCTTCTATATTTCTTTTTCCCGGGGGGATGACATCTTTTGAAATAAATTCTGATGACACTGATTATGGAAATCTATTGGAATGGATTTAAGAGGAATGAGCAGTTATATAGAATTTCTAGCGATTTTAAGCAATTTGATTGCCAGAAAGAGATATTGTGTCTGGTTAAATGGAGTTGGCTGAATCTGATCTGGCAAGTATTATTTTGCCATTGGTTTTTCATCAGTGTTGGGGTTATGTTTTTGAGGTATGATAGCGGTAAATATCTTAACCTAAAGAAGGTCAAAATTTGAATTGATTATGCAGGGATATATCTTATGCTAACCTGCCCTAATAAATAGATTTCAGTAAAGAATTTGATTAAAAGCCAGTAAATTCATTAACATATTTTATATCGTGTAGTTATCAATACTGGAAAAAAATTGTTCTGCTTAATACCAATCGATGCCAATATCCTTGTCACATCTTGGAGAATTAATCGTCGCCGAAATGGCTGATCGCAAACGATGTGAAACATTGGACGCTCTCGGTCTGACACAACTGGCCGATGTTGAACATGTTGTTTCGGTGAAACGTTTCGCCCATCACGAGTGTCAGCTCGCTCAACACGGTAAGTTCATTTTTGATGGTGCTAGCCGCGTGGACGTTGTGCTCTGGATTCAGCCACAACTTGCGGTCGCGATGGAGTTAAAATTTGGCGAAACGCGTCTTACCAAAACAAGAATCGATAGCGAGTTTCTGACGGATTGTCGACTGAGTCATAATGATACGCGAATTGCTGGAAATATGATGGCAATCTTGGATAGGCGATTCAACGACCTAGCATCGAAAGAAGGACTTTCAATTGAGATTAATAAGTATGTAGTACCTCTTGCTCGAAATTGGTTTCTTGTTACAAGAAAAACTGTTCTTGATCGCTGGGTTGGTGATTCACGCCCAGCATTTTCAACGAATACCAAATGCGTGACGATTGGCGCGTTGGCAGAGGCTTTTGGAGGAAGGGCATCATTTAACGCGCTCGTATCCGAATTGCTGGAGATTGACTACTATGATGCGTGGGTCATCTGAGAAAAGGCAGAAAAATAACATGTATACGACTGGGATGAGGAGCTGGATTTTTCGTGAAATCAAAGTCAAACGCACCCAAGCACAATATGCATAAGGAATTATACAAAGAGTTTCGGAACGAAGTTGGTACAGCAATAGCTAGTTTTTATTTGTGGAAAAAAATCGAAGATATAGCGTCTAACCAAAAAAAACTTGCTATTTTAAATATCACTCCACTTAGCTGGTCAATAATTCGCCATTCAGTGGCAGTGACAAATTTAATTACTTTGCACCGGATATTCGAAACAGATGAAGAATGTATTTCTGCTGATGGACTTTTGAAAACCTATTTAAATGACATTTCTATATTCAGTACAAAACAACTTAGAAAAAGGAAAGATCCAAATAACGAAAACCCTGAATGGTTAGAAGAATATATTGATTATGCATATGAACCTACAGAACAAGACATACATAACTTGAGAGGAGAGTTAAGGAAAAGGAGAAAAATATTTAATGAAATATACAGACCAATTCGTAGTAAATTGATCGCACATAAAGTAAAAGAATATGTTAGTATATCACAAGAATTACATTCAAAAGGAAGTATGGAGGAAATTGAAGAATTATTAGAATTTTTATATGCACTTAAAGAAGCATTATTCGAACTTTACATGAATGGTAGGAAACCAGATTTAACATTATATAGAATAAACAAAAGATTTTATGAAAATGATTATGACAAGCTTATGCAAAGAGTAACTGGTGAGTCTATTCTCGCAGAGTAGCTATTCAATCATAATTTTTAATATCAATAAGCAGTAATTTTTTTAATTTCATGTGAGAAAAAAGTAAAATATATAAAATGTTATTTGAGTTGCAAAAAAGTGCTTCAAATCATTTCAGGTAAATTTTTTAATAGTGAAGAAAGGTTTATTTCAGAGGGTAAAGGAATCCTCTTTTCAAATTACTCATGGGTACAGCCTATCAAGACGTGTGTTGCAACACTTGAACCTGTTGATTTTTTTTCATCAGTTGCCTCCTATGTCGTAAGTTACACAAACCAGATTGAGAAAGTAAAACCACCAGAAAAGGATGTTTTGGTAAGAGTTGGTGACTCAGAAATCGTAGATCAGTTTATGGTCATATGTTCTTTCTTTTTGAGAGCTTATTTTCATCGAGATAGAAATACGGTTGCCGTTGCTTGTCGAGACAAACCACTAAGTTCTTCTGATTATTGTATCCCTTCTCAATTCGTACCAAGATTTTTTTCCAACCAAATAAGGGGAACAGTTGAAGAAACAGAAGCCCTATCAAATTTTATAGAAAGTGTTATTGGATTAAAAAGAAAATATTACAATACGATTATAACTTCATTGCATAGTTTTGTCGACGCCATGCAAATTATTGGGACAAATATCGATTTAGCATATTCGCTACTTATATATTCATTAGAGGCATTGTCCCAACGTTCTGATTTAAAAGCTCCAACATGGGAGGATTACCCGTCTCAACCGAGAGACGATATTGATGGTTGTCTCAGGCCACTAGAAGATGATACCGCAAGCCGGATCAGAACAACACTATTAAAACATAGCAATTTAAAAGCCACTAAACGTTTTCTCGATTTTGTTAAAAGTCATATAGAGGATGAATTTTTCATTAGTGAAGCTCCAGCTGGTATGATGACTGTTCGAAAAAACGAGTTAGATAAAGCTCTGAGAAATGCTTATGAAATCAGGTCAAAGTTTGTACATCTACTTCAGCCGATTCAAGAACAACTCAAGCATCCCACAACTGCAACTAGCGATCTTGTAAGATATCTTGATGAGCCTTACCTAAGCATTTCCGGTATTGTTCGGATCGCACAGCATGTAATTAAGAACTTTATAGAAAGGAGTGAAAAGGTAACAAATGAAGCCTTCAACTGGAGAAAAGAACTTCCAGGTATATTGCAGATGGAGATGGCCCCTCAATATTGGATTTGGAAGCATGAAGGTTTTAAACCGGAGCATGCAACAATAAAGTTGTCGGGTTATTTGTCTCAGCTAGAAAGCGCTATTATTAGTTCTGCAGCGATAACTGATATAAGAGAATTACTTGAAAAGTACGAGAAACTAATCGATCAAACCGCTGATCAATTTAAACTGCAAATGTTGGCCACATATATCCTTTACAATTGGTTTATTGACGAGAAACACAAGTGTAAAAACTACTCAACCATTTTCGATAAATATAAGGTTTTATTTGATGTATGTACAATTGAGACAATGATAACATGGTTGCTTATGGGACAGTCATGGCCTTGGTCTTTAGAAGATTGCGAAGAGACTTGGAAAAAATATCAAAAAAAAATGTACAGAAAAACGAGCATCAAAATTCCTCCCATGATTAACGTAGCCATGTTAGTTGAAATTGCATCATTATGTTTCAGCGCAAATAGCTTATCTGATTACAAAAAATGGATGGGCATGGCAATACTTAATGCAGCTGGCCAGAAAGATTTACAAAAAAGGTTGATAGATGCCAAATCTCTGAAGTTAAAAATAAGGGGCATGGAAGTTCTTTATCCTCCAAGCTCAGGGGTTCAAGAATAATAAATGGCATTAAATAGGGTGACGCCAAGAATTATAGGTGACTCGAGTTACCTCGGAAGTCTAGGCTATATAAAATGGCAATGTGACACTCTAACTGATTTTCAAAAATGGGTAGATATCGTTTCAGAAAATAATTCAACAGTGGTTTTTCGAGGACAAAGAAAGAATTGGCCATTGCTTCCTAGTATTTGCAGAGGGGAATTCAAAAATGGTACTTTATTGAATCTCGAAAAAAAACTATTAGATACTTTTAAAAACGAAGCAAAAGATTGTCTTCATTTACAACCAGAGACTGATTGGGATTGGCTCGTTGTTGGGCAACATCATGGACTGCCAACTAGAATTTTGGATTGGAGTGAAGACCCCTTGGTTGCCCTTTGGTTTGCTCTCGAAAAACACGAAAAAGAAGGAAGTGAACCTGAAGTTTGGGCTTTAAGAGTGAGCAAAGATAACATTATTAAATCACTTGATAAAGCAAGGCCTTTTTATGGAAATAGAACTAAACTATTTCACACGAGCTTCAAAATCCCTAGAATTAATAATCAAAAGGGTTGTTTTATTCTTTTTAAATATATCGAGAAAATTGAATCAGGTTTTGTAAGGCTTGAGCGAAACAAAAGGTTAAGGGGGAAAATTGAAAAAATCGTTATATCCAATAGGGTTGCTCCTGATTTATTCGACCAGTTGCATAATATGGGATATCATAAAGATTCTCTATTCCCCGACATTGATAAAGTAGCTGAATCAATTCGGCAGAGAATTCTGAATAATGGATAACCAAATTTTTCGAATGGGTTTATTTTTTTTCATCATCATCGTTCATGTGCACTTTTACTGATTGAATATTTCGCAATATATCGGATTTTTTCTGCTCCATCTCGGCAATTGAACCGAAAACCTCTGCATGGAAGGGTGTGTAAAACCCTTTCATGTTGTCGCCAATCTTTCTTGTGACATTGAAATAGCCGCCGAAGTAATTGTCCTTGATCAGGCCTCTGGCGATAATGTCATTTTCCCGACGTAGTTGGTGAACTATGGTAAAGAGCACTCGCTGCAAGGTTGGGTCTTTCTGGGCCATGGTGGCAATCTCGATGCTTCCTGCCCTTTCTGCCTGCTTGCGGGCCACTTCTTCCAGTACCTTTGCCTGAAAATAGACGTAGCCGTCCGGCATGGAAAAGGCCAAGAATCTCCGGCCGAACATTTTGTTGATATAGGGTTTTAGTCCGTCCAGGAATTGCTCTGCATCGAACCAGCGGGAAATATCCATCAGTTTTGGAACATCCGATGCATTTGTTGCTTTGATTCCTTCTCCGCTTTCTCCGTAAATATCTGCTTGAGTTTGCCAGGCTGCAGCCGCTTTATCCTCCGTAGAAGATTCAATTGATTCCCTTGCAATGCTATCTTTATTTTGTTGCTGAGCGGGTAAATGAGGTTTGCTACCTGCAAACCTTGATTTGTCCTCAAACCGGGAAACCGCTTCCTCCAGTTCCTTCTGTCTGGCCTGTTGATCTGCTTTTTTGAGGGTTTTGCCGAGAAGGCCCTCAGGTCTCTTATGGTGAAGTTTGATGGACCGTTCAATTTCATTTTTCCTTTGGAGTTTTAAGAATTCTTCAATTTTTCCCAAGGAACGGCCGGCAGTCAGGGGATGTTCGCCCACAGAATAAAGGTAGCCACGAGAGGACTCAAGTTTCCCCAAATCATGTCCTAAGGCTGCAACTACAGTATCGGGAATAACATGGAAAGATTCGCTTTCGCTCAACAGTTGTATTGCCTGTTCGGCAACGTTTAGAGAGTGGTCAAGCAGGGTTGTCCGCGCGAGGATCTGATATGTGTTTTCGTCCCAACTGCCCTCCACGTCTCCTTTCAGGTTAACAACTGACGGACAATTTCCCTCCTGATCAAGGAGCTTCAGGATCTGGCCGCAGGCGGCTTTCTGGAGGGGAGCTTTTTCAAAAAATGGTCCCTGCAAAACTGAATTCATAAATGCTGCCGCCCGAAGGTTTTGCAGATCAGGTAATTGCACGTCTGGTTCAGCAATTGTTTTTTCCTCACGCCAGATAGGGGAAAGTTTAGATATATGGATTTCCTGTGTCCCTTCCTTGGTCCACAATTTTGACAGATGACGCAGGGATATTTCTGTAACTACTTCTCTTTTCCTGCCGAATATCAATACAGCAGCTGCTACCGCAAACAGGAAAAGCGACAGCCGCAATGCTAAATCAATCAAGAAACCAATCGCGTCAAACAATTCCTGAAACAATTGCATTACTCACCCTCGGCTTCCGTTTCGGGTTCATTTAACTTTTCTGTGGCCAGGTCAGGGAATATGACTTTAAGAGAGGGATCATCCACAGTGGCTGTTTTACCTTTATAGGTGCCGGAATAGGTACTCAGGAATACCTCACGGGGAGACATGTTTAAGATCTCGGTATGCTTTATCCTGGTTTCCTCGGTTTCGCGGATGGAGAGTCCGCCGCCAAGGGAGATAATCGGAGAGAATCGTCTCTCTTCGCCGAGATGTTCGGAGACATAGCCTGCGGTATGGGCATCGGGAACTCGCATGAACAGCTTGGTATTACAGTTGTCCAGGATGGTATTGGCTCGGTCCTCTCCCACCTCGGCATACAGCTGGCTGATGGACTGACAATAGCCATGAATGTATACGCCGGCACCGCCTGCCTTGGCGAAAAGATCCTCGATGCCGTGGTAGAGCACGGATTGAGCTTCATCAATATGCAGGACCAGAGTAGGGGCGACATTCTTGCCGCTTGAATATACCCGGCCGACAAAAGCCTGGATCATGGAAATGATGACCTTGCCGGCAGTGTAGGCGGCACGTTTGGTGAGAAGTGATCCCAGCTGCACCACCAGGATAATTCCCTTGCCTTCTTCCAGGCGCCGAACAAAACGATTTTCATCCGCCTTACCGATTATCTTGCCGACATTGCCGGAGGTCAACTCGGTAAGGGCTACCCTGAGCGAACTTGCTACCTTGGAATAATAATCGGCCGGTGTGCTCAGGATTTTCTGCATATCCCGGGAAAGCTGCTGAGCTTCAGGGTTATCGAGATAATCAATTTTTTCTTTGAGCTGTTCCAAATCCTCATGGCTGATATGATTTTTGATATCGTTGAGATTGAAGGAAGGTTTTCTTCCGGCCTCCTCAGCCAGCATGATCAGGGCTTGAACCACAACCAGGCTTACCTCGTAAGCCACTCCGAAAAAATAGGGCTCCCTACCTATCGCAACCCCGGCCGTGATGTGGGCCACCAGTTCTTCCGGCATGTAGTAGGACGAAAGCGGGTCAAGAATGGCACTGTATTGAGGGAAGATAGGGGTGATCAGCATCAGATCATGAAGACGGCCTGTCTTGTCGGCAACCTGGGTAATCTTTGAAAAAAGATCAATGTCCCCCTTGGGATCGATAGCCACCACAGAATAGCCCTTGCGGATATCCTGCTCGATGATGTGTTCCATGATCCTGGTTTTGCCAACCCTGGTGGTGCCGAAGCACCAAAAATGCCCTTTGCGGAAAGAATCAGGAAAGCCAAGTTCAAGGATTGTTTTTGGATGATCAAGGTGAACCCCGGTGCCGATGGAGGTCCAAGGCCTCGTTGATTTACGTTTAAACATCATCCTGCCGGCAATGACTTTACGATCTTGACCTGCACTCGCTCTTTCAGCTCCCTGTCTACCGCGATGATAGCCGATTTGGGAAGTCGCTTGGTGGTCAAGACAATGCTTTTGTGACCGACATAACGCTTAATGCAGCGGATTTGAATTTTTTCACGCCTTGACCCGAGTTGGCTTTTAAGTAACTTCTCAACCAGAGTCTTGGAAACTCGGTCCACCACGACCTTTAGTCGAGGAGTACCGTTCAGAATAACCGGCTCAATTTTACGGAGATGGAAGGCGCGTCGCTGGCCAACAGTAAATTCAAGTGAATTCCGTTCGTGGACTCCCAATCGGTTGAGTGGACAACAGGCGATCACTTTCTCGCCAGGTATAGGTTCAGTTTCGGCGTAGAGATTTTTCTCTGCATCATAGGCTG
>Ga0209164_1005760_pt1 | contig 10422 bp, 16 predicted proteins | sample MTBNYHSulfiMetaG_FD_187458 | JGI IMG/M metagenome (GOLD analysis project Ga0209164, IMG submission 187458) | Enrichment culture microbial communities from rom New York Harbor, USA that are MTBE-degrading - MTBE-NYH (New York Harbor Sulfidogenic)... | ecosystem: Environmental > Aquatic > Marine >... | reverse complement strand
CGTTGCGCCCCGGCTTCAAGCGTACGGCATGAAACCGTGGATGGTGATTGGCATCGTCGGTTGTGTTCTCTCGCTGCAGCACATGTTCTTTGCGTTTCAGCTGGACTGGCGCTACGACCTGTGGCTGGCGGTGAAGTTCCTGCCGTTCGCGCTGTGGACTGGTTTCGTCCTATACCGGCGTCAGACGGCGCTACCGTACCTCATGGGCATCCACTTCTTGATGGATGCAAGTACCCCTGTGCTGCTACTGCTTGCCTCGACGGGAGTCTCTCTGTCGTGAAGCAGGTTTCGTGCTCGATCGTCGGCTCCGGCGGGATCCCGCGGGCCTGATCCCAGCGAGCCTCGGGCACCCTGGCGCCCGGCGGGTTTGACGGCCGCCTCGTTCGGGGAAAGCGCCAACGAGCGGCCAGGCCGCAGCCGACGCGGCCGTCGGCCACGGGGCTGCCGCTCACCTGCTGGACCGTCTTGGGCACTCACCTGGGGAGACCACATGCCGCACATCGTCTACTACGTGGCTTCAAGCATTGACGGCTTCATCGCCCCGCCCGACGGGTCGGTCTCGTGGCTCGAGCCGTTCCAGTCCTCGGCCGAGGACTACGGCTACACCGCGTTCTACGATTCGGTGGATGCCATCGTCATGGGGAGCCGCACCTTTCAGCAGGTGCTCGGCTTCGGTCCCTGGCCCTATGCCGACACGCCCGTATTCGTTATGTCGTCGCGCGCCCTCGACATGCCCGCCGGGAACGTCGCCATCTGCGGCGCAGACCCTGCTGCGGTGGTGGCGCAACTCGAAGGGCTCGGCTCGCGGCGAACCTGGCTCGTTGGCGGCGGCGCGCTTGCCGGCGCATTCCACGCCGCCGGCCTGATCGACGAGTACATTCTCTCGATGATGCCCGTAGTTCTGGGCGAAGGGATTGGCGTGCTTGGGTCTCAGACCTCGTCCGCACGGCTGCTGCTCACCGACGCGGTACGCTATCCCGATGGGGTCATGCAGTTGCACTATCGCGCCGTCTGCTCCTCGGCGGCAGCAATGCCGCCCGGCTGAGGCGCTCCATCGGGCGTTCGTCTTCGCGCTATCCGGCTAGTACTCGCCTTTGATCACGAAGAATGAGCCACGGATCGTCCCGGCGAGTTTGGACTTCTGCCGTGCGAACTTGAACCGGCCCTCAAGTTCTGGGGGCACTTCCATTCCTTCGGAGAGCTTGAAACCGACGGCGCGCTTCTTGGCGTCATCAATCGTGTACATGACGTTGACCGCAAGGCCGTCTTCGTAGAATACGTACGCCATGCGGATGCCCTCCACCTCAAAACGTGATGTTTCCAACGGCCGTGCGGCAAACTCGATGTCACGCTCTTCTTTGAGGATCCGGCTCACATAGTCCAGGGTGTCCTGGCTTTCGCTCGCCGGGAGGACCGTGAACACATGCTTGTACTTGTTCATGAAGTACCGCGCCTCGTTGGCGCGCAGTCCGGCAAGCGCCTCGGCTACAAGGGAGGACTCCAGGCCTGTCGTAGACACCCTCTCGAAATCAACTACCGTGGGCACGATGTCTCTCCTTTGGTCTCTGGAACGCTTCGCCGTGGCTTTCTACTTTCCCATCAAGGGCGGCGTATGCATGACGGCACCTGAAAGCAGCGTTCCGAGCCTCTGCTGGTGCCGATGGCGTTCCCGCTCGCACGGCGGGCGCATCTGACCGAGTACAGCGAGAGATCGGACCGCCTGGCTCCTATTCGGCCGAGCCGAGGCGTGCAAGGATCATTGCCTCACTCGGGTGGTCGAGTATCCCCGCACCGGGGACGCGATAGCGGCGTCAACCCATGGATCCGAGCGGCGTGTGCGGGTCGGCGTCGACGTCGCATCCGTCAACTTGCACGGTCGGCGATCCCCTGAAGCCGCTGAGGATTCCGTCCGCATCGCTCTCGATGATGACATCCTCGACGGCGACGTCATGGCGCGCGCGCTCGATCGCTGCAGCGATCTCCAGCGCGGCTTTGCCACCGGCGCATCCTGGCACGTGCAGCACTGTGATCGTGTGCATTGGTGCGGCTCTCCCTGTGTTCTTCGCGTGGTCCGGGCAGGCGGTCAGGCAGCAGGCGGCACCTACTCCGGCCGCGATCTCGTCAGAACCCGCTCCAGCCCGTCGAGGACGATATCGAGCCCGAACGCGAAGTCGGCCTCGGGGTCGTAGCCCACCCGCATCGCCTGCGATGCCATCCGATGAAGGTGCGGGTATTGCTCGGCGGGGATGTGCGCCAGCATGGCTTCTGCCCGCTCCTCGGGCGGAGCATCGCTGCCAGCGGAGAAGTTGGACTGCTGAATGCCGAAGCCGTAGATGTAGCTGTCGAGCAGCGAGAAGGCGCGCGGCGCGTCCTCCATCGAGAACCCGGCCCGCGCGAGCGTGCCGAGCACCCAGTCGAAGTAGCGGAGTCCGGAGGGACCGCTTGACCCGCGCGAGTCGAACAGCTGCGGGGCCCAGGGGTGGCGGCCGAAGACCTGGTGAGCGGACAGCGCCCGGCGGCGCATTGCCTCCCGCCAGTCGTCAACGTCCTCAGGCAGGTCGAACTGCTCGGCCACGAAATCGACCATCCCGTCGAGGATGTCGTCCTTGTTCGAGACGTGGTTGTAGAGCGACATCGCCTTCACACCGAGCCTCGACGCCACCTCGCGCATGGTGACTGCATCGACCCCTCGCTCGTCGGCGATTTCCACTGCCGTGGCGAGAATCCGGTCCCGGTTCAAGGGGAGGCGAGAGTTCGGTCGTTCCGCGCGTTCATGAGCTTCCTCGGTCATGTGCTCCCCTGGGGTTGACATACTTACTAAGTAAGTACACTATTATGCTTACTTAGTAAGTATAACGTTTGTGACGCGGCTCGCAACCGTGCCGCGTACCCTGAAAGGAGACGGATATGGAAGCGTTGACGCTCACTGATGCTAGGAGACAGAGGGTCGGAGGTGCTGCGGCGCTCTACCTCGCGCTCGCGTTGCTCGCGGCGATGCCATACTTCCTGCTCGTGGTCGACTACATGGCTGCGGGGTCAGCTGCGGACAGAGTCGCGCTCGTTGTCGCCAACTACGCGAGCATGCACGCGATGTATCTCGTCACCTATGTGTTCTACGGACTCGCGCTCGGTGTGCTGGCGTTCGCGCTCTACGACCGGCTGCACGTGCATGCGCCCGCCTCCATGCGGACGGCCACGGCCATCGGCCTGTTGTGGTCGTTCGCGCTGGTAGCGAGCGGGATGATCTTCAACTACGGAATGACCACGGTCGTGGCCATGGCCAAGACTGACCCGGCGCAGGCTCAACTCGTCTGGCAGTCGATTGAGCCGGTCGCAGAGGCGCTCGGCGGGGCAGGGGGCGAGATCCTCGGCGGGCTCTGGGTTCTGCTGGTCAGCGCGGTGGCGCTTCGAACCCGTGCACTGCCGAGATCTCTCGGCTGGTTCGGCGCTCTCATCGGGGCAGCAGGCATCGCCTCGGTCATTCCGCCGCTGCACGATATCGCCATCCCATTCGGCATGCTTTTGATCGCGTGGTTCGCGTGGACTGGGGTGATTCTCATGACCACGAAGGCAGCGGCTGCAGAGCCGAGCCGTGCAGGCCAGGCAAGCGGCGCACGGATGGAGGGCGCCGGGGCGTTGTAGCTGCGGGGAGGCCGGGAAATCGTGAAGCGCGGTCCCGCTTTGCAGATGTTCTCTCGTTCATGTACCCCGGGTTTCTGGGCGACGTGATTGCTGGACATGCGGGAGGAGTCCAGATCACGCCGGGATTCCTGTTGGCTGCTGCGATGCTGACCGAGGTGCCGATTGCGATGATCGTGCTCTCTCGTGTGCTGCAGCACCGGGCCAATCGCTGGGCGAACATCGTGGCCGCCGTCGTCACGATTGCGTTCGTCGCCGGGGGCTCGTCGACGTATCCTCACGGCATCTTCTTCACGGTTCTGCAGGTGGGATGTGCCGTGCTGATCATCCGGCGCGCGTGGCGGTGGCGTGCCCCGGACACGTACGCAGTCCCGGCCGTGGGCCTTGGCGCCGAGTAGTGATGCCTTTGCCTGTCATGCGCACGAGTGGAGCGCCACACGCCGCACCGGTCCGAGAATGCGTCGGCGCCCGCTCGCGCGCAGGACGGTGGTCTCAAGCGCAAGGAGCGAAACCGGGGGAGGGGCCGAGACAGGATCGCCGAGTCCCAGGAGATCCCCCGGCACCACGTGACCGCGGCAACTACGTTCGCGTAGAGGACCTTGCACAGCGCGATCACCCCGATGCGAGTGCCATCGAGTTGCCATGCTCCGTAAACGTGCACACAATGGTGGCGCAAGGCGAGGTGTGCGCCAGGGGTCATGGCCGCGCTTCTCGGCTAGGTCTTGCTGCACACACGAGGCTGTGATGGCGGCTGCGTTGTTGTGCCCGGCGAGTGGTGGGAGAGCGACGATGGATCGTGAGTCCAGGTACTTTGCGCTGAGCCTGGAGTCGCTCAGGGCCATTGGGGCCTGGGCCGCGGATTGCGCCGAGCGTGTTCTGCCGGTGTACGAGAGTCGTGCCGGTGCAGATTCGCGGCCCCGAGCGGCGATCGACGGAATCCGGGAGTTTGCCTCGGGAGGAAAGCGCACGGCCCGGTTGCGCGCTCTTGCTGTGGCAGCGCATGCCGCCGCACGTGAGATCGGTGATCCCGCCGCCGCCGCTGCGGCTCGCGCCGCCGGCAGTGCGGCGGCCAGCGCCTACACGCATCCGCTGGCGGACGTTCATCAGACCAAGCACGTCGTCGGCCCAGCGGCGTATGCCGCACTGGCACTCGAACTGGACGGTGGCGGCGATCCGGACATCGGCGAGAGCGAGGTTCGTCGGGCTATCGGGCACGCCCCCCGCGAGGCGCGGGAGGTCCTGCGGCAGATGCCCGCTCGTGAGCCGGGCAAGAGCCGGCTCGATGCGATCCTCTTCGCGCTGGACGCGGGCGTTCGCGCCTGACACGGGTAGTGTGCTGGCCGCCGTGATGTTTCGCCGTGATAGAATTGACGCCTATGTTTTACCCGGATAAAATAGTGACCGTCTTTGCGGACAGCTCACAGCTCCGCAGACCCCCCGGTTGTCGGCTGGAGTGATCTCTTGGACCAGATTGACCGCAAGGCGCTTGCACGAGCGTACAAAGAGACCCCCCGTCCCGCGGGGGTCTTCTGCGTTCGCAATACGGTGGCCAACAAGCTGCTGATCGGCGTGAGCAAGGACCTGCCCGGCATGCTGAACCGTCAGCGATTCCAGCTGGAGATGAACGCGCACGCCAACAAGGCTCTACAGTCCGACTGGAACGAACTTGGTCCCGGATCCTTCGTATTCGAGGAGTTGGATCGCCTGGACATGCCCGAGGATTCCGGCTACGACCCGTCGGCGGATCTGCAGATCCTCGAGCAAATGTGGCGCGAGCGGCTGAGTGCCGACGGCCGCGTTGTGTACGGCTAGCCGGGCCGGGCTCGTGACTTCCGCCAGACAGACTCAGCTCTCCGGCTTCACGCTCCGGGATGCAACTCCGCATGACTTCGAAGCGGTGGTGCGCCTGAACGCCGAATGGGAGCACGTGACCAGCCCGCTCGATCGCGCGGCGGTCGCGCGGCTGCACGAGCAGTCGGCGTACCACCGCGTTGTTGCATCCGGCTCGGGCGTCGTTGCGTTTCTCCTCGGCATTGGGCCAGGGGAGGCATACGATAGCCCCAACTACCGCTGGTTCGATGCGCGGTTCCGGGAGTTCCTCTACATCGACCGGATCGTGGTCTCCTCCGCTGTCCAGCGCGCCGGTCTGGGTGCCGTGCTCTATGACGACGTCCGCGACTTCGCTGCCCATCGTGGGATGCGGCGGCTGGTATGCGAGGTCGACGTCGAGCCGATGAACGAGCCCTCGCATGCATTCCATGTACGGCGTGGTTTTACCGAGGTGGGAACGCAGTGGGTTGCCGACGGGAAGAAGCGGGTGTCTCTGAGGGAGTGCTTCCTCGGTTGACAGCGGGTAGGATACTTGCAGATGCGCAACGTCCGAGCTTGGTGATGAGGAGGGGTCATGCAGGAGAATCAGACTCCAGCTCCCGGCTGGTACCCGGATAACGTTCCCGGGTCGAACAAGCTGCGGTACTGGGACGGTGTGGCGTGGACCGCCAATGTCATGGACGCGGCGCCTCGGGCTGTTCCCCCTCAGTATGCGGCCGTCCCGGCGGCCTCCCCCGGCGGCGGGAAGGCGATTGCCTCGCTCGTGCTAGGGATCGTGGGGCTCCTGGCATGGTACGTTCCGCTGTTTGGGTACCCGGTCACGACCGTGGGTCTGGTCTTGGGCGTCATGGGCATGAAGTCTTCCAGGCGCGGCATGGCGATCACCGGCGTTGTCTTGTCCGCGATCGGCCTTGTCATCACGATCATCAACTCCGCGCTCGGCGTCTACTTGTTCCTGACGGGGGAGTACTCCCTCTGAAACCCGCGTGACGGAGCAGGCACCGGATTGATCCACTGCGGCGGACACTGTGCTGCGGCGAACGCCGCGGTTATGATTGACGGGTCTTGAGGCCATCGCTGGAGGTGCACTGATGGCTGCCGGCACCGGTATCACTCGCGCACCGCGGGCCGCCTTCGTTAGCGACTCGTGTGTGATTGCTGCGGCATTGACGTGCATCATCTTGGTGGCGCCGCTCGCGCCCGTGCTCGCCATGGCGATCGCCTGGATCGCTCACCGGCGCCCGGTGGACGGCAGGGCGCTCCTCAGCGGTCTCATCGGAGCCGTCGTCAGCGGTCTCGGCGTGGCGCTGGTCTTCTTCGCGGTTGTTCTGGCCGATGAGGCGATCGGGCCGATCGGCGGACAGGAATACCTGCTGCCGATTGTGGTTGCGGGTCTGTTCGCGCTCGCGTTCGTGGGTGTGGCGGCGGTGGTTGTGGTGGCAGCGGTTCGCGACCTGTCGCCCGCGCGTCGAGCGAACGTCCGGCTCGACGTGGTGCGGCTCGTGTCCGCCGGAGTTGTGGCGGTTGCCGTTCTGGTCATCGTTGTCGTCCAGACGGTGAACCCGGCGAGCGGGTTTTTCGAACTCGCTCTCTTCGCGCTGCTCGCGGCCCTCGCCGGGGCGATCGGCGCCTACGGCGCCGACGTGGCGTACGGGCACCTTGGCCGGCCACGCGCGCCGGGCGGGAAAGATGCTGTGCTGCACGAGGAGATGCCGTAGGGGAGGTCTGAAATGACTCGCAGACTCAGGACGGATCCGGAAATCGTGGAGCTGCCGCCGCGCACGATGGCGGTCGTCCATACCGTTGGCGATCCTGGCGATGTTGGCGAGGCGGTGTTCAAGGCGCTCTACGGCTCGGCATACACGCTCAAGTTTGCGCTCAAGAAGCAAGGCGCGGACTTCAAGATGGAGCCGCCGCGCGCCCGCTGGTTTGGGGGTCAGGACTGGAAGAGTGTGCCGCGCGATCAGTGGGAGGCAGCGTGGGCGCTGCCGATCCCGGACGGCACGGTGGACGTGCCGCAGAAGGAGCCGACGCCGCGAGTTGACGTGGAGATCTGGGAGTACGGATGCGTCGCGCAGATCCTGCACCTCGGCGAATACGCGGATGAGGAACCGACGATCGATCGCCTCCACGCCTTCATAGCCAACGAGGGCTACGAGATCGCCGGCCCGCACGAGGAGGAGTACCTCTCGCGGCCGGGCGCCAAGGAGCAGAAGACGATCATCCGCTACCAGGTCCGGCGGAAAGCGGGGGACTGAGCCGGGTCTACCTCTCGTCCGGGAGCACGACATGCCGGTAGCTGATGGCGCAGTCGCTTATGCTGAGGTCGCTCGAGAGCAGGTAGAGCGTCACCTCGGCGGGTTGGTATCGGCTGCCGGTTCCGATCACCCAGCCGTCACCGAAGTACATGGTCACGTGGCTGACGCGGCTTCCGGCCGGGTGGCGATAGAACAGCAGGTCACCCGGCTGCAGCTCGTCCGCCGAGGTGAGCGGCCGTGCGCCCTCGGCCTGGTTGAACGAGCCGTCGGGCAGGCTCACGCCGATCGCGGCGTAGGCGGCTTTCGTGAAGCCGCTGCAGTCGTAGGCAGCCGGCCCTTTCGCGCCCCATTCGTATGGTGTGCCGAGGAGCGCGTATGCCTCCGCGAGCAGTTGTTCGCGGTCGGTCTGCGGATCGGATGGCGGCTCCGGAGCTGGCGGCCAGACCACGCCGAGCTGTACGAGTCCCGCCATAGCAGTCCGGACCGTGGCCGTAGCAGGTGACTCGGCGCGGAGTGCCGAGAGTCCCAGGGTGACGAGGAGCACGAGGACGAGAGCCGCAAACGAGGCGCGTACGAGCCGGGCGCGCCGTACGCTTCGTCTGGGTAGATGTCTTCTGGCGGAAGTCATGTACGCATTGTGACCCTGCAGCAGAGGGGGGTCGAGATGTAGAATGGCCCGGCCGCCGTGTGAATGCGCAGCCAAGACATGAGCAAAGGGGTCCAGAATGCCACCGAATGCGAGGCGCACGTGGCACGACAAGCATCAAGACGAGCGCACGTTTGGCGAACGGATCGCTGACCGCGCGGCACGGGTGATTGGCTCCTGGACATTCATCATTACGCAGACGGTCATCGTTTCGCTCTGGATCGTGCTCAATGTGGTGGCGTTTGTATCCAAATGGGACCCGTACCCGTTCATCCTGCTGAACCTGCTCTTCTCGGTCCAGGCGGCATATGCAGGGCCTGTCATCATGATGAGCCAGAACCGCCAGGCGGAACGCGATCGCTTCCAGGCATTCGCCGACTTCGAGACGAACGTGAAGGCCGAGGCTGAGATCGAAGACGTGCAGGCGCATCTGCACGCCATTGAAGCGACGCTCGAGCGTATCGAAGCGGCGCTCGCACCCGGAAGCACCGTACTCGGCCATGACGAAGGCGGCCTGCGGTGACACCCGCCGTGCTAGAGCGGTGCAATTCCATCCCGATTGGAGAGGGTCACAGATGGTGAAACACATCGTGTTCTGGAAGCTGCGCGAGATCGCTGCGGGAAAGCCCGCCGTGGAAAACGCCTTCGAGATCAAGGCCGAACTCGAGGCGCTCAACGGCTGCATTCCCGGGCTTCTCATGCTTGAGGTGGGCATCGACTTCGGGAGAACGCCGGCCTCGGCAGACGTGGTCCTTTACGCCGAGTTCGAGGACCGCGAGGCGCTGGAGGTCTACCTGAAACACCCCGATCACGTTGCCGCCGCCGAGTTCGTGCGCGGGGTCATCGAGCAGCGCGTCGTGGCGGACTACGAGGTTACATCGGTGCTCTGACGGGACGCTCGGAGACGCCATCGCTCCGCAGCGTGTGGTAGGATTTTGCCAGGAACGAAGCGGTTCCGCAGCGCGAGGCTCCTCTTGGGGGAGGCCGCCACGCAGCGGGCGCGGAGCGCTTCTCTTGGCGGAGTGAGGGGGACAGAGTGTCGGAACGTTCGGAGCACTACGCTGGTCGGTCGCGTGCGCGTGCGGGGTCGCGCCTGGCGCGGACCGTGCTCGGACCGGCGGTTCGTCGGCTGCGCAGGGAGGCGCAGTGGCGCTCACGTGCGCTTGACTACGACGTCGGCCGCCAGGACACGCCATTTCACTTCACGATTGCCGGGCACGAGACGCCGCTGTTCCGGTCACTCTCGGGTGTGGACGAGCGCTTGCAGCACAACAAGGTCGTGAACCTCCAGCTGGCTGTCGCGAGTCTGGATGGCGTTGTCTTGCTTCCCGGCCAGCGGTTGTCGTTCTGGCGCCAAGTTGGCAAACCGACGTACCGGCGGGGGTTTCTCGACGGGATGGTGCTCTCGCACGGCACGATCGGGGCGGGCGTAGGCGGTGGACTGTGTCAGATGTCCAACCTGCTCTACTGGATGACTCTGCACACGCCGCTTGCTGTGGCGGAGCGATGGCGTCACAGCTACGATGTGTTCCCGGATGCGGATCGGACACAGCCGTTTGGCAGTGGCGCCACGGTTGCATGGCCCGCCCTCGACCTCCAGATTGAGAACCCGACCGGTGCAGCATACCGGCTCTCGGTCGCCGTGTCCGAGACGCATCTTGTGGGGAGGTGGACGGCCACCGAGCCAGTGTTCGTGGAGTACGCGGTGGAGGAGCGGGCGCACACGATCATCCACGAAGCGCCGGGCGCCTACGTCCGCTGCAACGAACTCTGGAGAATCGAGCGCGATCTGCTGACTGCGACAACAGAGGAGCAGCTCGTGGCGAGGAATCGCGCGTTCATGACGTACCAGCCGTTTCTCGCCCCAGGCCCGCGGCGCACGGAGGCGCCGGGGTAGATTCTCGATGCGTGCCGGTTCGCGAAGCGCTTCCATGCCGGGGACCTCCAGAACGGTTTGGGCCCGCGAAGGAGCTCCATAAGTTGGAGTTGGCCGTGTGGTAAGGTGACGCTGAAGCGGCGTCACCGGCCGCCCCCGCCGACGAAGAGGAG
>Ga0209164_1005758_pt1 | contig 10425 bp, 10 predicted proteins | sample MTBNYHSulfiMetaG_FD_187458 | JGI IMG/M metagenome (GOLD analysis project Ga0209164, IMG submission 187458) | Enrichment culture microbial communities from rom New York Harbor, USA that are MTBE-degrading - MTBE-NYH (New York Harbor Sulfidogenic)... | ecosystem: Environmental > Aquatic > Marine >... | reverse complement strand
GCTTCTGTCACTACCTCGGCGTTCCGCCCACGGGCGGTCTGGCCAACCTCGTGGTGCGGCCGGGAAGCCGGAGCCTGGAGGAAATGCGCGGTGACGCCCGCCTGGAGGTGGTCGCGTTCAGCGACTTCCACAGCGACCCGATCACCGGCGATTTCGGCGGTGAGATCCGGCTGGGGTACCTGATCGAGGCGGGCCGCCGCCGGCCCGTGACCGGAGGATCGCTCTCCGGGAACGTCAAAGAGGTGCACGGCGAGCTGTACCTTTCCCGGGAGCTGCAGCAGCTCAACGGCTTCCAGGGGCCGCAGGCCGTGGAGCTGTTCGGCGTGGCGGTAACGGGAGTGAGCTGAGACCAGGTGATGACGCTGGAATCCTTCGGCTCACCGGGCTCCCTCGAGAAGATCCTGGTTCTCGCCGTCTTCGCCCTCACCTACGTGTTCATCGTGATCCTCTATCACCGCAAGATGATCGTGGTCTGGGTCGGGGTCGCCCTGCTCCTGGCCCTGCGCCTGCTGGGTCTGGGCCCCATGAGCTTTCGGCAGGCGCTCGGGGCGGTGGAGTGGAACGTCATCCTCCTGTACTTCGGCATGCTGCTGGTAAGCGAGGTGTTCCTGTACTCCAAGATGCCGGACTACCTGGCAACGGTGCTGACCCGGGGGGCGCGCCGGGTCGGGGGGGCCATGGTGCTTCTGTGCGTGTTCAGCGGCTTTCTGTCCATCGCCCTGGAGAACGTGGCCGTGGTCCTGCTGCTGGCACCCGTGGCCCTGGCCATCGCCCGCAAGTGCGACGTACCGCCGGTACCCTTGTTCATAGGGATCGCGATCAGCTCCAACCTCCAGGGGGCGGCCACCCTGATCGGGGACCCTCCCAGCATGCTCCTGGCAGGCTTTGCCCGCCTGGGGTTCAACGATTTCTTCGTGTACGACGGCAGGCCCGGGATCTTCTTTGCCACCCAGGTCGGAGCGGTGGTCTCGACGGTCGTGCTCATGGTGATCTTCCGGCGCTACAGCCGGGAGATGCCGACGGTTCCCCGGGAGCCGTACCTGTCCGCGGTTCCCACCTACCTGGTCGTGGGCCTGATCGCGGCGCTGGTGGCCAGCTCCTCGATCAGCCACAGCTTCCACTACATGACCGGGCTCCTGTGCGCGGTGTTCGGCCTGCTGTGCCTGCTCTGGTACGTAGGCCGCACCCGTGCCCGGGAGCTGTCCACCTTCTTCAAGGCCCTGGACTGGCAGACCGGAGTGTTTCTCGTCGGGATCTTCGTGCTGGTGGAGAGCCTCAGCGCCGTGGGGGTCATGGAAGACCTGGCGGACATCATGCTGCGGGTTTCCGGCAGCAGGCCCTTCGTGATCTACATGATGGTGGTGTGGATGTCCGTCCTGATCAGCGGATTCGTGGACAACGTCCCCTTCCTGGTGGCCATGCTCCCGGTCATGCAGATCATCACGACCCGTCTGGGGGTCAGTCCGTACCTGTTCTACGTGGGCCTGCTGCTGGGGGCCAGCGTCGGGGGCAACATCACCCCCATCGGGGCCTCGGCCAACATCGTGGCCATGGGCATCATGCGCAAGCAGGGGTACCGCACCGGCTTCTGGGACTTCATGCGCATCGGCTTCCCCTTCACTGTCTTCGCCGTGCTGGCCAGCACCCTCTTTGCCTGGGTGGTGTTCCGGGGCGTCTAGCTCTCGGAACCGGCCGGAGCGGCGGCCGGAGTGCCTACCGGAAGCGGATGCGGATGTTCTCGGCCGTCTCCACCTTGATGGACTCGACTCCCTGCAGGACTTCCTTCATCTCCTCGACGGTCTCCGGCTTGGCCCGCATGAGCTCGTCGAACTTGTCGCCTTCGTCCATGAGCTTGCCGAAGTCCACGTCCATCAGGGTGACCCGGGAGCCGTCGCGGTAGCTGGCGTTGGTCTCCACGATGCTGCCGTTCACCTCGACGGCCAGCCTCATGCGCATGCCCCTGTACAGCTCCTTCATCATGGCCATCATCTCGGGGTCCGCGCTCATGTCGGGCTGCTCGTCGGCGCCCTGCAGCTCCCCCGTGCCCTCTTCGGCCTGCTCCTCGCTGAGCTCCTGAGGGTAAAGGATCTCGAGGGTGGCGGTCCCGCCCCGGGTGAAGCGGAACTGGAGAAGCTCCTCGGTGCTCTCCGCTTCCTCGCCTCCGGACGGGGGACCCGGCACGTTGTCGCTGGGGTTCTGGTTTACCTGCAGGGTATTGATGTCCTTGAAACGGTAAACGGCCCTGAAGCCCGAGCCGCTGTCCGTGACCACGGGCTCGGCCCTGACGAGCTCCACGCCCGGACCCATGGCCGCGGCCTTGCTTCGAAGCTTCTCCTCGTCCACGAGGTCCTGCTCGTCGCCGCCGTTGCCCTCACCGCCCATGCCTGCGCCGAAGCTGGCCATAAGCTCCGTGAAGGCGGTGCTCAGGATCACCGTTTCCTCGACGGTGCCGCTGCCGTCCTTGTTGACCTTGACCAGGATTGCGGAGTCGAAGCAGCCCAGAAGGGCGACCAGGAGCACCGCGGGAACGAGCCAGCGCAGCACCGGCAGGAGCCGGTGCGGCCAGCGGCTCTCGGTTCCCCTATCGTTCTCCACACGGGATTGCATGTGCACACCTCCTTCGATTCGTATACTGGAATATACCGAAGTTCCACCGGGGTTTCCATGACGAGCACGACAAAACCCCGGGGTTTCCGGGGGCGGCGCAGCACACCCTTCCGGGGGTCAGGGAAAGAGGATCGTCTCCGTGATCCCGAGGCGCGCGGCCAGGGCGCGGGCCACGGTCTGGTTGAGCCAGTGGGGCTGGTGGGCGTCGGAGCCGATGACGAAGCCGAAGCGCTGGAGGTGGGGCCGGAGCGCCTGCTCCCAGTCTCCCCGCCAGACGTAGCGGTTGTTGATCTCGATCAGGCACCCGAGGGGCACCCTGGCCAGATCGGTGGCCAGGAATACCGGGTGGGCAATGATCACGGGCCGGCCCGTTTCGAGCAGGAGCTCGGCGCCCCGGTAGTCCTCGGAACGGTCCCGGCAGTGATACATGTAGTACTCCACCGGGAGCTCCCCTGCGGCGGCCACCCACTCCGCGCCGTTGACCTCGACTCCGAGCCTCAAGGCGTGGGACCGCACCGCCCGGGCGTAGTCCCCGAAGCGGTCGCCCAGGGCCTCCAGGTGGTCGCTGATCCCGAGGATGCGGGCGTGGCGAAGGGCCGCGACCCGCTCGAGGGTCTGCTCCGGAACGACCGCCGAATCGGTGGTCGAGAAGGTGGTGTGAACGTGCAGGTCCTGGGGCACCTGGGGCGAAGGGGTGACGGCGGTGTCGGTACTCACGGGGGCAGCCTTTCCTGGAGTGATTGGGCCCGGGGCGGTGGACTCCCGGCTCGCTCTCAATGGGTAGCAGAACCCGTGGATCTGGGCAAGAGGGGGAATGAATGGTACCATCGCAGTCAGCTTTACCGGCCCTCACAGGGCAGGCTCGAAACGGGCCGGAAGCGGCTCATGCGGAGGTGGACGTGCGGGAACGGGACTCTGTCGCTGGAGCCCCTGGGGAGGACCGGGGGAGTGGGCGGGGGCGGGAAGCCCGGGTGAAATGGTGGCTTCCGGAGCTCCCGCGGGAGCGGCTCAGGGAGCTCATGAGGCGCAACAACCGCCACGCCGCCGCGAGCTACGGGACATGGCTGGCCCTGCTCGTAGCCAGCGGGTGGCTCGCGGCCAGGCTGTATCCTTCGCCCTGGTGCATCCCGGTTTTCCTGCTGTACGGCACCGTGTATTCCACCTGCAACCCCCGGTGGCATGAAAGCCTGCACGGCACGCCCTTCAGGTCCTCCTGGCTCAACAACCTGTTCTACTTCGTCGCCGCGGCCATGGAGTTCCGGGACGTGGTGTTTGCCCGCTGGAGTCACCTGAACCATCACGCCTGGACGATCATGACGGAGCGGGACCTGGAGATCTCCACCCCCCGGCCGGTTCGGCTGTGGAAGCTCTGGCTGGATTTCTTCAGCCTCCACCAGGCGGCCGTGTTCTTTCCCATCCTGGTCCTGCACGCCCTGGGGATACCCTCGAAGCTCGCCCGGCGGGTCGTGCCGGAGAGCCGGTACCGCAGGATGTTCTGGGCCGCCCGGGGAGCCTTGAGCCTGTACGTGGCGGCGGTCCTACTGGCCCTGGTCCTGCGGAGCTGGCTCCCGGTCCTTCTCTTCGGGCTGCCCCGGCTCTACGGGGGGGTCCTGATCTACCTGCTGGTCCTGCCCCAGCACGCCGCGCTGGCCCAGAACGTGGCGGACCACCGCCTGAGCACACGCACGATGCGCCTGAATGCGGTGCTCTCGTTTCTCTACATGCACATGGAGCATCACATCGAGCATCACCTGTACCCGAACGTGCCGTTCCATGCCCTGGGGGAGCTGCACCGGGCCGTCCGTCCGGAGCTCCCGCCGCCCTACCCGGGGTTGTGGGCGGCGTGGAGGGAATTGATACCGGCCCTGCTGCGCCAGCGCCGGGACCCGGAGTTCTTCGTCCGCCGGCCGCTTCCGTAGGGGCCGGGCCGGCGCTAACCCGGCAGGATCCCGGCCCCCGCCACGGCACGGCAGGGAAACAGGATGTCCGTCAGGGGTTCTTCGCCCCGGCCAAGGAATCCCTGGAAGTACTCCCGCCGCACCCTCGCCAGGAACCCTTCCAGCTCTCGCTCCCGCACCAGGCAGACGGCGCAGCCGCCGAACCCCGCTCCGGTGAGCCGGGCGCCGAGGGCCCCGCTCTCCCGGGCGATCTCCACCAGCCGGTCCAGCTCCGGACAGCTGATCTCGTAGAGGTCCCGGCAGCTGGCGTGGGAGGCGTTCATGAGACTCCCGAAGCTCTCCACCTCGCCCTCCCGGAGGGCGGCGGCCGCCTCTTCGACCTGCCGGCCTTCCTCGGTCACGTGGCGGAAGCGGGCGTGGAGCTTGAAGCCGTCGGCAGGTTCGGGGAAGATCGAGCCGTCCCGGCGCCGGCAGTAGGTCCGAGCCGTCTGCTCCGGGGAGAGCCCCAGGGCGCCCGCGATCTCCCCCAGGGAGTAGGGCTGGGGGTGGAGGGCGGCCCCCGCGAGGGCGTCGATCTCGCCCTGGGCAAGCCCCAGGCGATCCTGCCGCAGGTCCCCGAGCCGGCCGATCGGAACCTCCCGGCCGAGACGCCGGGCAAAAGCGCCGGCGAGCAGGGCCACGGCCAGGCGGCACTCGATGGGCCGGCGGTTGTACAGGTCCTGCGCCCCGGCGCCCTTGTCCGCCCGAACCAGGCTGTTGGCCACGACGAAGCGGCAGCCCCCGGGCAGGCGCACCGGCTCGGCCTGGAGGGGGAAGAAGCCGATCTTGAGGGCCGTATCCGGGCGACCCATCAGGGAGATGGCCTGGTCCATGCCGCCGCCCTGGGTGCCCACGTACTTTTCCGCCTCCGCCAGCAGCTCCGCCAGCTCGAGGCGGTCGATGTCCCGGCCGTTCGCAGCCAGGAACATCAGGGCGCTCAACACCACCAGTGCCGAGGAGGAGCTCATCCCGGCGGCCGAAGGGATGTTGCCGTCGACCACCGCTTGGAAGCCCTTCAGTGCCCCGGGATCGGTGCCCCGCTGGATCAGGGCCGGCAGGAGCCCCTGCACCGCCGCCTTGCAGTAGTTGGCCCAATCACCCGGCGGGGACGGCGGGATATCCCTGTCCAGAGCAAAGGAGCGATCCGGGAAAGCCGGGTCGGTGTTGGCCAGCACGATTCCCGGGCGCTCATGGGGGACGAAGATCGCGGCGATGTCCCGATCGATGGCCATGGGCAGCACCGGCAGGCCGTTGTAGTCGGTGTGCTCGCCGATCAGGTTGATCCGCCCCGGGGCCCTGGCCACCTGCACCTCGGCGGCGCCCGTGGTGCGGAGGAAGGCCTCGGTCAGGCGCTGGTAGCGAGCCGCGGAGTCGGCCCGGGATTGGTCCGGATAGCTTTGCGAGAAGAAAGCTTCCAGCCGGTCGTCGGCGGCACCCGGCGGGGCGGCACCCGCACCGGCCGCCTCCCCGGCTGCCAGCAGCTGTCGCCAGGAGTCGAGGGTGTATGGCATGGGCTCCTCCGCAGGCACGCGCGTCGCGTCGTTGGGCTACGATAGCCCCCGCCGTCCAGGGGTGTCAACGCGCCGGACTGTCGACGCGCAGGGGGGCCCGTTCCGGGGAAACCGTGGGATAGCCAGCCGCGGCGGTTTTGGCTAATAATGGGGCAGCACGACCTACTCCAACGGGAAGAACAGGGGCTTTGGAGCCGATGAGCAAGCAGAAAGCGGTCGAATTCCTGAGATCCTACGGCATGGAGCCGGCGGACATGGACCTGGGAGCCTGCGTGGAGACCTTCATGGAAGAGATGCGCCGCGGCCTTTCAGGGGAGCCCTCCAGCCTGGAGATGATCCCGACCTACATCGACCTGGTGGAAGAGCTGCCGGTGGGCCGGAAAGTCATCGCCCTGGACGCCGGGGGGACCCACCTGCGCGTGGCCACGGTACACTTCGATGAGCAGCTGCAGCCCGTGCTCGAGAACTTCGAGCGCTACACCATGCCCGGGGTGGAGCGCGAGGTGGGCAAGGAGGAGTTCTTCCGGATGTTCGCCGACTACCTTGCCCCGGTGGCGGAGGCCAGCGACCGGATCGGCTTCTGCTTTTCCTACTCCATGGACAAGACCCCGAACAAGGACGGGCGCTTGAACCGTTTCAGCAAGGAGATCAAGGCCCCGGAGGTGATCGGCGAGCTGGTGGGGGAGAGCATCCTGGCTGCAATGGCGCCCCCCCGGGGACGGAAACGCATCGTCCTGCTGAACGACACCGTGGCCACCATGGTGGCGGGCAAGGCCACCTCGGCGGGCCGGCGCTACTCGGGTTACATGGGCTTCATCCTCGGAACGGGCTCGAACACCTGCTACACCGAGAGCAACCGCAACATCACCAAGAAGCAGGACCTGGATCCCGATGGGACCCAGATCATCAACACGGAGTCCGGGAACTACGCCAGGGTGCCCCGGGGCCGCATCGACGAGCAGTTCGCCGCGGCTACCCGCAAGCCCAAGGAAGGAATCATCGAAAAGATGTACTCCGGGGCCTATCTGGGGCCCCTGACCCTGCTGGTGCTGCGGCAGGCGGCGGCGGACGGCCTGCTCGGGCCTCAGGCCGGACAGGCCCTGGCCGACATGGCGGAGCTGGCCACCGAGGACCTGCACGAAGCCCTGGTGCATCCACTTTCCGCGGACCATCCCCTGGGCGCGGCGTTGGCCAACGGGACGGAGAGCGACCGCGCTCTTGCGTGCTTCGTGGTCGACCGCCTGATCGACCGGGCGGCCAAGCTGGCCGCGGTCGTCCTGTCCGGGTGCCTGCTCAAGTCCGGGGCCGGGCACAGCCCCTGCGCCCCGGTGTGCATCGTGGTGGAAGGCTCGATGTTCTATGGCCTCAAGTCCCTGCGCTCACGCATCGAGTTCTACCTCAAGGGCTACCTGGAAGACCGCAAAGACCGCTACTACGAGATCGTGCGGGTGGAAAACGCCAGCCTGATCGGGGCGGCCATCGCCGGCCTGACCAACTGAAGGCGCGCGCCTGCTCCAGCCTGACCAACTGAGGCCGCCCGGCCCTCCGGCTACGGGCCAGGCTGGTACAGCGCCGAAACCTCGGAGATCAGGGTTCCCGCCGCTTCGGCGCCCGCCGGGCGGTAGACCGCCGCGGCCCGGGAGACCTGGCGGCCGCCCCCGACCTCGATCGTGCCGGTCCAAAACACCGTGCTGTCCCAGTGGATGTTCCCTTCGACGCGGTAGCGGTAGGTGCCCCGGGGGACTCCCCTGCCGTCCCGGTCCCTGAGGTCCCAGTCCACGGAATGGGTCCCGCTCGGCGGGGTGGCGGCGCTCACCGCGTCGATTTCCCGCTTGGGCAGAGCTTCCACCCCGGCGGCCTGGCGCCAGCGGACGAGAGTCTGCGGACGCCGCTTCCACCCAGTCTTCCGGCCGGCGAAGTCGGTAACCATCAGCGTCCGGAGGAACTCCCCGTCGGCGTCCTCGATCCAGATGGCCAGCTGGTTGCTGGCGATCCTGGACAGGCGGTTGAAGGTGTAGGTGATCGTGACCCGCCCCGTGGCCTCGGCGGGCTGAGCCCCAAGGGTCGAAGCGCAGGCGAGCAGCACCAGTCCCAACGTCAGAATACGAATGTTGCGTCTCATGTGGGGCCAGTGTAGCCCGAAGGCCAGATGCCGGGCAACGGGCAGTCCCGGGAGCGTTCTCGAGTGCAGGCGATCACCTTCCCTTGACCATACTCTATAAGTCTATTAGCATGTCCTTATGGAAATTGAGGAGCTCGCCGGGCTGCACAAGGCGCTCGCCTTGCCGGTCCGCCTGAGGATCCTGGAGCTGATCGCCGGCCGCCCGCTCTGCGTGAAGGCCATAACCCGCTGTCTGGAGATCACCCAGCCGGCGGTCTCTCAGCACCTGGCGGTTCTCCGGCAGGCCGGCCTGGTGAGCGCTCAGAAGCACGGCTACATGGTGCACTATACCCTCGATCGGGAACGGCTGCGGGCGCTCCGTCGGGCCATGGAGCTGTTCGCCCGGCAGGGGAGCGCCGGAGCGGAGGGAGAGGAGGCGAAGGCCAGATGCTGAAGCCGGGCGAGGCCGCAGGGGCGGCGGGGGCTACAGGGGCTGCGGGAGGCGCCGAGGAGGTGCTGAGGGCGGAGGGCCTAATCAAGCGCTTCGAGGACGTGACCGCCGTGGACGGGGTCAGCTTCGCCGTCCGCCGGGGTGAGATCTTCGGCTTCCTCGGACCCAACGGTGCCGGCAAGACCACGACCATCAACCTCCTGACCGGGCTGGCCCGCCCCACCTCAGGATCCATGTACCTGGAGGGGTCGGACTACACCGGGAATCCCAAGAGGGCCCAGGCCGCCATGGGGGTGGTGCCCGACGAGAGCAACCTCTACGAAGAGCTGGACGGCTTCGAGAACCTCGCCTTCTGCGCCGCCCTGTACGGCACGGACAGGCGGAGCCGGGAACCGCGAGCCAGGGAGCTTCTCGAGCAGTTCGGCCTGGCAGACGCGGGAAAGCGTCCCTTCAAGGCCTACTCCAAGGGCATGAAGCGCAAGCTGACCATCGCCGCCGGGATCATCCACGAACCCAAGATCCTGTTCCTGGACGAACCCACCACGGGCATCGACGTCATGAGCGCCCGGCAGATCCGGGTGCTCATCGGCGAGCTCAATCGCCGGGGCACCACGATCTTCCTGACCACCCACTACATCGAGGAAGCCGAGCGGCTCTGCCACCGCCTGGCCTTCATCGTCGCCGGGAAGATCATCCGCACCGGCTCCCTGGAGGAGCTCATGCGAGAGCACCAGGAGGAGACGGTGCTGCAGCTGGCCGTGGAGAACCCGGCGGGGGAGCTCCTGCCCGCCCTGCGGGAGGGTTTCCCGGGCTACGCCGTGCGGGGCGTCGACGAGCACAACCTCCGGGTGGTCGGCGCGGGGAGGATCGAGCTTCTGCCCCTCCTGGAGTTCCTGTCCCGCCGGGGAGCAGTCGTCAGCGAGGCCAGGCTCATCCGGCCCACCCTGGAAGAGGTGTTCGTGAAGGTCACGGGCATCGAGTCCGCCCGGATGCGGCAGGAGCGGGAGGGAAAGAAGAAATGAACACCCGGATCGCCTTCTGGAGCATCCTGCGCAAGGACATGCGCACCTACTACCTCAAGCCCCCGAACATCAGCTGGGGGCTGATCTTTCCCTTCGCCTGGATGCTGATGTTCTACCTGCGCTCCCGGACGCCCCTGGACATCCGGGAGCTGCTCCCCGGGGTGGTCTCCATGTCGATTCTCTTCGGCACCACCTCCATGCTGGCGGTGACCATCACCTTCGAGCGGCGCAGCCGCTCCTTCGAACGGCTGCTGCTGGCCCCGATCGACCTCGGCCTGCTCATGCTGGCCAAGACCGGCGGCGCGGTCCTGTTCGGGATGATCAACGCCGCGGTGCCGATCGTGGTGGCCGCTTTCCTGGCGGATCTCTCCGCAGTGGCCTGGCCCGCCGTGGCGGGGAGCATCTTCCTGATCGCCTCCACCAGCACCTTCCTCGGCCTGTTCATCTCTGTGGCCGTGCACGAGGTGTTCGAGGCGCAGACCTTCTCGAACTTCTTCCGCTTCCCCATGCTGTTTCTCTGCGGGCTGTTCATTCCCGTCGGGGCTCTGCCGGTATTCCTTCGGCCCCTGTCCTTCCTCCTTCCCCTCACCTACGGAGCGGACATCCTCAAACAGGCGATCAACCGGGAAGGCATGCTGCCCCTGTGGCTGAGCTTTCCGCTGCTGCTGCTCTTCGCGGTACTGCTCTTCCTGTTCAGCCTCCGGAACATCAAACGGAAGTGGGTGTCGTGACCGGGACCCGCGGGAACCTGCCGCCGCTCCAGGCGCCATGACGCATCTGACGTTCGCCTTCTACG
>Ga0209164_1005756_pt1 | contig 10427 bp, 10 predicted proteins | sample MTBNYHSulfiMetaG_FD_187458 | JGI IMG/M metagenome (GOLD analysis project Ga0209164, IMG submission 187458) | Enrichment culture microbial communities from rom New York Harbor, USA that are MTBE-degrading - MTBE-NYH (New York Harbor Sulfidogenic)... | ecosystem: Environmental > Aquatic > Marine >... | reverse complement strand
GGAGAGGCGCCACTGACTTGCCATTCGCCAGCAGACATGTTGACTTCCGTAGATGGTAATACGTCGTCCCCCTCAACTAATCCTTTCGAGGCTCAATCCCTTCAACCATACGGCTTACGGACTGTCTTCCCGCTGTCCTACGCTTAATCTCAAGGATTGCTCCCATATCGATCCAAGGACTCGCTACCCGGTGGCTGGCCAGCCTTCCGGGACGGGCTTCGCACCCGCTAAAATATGCGACCTTGCCCGGCCGCACACCACCTGGATATCTCACGAAATCAGCGGCCTCCGAAATGTGACATAACTGCCATGTCTCAGTCGATAAAAGACGATTGATATCGGTAAGATAGATAGCATAAAATGGTTGCCGGGGTGAAGGTTTTCTATACCTCCAGCCCGGTATGATTCGGTTACGCATAGATGTTCTCGATCCACCTCATGGCCTCAGTGTCAGGCACTTTTCCAAGGTAGATCTGGGTGGTCGAAAAGGTTGGCGTGCGGTAACGTCGGGATTGATGTTTGTTGGGATGGCTGGCCCCTGTCGGGATCAGGGTTGTAATGCAATGAAAAGCATCAGGAGGTGCCGGCTCCAAATTCTTTCAAACTCATTACAGTGCCAGCCATTAAACGTCGCGAAAATCCCGAAACTTGCATACTGTGTGAAGACATATTTCGAAGGACAAAGTTATAATCATCCTACAGGATAATATGAAATGAGGCAAGGAAAAAAGAGAGGAGGATTCGGAAGGAGTCTTTGATTAGGCTGAAGCTGCTCTGAGCGGGGCAGGACACGCCGGGCTTACCAACTGGATAACTCACAAATCCTGGCAACATAACTGCCATATATCTGATCTTATTACATATTTATAATGCTGCCAGTTCAGGATTATATTTCCGATCCAAAACCTCTCGGATCGTATTGGCAATCTGGCTCATTACAATCGTCTCCAAAACGCGCCCATCCGAACCAATCTACTCGTGCTTTTCCCCGTAGAGCTTCAAAGCGGCCTCATATTCCTGCCCCAGGTCGATGCCGAAGTCGCGATTGGGCTCCATCTTTTTGAGCCCCACATACATGTAGCTCAAGAGCTGGAGGCCGGAGAATCTGCCGTCCAGGGACTTGAGGCTGTATCTCGGCTCTGGATTGTTGATGTCCAGGCCTCCCCTGCCGAGCATGGCGATCTCCGACGTTATCGCCCTGGTCTTCTGGTCACCAAGCTTCTCGAATTTCTCTAAGGCGGAAAGGCAATACATCACCGCATCCATTCTTAAACCTCCGGTCACCCTGCCGCGAAGGGTCTTCTGAGCAATTTTTGTCCTCTGAATGCGGGCCTCTTCGGCAAGTTCGGAATACGGAGCGATCTCCATCGCCCTCTTGAAGGCGGCATCGGCTTCATGCGGCTGTCCGGTTTTGAGCAGACACAAGCCGTAACCATATTGGGTCTGCTGGTCATCCGTGAGGATTTCTGCGGCCCGCTTCAGATATGGCAGGCCTTCGGATGGATCGTCATTCGCCAGCAGGCCTCCGAGGTTACGCAATGTATATGGGTTGTCAGGATCCTTCTGTTGGCTCTTTTGCAATGCCTGTTTCGCATCGTCACGCAGTCCTTTCCTCATGTAGGCGATGCCCAGCGCATTCCAGGCGTCGGCATTGTCAGGAGCGAGGTCTGTAAGCCGGGATAGGGCCTCGACAGCTTTATCCAGTTCACCCTGGTCGCTCAGCATCATGCCGTAGTTATAAAGGATATCCTGCCGGTCCGGATAAATGGCATACAGGCTCTCCAGAAGAGGTCCCGTGTGACCATGGGCGCCTTTTGAAAGCCACTCGGCTGCAACCTTCACAGCCTCATCGACATTCCTGGATGAGCCGGGCCACCAGGAAACCTTGATAAAGTCCCCGTCGATTTCGGTATGGACCTCGCCCCCGAGACCCTCCAGGTGATCCTCGTAGAAGAGGGTGACAGCCCTCTCACGGAGCCTCCGGTCCTTTCTGAGCAGGTCGATGTCAATCTTCAGCGGCAAGATCTCAAAGTCGAACTCGTTGATATCGATCTCGAAATTAACGGGGTTGTCAGTCATTTCTCTCCTCTTTTCTGAATCGCCACGCATACCAGCCTTCCATTTTCAGGATCCCCGCCCATCTGTCCACAATGTCAATATGACGGTCCGGATCGGGTTTCCCGGCGTTTTCCTCATAGGCATCGATCAAAAGCGTTCCCTTGTTTATGAAACCCATTGAACGATACGGCAGCAACACCGACCTGGAGCCCGAAATCCTGGACCATTTGATGGCATAAGCAGCGTTCATCGCCACATTGCGGTCGAATATCTCTTTAGGGGTTATTTTCTTTATTTTTTTGCTGAACGAGCTGTTAAGCTCGGCAAGATCATTGGTCACGTAGTCCCTGCGCACGGCTTCAAGCCCCGGACAAAGCTCGGTAACCATGTCCATGCAGATGAGTTGAACGGGCATCGAGTTAAGCTGCTGAAGGATGCCCGATACGATCATTCTGACATAATCGTTTGCGACTGCAGCGGATAGGCCTTGTTTCAGCGCCTCGTTCGAAAATGTCGAGATCAAAGAGTCGGCCTTCTCATCGCGCACGACAAACTCCGGAATTCGATCGGGATCGGCCCATTTGACCAGAAGCATGGCGCATTGAAGCGCAACCAGGTAGTCCCCGTATTTTTCGTATTTCGGGTTGATCCGGATCAGGTGCATCGGTTGAGATTGGGATGCGGACGTCATTCCCGAGTGTGTCGAAATACTGCTGTCGCCGACGATGGAAACACCGTAACCGGTCCTTTCTTTGACCCTGTCCATCAGCATTTGGGTGTCTGGCGATGTCATTATCTATCCTTTAAGAACATGTATCTATCGCTCTGCTACAGGAGTCGGAGACAGATTTTTGCCTCTCTCTGACACCAAGTCTCTCAGGGCATTGGCCACCTTCACCCTGACGTCTTGCCGGATATCCAGCCTCAGAATATCCGCTTCGGTGGCTCCAACATCCTTCAAACGCCTGGCAGCGCGGAGCGCCGGTTCCGGCCGGAACTCCTCAGCGATGATCTGTTTGATCAACTTGTCCATTTCTGTCGTCAATAGATTAGGCTCCCAGACTGGTCAATACAGAAGATTTCGGGCAATTTACCACATAGGACCGTTAGACGCAAATGGAATGGCAGGGATGAGTTTTCAGGCCGAAATACATGCGAAGGCTGTCTGTCTGCGGACGATCTTTCAAGAATATCTTGACATTTGGCCTCTTGTGTTGGAAGGACGGTGTAACCGGTTAAAAGGAAAACCTCATGAAAGATATCGAAAAAATGGTGAGGAGGCTAGATACGCTCGTAACAGGGAGGGAGCCTACGGGACATCCCGCGCATTTCGATGGGAACGAATGGATACTCTTTGGCGAAGCCTTCTATTGTTCTGACGGCGGATACTCCCGCCTGTTTTTCTCGGTTGACAAAGGATGCGTCTGTCTCGACAGTATCAGTACCGAACATGCTAAAACGCGGTGGCAGTATGAGGATGTCCGTCAGCTCAGGCAGGCCATCGAATCCGCAGCCAGAAAAATAGTCCTGGAGGAAGACCCCTCATGGGAGTTTGAAGAAGGAGAGGCTATTACAGAGATGTTGTCAACAGAACAAGAGGACATATGATTTACGGCGCCCCCAATCATCCGCTTCGACCGCTGACAGACGAAATTAAGGCTGTGGCTGCCTTTGGTTTTGACTACCTGGAACTCTGTTTGGATCCCCCCAACGGTCTTCCGGAGGCCCTTCAACCAAGATTGCATGAGATTCGGTCTGCCCTCGCCGGTGAAGGTTTGGAACTTCCTGTCGTTCATCTGCCCACGTTTGTCTGGTTGGCCGATGTCTATCCATCGATCCGTGAGGCGTCGGTGAACGAGGTATTTAAGGCATTGGATCTGGCGGCTGAACTCGGGGCCAGGAAAGCCGTGCTCCATCCCGGATACCTGACAGGCTTGATGACCTTTATTCCGGAGGTTGGCAAAGGATATGCCGCGGAATCCCTCCAGCAAATCCTGAAAAGATCGGACGGCCTTGGTGTAACGGTCTGTCTTGAGAATATGTTTCCGCGAGCCGGCCACATGTATCGACCCGAGGAGTTCACTGAGGTCCTGGACCAGAATCCCGGGATGATGATGACGCTGGACCTCGGTCATGCAAATATCCGGGCATCCAAGAGCCGGATCACAGATTTTGTCAAGGCCGCCTATGGAAGGATCGGACATGTACATGTTGGAGACAACAACGGCCAGGAGGACGACCATCTGCCTGTAGGTGCGGGCCGTGCAGACATTGCTCAAGGGCTGGCCGCCATCAAGGCATCCGGCTATGACGACACGATAACACTTGAGGTGTTTTCGCCTGACCGGGAATACCTGGCCGTGTCGTTGAAAAAGGTCCGGGTTATCTGGGAAAACGAGTAGTCTGTATCTGAGTTGCTGTCGGGCTGGAGTTTTGGCTGCGTCATCTTTGAGGTTATGGTTGAGGGAGGAGATCAGGATAAAAGGTGGAAAAGATGGCAAAAAGATATGGAGGGGGCGTTGTGACTGAGGAAAGGCAAAGGCAAGGTCATGGTCAGAGTCTGGATCTCCCTTTGCAGACCGGTTGACATCAACCTTGGCCCCGATCCCTTCTCCCTATATTCTCCCAACGCCTTAGAAGTCGCGGATTTCTGTCTTAATGCCCCCTTTTTTTGATCTGGAGCGCTTCGGCAATCCTGTTGTACAAGGCCCTCGCTTCTTCGTAGATCCGTGTGTCGTCCACGCCCCTCATATGCGGGTTCCTGGCGAAAAATGTCTCCAGAACGTTTCGGGCAGGCTCCAGTTGTCCGGCCATATAATAAAGGAGCGCCAAACCGTAATAGGCGTTGGGGATATCCTGTTTCTCCAATGCCTTTTTGAAGAGAATTTCCGCCTTCTGATAGTCTTCCTTCTCCATCATCAGGCCTGCATAACTGCAGGCCACCATCGCGTCATCGGGATTGATTTCCAGACACTTGTCATAGAAAAAGGCGCCGACATCCAGGTTATGCTCGTCCCTGGCGTAGATGTTCCCGAGCAACAATGCGCTCCATTCGTCCTTTGGATCGACCTGCAGGCACTCGAACAGGTACTTCTTGGCCTTTTCCCTGTTGCCCAGGTTCAGGTAAATCCTGGCCATGTTCCGACGCGCATCTACGTTCTCCGGGATTACGGACAGGACCCCCTGAAACAGCTTCAAGGCCTTGAGGAGCCTGCCTTCCTCGGCCTCGGAGACGCCCTTCTTCAGCTTGCCCATGGCCTCATTGAACTTATCCGGGTTGGCATCTCTGAACTCGATGTGAACCATGCCATCCTGGATATGAATATTCATCACGTCAGCGATCACGCCGTACGCATTCCTGATTTTCTCGATCACCATGTCATCCGGAGAGTCGGAAATATTTAACCGCTCGCCCGGAGCGACCATTATATCTGTCACGGGAATCATCAATTTCATGGCAAATTTCTCGGTGTGGAATTTCCTGGGCCTTGTCTCGCGTTGGGCCTGGCCTCCTACTGCATTTTTCTGATGCGCACCTCTATCTCTTTGGCGTCTTTCAGCAGATCCACGATCTTTAATGTGTCGGTATCCCCGTAATGGTAAGGATAAAGAATGCTGGGTTTCAAGGTCATGGCAGCGTCGGCCACCATTTCGGGCGTCATGGTGTACGGCAGATTCATCGGGAGAAATGCAATGTCTATTCCCTTCAGATTTTTCATTTCAGGAATATTTTCGGTATCTCCCGCCAAATAAACCCGTTTGTCTCCAAAAGTGACCACATAACCGTTGCCTACGCCCTTGGGATGAAAGGGGATGCCCCCACTTCTCATATGAACGATATTGTAGGCAGGCACTGCTTCTATTCTGAGTCCTCCCACTGTCCCAACATCTCCGTTCTTCATCACGACGCCGCCTTCAACCTGTCTTGCGCAGGTTTCGGTCAAGACCAATTGGGTTTTCTCGGTGCGAACCAGCGCCAGGGCCTTGGGGTCCAAATGGTCGCAATGTTCGTGGGTCAAGACAATCAGATCGGCCTTGGGCAGCTTTGAATAGTCGGCCAACTTGCTCCAGGGATCCACGTGGATGACCTTTCCCTCAAAAGCGAACATGAGCGTGCCATGGCCAATAAACGTAATTTCCAAATTTCCAGCGGATGTCTCTATAATATCTTTTTCAAATTCCTGTGCCATGACAGCGATTCCGGAAAAGGCAATCAGGAGATTGGCAAGCAACAACCATCTGACCATATGATACCTCCTCAGTTACGGTTCACCGAAAGATAAATCCCCATAGAACGGGTATGGTAGGCAAGGACACTACGATAACACACAACGGTACCCTCGGCAATGTAAACACAAGCCATGGGCAGCAAGTTACACTGAAGCCGGACTGGGGAAACCGGATGTTCCGGATGCGGCCCAGGACAGGAGGATCGAGGATCCCTTATCAAGATCTATTGGGTAGCGGTTCTGCCAAGTTGTCGGTTTTGTAAGATATCCTCTGGAAATCACACAAATTCAGCACCACCGGATTTCACGGATATTGCCATGTTGTGAGTAATTCTAACCTATTGAAATCAATAAACAACTGAGTCGTCGGCTGAGATTTATAAGAAGTTCAAATGATAGCAGAATTAGATCGAAGAAAATTCAGGGGTCTATGACCCATTGTTTTAATGAAGTAAATCAAACTGGCAACATAACTGCCATTAACCTGTATGGTTTACCGGCTTTCAGAGACGGCGTACCGGAAATGTCTTACCCGTCGGGCCAAGATTTCTCACCCAGCGCAATGCGACACAGGTCCGTGACGAATATCTTGGGCAGGCCGTGCTGTGAAGTTGGCCGCTGCAATACCCGGTCGCATATGGGGCAGATCGTGATCAGGGCGTCGGCGCCGCATTCGATGGCATCCGCGACATTCTTCTCCTGAATCTCAATCGCCAGATCTCTGTTGGTGTTGATAATCGGCGCGGTGCAGCAGAGTGCATTCAGGCCCTCATAATTCCTGGGGGGCCGTTCGACGCCGATGAGCTCAAAGATCTCATCTAGAAAGCCGTCCTGTTCAGGCAGCCATCGAGTGGCACAGTTAGCCTGGTAGGCGACCTTTTTGCCCAACCTGGTGATGCTGCCTGAGTGCTCCCTCAAGTAGTCACGCAGATACTCGAACAGGTGGGTATATCTGAAGGGGGTGGCAATACCGTACTCCTTGGCCTTTAGATGCGCAAGGACATAGCCTTCATTGTGAAAGTACACGATTTCCTTGCCCAAACGGGCCAGCCTGCTAATAACCCCTTGGGCGTATTTCTCAACAAAACTCTCGCCGCCCATATGCACGCAACCCACGAGAGACATATATTCAGTTCCTCTGACCACGGTCATCCCCTTGAAGAGCACGCTGTCGAGGGTGCCCTCGGGGATCTGCCTGAATTCGAAACCATCCAATGAGAGAACGGGTTTTTCAGGGTCGCCTGATATCAGTTCCCCAGGCTCTCCGCGCCCTTCAAGGCCTCTCGCGATATGATCGAGGAAAGGTGCAGCAACGTCAACTATGGGGGAAGAGCGTGTCTTTTCCTGCATCTTGAAAATGAGATTCGAAGGGTCGGCCCAGGTCGGACAGTTGTCGCTGCAGGCCATACACGTAATGCATTCTTTAAGGATGTCAGCCTCCTGCCCCTCCATGAGGAGCTTGATCTCGGCAACGGCTCTATCCTTGTCGTAATCGACATATCGACACTTTACCAGACAATCGCCACACAGCTCACATTTTGAAGCATCCCACATTTTTTGCCTCCTTTTTATTCCTTTAACGAATTGTTGGCCCCACAACATTTTTTGTACTTTTTCCCGCTGCCGCACGGACAAGGATCGTTTCGACCAATTTTTTCGGAATTGACTACCTGGGGCGGCTTTAGCAATTTCTCCAAATCTGAAATATCTTCAGGCTTATCAGATTCAAACCCAATGATATAATGCCATCCATTCTTTGCACATGTTTCGGCAACGTACCTTGCCTTTTCATCACTATGAACTCGAACAACTACGGGTCTTTTTTGAGATCCTAATTTGGCCATTGTCATTATCCTCTCTCGGCTTGAGTAATACGCTAAATCGGGCCATGCGCGCAACCTAATTATCGGTACATCATGGGCTTTAACACCAGATATTGTACCCACCCCCAAAAAGACAACCTTGCAGGCAAGTTTAATCCTCATAAGGCCTTTTTTGTAGGGCAGGAATTTTCTTTGGCGGCTTTTCCTGTAATCCGAGCAAGCCTCACAGATTTGGGCCTCCCGACAGGTTTAGGGCAAGAGTTAAAGGAGGGGTGAAGGGTTCAGCCAGCAGGGGCACACAACCACTCTATATGTAAGCATAGCGGAGTCACTAACCCATGATAGCGGGTAACTGCAATGTGTGGTGGTGTTTTAAAATTTCTCAAGCTTAGAAGATGTTTGGCTTCGTGGCTCATATCTGCTATTGGCAATAAAGACATATACCTGAGTGGTATGTCAACGCTCAGTAGTCCCGGATTCTTACTTACTACTTCAGAATAATCGGACTCTAACCGCCGTCCTTCCCCATATGAATTTGATCCGATTCAGACTAACCCGCTACCCCTCTACATTCCCAGCGCCGCCTTAATCTGCCGGATCTCCTGCCTCAGCGCATCATTTTCAGCCTTGAGCTCATCCGTTTCCTTTTGATGGGCCTTAACAGCGCCGATTGTCAGGGCAAGCAACTCGTAGAGATCAACCCCTTTGCCATCTTTTGAGAGAACCTCTTGAGGCATCTCCTCAGCGATGAACCCCAATTTTGTGACCCCATCGCCGCCATATTCTTTCTTGTATTTGTAGGTGGCAAGTTCCATATTTATAAGTTTGGAAAGCATCATGGGATAGGCGGCCTTGTCAACCATTTGAATATCTTCCTTGTATGCTCTTGAAGAGAGGTTGGTCCAGCTTATGCCCGCAGCATTGCCCATGACGTGTAATTTATATGAAGGATTCGCGGTGCCGATACCTACCAGTCCGAATGGCTTTTTGACAACCATCGCGGGTCCGTCCTGCACGTCAGCGCCTGCATAAATCTCCAGCGTATAGTCTGAAATACCCAACCCGTAAAAGGAGTTGCCGTCTGGACCTTGATAGACAGCCAGTTTTCTTCCCAGTGTCCAACCCAGATCCACAAGATGGTAGGGGTCGGGTGTTCCAATACCCACTTTACCGGGAGTACCTGCAGGAAAGATGAGAAACGCATTGGCAGAACATATGGATTGTTCGCTGTCAGAGTACCCCCAGATAAAGGTGTGTTCCGCGATGTTCCTTAGTTGCATGTACTTGCCACCTGCGAATGAACACTCACCGTCGGCTCTAGTGCGAAATCCCATGGCGATGGAACCTCGCCCGTTGGCTGTGGTCAGCTCACCCATGGCGATCGAAGCGGTGCCACTGGCTGTGGTCATATCACCCATAGCGGTGGAACATGAGCCGCTGGCTTTGGTGTAATAGCCCATGGCGGTGGAACAATTATTGATGGCTTCAGTTTCCTCGCCCATAGCGGTGGAAGCGCGACCGGTAGCTATGGTGTTATAGCCCATGGCAGTTGAATTCTCTCCGCTGGCAATGCACCCCTCTCCTATGGCTGCGCTTTTCTCCGTAATGCTGGCCGCCGACACCTGACAGGGAAGGGTAACCAAAACAAAACTAACTGAAAACATGATCGACATGTACCGGTTCATTTCTCGCTCCCTTTCTTGATGGTCAGGTTGCAAAGAATCTGGATTTTACTTTCCTGATGACGATACAGCCATTAGCATCGATTTCCACAAAAGCTGGGACTTCTTGCAGACCACGGACTTTCAACGGTCCTAAAATTATGGGGAAAATCTATTTGAACGAGGGATACAGGTTCCCAATCGAAGAACATCTGTTGGATTGAGAAGTTTCTCAGCAGATCTTGAGGGGTTGCTCCATGGAATCACCTCCTGGGAAGAGGTTGTGGGTTTGGTAGGAATTTTTAGTTTATGAAACAACAAGTTGCCAGGTAAGTCAATAGATTTGTGTCCGTTATTGCATGGCTTTTAAGATCTTGAGACGCCATTTGGGTACGTGGCTCATATCCCCACCTGACAAAGTGCTGTGTTTACATTTGGAAGTGACAGGGTTTTGAGCTACTTCAGGGCGGCATACTCCATGAAAATATCGGGCATCAGTTTGCCTTGGCGATAGATGATATCACAACCGTTCGGCTGCGAAAAATCGTTTGGGATACCCATTCTGGTCAGAAAGGCGTCCTTGCCCTTAGAAGGAGATCGCATGCGCTTGCGTTGACGTGGCTATATCCCAACCTGTCGCTCACCTGAGTTATCAA
>Ga0209164_1005754_pt1 | contig 10427 bp, 7 predicted proteins | sample MTBNYHSulfiMetaG_FD_187458 | JGI IMG/M metagenome (GOLD analysis project Ga0209164, IMG submission 187458) | Enrichment culture microbial communities from rom New York Harbor, USA that are MTBE-degrading - MTBE-NYH (New York Harbor Sulfidogenic)... | ecosystem: Environmental > Aquatic > Marine >... | reverse complement strand
AGTCGGCCATGGTGATCATGGCTTCGTTGCCGCTGCCGGAAAAGGCGCGGATGCCGATGCCCTGCTGTTCGGCAAACCCCAGCAACTGGCTGCCCATATTGCCCGACTGCGCCACGATGGCGCTGTGCCCGGGGGTCGGGGTAACCGTGGCGCCGGTGGCGAACAAGCGGATGTGGGGATTGGCGATGCCCATGGTGTTGGGCCCCAGCACCAGGATGCCGGCTTCCCGGGCGGCCTCGACCAGGCGGGCTTCGAGGACTTTGCCATCGGCGCCGGTCTCGGCGAAGCCCGAGCTGATCAGCACCATGTAGCGGATTCCCTTGGCCCGGCAATCGGGGATCAGGTCGATCACTGCCGCCGCCGGCACCGTGACCACGGCCAGGTCCACGGCATCGGGAATGTCGCTGACCCGGGCGTAGACCGGTCGGCCGAACATGGTTCCCCCCTTGGGATTGACCAGAAAAATCTTGCCCGCATAACCGCCGGCAATGGTGTTGCTCACCAGCATGTTGCCCCATTTGCCCAGTTGGTTCGAGGCGCCGACGAAGGCGATGGATTGGGGATGGAACAGGGCGCCGATCGCCTGGGCCGGCACCGGCGGTGTGTGCACGGGTTTTTGGGGCGGCGGCCCCACTAAGATCAGGGCATCCACCGCCACGATGCGGCCGCCGGGCGTCACCCGCAGCGGGTTGATGTCGATTTCGGCGATCTCCGGGTGCGCCACGGCCATGCGTGACACACCGGACAGGATACGGCCGAGGAGCTCGCGGTCCACGGGCTGTTCCCCACGGAACGGACCGAACAGCTTCTGGGCACGGACCTCGCTGATCATCCGTCCCACGTCCCTATCATCCAGGGGAGCCAACGCCAGGGTCACGTCGGCGATGGCCTCGGTCAGGGTGCCGCCCAGGCCGAACAAGACCACCGGTCCGAATTGGGGATCGCGAAACAAGCCGGCCATCAATTCGCGCTGGCCGGTTATTTGGGGCTGGACCAGCAGCCCTTCAAGGGCCTCTCCGGCCGCTTCGGCGATTTGCGCGGCCGCCGCTCGCACGGCTTTTGCATTGTGAAGATGCAGGCGCACCAGGCCCATCTCGGTCTTGTGCTGCAGCGATTTCCCCAACCCCTTGAGCACCACCGGGTAGCCGAGACGATCGGCGGCCGAGACGGCTTGGTCGGCATCGTGGACCGGTATTTCTTCGACCACCGGGATGTCGAATCGGCGCAGGAGCTGTTTGGCCTCATGCTCGTTCAGCGGGCCGGGGGGCAGGGGAGTGGCGGCGGTATGGGGGTTCACACGAAAACCTCTCTGACGCGTTGATTTAAATTGGAATATCGAAATCCTAAATCAAAAACAGGTCCAATAACCGAATGATCCAATGGCAACGATCGGGTCGATTCCATAGCATAAACTGGCTTGGGATGAAACGGGAATGGGAGGAAACCGGATGCTTACTGAATGTGACACTGCCCCGCATGTGTAGGGGCGGGCTTTATGCCCGCCCGCGTTGAACCCACTAAATATCGTTCAATTTGCATCGCCAAAGCTCGGACCGGCAAGCTCGTTTATGGAAGGATGCCTATGCAAGGCGGCTATTGCTGTAGCGGCGTGGCATAAAACCAGAGCGGCGGCAGGACTAGTTGGTACCCGAAATCGTCGAAATAGATATTGCTGGCGGAGCCGTAGGCGTGCAGGCCGAGTTCCGACACCCCGCCAGATGTGTATTCTTGTGACTGAAGGTTGGCATTGTAATGCCGAATTATGTAATCGGTTATACTTTCGACGCGGTTTTCGATACTCGAATCTTCGTTAACTGCATCCCACTGGATGAGTTGAAAGTAGTCCTGCCCTTCCGTCCATTCTGCGCCTTCCTTCACAGGCCATTGCAGGTTTTGATTAATTTCACGGCGAGGGTAGGCGAGTGTGATTGCATCGAATGGATTTAGGTTCCCATTTTCGGTGTTTCTATGGGGTGCCCCTTCTCGACTGGCATAGTAGACCTTAATAGTATTTGTTATCGCATCTGTGTCATTATTATAGGTGGCAACGTACGCAACGCTGTCGGTGCCTAAAGCGCGTATTCGCTCTCCTGAGGAAAAAAGATTCGATCCCGCTGTTGGCTTCGGCGTTACTTGATTGAGCAAAAGGATGCCGGTGGTAGTTGAATCCCACGTGTCATTACTCAAAACAGGTATTGAAATGACCGTTCCCAAGGTTCCACCGTCGCCATAGATTCTGGTTCCGACATTGAATGGCTCTGTGCCGCTGAAATTATTGAAACGAACCATTGCCGCCTCTTGAAGTCGGACTGCGAGCGTGGAATTGTGCACCGGCCATTGATAGAAAAGCTGCACATTATCGATACTCAGCTCTTCACCGGCGTTGGGCGTAAATCGAAGTTGAATTTTTTCCGCCCCGATGTCTCTAATTTCATTTGTTATATCTGCAGTGACCAGGTGCCAGCCATATATTTCATATACCCAGTCGGGAGTAATGGTGACTATATGAATTTGCTCACCCGATTCCAGAAGCAAGGTTAATTTTCTTAGATCAGTGTTCGGCGCTGGTTGAGTCCAGAACCTCAAGATGATGCGAGGACCCTCTTGGCATGGACTTTCTTCTGCTATACAACCCAATGAGATTTGCGGAGTTATAAGCTCATCGTTTGAAGTACCATTGTACCGCCAGGCTAGCGCTCCTTCCTCTCTCAATGATTCAACAGGTAACCACGATGGTGGAATGGTCCAAACCCCATTTATCTCAATAGGTCTGACAAGTCGTTTGTAGGCTAACCATTGGCGCGTATTTGCATTTCCAGTTTGATACCAAAGCATAATAAGTGGCTGCCCATGTTCTTCGGCAGGAATGATACCGCTTAATGTGCTTATGCCCCCTCGCACGAAAGAAAGGCCGTAACCGTTGTAACTTATGTTGTCAATTATATTACTAATCCGGAACGACAAACCGGCGGCGACGTCGTTTAATGGGATTGGGTTGATGAAGTAGGGTGATGGCCATAATCCATAAAACCCAACCTTTACCTGAACATCGTAACTCAAGTATCCACCAGTGCTACGCCGGTAAAAATCGAAGGCTTTTTCAGTAACCTCAGCATCGAGTTTCAATAACGCATTGCCGTCAGACCCTGTGATTCTCAACGCTTGGTTGCCGCTTCCGTCTACGCTGCCAATGTCGATAGAAGTCGTATCTGTATTAGCAGGTGAAAACTTGTTCGGTGTGCCATCATCGAAAGTATACTCTTCCCTTTGAGGAGAAATGGCCGAGGCAGAGAGGGGGAGTGCATTATAGTAGACCACCTCGCGCTTTGCCCCGCCGACGCTTCCCACAACGTGCACTCTTGCGTAGTTATTAAGGACGATAGGACTTCCTGCATTGATAACTGGATTGGGTCCATACTCATCTGAATAGTTAATCCCCTCGAATCGATGATACCCACGATTATTATAGCGGTAGTCGAGAATTAAGTGGTTGTCTACTAGGACGCGTCCGTTACGGAGCGGAAACAAACCGCCTTGTTCGTCTTGGTAGTTCAGATTTCCACCGATTGTTAAGGGGGGTGTTGCTGCTGATAGAGCGGCCGGATAAGCAGTGGTTCCGAGGGGAATCTCCTCTTGCAGTCCATTTATCGAAAAAGTGATGTCACCTTCCTGGGTCAAATTGCCGGCGAGAATACGGTACAATTTTCCTGAGATGCTTAACCTCGCATTGCTGTCGACATAAACAGCATTCTCATCCTGGTCGTCGTCCAAAGGCAGACGGCCGGGGGGGTTGGTAGTGATTTGGAGTTGTCCTGCTGATGCATTGACGGTGATCGGGTAAAAATAGCTGTAAACCCGAAGGTAGAACTGACCCTCCTCATCAAGCTCCTCATTTCTAAGGGTAAATGTTTCGTCATCCAGGGCTTCTAAGGCGGTATTCCTGTCGAATTCGTTTAACCCGGGATTGCGATACTGGCCGTCTAAAAAGCGATATCCGGATTCGGCTAAAAAGTAGGCCCTGTCCCCTAATGCGGAGATGGCCGCCTGGCGGCTGGAGGAACCGATCATGGGAATCAAGCTGGCGGCCAGCACCGAAAAAATCAGGATAGCGGCGATGATCGCAATCAGGGCACTGCCGCGTATTGTTTTAACGCATGTTATCATGGGGCTGCCCCCCCAAGGTTGTCTGTATTGCGCATATGGATCAGGGTGACAAAATTTTGGGTGCGGCCGGTTGCATCCGGTCGGTTAAGGTTCAAACGGATTTGGATGGTGGACAGGAGGTTCAAGGGCAAGTCCGGATTCCAACTCGGGTCAGCGCCTTGGTGGTATTGCATGGTAAAATTTTGAACGTCATCGACGAGGACGTGTCCGCTGTCCGGGATGAGTGTTTCGCTGTCGGGATCGACATCGGTGTGTAGGCGAAGGGTATGGTCCGATGACGTGAATTGAATGCCAAAGTTCCGGGCAGTCGGCCTGCCGTCAGGGTCATTTTCGATCCGCTGGTAGATGATGGTGTCCATGCCCTGGATATGATGAATGTCCGTCAATTCGCTCAACTCTCGCATCACGCGCGCCATGGCCAATTGCCCCTTCTGGCTGACATTCGTGTTGGCCCGGCTGAAGTCGTACCCTTCCATGGCGGCCACCAGGCCCATGCCAAAGATAGAAGCGAGGATGGCCATTAAAACAAGGGACAGGAGCACCTCTATAAATGTAAACCCGCCGCTGTTTCCAAGGTGACGGATTCGGATGGTGCAACTGCCCGGGTGAAATGCCATGTTTTGGTACTCCGTGCGATCCTATCTTGAAAAAAGGGCTGTCAACTGATGCTGCGTACCGGTAACGGCCAGGGTCACCTTGAGCAGCGTATCCGCCAGATCACAATTTTCCTCGGCAGCCGTGGGGTCTTCATTGTTGTTCGTATCAAAAGCAATACAGGTCGCTTGAGCCTCGAGTGTAACTCCATTGGTGTAGGGATCGCTTGCGTCCCAATAGTACCCACTCGTACGGATTCGATCCTGAAGGGTGATCAATCGTGTGGCATCTTCACTGCGGGTTTTTAATAAGGCACGATAATCCGAGGTGACGTTATCCATCACCGCCCGCAGGGCCAGGTTCTCCTCGATGGCCTGGACCGGTTGATAGCTGCGCCAGGTCTGGCCCGACATCACTTCGGCCAGGATGGTGGCCAGCACGGCAGAGATAATGATGGTGACGATGATTTCGAGGAGGGTAAAACCTCGTTGGTTGCGGATCGGATTGCGGGGATGGGAAAAAGGAAAGAAGTTTAAAGTATGAAAGTATGAAAGTATGAAAGTTGAGGTATTCTGTCGATTTTGATTGAATGGCGATGACTTGCAAGAGAGGGATCGGGCCGCATGGCCGTCTTGGTGATTGGGGTTGATGGCAGATTGGATGGGGTCACTCATCGCACGAATCCTGTGTTTTCGATAATCGTGATGCTGGTGCCTTCAGATCCATATGTCAGGGTTAATGTCGTTGGGCCATCAAAAGGGTCAAAAAGGTTATTATCAGACAAAAAAACCCCCGGTACTCCCCACGGGTCGAACTGTATCGTGAATTCTCCAGGCTCAATGAGGATGTCCTCCGCCTCAAGGTAGACACTGTCCTCGCTTTCGCCGGGGAAAAATTGGCGGTTGCCGGTTTCTGTGCCATTAAACAGCCAGTAGGATGTTCCTGCCTCTGCATGGACTCCCCAGGGTATGGTGCTGTTCATGGCCCGCATTTGGGCGTAACGGATGTGGGCCTTGAGCACTTCTGCGGCGGCCGTGAGGGATACGTCCGGGTTGGCCTGGCGGGAGACGGCGATGGTGGCGAAGATGCTGATAAAGATCAGCACCAGGATGACCTCCAACAGGGTGAAGCCGCCGTCGTTCTTGTTGATTTTTATCCGCATGCTTTCCTTCATACCAAATGGCCGCCGAGAAAGAAACAGCCTTGATGCATGGTCCTGAACAAAGCCGTTCAGATGCGCGGGCCTTGAATTTGGCAGCGTTCCATGGTTTTAGGAAGGCTTAGCATTTTCACAGATCCATTTTTAAAAGATCCGGATAGGAAGATCCACCCTATGGGAGTCCATCGACCACCTCGTAAAATCACGCTCTACCTGGCGTCACTGTCCTTTCTCGTGCTGCTGTTGGTATGTTACGGCAACAGTTTTCAGGCTTCATGGCAATACGATGACTATCCCAACATTATCCATAACGAGCGGGTTCACATGACCCGGGTGAATGGTGAGCAGGTGATGTCGGCACTCAATGCCGGACCGCCAAAACAGGTGATCGCCAGGCCCTTGGCCTATCTGACGTTTGCGCTCAATTACCGGTTTGGGGAACTGAATGTCTTTGGCTACCATGTGGTGAATTTCGCGATCCACTGGTTGGCCGCTCTCTTTTTGTTTCTCTGGATCCGCGGCACCCTGACCCTGCCTGTTTTTCAGCATCGCTATGACTCTAAAGCGACACTCATCGCCTGGTTGGCTGCCGTGTTCTGGGCCTGCCATCCGATTCAGGTCACCGCCGTCACCTATATCGTGCAGCGCATGGCTTCCATGGAGGGAATGTCCTATGTGATGGCCATGTATGGTTACATGGTCGGCCGGCGGGCGCTCAGTCGGAAGGGTAAATGGATGGGGCTGGCTGTTTGCGGCGCGGGTGTTGTCGGCGCCTTGTTGTCCAAAGAGAATGCGGTGTTGTTACCGTTTGCATTGATGCTTTACGAGTTTTTCTTTTTCCAGAAATGGGAAAAAGCGTCTCTGGCTAAAATGTTGCTGGTGGCGCTGGGATTGTTCGTGGCACTGGCCGGATTGAGCCTCCTTTACATGGATGTCGGAAAGTTGATGGAGCCGTTTCCAGATCGGCCGTTTAACAGAATAGAGCGCATGATGACCCAGCCTCGGGTTCTGTTTTTGTATCTCTCCCTGATCGCTTTGCCCATGACCTCACGAATGACGATACTGCACGATGTCTCTGTGTCGCGATCATTATTTGCGCCCTGGACCACTTTGCCCGCGATTCTCGTCTTGGTGTTGTGTCTGGCCGGATTGTGCTATTTGGCCAAACGGCATCGCCTCTTTGCCTTTTGCGGGCTCTTTTTTTTCATGAATCACGCGGTTGAGAGTTCGTTTCTCAACCTAGAGTTGATTTATGAACATCGAAATTATGTGCCTTCCATGCTGCTGTTTGTCCCACTGGCGATTGCCGCGATCAGGAGCGCCGAACATTTCTATTATCATGCCGGCATAAGGGGGGGCATTGCAACGGCCACAACGGTCGTGTTGATCTCGTCCATGCAAACGGTATGGGCTTATAATGAAATATTCAAAAACGAGTATGCCTTATGGCGGCACAACATCGAGCTGTATCCGAATAAGAGCCTGGGCTATGCCAATTTGGGAAAGGTTTTGTGGCAGGTCGGCCAACTCGATGAATCGTTCGAATACAAACGCAAGGCAATCGAATATGACAGCTATAACAACACACATCAAAAGGGTGTAACCTATTATAATTTGGGGCTCTTTGCAGAAAACATAAAGGAAGATTTACCTCAAGCGCTTGACTACTATCAAAAGGCTTTTGAATACAATAAAGATCTTTTAAATGTTTGGCATCGCCTTGCTCAGGTCCAAATGAAGTTGGGAAATTTTGAAGCGGCGGGGGAGACCGTAGCCCAGGGACTGAAGATCTGGCCCGATGACGGATTTTTGTTACTGTTGTCCGCACTCAAGGAATTGAAAACTGGCCGTTATGAATTGGCTATCGAGTTGGCGCAACGGATCGTCTACCGACATGCCGAGGAGACACCATTGGCCTTTATGGTTGTTGCGCAAGGATATCGATTCATGGGTAAGTTGAACAAAGCGGTGGATGCATGGAAGGCGTTGCTGAAAATAGATTCCGGCAACATGGCAGCACTGATGGCAATGGTTGAGCTTTCGATTTTGTTCGACCGCCCGGGTGATCTGAAGCGCTATACGGATCAACTTGCAAGTCTAGATAAAGCAAAATCCCTTTCACTTCCCTGCCAGATTAAAATAAAACATGAAAATATGATGCCTTATATCCCAAACCTCGGTTTGGTCAAGAACGCACTTCTGAATCCCATTGAATAGTTTTCCTTTGATCGAAAATTAAAAATTATAAGCCCGGCCGGGGTACGGTTTGAGTGGTGACCAGGCCTTCTACGGGTGTACCATCTTTTCCCGATACCGTTAAGGTGAGGTACCGAATCGATCCGACAGTTGCTTCGGTCACACTTGTCAGAGTGAAATCGCCCAAATCAGCCCCCAAGTTAGTCGTCGAATAATCGATAGCGTTTGGTGAAACGTTGCTCAAAACCTGTTCGGCAAAATAGCCGTTGACCCGCCCTACCGCTTCGGCGATGCCGGTGCCCATGGCCTTCTGGCGCGCTTGCTCCTGCAGGTCGAAATATTTGGGTACGGCCACCACGGCCAGGATGCTCATGATAACGAGCACCGCGATGATCTCCAGGAGGGTGAAGCCGGCTTGGTCGAGGGCGGTGCGTGTGCTGCGATTTTGATGCTCTGTATGCATTGAATTCTCCATTGAGATGGGTTTTTGTCTTGCGTAAAAGCGTGCACTTAATATGCCATGAACGAAAAACAAAGGCAAATAATTTTTAAAGAAAGAATTTATATTTATTACAAGTGGATGTGGGGTTAATAGGTTTTATCGAATCGCGCCTTCGGGTTGGTTTGGGGTCTTGAACTACAAATTATGTAGAAAAATCGTCAAAAATAATGGTTTTTAAAGGGCCATTGTGGGTTGTTTTTTGGGGGGTGGCGAGGCTGCGATCGTTGGGTCACATCTTATAGGCCGATGCGTCGATGTCGTGTTTTTTCAACCGGTGCCATAGGCTGCGCTCTTTGATGCCGAGTAGCTTGGCGGCCTGTTTCTGAATGCCGCGGCTCTGGGACAGGGCATGGATGAGCATGTTCTTTTCAAATTCCCTTAACTGATGATCGAGATCCTGTCCGTCCGATGTGGCATCGGTGGTGTCCGGACAGGCCGGTTCATTTTGCATTGCCGGCCAGTGGTTCGTGATGGCCGAGGGCAGGTGGACCGGCTCGACGATGTCGGCGCCGGACATGACAGCGGCGGATTGGATGGCATTTTGCAGCTCACGCACATTGCCCGGCCAGTCGTGGGCCATGAGGCGCTGGATACAGGCGGTGGATAGTTTTTGAGTATCGTTGACGGTGCTAAGAAAATGTTCGGCCAACAGGGGAATGTCCTCGCGGCGCTCCCGCAGGGGGGGCAGGTGAATGAGAAAGACGTTGAGGCGATAGTACAGGTCTTCCCTGAAAAGTCCTTTTTTCACGCGTTCCGGCAGGTTCTTGTTGGTGGCGGCGATGAATCGCACGTCGACCTTGACCGGCTGCGTGCCGCCTAGCCGCACGACCTGGCGTTCTTCCAGGGCCCTGAGCAGTTTGGCCTGGGTTTCCAGGGACATGTCTCCGATTTCATCCAGGAACAGGGTGCCTTGGTGGGCCTGTTCGATCTTTCCGATTTTACGGTTGACGGCACCGGTGAAGGCCCCTTTTTCATGACCGAACAGCTCACTTTCGAGTAATCCTTCCGGGATGGCGGCGCAGTTCAAGGCCAGGAACGGCTGGCTCCGGCGGCGGCTGTGGCCGTGGATGGCGTGGGCGATCAGCTCCTTGCCGGTACCGGTTTCACCGGCCACCAGCACCATGGAATCGGTGGGGGCCACCTTGACGATCTGGTTCAGCACGGCACGCATGGCGGTGCTGTGTCCCACGATTTCGGGAAAAAGGGCGCTGGCCTCCATTTTACTCAGGATTTCGGTGACCTGATCAAAAACGCGAGAAAAGCGGTTGATTTCCCCGACCGAGACGTCAGATCCTTTTTGGCTGCTATCGATGTCCTTGAGGACCCCCATGGTCTGGGTCTTGTCGACAAAGCGTTCCACCGGCGAAATGACGAACTTGACCACCAGCAGGCCGCACACAAAAGTGAAGATCACCAGGAGGGCTCCCCAGAAGGCCAGGGGCCATTGGGGCGGCAGACTCTTTGAGATGTAAAAGCGGGTCAACTGATAGGCGACGAGAAAGGACAAGGTCGTGAAGCCGGCGAAGATCACCGGTATCAGGATGTAGAGATTGATGTGAAAACGGATGTCGCGCATTTTAAATTCTATGGGGCTCCGGATGAACATGGCGCGGTGCTGCTATTGCACGACGCGCGACAAATCCCACATGGGCATATAGATGGCCAGGGCGAAAAAACCGATAACGGCGGCCATGCCGACGATGAGGATCGGCCCGAGGGAATCGTTGAAGCGTTTCACGGCATAGGACAATTCCCAGTCGTAGTGGGCGGCGATGTCGTCGAGCATCTCCTCCAGGTTGCCGGTCTCTTCAC
>Ga0209164_1005750_pt1 | contig 10431 bp, 12 predicted proteins | sample MTBNYHSulfiMetaG_FD_187458 | JGI IMG/M metagenome (GOLD analysis project Ga0209164, IMG submission 187458) | Enrichment culture microbial communities from rom New York Harbor, USA that are MTBE-degrading - MTBE-NYH (New York Harbor Sulfidogenic)... | ecosystem: Environmental > Aquatic > Marine >... | reverse complement strand
GACCTGGTCAGCTGGGGAGCGGTGCTGTACGACACCAGGGCCGACACCTGGTACACCGCTCCGGTGCGGGAGAACGTCCCGATCCGGGACCGGACCGGCGGGGGCGACTCCTTCGCCTCCGGGGTGCTGGCGGCCCTGCTCAAGGGCAAGGACCTGGCCGCCGCGGTCAACTGGGGCGCCGCCCACGGCATGCTGGTCCAGGAGACACCGGGGGACATCACCATGGTCAACCAGGCTGCCGTCGAGGCCGAAGTCAAGCGCGTGGCGGCCGGGGGCGGAGTCAAGGCCGTTCGCTGAGGCCGGCGGGGCATCGCCCCGAGGCGCCCTACTTGCAGCTGTTCACCAACCACCGGGAAGCCCTCTTTCTCGAGCGCCCGAACCGATTCGTGGTCCTGGCCCGGACGACCGGGGGCGCAGGCTCGGGCCCGGAGGTCCTGCGGGCCCACTGCCCGAACCCCGGGCGGATGCTCGAGCTCCTGGTGCCGGGGCGCCGGCTGATTCTCCAGCGCCGGGGCGCCGCGACGGCCCCCGGCCTCGAGTACACCCTGGCCGCGGCCTACTACCAGGGCACGGTGGTACCCCTTCAGTCCACCCGGGCCGGCGCCGCGGCGGAGCGCCTGCTCCTGCCGGCCCTGTTTCCGGGGCTGACGGAACTGGAGCGGGAGGTCCGAGTCGGAAGCTCCCGGTTGGATTTCCGCTTCCGCCTTCCCGGACGCCCCCGGCGGATGACTCTCGAGGTCAAGTCCTGCACGCTGGTCGAGGAGGGCACGGCCATGTTCCCGGATGCGGCCACTGCACGCGGCCTGCGGCACCTGGATGAGCTCGCGCGCCTGGCCGGGGAGGGTGAGCGAGCCGGCGTCCTGTTCGTGGTGCAGAACCCCAACGCCGAGCGGTTCCTGCCGGACGTGCACACCGACCCGGCTTTCAGTCGCAGGCTCCTGGAGCTGCGCGAGCGAATCTGGATCGGCGCTTCCTCGATCCGCACCGGGGCGGACGGCCTGGCCCGGCTGGAACGCCTGCGCCTGCCCATCGACGACGAAGCCGCCGCCCGCTGCAGCGAGGACCGGGGCGCCTACCTGCTGGCGCTGCGGATCGACGAGGAGCTCCTCTGCCCGGTCGGCTCCCTGGGGCCTCAGCGCTTCGATCCCGGCCACTACGTGTACGTGGGCTCCGCCATGGGCGGGCTGTCCGCCCGCCTGGCCCGGCACCTGCGCAAGTCGAAGTCTCTGCACTGGCACATCGACTACCTGCTCGCTCGCCTGCCCCGCAGGTCCGTCCGGGCCCTGCCGATCCGCAGCCCTCACCGGTTGGAGTGCCCCCTGGCCCGGGAGGTGGCAGCGCTGGCCGCGGGAAGCGTACCCCGATTCGGCTCCTCGGACTGCCGGTGCCCGTCGCACCTGTACTACTTCCCCGAGAACCCCCTGCACTCGGAGGCCTTCCTGCGCGTGCTCCTCCACTTTCGCCACGACCTGGCCCTGCGGCCCTGAGCTCGGCCGCCGGCACGATTGGGCGCAAGCGGGCGGAGACCGCGCCCCGTTGTATCGTATGTCTCGATTCTTTTGGGTCAATTGGGGCTTCCGCGGAGTGCACGCAGTGTACCACGTGTACCACGCGTACCATGCGTACCATGCGTACCATGCGTGCACTTCGCGGAGCCCGTGAAACCTCGCGGCCAAGGAGCAGGAGGATGGTGAGCACCTGGTACTCGATCCGAAAGGCCCGGCAGAACCTCAGCGAGGTCGTGAACCGGGTCAGCTACGGCGGAGAGCGCGTGATGCTCTGCCGTCGCGACAGGGCGGTCGCCGCAATCGTGAGCGTCCTCGACCTGAAGTGGCTGGAGCACCAGGAGCTGCTTCGCTGGAAGCCGACATCCGACGAGCCCCCGAGCCCCGAGGAGTATCAGCGACGCGCTACCCGGATGATGATCGACAAGCTCCGATCCGCAGGGATCGACATCTAGAAGGATCGGAGTGGAGGACCGCGACCCCGACGCCGCCCTCAGCCGGAGGCGATGGCAGCCTCGGCGCGGGCCCGCTCCTCGTGGGCGTCGATATCCTCGGCATCCCAGGGGTAGCAGATCCAGCGATCGGCGGTCTGCTCCCCGACGAAGTAGTGGCGGATCGCCGACGGCAGGCGGCCGCGCTTCTCCTTGTCCTTGTTGTGCAGGACCATGACCGCCACCTCGGCCGGCTGGTGGCTCAACAGCTCCCGCAGGCAGTACTCGAGGGTGACTCTCGAGTCGTCGACCTCGTCGACCAGAAGCACCCGCTTGCCTGCCAGCTTCTTCTCCACCTCGTCGATCCACTGGATGGTCTGGGGGGTAGCCATGGGCACGTTGTCGACCCCGTAGTAGGAGATCCCGACCGCGTAGATCGGGCGGTTGACGAAGGTCTTGAGGATCCGGGCCGGGATGAATCCCCCTGTGCCGATGGCCACGATGACCTGGGGATCAAAGCCCGCAGCCGTCATCTCCGCCGCCAGACGCTTCACCGTGTCGTGGATCTGGGCGTAGGAGAGGTAGTACCGGCCGGCATCCGTGCTCGCCGAGCCGACTCCGTCCCGCCCCAACCGCATCGATTCCTTGCTCCCCATGGGCACAGAGTGTACTTCTTTTTCGCGGCTTGATCAAAACGCTCTTGCCCCGGTTTGCCCCCGGAGGCGAAGGTTTTCTTGATTTTTGCCTCACCCCTGGCTTAGAATTCGAGACAGGTACACGCCGGATGCGCACGAAGCGAGGCCCATGGCTGGGAGGGTGGTTTCTTCTTCTCCTCGCAGGTCCCTGCACTGCCGTTGCCCCCTCCCCTGGATCGACCGAAGCAGCCGCGTGTGCGTTCATCGCCTACGGAGAGCTCCTGGTGGCCGATCCGGTCGCACTGGAGCTGTCACGGCTGGGCTCCTTCGACCCTGCTGCGTACACCCTGACCCGGGACAGCGATGGGTTGTACTGGGCGCGCTCCGCGCCCAAGGCGCTGGGGGCTCTCGAACCCGATACGGGCCAGGCGGCGGCCCGCATCGCCCTGCCCTACCGGGTGTACAACCACGTGCTCGCCGCCGACGGGATCGTCTACGTGACCCATCACACCCTGACCGCCGAAGGGTTCACCGTGTCCGTGGTCGACACCCGGGCCAGGAAGCTGCTCAGGGAAATTCGGGGGATCGCCGGATTGAGGACGGGCCTGGCCGTGTCGGGCAGTGCGGTGTTCATGACCACCACGGATGTCGGGAAGCCCGGGTACCTGCACCTCTACCGGATCGACACCGCCACGCACGAGCTCACGGAGCTCCGGCGGGCAGACTCCGCGGGCTCCTGCTGGCTGCTGTCCGGGGAGGGTGACACCCTCCTGCTCGTGCGCACTCCCCGCCCGGGCCGCCCTGCCGAGGCACCCGGGGCGTCCGATACGGCCGGAGCGTCCGTAGCATCTGTCGAGCGGCTCGACCTCGTCACGGGCCGCACGGTTGGCGCACAATCGGCTGCGGCGATTGCCCCCCTGGCACGGCGCATGGGAGAGCCCCTGATCGCCGGGGGGGAGATCTTCGTGCCGCTCCAGGAGGAAGGCGGCCGCTGGGCCATCGCGCGGCTGGACCAGGCCACGCTCGCCCGGCGGGATTTCCTGCCGCTTTCGTATTCGATTCAGCGGATCGTAGGCAGGCATGGTTCGATGCTCGTGTATCTCGACGGTCCGGAGCCGGCCTTCGGACCCGGGATGACCCTGCATTTCTACGATCTCGAGGGGAGGAAGGAGGTGAAGAGCGTCAACATCCCGTTCTACCTGCGGTCAAACCCGCGGAACGACTGAATCGTGAAATCGTGTATGGAGGAGACTGATGATGAGAAAAGTGCTGGTACTGGCGGCCGCGGTTCTCGCCCTGGTGATATTCTCCTGCCAGCTCCACGACGAGGAAGCCCAGGTGGTGTCCGCCGTGGAGACGGCGAACGCCGGGGCGGTGGACGTCCTCGATCTGGTCATCCACGCCAAAGCGGCCCAGGATTTCTCGGCGCTCGAAGACTTCCTGGCAGAGGAGGACCGGGACGGGGAGCTTCGGGCGCTGCTGGCGGCGGAGGGGGTGTTCGCGCCCCCGGTTCAGGCGAAGGCCATCGCAGACTACCCCGGGGGGCCGTCCTTCCCTACCTCCTTCGCAGACGGTGCGTTTGCCAACGGGGACGTGCTCCTGTCGAGGAGCTCGGGAACCTGGACGAGCAACCTGATGTCCCTGGTGCTCAACAAGGGCTACGGTCACGGAGGCATCCTCTACCAGAACCTGGCCAGCGAAACGGATCCGAACGCCGGGTGCGTCCTGTCGGCGGACCTCGAAGGCCTGAACTTCCAGAGCTACCTGGAGTGGCAGGCCGCCGACTCGATCGCGGTGATGCGCGACAATACGAGCCTGGGACTCGCGGACCGCGACCTGACCGGCGTCCTGTACGAGATGCCGTTCCCCTATACCTGCTATTCCTTCCTGCTTCCGGAGTTCATGCCGGTGACCAGGGAGGATGACTACTTCTGGTACTGCAGCAAGGTGCCCTATCGCGTATACCGCGACCTCGGCGAGGATATCGAGAACTCTGCGTTCTACGAGCTCGGCGACCCGGGGGGCAAGTGGGCCGAGCTACGGGACTCCCTGCTGTACAAGGTCTACAAGCTGTACCTGACGTGGTCCCTGCCGTGGTGGAAGTGGCGCCAGATACCGGCTCTTGCGGATGCGCAGCTCAGGCTGGTCCTGGGCGAGCTCGTCACCCCGGACGAGCTGCGCTGGTCCGCGGAGAAGCTCGAGTGGATTCAGACCTACGGAGACGATTCACCGGACAAGGACTGGGACGACTGAGACCCCTTCCCGTGGATCCGAACGGGGCCGCCGCGCGGGGCGCCGCGGCGGCTCCCTCCTACTTGAGCACCGAGAACTTGGCGACCTTGGGCTTGACCAGACGCGCGAAGTCCTCGTAGGCAATCTGGATCAGTTCCGTGTGGGAGCAGGCGTTGAAGGCGATCTCCTCGTCCCGGGTCAGGGTGTCGTCGACGTAGACCGGGAGGTCGTAGAGATTGCCGAAAGGCGGCATGGCCCCGGTTTCGCAGCCCGGGAACCTCTCGACGAACTCCCCTTCCGCGGCCAGCTCGACCTGCTTTGCCTTGGCCGCCCCGCGGAGCCTGTCGAAATCGATCTGGTACTTGGCCGGCAGCACGGCCAGGGCCATCTTCCCGTCGAGCTTCACCACCACGCTCTTGGCCAGGTTTCGGCCCTTGACATGGGCCGACGCGGCGATCTCCTGGGCAGTGTAGGCCGTGGAGTGCCGTATGCTCACGAACTTGACCTTCTTCTTGTCCAGAAACTCCTTGAGCTTGGTGACCGGCATCGCTTTCCTCCTTACTACAGCAATGATAGGGTATTCGGGCGGAGAATGCAAAGCCGCCCCTTCGCCGGCTTGCTCAGTCCGCGGAAAAGCCGCAATATGCAGGGCATGCACGAAAGACGGGAGCTGGCAGGCCGGCAGCGCAGGCACCTGCGGGCACTGGCCCATCGCCTCAAGCCGGTGGTGTGGTCGGGCAAGCACGGGGTAACCCCCGAGCTCCTGGGCACGGTCGACCGGGCCCTGGGGGCCCACGAGCTGATCAAGGTCAAGTTCGTTGAGCACAAGGAGCGCCGCCGGGAGCTGGCCAGCGCCATCGCCTCCGGCACGGGCGCCGCCGTGGCCGGCGTAATCGGAAACGTCGCCATCCTGTACCGGGAACAGCCGGACCCAGAAAAGCGGACGATCCGGCTCCCGGAGGCCCGGTGAAGCCCCCCGCGGTGCCGCTGGCCGCCCGCTACGCCCACACCAACCTGGTGGCCCGGGACTGGCGGCGCCTGGCCGGGTTCTACGAGCGGGTCTTCGGCTGCGTGCCCGTCCCGCCGGAACGGAACCTGAAGGGGGAATGGCTGGCCCGGGGCAGCGGGGTGCCCGGGGCCCGGGTGCGGGGTATCCACCTCCGCCTGCCGGGAGCCGGCGAGACGGGGCCGACCCTGGAGGTGTTCGAGTACGGGAGATCGGCTGCCTCGTCCGGCGAGCGGTCGGAGGCTGCGCCGCCGCGCGGTGCCGACACGCCCGGTTTCGGGCACATCGCTTTCGAGGTCGAGGACGTGCAGGCGGCCCTGCAGGCCGTGATCGACGCCGGAGGCGCCTCACTCGGGGAGGTCGTGCGTGTGCCCATCCAAGGGGCCGGCACCATCACCTGGACCTACGCCCGGGACCCGGAGGGGAACATCCTCGAGCTGCAGAACTGGCAGCACCCGTGAGGCGCAGCCGCCCCGTACGCCCTGCCGCGCCTATCGACCGACGAAGATCCCGGCCACCAGGGTGCCGAGCACCCCTCCATAGATAAGGGTTCCCGGAAGGGTCGAGGTGAGCGGACAGGCGCCCGTGCGGCAGCCGATGAAGCGGTAGTACAGGAAGCCAAGGGCGGCACCGGCTGCGGCTCCGATCAGGTACGGCAGGATCATGCGTTTCCTCGTTGTCTTTTCTGCGTGATTCATGGGTTTTACCTGTTAGTATATTAGTTTCTATATATAGGTCTGTCAACCGGAATCCTGGAGCCATGGAGGCGGACGACAATCGGTGCAGCTCAAGCTGATCTCGTGGAACGTCAACGGCCTCCGGGCGGTCCTGCGCAAGGGGGCCCTCGACTTCGTGGGAGCCGAGCGCCCGGAGCTTCTGTGCCTTCAGGAAACCCGGGCCCAGCCGCAGGAGGTTCCGGGTGTCCTGCCGGAGTACCCCTACCAGCTCTGGAACCCGGCGAAGCGGCCGGGGTACTCGGGCACGGCCGTGTTCAGCAGGCTCGAGCCCGTGTCCGTGCGCCTGGGGGTGGGGGTCCCGGAGCACGACCGCGAAGGCCGGGTCCTGACCGTGGAGCTGAAGGATCTGTTCGTGGTGAACGTGTACACCCCGAACTCCCAGCGGGGCCTGACCCGCCTCGACTACCGGCTGCGCTGGGACCGGGAGTTCCTGAGGTTCCTCAAAAGGCTCGAGAGGAGCAAGCCGGTCGTGTTCTGCGGGGACCTGAACGTGGCCCACGAGGAGATCGATCTGGCTCATCCCGAGGCCAACCGCAACACCCACGGCTTCACGGACCAGGAGCGCATGGGCTTCGGGGCCCTGATCAAAGCGGGCTTCGTGGACACCTTCCGGATCTTCCACCGGGAAGGGGGCCACTACACCTGGTGGAGCGTACCCACCCGCGCCCGGGAGCGGAACGTCGGCTGGCGGATCGACTACGTGTGCGTGTCCGGCTCCCTGCGGGAAGCGGTGCGTGAGGCCTTCATTCGCCCGGAGATCCCGGGCTCGGATCACTGTCCGGTGGGCGTGGTGCTCGCCCCGTGACCGGATAACGGGCAGGCATCGGTCACGGTATGCATATAAGTGATATAATGAGCCTCGGATCGTGGCCGCTTTTTTTCCGGCCCACCTTGATTTCGGCGGGAAAGCCGTGGCATAGTTGCGCTATGCAAGGCTCGAGTCGCGGGTCCTCTCTGCTCCGGTCGCTGCTGGCCGCCGGAGCGATCGCTGGAGCGGCGGCACTGCTGCTGGGGGGATGCTCGCTCAACAGGGTCGCCGTCAACCTGGTGGCCAGGACCTTGTCCTCGGGCGGAGACAGCACCGTCTTCACCGGCGAGGAAGATCCCGAGCTGGTCAAGGACTCGCTGCCCTTCGCCATGAAGCTCTACGAGTCTCTTCTCGATCAGACCCCGGAGAACGTCGAGCTCCTCCTGAGCACCGGCAGCGTCTTCGTCATGTACGCCAACGCCTTCCTCCAGACCCCGGCCGGGATGCTCCCGGACACGGAGTACGAGCGGCAGGCGCAGATGCTCGAGCGGGCCAAGAAGATGTACCTCCGGGGACGGGGGTACCTGTTCAGAGCCATGGAGCTTCGCCATCCGGGATTCACCGAGGCGCTCGAGCAGGATCGGCTCGAGGAGGCGCTGGCGGCGATGAAGGAACAGGACGTGCCGTACCTGTTCTGGACGGGCGCCTCCTGGCTGGGGGCCTTCTCGACCAACCCGTACGACATGGAGTTCCTGCTGAACATAGCCAAGCCCCTGGCGATCATGAACCGGGGGCTGGAGCTCGACGAAGGGTTCAACGACGGGGCGTTCCACGACACCTTCATCTCCGTATACGGCTCGCTTCCGCCATCGCTGGGGGGCAGCGAGGAGAAGGCCCGGTACCATTTCCGCAGGGCCGTGGAGCTGGCCGAGGGCACCACGGCCTCCCCCTATGTGGCCCTGGCCAGCACGGTCTGCGTGGCCCGGCAGGACGTCGAGGAGTACCGAAGGCTGCTCAATACCGCACTGGCCATCGACCCGGACTCCAACCCGGGAAACCGGCTGGTCAACATCATCACCCAGAATCGAGCCCGCTGGCTCCTCGAGCATGTCGATGACTATTTCCTCCTCGACGAGGGGTTCGACGAGGGGTTCGACAAAGACTTCGACGAGGGAGAGGAGCTCGACCCGTCATGAATACCCGCCGTTTCATCGTCGCCGCTCTCGTGGTGCTTCTGGCGCTCTGCCTGCCGGCGGCCCAGTTGGCCGCGCAGGTCATCAAGGTCGGCAGCGTGGCGCCGGACGGCTCTCCCTGGGACAGGGCCCTGAAGAAGCTCGCCGTGGACTGGCAGACCATTTCGAACGGCCGGGTCACCCTCAAGATCTACGGCGGAGGGGTTGCCGGCGACGAGCCGGACATGATCCGCAAGATGCGGATCAACCAGATCCAGGGCGCGGCCATGTCCGGCTCCGGGCTGGGCAAGATCGACTCGGACTGGCTGGTGTTCCAGCTCCCGTTCCTGGCCAGGACCGACGAGGAGCTCGACTACCTCTTCGAAAAGCTGCGGCCGGAGCTCGAGAAGCGCATGGAGGCCAAGGGCTTCACCTTCCTGGCCCTGACCCACAACGGCTGGCTGCGCTTCTTCTCCAAGGAGCGGATCGTCTACCCCGCTGACATGCGGCGCATGAAGTTCTTCGTTCTGGAGGGCAGCCCGGAGGTCGACCAGGCCTGGAAGGAGATGGGCTTCCACATCGTGCCCCTCCCAGCCAATGACGCCTTCGCGGCCCTGCAGAGCGGGATGGTCGACGTGTTTTCCGCCTCGCCCCTGACCGGGGCCGCCTTCCAGTGGTTCGCCCTGGCTCCCAACATGACAGACTTCCACTGGACGCCTCTGACCGCCGGCCTGGTGATCTCCAACCGGGCCTGGCAGCGGATTCCGGCTGCCTTGCGGCCCCGCCTCAAGGAGGCCACGCAGCGGGCTCTCAAGGACATGGAGGACGAGGTCATGGCGGTGGAAGACCAGGCCATCGAGATCATGAAGCAGAACGGCCTGGTCATCAATCACGTACCCCCCGATGCCCTCAGGAAGTGGGAGGAGCTGGTGGATACGGGCTTCCGGATCCTGATCGGGAGCACGATCTCCCGCGATCTGTACGAACAAGCCCAGACGATAGTGGCCGAATACCGCAGTCGCTGATGAGCGCCGACTCCACGGCGCCCGGCGCCGAAGAGCAGATCCGTCCGGCCAAGGGGATCCACCGCTTCGAGAACGGCTTCTCCAGCGTGATCCTGCTCATGATCGCGGTCCTGCCCACGGTCGAGATCGTGGCCCGGGGGGTCTTCAGGACCGGCCTGCACAGCTCGGGAGAGCTGCTTCATCACCTGGTGCTCTGGCTGACCTGCCTGGGCGGGGCCATCACCTCCAGGGAGGGCAAGCACATCACCCTGTCGGTTGGGGTGGATCTGATCCCCGAGCCCTGGCGGGGAGCCATCCGCACCGCCACCGGCTTCATCGCCGCGACCATTTCGACGGCAATGACCTGGAGCGCCGTGTCCCTGGTGCTCATCGGTTTCGATCCCACGACAACGATCGCCTTCATTCCGATCCAGCTGGCCGTGGCGGTCATCCCCGTCGGCTTTCTGCTCATCACCATCCGCTTCGTCAGCCGCGCACCGGTCGGCGCCCGAGGCCGGGCGATCATCGCCCTGGGCTGCGTGCTCGGAACGATCCTGGCCTTCAGCTCCGTGATGAACATCGTGTACACCCTTCCCCTCGAGCCGCCGCTGTTTCTCGGGTCCCTGGAGAGCGCGTTCTACTCCTTCGGCGGGCTGCTGGCCGTGCCGGGGACCATCGTCCTGATCGTATCGATCCTGTTCGGCACCCCGATCTTCATAGCTCTCGGCGGGGTCGCGTACCTGCTGTTCGTGCAGGCCGGGGGGTCCCTGGAGGTCATCCCCAGCGAGGCCTACACCATGCTGACCGGCTACAGCATCCCGGCCATCCCCCTGTTCACCTTCGCGGGCTTCATTCTCTCGGAGAGCCGGGCCGGCCAGCGGCTCGTGCGCCTGTTTCGGGCCTTCGTGGGCTGGCTGCCCGGCGGCCTGGTCATCATGACCGTGCTGGTGTGCACGTTCTT
>Ga0209164_1005746_pt1 | contig 10435 bp, 7 predicted proteins | sample MTBNYHSulfiMetaG_FD_187458 | JGI IMG/M metagenome (GOLD analysis project Ga0209164, IMG submission 187458) | Enrichment culture microbial communities from rom New York Harbor, USA that are MTBE-degrading - MTBE-NYH (New York Harbor Sulfidogenic)... | ecosystem: Environmental > Aquatic > Marine >... | reverse complement strand
CATCGATAATGACGTATCCCGTGCCGTCCGGCTGGTTATTTAAGGCGTGGGCGAAGTAGGCGTTCCAGATGGATTCGTCCATGAATCGGACACCGGCCTTGTTCACCACCGCGTAGTTGCTGAACAGAATGAGATAGAAGCTCCGCATACTGAGCCCCGCCGTATTCGGCATTTCCGCTTTGTACCCTATGCACACTTCCAGGTCCGCGATAGCGGCGCCAGCCTGCTCGGCCAGGCGAATACCGTCTCCTCGGGCCCATCCGGCGCAGATCATAACATGGTTTTGAAGATTCACATACTTCTCCACCAGTGTCTTGTTCTTGCCGAATCCGCCCGTGGTGAGCACCACGCCTTTGGCGCGGACCTCCACTGTTTCTCCGTCATCCGTTTCGGCCCGGACTCCGACGACCATTCCATTTTCAATCATCAGTTCTTTGGCTCCGGTCTTGAGCAGGATTTGAACGCCCAGCGCCTCGGCGCGATCTTTCATGATAGTTACGTATTGGGCGCCCATGCCTTCGTTCTGGTGCACCCTGGGCACGGTTGTGGGCCCGTGCGTGTGGATCTCTTTGGTCTGCATGACCCCCTGTTTCGCCAACCATTCGATATTGGACGCACAGCGGTCCGCCAGCACCCGGACCAGGTCCGGCCGGCAGCGGTAAGAAGAATAGTCCAGGAAGTACCGGTACAGTTCGTTTTTGGAATCCTGAATGCCCTTTTCTTTCTGCAGGGCTGTTTCAGAGCCCACCCAAAAACCGGCCGATATCATGGCGTCGCCGCCGCAGGAGCCGAGTTTCTCCAATACCACTGACTTCAAGCCCAATTCTCTCGCGCGTACCGCGCCGCAAAGTCCTGCAGAACCACCTCCTACGAAGACGACATCCGTTTCCAGTACCTTTGAGGCCATGCTGTACTCCTTTCGGTTTTAAAGAAGGCTAGGTTACTAAACGGTCAATCCAGTATTTGCAGCCGGAACAGATATAACGATAATACCTTTCCTGCTGTATTCTCAGATCGAGTAGGCAAAAGTGGGAGTTGAAATCGGATCAAACGACAAATCGTCCTCGCCAACCTCTTAATGGAGTTGTCATGGGTGAAAGGAAGGCAAATCGGCTAAATTAGCGAAGGGGATAATGTCAGCGCTTCCCGATCCCATTCGTCGCATAACTTTCCGGCGATTTCAACCGCTTTTTACAGCTTGTGAGCGGAGTTGCCCCAGCGTCGCAAAAACCCGTTTTGAAGAGCCGGAACCTATGCGGGGGAAGATTTGAAGGAGGGTTACGGCAGGTAGACGGTTTCAATGGTTCGTCGTATAAACCCTTTTCCCCTCTCCCCCGAAAAGCCTGCCATGGACCGGACCGGGGAGAGGGGCGGAATGAAAAGGCGTACACGGATGCACGCGTTCGATGGATAATTTGTCAACGTGCTTCTTGCGTTAAAGGGTACCGGCAATGACGATCTTCTGAATCTGACTGGTTCCTTCGTAAATTTGTGTAATCTTGGCATCGCGCATCATTCGCTCGACAGGGTATTCCTTGATATATCCGTAGCCGCCCAAGAACTGGACCGCGTCCGTTGTCGCCTTCATGGCCGTTTCAGCGGCATACAACTTGGCCATGGCGGAGTAACGCACCAGTTGTTTCGGGAGCTTGTCCAGATTCTTCGGGAGGTTTTCATACGCGGCCGCCGCCTTGTAGGTCAGTTGCCTTGCGGCTTCTATCTGGGTCGTCAGATCGGCCGCCATCCATTGAATACCCTGGTACGAAAATATCGGATTGCCGAACTGAACCCGCTCTTTCATGTATTGCACGGCATAGTCCAAAGCGCCCTGGGCGATACCCAGCGCCTGCGCGGCAACCGGAATTCTGGTGAAATCCAGTGTTTTCATGAGAATTTTAAAACCGACCCCTTCCGTACCGATAAGGTTGGCCGCCGGTATTCGCACATCTTCGAATATAAGCTCCACCGTGGAAGAAGACCGAAGTCCGAGCTTGTTTTCCTTCTTACCAATCTGAAAACCCGGCGTATCCTTTTCCAAGATGAACATACTGGTCCCCTTGTGGCCGGGAACCGAGGTATCGGTCCTGGCGGCGACTGTTAGCACGTCGGCTGCGTCACCATGAGAAATGAACACTTTGGTGCCGTTCAACACGTAGTGATCGCCGTCTTTGACAGCTTTGGTTTTGAGACCGGATACGTCCGATCCGGCGTTGGGCTCGGTGAGACCGAAGGCGATCAGTTTTTCCCCTGTCGCTAAATCGGGTAGATATTTTTCTTTCTGTTCTTTGCTGCCGGCCAGAAATATAGGCATAGCGCCCAATTCGTGCACCAGCAAAAGCCCCGCGGTTGAGGAACACACCTTGGCTATTTCCTCGATAGCCAGACAAAGGGCCAGCATTCCCATCTGAGAACCGCCGTACTCCTCTGGAAAATCGGCGCCGAACAGCGCGTTTTCGCGCAGCAGATCCACCATTTCCCAGGAGAATTTGGCCTCCTCGTCGCGTTTTTCCGCTCCGGGGGCGATCTGCTCTTTTGCAATCCGAGCCACCGTATCTTTCAGCATCTGCTGTTCTTCTGTGAGATCGTATGACATGTTCCACTCCTTCCTTTCTGATCCTGCAGGAATTCGAATAATGATCTTTTACAGACAGCGTTTTCGATTATATCAAAAAACAACGAGTCTTACGCGTTTAATGGGAAGAGAGCCGGTCCATTCCGGAGGGTAGGGCCTCAGATCGCCGAATCGCCGTGTTCAATCTCGAATCGATACACCGGGTTCATAGAATTGAACCTGTTGAACGTATTCCTTCTCTTTAAGGATGCGAACGATCTCTTGCTTGGATGATTCCTCGACAATGGGTTCCACCTCGGATACCCAGAGGCCGCGTTCGTTTTTCCGGACCTGATGCTGAATCATATATCCGGGTACAAAAGCGTAGCGACACCCCCAGGTTCCGCAACAGGCCCTATCTACAAAGGCGTGGCCGACGGCGTACAGTACTTGTTTTCCGTCCTTCTCGATCCAGCCTTCCCGTTCAAACACATACCCACCGGCGAGAAAACGTATTTCTTCATTCAATTCGTGAACGTACTCTCTGATCGTTTGGCTCACTGATAAACTTCTCCGTAATCCAAGTTCAAAACACGGGCGCATCAAAAAAAGAGGGCCCATTACGGACTCGGAGACGGGGACTTCGCGTTTTCCCGCGCTCCGAGTTCGTTTCATCTGATGTTCATCTCGCAGGCGGCTGTTCTATGAACCAGCCCACCGGCTCTTGGAAGTCCGCCTCCAATGTTAAGAGGCGCAAGAGATCCGCGAATTAGGACTTATCTCGTTCCCAAGTTGAACTTGGGGAACGAGACCTAAGGGCCGGGTACTATGAATTACCGAGTATGGCCACACTGCAGACCAGGCTTCCCGCTATGCCTCCGTGATTGTGAGCCAGTCCGATTCTGGGATCGCCTTTCAGTTGTCGCTGCTCAGGCTCCGCCTTTCCCTGCAACTGTTTGTATATTTCATACAGCATCCGGATTCCCGACGCCCCGATAGGATGACCGAAGCACTTGAGTCCCCCGTCGCTCTGGCAGGGTATCTTGCCGTCGAAATCGTAGAAGCCGTTTTCAAAATCCTCTCCGCCTTTTCCGATAGGAGAAATCTGAAGGCTTTCGACCGTGATCAATTCACTGATGGAAAAACAATCGTGCACTTCCATCAAGTTGATCTCTTCTCGAGGTTTGGTTATTCCCGCCTCTTCGTACGCTTTGATTCCGGCGATACGGGTGGATTCGAAATGAATGCCGTTCCAGCTCTGGTGAATGATGCCCGTTGCGGGGGTGAGCGATAGCTGAAGCGCTTTGACGTAGATAGGATCGGGCCTGAACTGCTTAGCCATATCCGCCCGGACCACAATAGCGGCAGCCGCCCCATCGCTTACGCCGCAGCAGTCAAACAGCCCCAGCGGCCAGGCAATGACGGGCGCTTTCATCATGGCTTCGATGGGGACTTCTTTGCGAAGGTGCGCCCGAGGGTTCATAGCGCCGTTCTTATGACTTTTATAGGATATCCTCGATAGAATGCGTTTGCCTTCTTCGGGGGACAACCCGTATTTCTCGAAATAGGCGGTGGCCACCATTGCGAACATGCCGGGAGCTGTCAGATTCGGCATGTAGAACAGATTTTCCGTGCCCATCACGGTTCCAAAATCGGGTAAGCCGCCGTAGCCCGTATCCTTGAGCTTTTCCGCACCGAGCGCCAGGGCGATATCGCAGGCGCCCGAAGCCACTGCGTAGCACGCTCCCCTGAACGCTTCCGTTCCCGTGGTACAGAAATTCTCTACTCTGGTTACGGGTATATTCTGTAATTTGAGGGCTCTGGCCATAGGCACGGCCCCGCTTCCCGCATTGACTTCAGGAAACGCGCTGCCGAACCATGCCGCTTGAATGTCCTTCTTTTCTATGCCCGCATCTGCGAGGGCTTCTTTAAACGCGTCGACAATGAGGTCTTCTTCGCTTGTATCCCATAATTCACCAAAACGGGTGCACCCCATTCCAATGACAGCAACTTTGTCTCTAATTCCGGTTCCCATGATATATGTCCTCCGTCCAAGGTTCGTCTTACACCGGTACGGCTTTCCAAAAATAGGAGTATATTCCCCGCCGCTTGTCGGCAAACTTGCGACGGAAAGTCATCCTGACCCGACCTCCCACTTTGAGGGAATCCAGTTCGCAGTCCGTGATGTCAAGGTAGAGTCTTCCGCCTTCGTCAAAGTCGATCAAACCGTACATACCCGGCGGATCCCAACTGAAAGCCAGATTGTCGCCCGTGTAGGAGTTGATGCGTCCGATTTTGTCATGGAAAAAATAATCCTCCATCTGATCCACGGTTCCGCATTCGGGATTGACGCATATCCGCTGTGCGGGAAACTGGGGAGTGCCGCACTCCTTGCATTTTGAACCACAGAGGGCGGCCATGGTCTTATCTTCTCTGTACATGACCGACATCCGGGCCATGGGCATCTCTTCGCCGCGAATGCCTATGTCTACGGGAAGCAGATCCCGGAAAACCAGATACTTGGAATAGCTCCCCAGCTCTTTTTTCGATTCGAGGTGCCCTTTGACTCCCTGGCGCGGCTCGATCTTTTTAATGTTTTCGGTAACCTCGAAGAGCAGAGCATCCGCTCCGCTGCCGAAACCCAGGACCATTATCTTGTCCCCCGGTTTGGCCTCCTCGAGGGCGGCGACCAACATCATGGAAGCCAGTGCGGAACCACTGTCTCCCATAGCGTTCATCAGATTGTCCTGGATCTGTTCGGGCTGGAATCCCAACTTCTTGGCGACGCCCTCCGTTACTTTGATAAAAGGACAGGCAACCACCAGCTTTGAAATATCAGCGGCCTTTATGCCGCACTTGTCCATCAGACCGGTGATCGCCTGAGGGATGATCCTTCCGTAACCTTCGTCCCGAATCCATCGCTCTTCCCAACCCTGGGGGGACCTTTCTCCCTGGGTACGACGAAAATCCGGGAAATCCCGTGTATAAAAATAGCTGCCCTTCAGTTCGGCGAGTACATTCTCCTTGCCTATGAGGAGGGCTGATGCACCGTCGCCGGACATGTGTTCCAGACCGCTTCCGGGTTTTCCCAACCGGGTGTCGGACGCGCAGACCAGGAAGTTGTTCACAGCGCCGGATGCCACCGCATCGCACGCAGAAGCAAGGGCGGAAGTGCCCGATTTCAGCGAAGCGGTGAAATCCGCTGTTCGGATGTCCGGTCTTAATGCAAGGGCCGCCGAACAGATCGCCGCGTTTTGTCGCTCAAGATAGGGTAATGTCGTCGAGCCAAGGAACAGTCCGTCCACTTGTTCTCGTGCAAATCCTTTCAGACAATCCATTGCCGCAGCTACGGACATGGTGATGCTGTCCTCGTCGTAATTTGCAACGGCTTTTTCCCCTCTTGCCAAACCCGCTGTGGCGGCATTAAACCATCCGATAGACTGAAAAATGCTGCCGCGATTCAGTCTATAGCGCGGAACGTATGCGCCATAAGAAACGATGCCAACCATGTGTTTACCTCCTCTTGAGATCCACTATCTGATGGTAATTTATATGAACCTCCGTTTAAGATACCCGTTTCTCGCGTGCTCGAAAACCTTGATTTCAGTCCTTGAGAGCCGCGAGTCCTCCACCGTTCGAAGATACAAGAAAGCTTGCCGACCGGACCAACACCGTGCATCGGAGCATTAGTCCGGCCGCTCCGCCACATCCGGCCAATACCTTGGTTCCACAGGCTTTACCCTTGCCGCCCGGATGGCTTCGATGCCCCTTATACGGGCAATCGTATTGAACCGGATCTCGGGCGGTTTGCTCGACATATCGATGGCTGCAAGGATTTTGACATAACGGTCGGAACGGATGTGTCGATCCAGGTCCGCCTGAGTTTTCCACTCCTCCTCGAAAAGAAGCGCTTCTTCATTTTCCAAGTCTTGATACAGCCGGCAGCTCAGGCACCCCGGTTCGACCTGGGTCGGCTCGATCACCGAGCGCAAAAGGTCCAGCACTTCGCTTCTCCGGTTCGCAGGTACGGTTACTCTAAGGGTTGCCGTTATCATGAATTCCGATCCCTCCGGGCGTCGGTTCCGAATAACCGTCCGTGCAAAATTCGCACAGCCTTCATTCCCTACTCCCTCCGTTAAGGCCTCACATATAACCCCCCTCGCATGACTTGCTGGAATCGTGCCAGTTCAGGCGGCGAAGAGGGCGAACGGCTGTGACCCGCTTCCAACGAACGGTTCTTCAAAAAGAGCCGTTGATTTGCGCACGGGCAAAGGATAATAATCAACGATATTTCGTCGGTTTCATTTCCTGCAGCGAAAAAGCGTTTTCCGTTCGAACGCGTCCGCGCCACAGCGGCAGCCGGACGATTCAGGACATAGAAGGAAATCCGAGCACCTCGCCCACCCTTTGATGCAGTGTTATCCTTTTTCAACGACTTAAGCAAGTGCTTAGGCTGGGTTTTGCATGCACCGAAGGACAAGGCAGGCCGAATTCCCCACAAATGGCGAGAACGGTTTTCGACAAGAGACACACTCCTATTCGGCGATATTTCGCCTGTTCAACGAAATGTCGGACGTCTTACCCGGACGTTGGATGCCCAGCTTTTTCATTCTCGAATGGAGTGTCGTAGGTTTGAGACCCAGAATCGCGGCGGCCCCGTTTTTTCCCCGGATGCGCCATCCGGTTCTTTCCAAAACGCTGACCACATGTTTTCGTTCCACCTCCCGCATGGTGAGATCGTGGGCTCCCATGGAATCCGAAAGACCCGGAACCTGCACTTTCAGGATCTTGTCCCGGGTGATGATCATGCCGTGCTCGATCACATTTCGCAGTTCGCGCACATTGCCCGGCCAGGGACAGCGCTGCATCAATTCCATGCTCTGCTTGGGAATCGACTCGATCCGTTTCCCCATGGTTCCTGCGAATTCATTGATAAACGCCCACACCAGAAGGGGAATATCCTCGATGCGCTCCCGTAGCGGCGGCACCGTGATGGGAAACACGTTCAACCGGTAATACAGGTCCTGCCGAAACCGTCCTTCTTTGACGGCCCGGACCAGGTCTCTGTTCGTGGCGGCTATGACCCGGACGTCCACGTGAATGGTCTTCGAGCTTCCCAGCCGCTCGAATCGTCCGTCCTGGAGGACCCGAAGCAGTTTGGCCTGCAGTTCCAGAGGCAACTCACTGATCTCGTCCAGAAAGATGGTCGATCCGTGAGCCACCTCGAATCGCCCCATCTGCTTGGACAAGGCTCCCGTGTAGGCGCCCTTTTCCCGGCCGAACAGTTCGCTTTCCACCAGCGCCGCCGGCAGGGCCGCACAGTTGACTTTCACCATGGTCCGCCCTTTACGCGAGCTCAGATTGTGGATCGCCCGCGCCAGGAGTTCCTTTCCCGTACCTGTTTCCCCTTGAATGAGAACCGTGGAGTCCGTTTCCGCCACCTGCTCGACCTGATTCAAAACCGCCTTGATGGCGGTGCTCTGACCGACAATCTCCTCGTAACTGTGTTTGAGTTTGATTTCCTGGCGGAGGTAGATGTTTTCCGTCTCCAAACGCTCTTTCAGACGCTGAATCTCCGAAAAAGCCGCCTGCAGCGTTTCTTCCGAACGTTTTCGATCCATGGCGCCGGCAAAGATTTCCCCGATAAACTTGAGACGCCGGACCACGTCGTCGGGCCATGAGCGTTCGTCTCTGTACGACTCTATCGTGAAACCTCCCATAAAAGCGCCGCCCACGCTCAAGGAGACCAGTACTGCTGCTTTGAGACCGAACTTCTCGACAAAGCTTCGCACGTCCGTCCAGTCCTCGGGGATTTCCCGAAGGCTTCCGAAAACGAACGCACCGTCGGTCTGCAACCGTGAAATCAGGTTTGGAAACGGAAGCGGCCTCCGGCCGGATGGCATGTACAGGCCCGGTGTGTCCCGGTCCGACAGCCAGAGATATCCGGCCCGGAATCCTTTTACGTCGGGGAGAAATTCGCCGATAACCACCCGGTCCACGTCAAAGAAGCCGCCGATGAGACCGAGCCCGTTTTCAATGACCTTGTCGATTTCCCCCGTGGGGAGGTGGATCAACTGCGCCGAGATCCGGGAAACAAGGGCCTCGAATCGCAAGCGTTCATCCAAAACCTGTTCGGTGCTTTTCAGGTCGGAAATGTCGCTGACGAGCGCATAAAATCCATGAACCGCGCCATCGGAGCCGCGATGGGGAAGGAAATTCCCCCGAACGTGACGCGATCGTCCTTCCGGGGACGGTATGCGGGTTTCAAAGGTCACTTCGCGACCCGAGAGGACCGCAGTCGTATACTCGTGAATGGAGTCGTAGGCCCTGTCGCCGAGGACGTCCCGCAACGACTGTCCTGTGATGGCATCACAGGAGCGTCCGAACCACTTCTCGTGGGCCGCGTTATTGAACTCGAAACGTTCATCCGCGTCAACGTACGAGATGAGAACAGGTAAGGAATCCGCCATCCGGCGTACCGGTTCTTCGTCCTGAAAGTTACCCGGCGCCGTTCGTGTAGTTTGTCCAGCCGACACGTCGCTCGACATGCTAAGACCTTAGTGTTTCAGAGTCATCCTGAACGCTCGAAATCAGGTAAAACCACCATTCGGAGCATAGGTTCCGAGATATTCGGTGTCAAGCCGAGGATGTTGCGGATTCCAATTCGGAAGACGCGTGCCGGGATCGGATCTTGGCGGCCCGGATCGAAGAAGCCCCATGACAAACTCCTCCCTGCCGGCTTTTCCGTTTGACAGGTCTTCTTTGAAGAACTATGAAATCTACCACCTAAGAGGTATAAAGCCGCAAGACCGCCCTATGATCTGTTTTAAAACAAGGAGCCGGACGGAATGTTATGAGCGAAACAACCGCATCCCCAGATGATCGCACGCACCTGTGCACACGAAACAAGAAGATCGATGTCTATTTTCTGCCTTCCGGAACCCAGGTACAGGCTGAAGCGGAAATGCAGGACGGCGTTCATCATATGAAGATCAACATGGTCTTGAGTTATCCGTTGTTGAAAATCGAGGAAATTCAGTGCGAAATGCCGGGCGTGCCTGATTCCATATGCCGGAACGCTCAAAGCTATCTTGAACCATTGATCGGTACACGGATGATTTCGGGATTCAAGAAAGTCCTCGGTAACAACGGTTCCTCGAAAGACTGTATGCTTCTGATGGATCTGTTCGACGATGTCTGCACCACCGTGAACCAGGGGATCGTGGTGTTGGGCAAGCAGTATCTGAAAGTCCAGTTTCCCGGAATCGAAGAAGAACAGATCTACAAGATTTGGCTCGCCCTTCGGCCCGACATTGGAAACAGCTGCCTCCGATACGCCGAGGATTCCCCGTTTATGAAAAAAGTGGCCGAAACGGAATGGCCCCAAGGATCCAAGGAATTCGTCGCCGGTTGGAAGCAGATGCTCGGGGGTCCTAAAAAAGGATAGTGAAGGGGTCCTGGTTCGAGGGTCCGCGTCCGCCCGCAACAGCACAGCGTGGTCATGCAACGTTGGGTCGAGAAACGAAACCCAAGAAATCCGACTGCACATGTTGGGTTACGCCTGCTGTGCTTTCTAGCCCAACCTTGATGCCTTCGTAAGAAGTCCCGAGGTCGTCATGCCGGACTTGATCCGGCATCCGGAATTATTTGAAATTGGCGGGTTCCGGCTTTCGCCGGAATAACTGAAAACGGCCGCTTTCGACTTTTTTCGAGTTTGTAAACCTTGCATGTTGTCCGGGCCGGCCATCCATCTCCGGTGCCTGGGCGACTCGACGCGTGGGGGTGGGGGTTGGATTATGATGTGCGGCGAGCCTAAACCAACAGACTTGCCCGTCCCAGTCTAACCGACCGACACGTACTTGCCGACATCCTCGTCGAAAACGA
>Ga0209164_1005738_pt1 | contig 10445 bp, 11 predicted proteins | sample MTBNYHSulfiMetaG_FD_187458 | JGI IMG/M metagenome (GOLD analysis project Ga0209164, IMG submission 187458) | Enrichment culture microbial communities from rom New York Harbor, USA that are MTBE-degrading - MTBE-NYH (New York Harbor Sulfidogenic)... | ecosystem: Environmental > Aquatic > Marine >... | reverse complement strand
GGAACGACGAGCACGAAGAGTTGTACATCTTCCGCCCGTTGGATCACTATCGCCGCTTCCTGAACTCTGCCAAGCTGATGCGCATGGCCTTCGATCACACCCCCGAAAGCCTGACCCAGGTCACCAATGAGTTGCTGCAGAAGGAGGGCCATCGCCGGGACGTGTACATCCGTCCGCTGGCCTACAAGTCCGACGAACTGATCGGGGTGCGGCTGCACGACCTCGGTGCGGATGTGACCATCAGCTCGGTGCCCTTCGACCGCTACGTTTCCAATGACACCAACGCCCACGTCACTATCTCGTCTTGGCGCCGGGTGGACGACAACGTGATCCCGGCGCGCGGCAAGATCAGCGGCGCCTACGTCAACACCGCCCTGATCAAGAGCGATGCTGTGCTGGCGGGCTTCGACGAGGCCCTGGTGCTGAACGAGGACGGCCATCTGTCGGAAGGCAGCGCCGAGAACATTTTCATGCTACGAGACGGTGTACTCATCACCCCACTGGTGACTGATAACATCTTGGAAGGCATCACCCGCCGCTCGATCATGGAGCTGGCCCGCGAGGAATTGGGCCTGGAAGTGGTCGAACGCTCGATCGACCGTACCGAAGTCTATCTTTGCGAGGAGCTTTTCCTGACCGGCACGGCCGCCCAGGTGACCGCGGTGACTCAAGTGGATCACCGCATGGTCGGAGCCGGTGAGATGGGGCCGGTCACTTCACAGCTGCGCGAACTGTTCAACGATATTGTGCGCGGCCGAGTGCCCAAATACCAGCACTGGAACCACCCGGTTTACAAGAAGGTGGCGGTCAAATAACCGCACTGTTTGTCCCGATGGCTGGGCAGGCCTTGCGCTTGCCCAGTTTTCTTTACGGCCTATGGCGTAAGATTTGCCTCTCCTGCTCGGTCTGAGGGACAAGAAACCGCTCGATTTTGTAAAAACTCTTGACATCTAGCCAAATAGACGTATAATTATTATCAAGTTTGTCATAAAAATTCTTGGGAGAAAGTCGTGATAAGTTGTTGCTTGTGTTTGGGGCGGGGTTTGTAAGCTGCCCTGAACGCTGACGAAGTCCTACTGACCTAAAACAAGACGGTCGGAGCGCCTGGGTAGCTGCAACCCCGCAGTTTGACTATGCGGATAGAAGCGTTGCTACGCTGCCCTTTTTGTTGCTTACGACCGTCTTGTATTTGTTAATCCGAATGGTTGATCCGATGAACGTAAACACTCTTTCAAAAACCAGATTGGCCGTCCCAACCACTGGCGGCCTGGATGCAGCCGTGGGAAACACGCCTCTCCTGCCTCTATGTGGGATCACGCGAGGGTTGCCCAGTGGCGTGCAAGTCTTAGCTAAGGCGGAGTGGTTCAACCCTAGCGGCTCGGTCAAGGACCGTCCGGCGTTGAATATCCTGCGCACCGCCCTCCAGGAAGGAAAGCTGGCCGGGGGCAGACGGCTGCTCGATTCGACTTCCGGGAACATGGGTATTGCCTATGCCACCCTGGGTGCGGCCCTGGGGGTGCCGGTCACCCTGGCGATCCCCAGCAATGCCAGCCCCGAGCGCCTGGCGATCTTGCGGGCTTTGGGCGCTGAGTTGGTGCTCACCGATCCGCTGGAGGGCACCGATGGCGCCATCCTCGAAGCCCGCCGCTTGGCTGAAAGCGATCCGAAGCGCTATTTCTACGCCGACCAGTACGACAACCCTGCCAACTGGCGAGCGCACTATCTGAGCACCGGCCCGGAGGTCTGGCAGCAGACCGGCGGCCAGTTGACCCACTTTGTATCCGGATTAGGCACCAGCGGCACGGCCACGGGCACGGCGCACTTCCTGCGCAAGCAAGGCGCCCAGGCGGAGATCGTCGCTGTTCAGCCCAGCGATGCCTTCCACGGCCTGGAAGGGCTGAAGCACATGGCCACCGCCATTCAGCCGGAGATCTACGATCCCGCACTGCTCGACCGCACCGTCGAGGTTTCCACCGAGGAAGCTCATGACATGACGCTGCGGCTGGCGCGCCGGGAGGGGTTGTTCGTGGGCGTCTCTTCGGGGGCAGCGGCGGTGGCCGCATTACGCGTGGCTGCCGAACTGAAGAGCGGCGTGGTGGTGGTCGTCTTCCCTGATGCAGGCTACAAGTACTTGAGCGAGAAGTTTTGGGAGCAGTCGTGATGCACTTACACATCCCCGCTGAGGTGCTCGATCAGATTCACGCCCACGGGGTGGCGGCCTATCCCGAAGAGGGGGCTGGCTTCCTGCTCGGCGAGGTGAGCGGAGAAATACGCCAGGTGGTATCCGTGCTACCGCTGGATAACGCCCGCGAGGACGCCGCCCGCCACAACCGCTACCTGATCACTCCTCAGGACATGTTGCGTGGCGAACGGCAGGCCGCTGAACTGGGGCTGGACGTGATCGGCGTTTTCCACTCGCACCCCGACCATCCCAACGCTCCCTCGGAGTTCGACCGGGAATGGGCTTTGCCGTGGTTCTCCTATCTGATCACCAGCGTGCAGGCTGGAAAAGCCGTAGGCAGCCGCTCCTGGCGTCTGACTGAGGACCGGGCGGCCTTTGTGCAAGAAGAGATCGTGAGCGAGTGAGCTTTTTGAAACCAATTATCGGTAACCTTCAAATACCGGAGGGATGATGCCAACTTTACGTATTCCAACGCCGCTGCGCCCCTACACCGAAGGGGCTGGCGAGATAGAAATCCAGGCCGCCACCGTCGGCGGGGCGCTGCAGGAACTGCTTGACCAATACCCAGCGTTACGCCTCCACCTCATGGACGAAGACGGCCAGCTGCGGGCTTTCGTCAACCTGTTCCTCAACGACGAGGACGTCCGCCATCTGCAGGGCCAGCAGACCGAACTGAAGGCCGATGACCGTTTGATGATCCTCCCCAGCATCGCTGGTGGTGTAGACGCGGACACCCAGCCCCAGGGCCTGCGGAAAGTCGATCACGCTGCGCTGCGCACCAACCAGGCCTTCATCATCGCCTTGAACATCTTGGCCTACCTCTTTGATCTCCCCTGGCTGGCCGGGCTGGTGATGGGTGCCATGCTGCTCGGCACGTTGCTCAAGGCTCCGGGTTTCGGCTTTATATACAAGCACATCCTGGCGCCACTGGGGATCATGAAACCTGACGTGTTGCTCGATAACCCCGAGCCGCACCGCTTCGCTCAAGGCTTTGGCGGCGTGGTGATGCTGGGGGGCGTGGTGGCCTTGTACAGCGGCCTCTCCACCCTTGGATGGGGACTGGTGTGGTTGGTAATCGCTCTGGCGGCGCTCAACCTGTTCGGCGGTTTCTGCGTTGGCTGCGCCGTGTACTACTGGCTGGGGCGGTTGCATCTCCCTGGCTTTGGCAAGCGCCCGCCTCAGGACACCGTTCCCGGAATGCGGCCCAAGATGGGAGCTTGATGAGCGCTGAATTCCTCTCCCGCTTGGCCTGGGCGCTGGTCTTCATTGGCGCCGGGCTTGGTTTATACTGGCTGGTCTCGCGGCTGATCCTGGCGCGCCTGCGCGGCAGGAAGCTGGGCTTGGCGGCGCTTCGGCCTGGCGTACCGGCGATTCTGTATTTCACCACGCCGGATTGCGCACCCTGCAAGACCGTGCAGCGCCCCGCCTTGCATACTCTGCAAGAGGAATTGGGCGATGGCTTGCAGGTCATTGAAGTCAACGCCGTCGAGCAGCCCGATCTGGCCGATTACTGGGGTGTGCTCAGCGTGCCGACCACTTTCATCATCGATTCGACCGGGCAGCCGCGCCGCGTCAATCACGGTGTGGCTCGGGTGGAGAAGCTGCGCAAGCAATTGGAGGAAGTCGAGGGACACCCTTTCGGACGTACACAGCGGACGGTTGAGGCAGGAACGGCGCAGACTTCCGCGCGCCAGCCGTGTGCGAAGTGATATAGTATTGGTTTCGGGAGCATGATGATGGCAGTGCCTGAGACAAATATAGATGTAGAGCTTTCCAACGAAGAGATTTTGCGCTATTCGCGTCACTTGCTGATCCCGGAGGTGGGCCTGGAGGGGCAAAAGAAGCTCAAGGCCTCCTCGGTGCTGATAATCGGCACAGGAGGCCTGGGTTCGCCGGTGGCCATGTATTTGGCGGCGGCCGGCGTGGGACGCATCGGCCTGGTGGATTACGACGTGGTCGATTTCTCTAACTTGCAGCGCCAGGTCGTTCACGGCAGCTCTCGCCTGGGTGATAAAAAGGTCGACTCGGCGCGCGACCGCCTGCTGGATATCAATCCGTATATCCAGGTGGAGACCTACAACGAGCCCTTTACCTCCGAGAATGCCATGCGCATCGCCGAGGGCTACGACCTGATCATCGACGGCACCGATAACTTCCCCACCCGCTATCTGGTCAACGATGTGTGCGTCTTCCTGGGCATTCCCAACGTTTACGGTTCGATCTTCCGCTTCGAGGGCCAGGTGAGCGTCTTCGACGCCAAAGACGGCCCGTGCTACCGCTGCCTGTTCCCCGAGCCGCCACCACCCGGACTGGTGCCTTCCTGCGCGGAGGGCGGCGTGCTGGGTGTGCTGCCGGGCACGATTGGCTCTATCCAGGCTACCGAAGGGCTGAAGGTGCTGCTGGGCATCGGCACGGCGTTGAAGGGGCGTTTGTTACTGTACAACGCCCTGGACACTTCCTTCGATTTCGTCAAGCTGCGCAAGAACCCTAACTGCAGGGTGTGCGGCCCAAACCCTGAAGTCACTGAGCTGATCGATTACGAGGCCTTCTGCGGTGTCCCAGCCCACGACCACGATGAGGGCTCGGCGGGCGCAGAATGGGATATCGAGGCCACCGCTCTGGCGGCGGAGCTGGAGAATGGCGACTCCATTCGCTTGATCGATGTGCGCGAGCCGCACGAATTACAGATTTCGCGGATTGAGGGGGCGGAACTGTTCCCCCTGGGTCAGCTGGCCGCTCGCCTCTCCGAGCTGGATAGCGCCGATGAGATGGTGCTGTTCTGCAAGAGCGGCACGCGTTCGACGCGGGCGCTGGAGTTGCTGGTGGGTGCCGGATTCCGCAAGGTGAAGAACCTCAAGGGCGGCATTAACGCCTGGGCGCGTGAGGTCGATCCCACCCAACCGATATACTAGATCAGTGCATGCCATTGGATGAATTTACTTGGTGATAGATGACTGAGAAGCAAAACGACATGACTTCAAAGACGATCTTGGCCGTGCTGGCCCATCCCGACGATGAGTCCTTCGGCATGGGGGGCACCCTGGCCTATTACGCCCAGCAGGGCGTTGCCGTGCATCTGGTGTGCGCCACCAAGGGCGAGGTGGGCGTCGTCTCGCCGGAGATGATGGAGGGCTACAAGGAGGTCGCTGAACTGCGGGAAGCGGAGCTACGCTGCGCGGCGGAGGTGTTGGGCCTGGAGGCGGTGCATTTTCTCGGCTATCGCGATTCGGGGATGCCCGGCTCGGAGGATAACGGCCATCCCAATGCTCTGGCCGCCCAGCCGGTGGATGAGGTAGCCGCCAAGGTGACCCACTACATCCGCAAGCTGCGCCCCCAGGTGGTCATCACTTTCGACCCGGTCGGTGGGTATCATCACCCCGACCACATCGCCATTCACGAAGCCACCGTGCGGGCTTTCTATGCCGCTGGCGACCCCGATCAGTTCTCGGATGGTCTGCCCCCCTATCAGCCCGAGAAGCTGTATTACCACATTTTCCCCCGCCGCTTCATCCGCTGGGTGGTGAGGGCTTTGCGCTTTCTTGGGAAGAACCCGGCCAAGATGGGCAAGAACAAGGATATCGACCTGCAAGCGCTGGCCGAGGATGAAGATTATCCCTCCCATGTGCGCATTGACTATCGCACTGTGGAGGAGCGCAAGCAAAAAGCCGATGCCTGCCATGCCAGCCAGTTGGATATGGGCTCGCAAACCAATATCTTCTTCCGCTTGTTCCAGAAATTCGCCAGCCGCCGAGACCATTTCATGCGCGCTTATCCGCCTGTCTCCGGCAGGCTGCGTTTGCACGACCTGTTTGCGGGGTAGCTATCGGCGCAAAAGTGTGGCCTAGCGCTCTTCTCAAACCCCTATCGTCGTGGTAGAATAGCCCGCTGTGTGTCCCCTAGGACGCCAGTAGCAGCACTAAATGAAGGTTATCATCATGGATGAATTGTTGAAATCGGTTGAAGCTCAGCCCAATCCCAATATCCCCGATCTGCGCCCCGGCGATCAGGTGAACGTGTTCGTTCGTATCAGTGAAGGCACTCGTGAACGCGTGCAGGAATTCAGAGGCACGGTCATCCGCCTGCGCAGGGGGGGCAACAACGCTAACTTCACCGTCCGGCGAACGGCCAGCGGCGGTATCGGCGTCGAACGCACTTTCCTGTTGCGCTCTCCCCGCATCGAAAAGATCGATGTCGAACGCAGTTCCCAGGTGCGACGGGCAAAGCTTTATTACTTACGCGAGCGCACGGGCAAACGTTCCCGCCTCAAGCAAAAGTTCAATAACTGACCTCCAGTTTTCGGTATACAATGTAAGGGTGCAGTCACTGACGGCACCCTTTGTTGCTTAACCGCGGGAAGTCGATGGAATCATGGCCGGAGATCGTACAGCACCGCTAGGCGTTTTCGACTCGGGGGTGGGGGGGCTTTCGATCCTGAGCGCCTTGCGCGCCCAATTGCCTGGGGAGCGGCTGATCTATCTGGCAGATCAAGCCCACGTCCCCTATGGACAGCGCTCCCTGGAGGAGGTGCGCGGCTTTTCGGAGGCCATCACCCGCTTCTTGCTCGATCAGGGGGCCAAGCTGATCGTGGTGGCCTGCAACACGGCCTCGGCCGCCGCCCTGCATTACCTGCGCGCCGTGAATCCCGACGTGCCCTTCGTGGGGATGGAGCCGGCCGTCAAACCGGCCGCCGAGCGCACCAAGTCGGGGGCGGTGGGCGTTCTGGCCACTCCGGCGACCTTTCAGGGGGAGCTTTACGCCTCCGTCATCGAGCGTTTTGCTAAGGGCGTGGACGTGCTGCAAGATACCTGTCCCGGCCTGGTGGCGCAGATCGAGCGCGGAGACCTGGCTGGCGAGGAGACACACCGCATCCTGCAAGCCGCTTTGGGGCCCATGCTCTCGGCGGGGATTGATACCGTGGTGCTGGGCTGCACGCATTACCCCTTCGTCATCCCGCTGATCGAGGAGATCGTTGGCCCTGGGGTGCGGGTGATCGATCCGGCGCCGGCGATTGCCCGGCAGGCTGGCCGTCTGCTGGATCAGCACGGCTTGCGCGCTCCCGAGGAAACAGATGGCTCGACGCGCTACTTGACGACCGGGGATGTCGTAAAGATGGCGGCCTTGCTCGAGCAGCTTCAAGGGGTGAAAGCAGATGTGAAAGGTTTGCGTTGGGGGCGGGGGAAATTGCTGGAAATCCGCGAATCGCTATAGATCGGCCGAGCGAACGCCTAGGTCTTCAGCTACAACGGTTACCCCCTCGAAATTCTCAAAGGTCAGATCGCGGAAAGTCAGGCCATGGCTTGCCTTTACGCGCCCGAACAAAGCCAGGTAACTCTCCAGGATGCGCCTCTCCCAATTCAGCCCTAGCTGCTGTGCGGCTGCTTGCACGCTTTCTGGATCAGGGCCCTCGATCTCGGTGAAGGTCCCGAAGGGCATTTCGTCCAGGGTGATCTCTACCTCGCCTAGCCGGTAGGTGTGGCGGTACTTCTCGTAGATCACGCTGACCTGATAGCCCAGCGCTTCGAGGAAGAGGCGGGCGCTCTCGAAATCGCCCACGGTGAATTCGAGTTCGGGGCGGGAGGCTGCTCGGATGTCTTTCTGCCGCGGGCCCTTGTAAGTCAGCCGCACTTGTTGATCGCGGCGCAGGCGCAGCACGCGGTGCTGGCGGCTGAGCTCGCCATCCGGGGTGTCGAAGCGCAGGTTGTATTCGTGGGTGCGCGGCTGCAGGATTTCAGCGCCGGCGCTCGCCAGGCGTGCTTCGAAACCCGCCGGGTTGCTCAGGTGGAGTTTGACCTCAATCTCGAGATGGTTGGGAGCGTTCACGTGCGTGAGGGAAATACTTGAGTCAGGCCAAGCGCATCAAGACTTCTCTGCGCTCGACGTTATCGCCGGGCTTCACCCGGATGCGGGAGACCTTTCCATCGTGGGGGGCTTTTAGCTCGTTCTGCATTTTCATCGATTCGAGCACCACCAGCACTTGCCCCTCTTCCACTTCGTCCTCGACTGCCACCGGGATATCGACCACCAGGCCAGGCATAGGGGCTTTCAAGACGAATTCTCCGCCCTTGGCGACCGAGGCCCCGGCGGCGGCCCGTAGGCGCCGCTCGCGCTCATCTTCCACCTCAGCCTGGTATAGCACACCGCGCAGGAGCACGTGCCAGAGTTGGTCCTCTTCGAAGGCATGGGCTTCGAAGGATTTGCCGTTGACCAACAGGGAATAGACCGTCTCATCGCTGACGGTCTCGAAATCCACCTCGTAAACAACGCCGTTTACACTGACCTGACCATTCTTCAGCAGCTCTACGCTATATTCTTGGTCACCGATGGTCGTGATATATTTCGTGGTTGACATTATTCCAGCCTCAGCGGTTGATGCGTTCCCAGCGCCCGACCCACTTCCAGTTGGTGGTATCACGCTCGTTGCGCCGGATGACGTGGGTGGCGCGCTCAGTCTGCCGGTGGGCGACCAGCGTCGCCAGAATGGCGGCGATCTCGGCGAGGTCCTCCTTGCCTTCCTCAGCTTTGCGGATCGAGAAGCGCTCCTCAACGAAGCGGGTGTCAAACTGCCCGGCGATGAAGCGATGCTGCTCGAGCAGGCTCTGGTGGAAGGGCAGGTTGGTCTGCACGCCCACGATCTTGTATTCCTCCAACGCCCGCCGCATGCGCAGGATGGCTTGGCCGCGCGTTTCACCCCACACGATCACCTTGGAGATCAGCGAATCGTAGTAGGGGGAGATCTCGAAGCCGTCGTACACGCCGGTATCCACCCGGATGCCAGGGCCGGTGGGGACTGCGTGGTGGCTGATCACGCCGGTGGAGGGCATGAAGTTGCTGTAGGGGTCTTCGGCGTTGATGCGGCATTCCATCGCCCAGCCCTTCATCTGAACGTCGTCCTGCGTGTAGCCGAGCTGGCGATCGCGAGCGATGCGAATCTGCTCCTTGACGATATCAATGCCGGTGATCGCCTCGGTGACGGGATGCTCGACCTGCAAGCGGGTGTTCATCTCCAGGAAATAGAACCGCTTGTCTTTATCGATTAGGAATTCGATGGTGCCGGCGTTCACGTAGCCCACTGCCTGAGAGGCCTTCACGGCCACTTCCCCCATCTGCTGGCGCAAGGCTTCATCCTCGCCCACGAAGGGGGAGGGGGATTCCTCGAATAATTTCTGGTGCCGCCGCTGGAGCGAGCACTCGCGTTCGCCCAGGTGGACCACGTTGCCGTGCTGGTCAGCCAGCAGCTGGATCTCGATGTGGCGGGCGTTCTCGATCAGCTTTTCCAGGTAGACGTTGCCGTCGCCGAACGAGGCTTCGGCCTCCCTGCGGGCGGATTCCAGCAGACGAGGCATCTCTTCTAGTTTGTTGACCTCACGCATTCCCTTGCCGCCGCCGCCGGCAGTGGCCTTGATGAGCAGCGGGAAGCCGATCTCCGGGGCCAGTGCCAGTAAATCCTCGTCTCGCAAGCTGCCTTCGCCTTCCGTGCCGGGGACGACCGGCACCCCCGCCTCGGAGACGGTGGCGCGCGCCGTGGCCTTATCGCCCATCGCTGCGATGGAAGAAGGCTTCGGCCCGATGAAGGCTAGCCCGGCATCCAGACATGCCTGGGAGAAATCCGAGCGCTCGGCCAGGAAGCCATAGCCTGGGTGGATCGCCCCGGCGCCGCTCTTCTTGGCGATCTCCAAGATTTTATCCATGCGCAGGTAGGATTCCTGGGCTGGGGCGGGGCCGAGCAAATAAGCCTCGTCGGCGTGACGCACATGTAGGGCGCGGCGGTCGACCTCGGAGTATACTGCCACGGTTTCGATGCCCAACTCCCGGCAGGCTCGTATGATGCGTACTGCGATCTCCCCTCGATTGGCGATCAAGACCTTGTTGAAAACCATTTCAGGCCCCTTACAGTGGGATGTTGCCGTGTTTCTTGGCGGGGTTGCTATCGCGCTTGTTGGCGAGCATTTCGAGGGCATTAATCAGGCGCGGGCGGGTGTCGCTGGCCTCGATGACGTCATCGATGTAGCCGCGCTCGGCGGCGATGTAAGGATTGGCGAACTTCTTGCGGTAGTCGGCCACCAATTCCTCTTTGCGTTTGTCCATATCTTTGGCCTTCTCGAGCTCTTTGCGGAAAATGATGTTGACAGCCCCGTCTGGCCCCATCACGGCGATCTCGGCCGTCGGCCAGGCCAGGTTGACGTCGCCGCGGATGTGCTTACTGCTCATCACGTCGTAGGCGCCGCCGTAGGCCTTGCGGGTGACGACGGTGAGCTTGGGTACC
>Ga0209164_1005737_pt1 | contig 10445 bp, 9 predicted proteins | sample MTBNYHSulfiMetaG_FD_187458 | JGI IMG/M metagenome (GOLD analysis project Ga0209164, IMG submission 187458) | Enrichment culture microbial communities from rom New York Harbor, USA that are MTBE-degrading - MTBE-NYH (New York Harbor Sulfidogenic)... | ecosystem: Environmental > Aquatic > Marine >... | reverse complement strand
CCGACAAGCACTTCATCCAGTGCCGGTTTGACTGCCCAGGCTATTGCAGCGGTGATGCCGGAGACCAGGAGTCCGAAGGCGATGCCCCCTAAAATCCGCGGCCAGTATGGTCTCGTCAGGTTGCGTATGCGCTTAACGGCGCCCATGATTGTTCCTAGTATAAACGATTGGGGGATTATTTAATAAGTTCCCTGAACCAGGGTGGCGGTAATGCTTCCCACAGCGACTTTTGTCTGAAGTTTTACCGGGATGTGTTTTGCATCATCAGTAAGCCAGATGAAGATTTCACCCTTCCTGAAGAAGATGCCCTCTGACTGCAGTACCGGCTTTATTACGATGGTATCGAATGTGCCGACCGGGAGAGAGAGTTTCTCCTTCCTCAGGACCTGGACTTCCACATTCCAGACCTTTTTGCTGTCGAAGATGGTCACATAGACAGGCTCTCCGACAACCAGCCTGAGAAGACGCACATGGAAAAAACTTGATATCGGGTCAAAAACCGGACCAGGAATGGTATACTCTTTTCGTTCTTTTTTCAGATGATCAATATAGGTGGCCCTGTTCGCAGTCCGGTCAAAGACAACCTCCTTGTCCCGGCGATGCCTTCCTTCGCGTATTTTCATACGGTAACTGTGCGGGTGACCGATCCCTGTCTGTTCAGGTTCCCTGAACAGAGTGCTCTCAATCCTGTCTTCAACAGTATAAAAGACCGAAATCCAGTCTGCTGACCTGGCGGTAGAGATGATTCTCACCTTATCCCCGTCATTCACTGATTCGAGAGAGGCGGTGCCTGCCTTTATACCGGTCCATGTCAGGTCATATACGAATTTTTCAGGGACCCTGAATGGAGCAACATAAGAAGCCTGAGAAGGCAGAGAGAAACGGACGATACAGATCAGGACGAGAAATGAAAGGGCGATCCATCCGGGCTTATGCTTATAATTTCTCATTTTCTTTATGTTATATTAATTCATGCTCGTGATTCCAGCAATAGATTTAAAAGACGGCCAGTGTGTGAGGCTTCTTCAGGGGAAGAAAGACGCCGTGACGGTGTATTCGGGCAATCCTTCCGGTATCGCGCGGCAATGGCAGTCATACGGAGCAAAGCTGCTTCATATCGTTGACCTTGACGGAGCATTTTCCGGCAAACAGATGAATCTCGATATAATCATAAAAATCAGGAAGACAGTAAACATTGCGCTTCAGGTCGGGGGCGGCATCAGGGACACCGAGAACATCGGAAACCTTATCTCGGCAGGGATTGAGAGGGTCATCCTCGGCACCGCAGCGATAGAAGATCCGGAGCTTTTGACGGAAGCGTGTAGACGATATCCGGGCAGGATTCTTGTCGGAATCGACGCAAAAGACGGGAAGGTTGCTATCCGCGGCTGGGAAGAGGTCACGACAATCAAAGCCGCGGAAATGGCCAGAGGGCTCGAAATGGTCGGGGTCGCCGGCATTATCTATACCGACATAAGCAGGGACGGTATGCTCACCGGACCGAATGTCACTGCAACGCAAGGGCTTGTCGAGAGCGTGAAAATACCGGTTATTGCATCGGGAGGGGTTTCGTCCCTCGATGATATCAGGCATCTCATGCAGATAAAGAATCTCTGGGGAGCGATTACAGGCAAGGCACTCTATTCCGGGAAATTGGACCTTAAAGAAGCGCTTGCAATGGTTTCGCCGCGGCAATGTTAGCGAAAAGAATCATCCCCTGTCTCGATGTGAAGGACGGACGGGTCGTCAAAGGGGTGAGTTTCGTGAACCTGCGCGATGCAGGCGACCCGGTCCAGAACGCGCGGTTTTACGATGAGCAGGGCGCTGACGAGCTTATATTCCTCGACATAACCGCTTCGCACGAAAAGAGAAACATCATCCTTGATGTCGTCAGGAAGACCGCGGAGGATGTGTTTATGCCGCTGACCGTCGGAGGCGGCATCAAGACGCTTGATGACATAAGGGAGCTCCTGAAAGCAGGGTGTGATAAGGTTTCGATCAACACAACCGCAGTGAAAGACCCGTATTTTGTGAGCAGGGCGGCAGAGAAATTCGGAAGTCAATGTATCGTCGTCGCAATCGATGCGAAAAGGGTTCCGGGCACACAGTTCGATGCGACCGGCGAAGACTGGTTTGATGACAAAGAGTTACAGGAGGTATGTCTCGGAATGCCGCCGCAGGATTCTTTAACATGGGCGATTTCAACTCACGGCGGGAGGACGATGAAGCGCATAGATGCTGTTCGATGGGCGAGAAAGATGGAAGAACTCGGAGCAGGAGAGTTCATGCTCACCAGCATGGACAAGGACGGTACGAAAAACGGATACGATATTGAGCTGACCAGGGAGATATCAGAGGCGGTATCGATCCCTGTGATAGCTTCAGGCGGGGCCGGCACCCTTGAACATCTCTACGATGCCCTTGCAGAGGGCAAAGCAGATGCGGTGCTCGCCGCTTCCATATTCCATTACAGGGAATATACAGTCAGCGAGGCAAAGGAGTATCTCAGGGCAAAAGGGATAGCAGTCCGCTTATCATAAAAACTCAGTGAAAAATGCTGGTCGGGCCGTTTCATGAAAATTCCGTTCACAAAATCGAAAAAGGGTATTACGATAAAGGTCAGGGTGGAGCCCAGGTCATCGCGCAGAGGGATCACCGGTCTCACCGCTGATACCCTGAAAGTAAAAGTCCATGCGCCGCCTGTTGACGGTTCGGCGAATGAAGAACTCAGAGAAATCCTTTCAGAAAAATTCCGGATCAGGAAATCTGCCATTACCGTAATAAAAGGGATTTCTTCAAAAGACAAACTGGTGGAAATAGCGGGGATAGACGCTCTTCCCTGCCCCCACTAATTAGAAGCGCAGAGTATCGAAAGGAGAAGCGCGGATGCTTGATGCGAGATTTGTGAGGGAAAATATTGAGCTGATAAAAAAATATCTCGACGACAGACATTACCCTGTAGCGATTGATGAATTCCTGCAGATTGAGGAGAAACGGTTGGCATTCCAGAGGGAATCGGAAGAACTCAGGAACAAACGCAATGTCGTGTCGGAAGAGATAGCGAAACTGAAGTCCCGGAAAAAGGATGCAACGCCACAAATCGAAGCGATGAAGAGCGTTGCCGATCAGATAAAGGCACTCGATGACCGGATTAAAACCCTGGAAGAGAAAACGGGTGCATTTCTTTTAAACCTCCCCAATGTCCCCCATGATTCCGTGCCTGTCGGAAAAGATGAGACTGAAAATGTCGAGCTGAGGACATGGGGTGAACCACAGCAGTTCGATTTCGAACCATTGAACCACTGGGACATCGGCGAGATGCTTGATATTATTGATTTTGACCGGGGGGCAAAAATTGCCGGGGCGCGGTTCTCCCTGATGAAGGGGATGGGTGCCAAGCTGGAGCGCGCGCTTATGAATTTTATGCTCGACCTGAACACGTCCAAAGGATACAAAGAGGTTTTTCCGCCAATCATCGTCAACCGCGAGAGCATGACAGGAACAGGACAGCTGCCGAAATTCGAACAGGAGCTCTTCAGGATCGCAGACCCCGAATTTTTTCTCATTCCCACCGCCGAAGTGCCGGTAACGAACATCCACAGGAATGAAATCCTGAACGAGCAGGACCTTCCGATTTATTACACTGCATACACGCCGTGTTTCAGAAGGGAGGCCGGGTCATATGGAAAGGATGTAAGGGGGCTTATCCGTCAGCACCAGTTTAACAAGGTTGAGATGGTGAAGTTCGTGACGCCGGAAACCTCTTTTGACGAACTTGAGTCTCTCACGGGGAACGCTGAAGAGATCCTTCAAAAACTGGAACTTCCCTACAGAGTGATCGCGCTCTGCACCGGCGACCTGGGATTTTCTTCAGCAAAGACCTATGACCTCGAGGTATGGCTTCCCGGCCAGCAGCGTTATCGTGAGATATCGTCCTGTTCCGACTTCACGGATTTTCAGGCCAGGAGGGCGAATATCCGGTTCAGAAGGCAGGGGAAGAAGGGGACGGAGTTTGTACACACGCTCAACGGTTCGGGGCTCGCAATCGGCCGTACCCTGGTTGCGGTTCTCGAAAACTATCAGCAGAAAAACGGAAGCATACTCGTTCCTGCTGCGCTCAGACCCTATATGGACATCGAAGTGATTCAGTAAGACATGATAACAATCCGTAAGCAGACAGAAGAGATCGAGCGGAAAATCCTCCATCAGGGGGCATGCCTGAGCACCCGGAGTAAAGGGAGAGTGAAGCCTGAAAAAGAAGGCGATATCAGGACATGCTTCCAGCGGGACAGGGACAGAATTATCCATTCAAAGTCGTTCAGGAGGCTTAAGCATAAAACCCAGGTCTTCCTTGCGCCAAGAGGGGACCATTACAGGACGAGACTGACGCATGTGCTCGAAGTATCCCAGATTGCGAGAACAATAGCACGGGCATTGAGACTGAATGAGGACCTGACCGAAGCGGTTGCGCTTGGACATGACCTTGGACATACCCCTTTTGGTCATGCCGGAGAAGATATATTACGGGAGATACATCCCGGTGGGTTTGACCACTACAAACAGAGTATCAGGGTTGTAGACTTCCTGGAAAAAGGCGGGAGGGGCTTGAACCTTACCTACGAAGTAAGGAACGGTATTCTCAAACACTCAAAGGGAAAGGGACTGATTATCCCTGAATCGAAAGCGCATAAGGCAGAGACCCTCGAAGGGCAGGTTGTCCGGATTTCCGACATCATTGCCTACATAAACCATGACCTTGACGATGCAATGAGGGCAGGGGTAATAAAAAAGACGGACATCCCCAAAAATGTGAATAAAGTCCTCGGAGATACCCATGCACAAAGAATAGACACTATGGTGAAGGATGTGGTTTATCAGTCCCTCAAAACAGACCTGGAATCCCTAGCCATGAGCGGGGAGGTCCTCACCACGACTTACAGGCTCAGAGATTTCCTCTATGAGCGTGTGTACGAAAGTGAGATGATACTCCGGGAGTTTGTAAAGGCGAAGAGAATCCTCCGCGATCTGTATACCTATTATATTGAACACATTCAAGAGGTAACTATTCATGTTCCGACAGGGGAGAAAAGTAATAACCATCAGATGGTGTGTGATTTCATTGCGGGTATGACCGACAGATTTGCCCTGATGACATATGAGAGGATTTTCCTCCCGCAGCAGTGGACTGTTCTTTAACAAACGCTAACAATAAGGATTGGGGAAATCTGCCCGAATTTCAGGCAGGAACAGGGACAAGAAAGAAAAATGCTTAAAATATAGCAAGAGAATATATTATAATTAATAGAATGGTTACATTCGGCGAAAAAATGAGAAAGCTCATGAAGGCGAGAGGCATAAAGGCAATAACCCTTGCTCAACGAATGGGCGTAAGCTGTGCGTATGTCAGCCAGCTGGTTACCGGGATACGGAGACCGGGGAGAGAAACGTTGCTGAAGTTGTCCAGATCGCTGGAAGTCCCCCTGGAGACCCTCCTTTCGATGGAATCCGATTCATCGGATAAAATTTTTATTTCAAGAAAAATCCCTGTCCTTGATGAGTCCCAGGTTTTGGCATGGGGAGATTTCATAGATCTTGATTATCCTATGCTGGTCGCCCAGACTTTTGAATACGCAACAACCGACGATTCGAATGCATTCTACATTACCGCGAAGGCACTCTCGTCCTGCGGGGGGCTTGAATTGTGTGACCTCATACTGGTCGAGCCGAACAAAGAGGTTGCCAGCGGCGATACAGTTTTTGCATGGTATCCAAAAGGTGCATCGATTAGAAAAATCCTCATGAAGGACAATATGGTCATCCTCCTTGACGAGAAACGGGACCCTGTTGTGCTGGCCAAAGACAACGCCCAGGAAGAATGGAAGTACTACCGCGTCAGTCAGTGTATCAGAAAACTGTAGCCCCTTTTTCCCACAAAATTAGCTCCCTTATAAGCAAATAAAAATTATTAATCACCGCCAACAAAATCCCCATTGACATTTATTAAAGCGTTTGCTAATATTTTTTACTGCTACAGTAAAATGAAAGCAAGGGTTTAAGGTTTCTACAAACTCCCCCCATATAGTGGCAGAAGTCCTTTCTGCCACTATTTTTTTCTTCAGCGTTCCATATTGTGCAGATTCATGAATACGATATAATAATCTTACCGGAATGAAGAGAAACGGCTTTATAAGGACGGATTACCATGCCTGCTAACCTCCCGCCGGAATATTTCGAAGCCGAAAAAAGATTCAAACAGGCGGTTACTGCAGCAGAGAAGACCGGTGCGCTTGAGGACCTCATTGCAACTGTTCCGAAGCATAAAGGCACGGATAAACTGAGAGCTGACCTGCGAAAGCGCCTCTCTCAGTTGAGAAAAGAGGCAATGAGCAAAAAGAAAGGGGGGAGGGGAGATCTCTATGTGGTCCAGAAAGAAGGAGCGGCACAGATGGCTCTCGTCGGCTTTCCGAATGCAGGGAAATCCTCGCTCCTCGCGTGTCTGACAAACGCTTCTCCCGTTATTGCCGAGTATCCTCTCTCGACACTGAATCCTCTTCCGGGAATGATGCCCTTTGAGGATATTCAGATTCAACTGGTTGATCTGCCGCCGGTAGGCAATGAATCGACCGATGGGTGGGTTTCGGGTATCCTGCGGTATTCAGATGCACTGACGCTTGTGCTCGATCTTTCAGAAGACCCTGAGATTCAGGCCGAACTCCTCATTGAACAGCTTGGACGCTGGAATATTCGGCCGGTCTCTCCTTTTCTCCCGGTGCCAGAAGACGGAACAGGGCGGAATGTTGTGCTCAAAAGAACTCTTCTGGCCGGCAACAAAGCAGACCTGCCGGATGCGGACGAGAATTTTCTCAGACTCCGGGCACAATACGGAAATACCTATCCCTGTGTCGCTCTTTCTGCCAGGAAGAAAGAAAATATCGAGGAACTGAAAAGAGAACTGTTTGCTCTCGCAGGTATAATCAGAGTTTATTCGAAGCCTCCGGGCAAAGAGCCGGACCTGTCGAAGCCCTTCACCGTACCATCGGGTTCCACTGTTCTTGACCTCGCAAGAACAATCCATAAGGATTTTACCGGGGGACTGAAATATGCCCGCATATGGGGTTCAGCGCGGTTTGACGGCCAGAGAGTTGAAAAAACCTATGTCCTGCAGGACAGGGATGTGGTGGAGTTTCGCGTCTGAGCGTGTGCTAATCTTTTTCGACAACCTTCCCGATGCTGACAATTTTATCGTCTCCCTCTACGTCCATCAGCTTTACCCCCTGTGTGTTCCTTCCGTGAAGGGAAATATTGCCGGCTACAGTCCGGATGAGTTTTCCGGAACTGGTTATCATAACGATTTCATCCTCGTCTCTCACCTGAAGGAGGCCGACAGCCTTCCCGCCCTTTTTGATGACTTTGATCGAGATGACCCCTTTGCCCCCGCGGCTTTGCACGGGATAATCCGAAATGTTGGACCGTTTGCCGAGGCCTCTTTCCGTTACGGTTAAGATTGCGGTCTTCTCCTCCGCAACCTCTGCGGATACAACCTCGTCTCCCTTCGTCAGCCTGATCCCGCGAACGCCTATTGATGTTCTTCCGGTATCACGCACGTCCTCCTCATTGAACCGGATAGAGATCCCGTTTTTTGTCCCGATGATGAGATCACTCTTCCCGTTGGTCTTCTTGACCGCGATCAGTTCATCGCCTTTTGCAAGGGTGATGGCGATGATTCCCTTTCCTCTCGGGTTGCTGTATTTTTCAAGGGCGGTCTTTTTCACCGTTCCCTTTTTCGTAAACATGACGAGATATTCTTCCGTGAAATCACGCACGGGAAGCGCGGTGGCAATGCGTTCTCCTTCAGAGAGCGCAAGCAGATTAATCAGGGCCTTCCCTTTTGTCGCGCGTCCTGCCTCCGGGAGCTGATAAGTCTTGAGCCAGTACAGACGGCCGAGGTTGGAGAAAAACAGCATATACGCATGGGTCGCGGCGATAAAGAGTTCTTTCACAAAATCCTCTTCCTTTGTTTCCATCCCGATCAGTCCCTTGCCGCCGCGGCGCTGGCTTCTGTATTCACTCAATGGATTTCGCTTGATATACCCGTGATGAGAGAGCGTGACCACCATCTCTTCGTCGGTGATGAGGTCTTCTATGGTAATCTCCTTCATTTCCGGCATAATCTCGGTCTTCCTTACATCAGCATACTTTAGCTTTATCTCCAGGAGTTCGTCCCGAATGATCTGAGAGACAAGGGCATTATTTTCGAGGATAGCCCTAAGCCGCGCAATCTCTTTTAAGGTTTCTTTGTAATCCTGTATGATCTTCTCCCGTTCAAGACCGGTCAACCTCTGGAGTTTCATGTCCAGGATAGCCTGCGCCTGGATTTGAGACAGAGGATAATCACTCATCAATGCTGTTCTTGCCTCTTCCGGAGACTGCGATTGCCTGATAAGCGCTATGATCGCATCGAGGTGATCGATGGCTATCTTCAGACCTTCAAGGATATGCGCCCTTTCTTCAGCTTTTCTTAACTCGTAACGGGTTCTCCTGAGCACGACATCGCGCCGGTGCTGCAGGAAAAGATTAAGCAACTCATTCAGTTTGAGGACCTTGGGCTGATTATTTACAAGCGCAAGCATAATGATCCCGAAGGTCGTTTGCATCTGGGTATGCTTATACAGGTTGTTGAGAACGACTTGCGCCATCTCACCTCTTTTCAGTTCGAGCACAACCCTGATCCCGTCCCTGTCCGACTCGTCCCGCAATTCTGATATCCCTTCGAGCTTCTTTTCCCTCACGAGCTCGGCGATCTTCTCGATCAACCGGGCCTTGTTCACCTGATACGGCAGTTCGGTGACGATAATATTTTCACCGCCGCGATGCTCGCGCTCGATTCTCGCCTTTGCCCTTACTTTAATGAGACCTTTCCCTTCGGAGTATGCCTGAAAAATGCCGTTCATTCCATGGATGATGCCCCCGGTCGGAAAGTCAGGGCCCTGGACGCTCTTCATGAGATCTCTTAATGACGCATCCGGATTTTCCAGGAGCGTCATTAGCCCGTCGATAATTTCACCAAGGTTATGGGGAGGGATATTGGTAGCCATGCCGACCGCGATTCCTGAGGACCCGTTGATAAGGAGATTCGGAACCCTTGAGGGAAGCACGACGGGTTCCTCGGATGTTTCGTCAAAATTAGAAATAAAATTGACGGTTTCTTTATCTATGTCGGCAAGCAGTTCTTCTGCGATTTTTGCAAGTCGTGCTTCTGTATACCGGTACGCAGCTGCCGGGTCCCCGTCAACGGAACCGAAATTGCCCTGACCGTCAACGAGGGTATACCGCATGTTGAAATCCTGTGCGAGTCGTACAAGGGCATCGTACACCGCGGTATCGCCATGCGGGTGATATTTTTTCAACACTTCGCCGACAACGCCGGCACTTTTTGAATATTTTCTTCCCGGGAGCAACCCTTCCCGGAACATTGCATACAGTATCCGCCGCTGGACAGGCTTCAGCCCGTCTCTGACTTCAGGCAGCGCTCTTCCTATGATTACGCTCATCGCATAATCAAGATAAGAACCCTTCATTTCTTCTTCTATGCTTACCGGTACTTTAGCCATGGAATCTCCTTCAAAAGTGTGGGACAACAGTTATTTTACCATATTGCTTTTCTTGACGGCTTAAAAATATAATTTAAGCATATGCTATCGAAAGTGCTCAGCGCAACCGTCCTGGGTATCAATGCCCATATTGTCGAGGTCGAGGTCGACATTGCCTCGCGGGGACTGCCGCATTTCTCTCTGGTAGGTCTTCCCGATGCCGCGGTAAAGGAATCCAGGGACCGGGTAAAGGCCGCGCTGAAAAATGTCGGGTTTCAGTTCCCGCTCAGACAGATCACGATTAACCTTGCCCCTGCCGATTTGAAGAAGGAAGGTTCGTCATTCGATCTCCCGATTGCACTCGGTATCCTTGTGGCAGAAGGAGTGCTCGACCAGTCTTCACTGGAAGGGTATCTCCTCACCGGCGAGCTTTCACTGAACGGAGGAGTGAAACCCGTAAGGGGCGTTCTCTCGATGGCGATGCGGGCGAGAGAACTCGGCTTGAGGGGACTGCTCCTCCCTCATGAGAATGCAGCAGAGGCCGCAGTGGTTCGTGGTCTGCCTGTGTTCGGTATGAGGAGCCTTCCCGAAATTACCGAGTTCCTGATCGACTCCAATAACAGGACACCTTTTCAACTCGACGTACACAAGGCCCTGGAAGAGAATTCGGTGTATGAGGATGACTTTAGCGAGGTCAAAGGACAGGAGCATGCCAAACGGGCGTTTGAGGTCGCTGCCGCTGGAGGACACAACGTGCTGATGATCGGGCCGCCGGGTTCGGGGAAGACCATGCTCGCGAGAAGACTCCCGACAATACTTCCCGGCATGACCTTTGACGAGGCCCTTGAAACAACG
>Ga0209164_1005736_pt1 | contig 10447 bp, 9 predicted proteins | sample MTBNYHSulfiMetaG_FD_187458 | JGI IMG/M metagenome (GOLD analysis project Ga0209164, IMG submission 187458) | Enrichment culture microbial communities from rom New York Harbor, USA that are MTBE-degrading - MTBE-NYH (New York Harbor Sulfidogenic)... | ecosystem: Environmental > Aquatic > Marine >... | reverse complement strand
TCGAAGATGGAGCAGGCATTGCCCGGCCGGGGAAGGGCAGGCTCGGCGTAGCCACCCAGGACGAACACCGAGTGCCGCCGGGCCAGCTCCACCAGGAAGGCCCGGGTCTCCTCGGCGAAGGCCGCCACCTTCCCCGCTTCCATGCTGAAGCCGGTGGCGAACATCTCCGGGAGGACCAGGAGGTGAGGGCGGGTGGGCACCGTGCTGGAGCCCGTAGGCGGCCCATCGGCCAGGTGATTCCCGGTCTTCCCGGGCTTCTCCAGGAGCGCCTCCGCCATGGCGTCCACCCTCCGGAAGTTCTCTCGGGGATCCTCCCACGCGATGTCGGTCTGCAGGCCGGCGACGATCATCGGGACATCCTCCTCAGGCGCTCCGCCGCCGCCTCCAGGGTCTCCATCCTCTTGCAGAAGGCGAAGCGGGCCAGGCGCCGTCCCTCCGCTACGTCCCGGGCGTAGAAGGCGGACGGCGGTATGGCCGCCACGCCGTGCTCCTTCGTGAGCCAGTAGGCGAAGTCCCGGTCGTCGCCGTCGAAGACCTCCGTGAAATCCGCAAGGATGAAATAGGTCCCCTGGGGCGCCGACAGGCGAAAGCCCACGTCCCGGAGAGCCGCGACCAGGAAGTCCCGCCGTGCCGCGTACTCGGACTGGAAGGTGGCGATGTAGTCCGACGTGTGGTGCTCCAGGGCGTAGGCTACGGCCCTCTGGAGGGGCGTGGCAATGGCGTAGGTGAGGAACTGGTGGGCTGCCTGGGCGCCGTCCACAAGCGCCCTGGGCCCCGTTCCCCAGCCGATCTTCCAGCCCGTGAAGGAGTAGGTCTTTCCGGCGCTGGAGAGGGTCAGGGTCCGCTCCCGCATCCCCGGGAGGGCGGCCAGGGGGATGTGCTCCGCCCCGTCGAAGACCAGGTGCTCGTAGACCTCGTCGGTGAGGGCCAGGAGGTCGTGCTCCAGGCAGACCGACGCGATGAGCTCGAGCTCCTCCCGGGTGAACACCTTCCCCGTGGGGTTCATGGGGGTGTTCAGGACGATCATGCGGGTCCGGTCGTTCACAAGGGCCCGCAGGGCGTCGCCGTCCAGGGCGAAGTCCGGGAACCGCAGGGTCAGGTATCGGGGGACGGCCCCGGAGAGGGCCAGCCCCGGCGGGTAGCTGTCGTAGAAGGGCTCGAAGAGGATGACTTCGTCCCCGGGGTTCAGGATGCCCAGGAGCGACGCGGCGATCCCTTCCGTGGCCCCGGAGAAGACCACCACCTCCTCCATGGGGTCGTAGTCCATTCCGTAGCACCGTCGGTAGCTCCCGGCGATGGCCCGGACCAGCTCCGGGTGGCCCCGGGACCGGGCGTACTGGTTGTCCCCCGACCGGAGGGCGCGGACGGCGGCCTCCACGATCTCCGGCGGGCCCTCGAAGTCCGGGTAGCCCTGGGCCAGGTTGATGGCTTCGTGCTCCTGCGCCAGGGCCGTCATCTCGGCGAAGATGGTGGTGCCGAAGGGGACGAGCTTCTCTGTGATCACGTGGCGGATCCTCGATCCTGGTGGGTGTGGGCGCGGACCCGGGTAAGATGGGGCCGAGGGCCGGCGGGGGCCATGCGGGGAGACGGGTGCATCCCCCCGACAGGGGCCTTATCTTGCCTGGATGGCCCGGACGGATCGCGGCCGGGCGGGCACAGCTCTTGACGATGGACGAAACGATGCGAAGGACCTCCCCCTCCACCTCCCCGACGCCGGGTTGCCGCGCCCTGGCGGTGATCCTGTCCATGGCGGTTCTCCTGGCGGCGGCTCCGCTCCTTTCCGGCATCGCCTTCACGACGGTGACCCTCGGGGCGCAGGTCGAGGACGAGGACGCCCGGATCCAGGCGGCCCTGGCCCGGGTCACACCGCGGCTCGAGGAGGAGATCCGGCGGGCCATGCTCTCGGGCCAGATCCCGTCCGTCACGGTGGCCCTCACGGACCGGGAGGGGGAGCTCTGGGCCGGGGCGTACGGGGACAGCAACCTCTGGGCGGGCACGCCGGCCTCCACCCAGACCGTGTACCTCATCGGCTCCACCTTCAAGACCCAGTCCACAGTGGCCCTCCTCCAGCAGATGGAGGCCGGGAAGTTCTCCCTGGACGACAGGGTGAACGACTACCTCACGGGATTCCAGATCCGGGGTGAGAACCCCGCCCGGCCGGTAACCTTCCGGCACCTCCTCACTCACACCTCCGGTCTCCCGGCGGCCTATGGGGGCCACAACGTGTGGGGTGAGACGGTGCCTCCCCCCCTCCCCGTCTACCTGGCCGATTCACTGGTGGCGCTCCGGCCTCCCCTCCAGCAGGTGGTCTACTCGAACCTGGCGTACTCCCTGGTAGGGTACCTGGTGGAGATCTTCAGCGGCGTGCCCTACAAGGACTACGTCCAGAACCGGGTCTGGGACCCACTGGGGATGACCAGCACCGCCTTCGCCCCTACGCCCGAGATGGAAGAGCGGCTCTCCATCCCCTACGTGCTGGACCAGCGGACGGGAAGGCCTGTGGCGGCTGGGCGGACCAAGGCCAACGTGTGGCCGGCGGGGATCGTGTACGGGACCGTGCACGACCAGGCGAGCTGGGTCCGGTTCAACCTGGGCGACGGTTCGGTGGGGGACCAGCGGATCCTCCAGCCGTCCACCATGGAGCAGATGTTCACCCTCCAGTTCCAGCAGTTCGCCGGGAGAGCCATGGGGGGGGGCTGGGGGTACGAAAACCCGGGATACGGCCTCACCTGGTGGAACACCACCCGGGACGGGGAGCGGTTCTTCGCCCACTCCGGGAGCGTCTCCGGGTACACCGCCTTCGTCATGGGGAACCGGACCAGGGGCTTCGGCATCGCCCTCCTGACCAACGGGAACCGAGCCCACCCCCACCTGGTCCGCATCAGCAATCTCGCTCTGGACCTCCTGGCGGAGGCCCTGGGAGAATCCAGGTAGGGCTCCGCCCCGCCCATCAAACTTCGTCCATGAAACGGTAGCACGTGCCCATGACCGATCACGACTTCGACACCGCCGACCTGGAAGCCATGGTGGATCCCTCGGTGGTGAGGGCGCTGGAGGGGATTCTCGCCCCCCTGGAGAGGGAGGTGGAGATCCTTCTCTTCGTGGCCCCCGGCTGCTCCGCCTGCCCACACCAGGTCCGAACGGTGGCGGCCCTCACCCTGGCCAACCCGAACATCTCCGTGGAGATCGTGGACGCGACCCGGGAGCCCGAGTTCGCGGCCCAGTACGACGTCCGGTCGGTTCCCACCACGGTGGTGGACGACGAGCTGATCCTGGTGGGGGTGAAGCATCCCCAGGCCATGGCGGAGATCCTCCTGGCCAGGGAAGGCCCCGGCGGGGAGATGGCGCTCCTGGCCTCCTGGGTGGAATCCGGGCGGGTGGAGGACGCGGGGGAGCGCCTCCTGTACGGCCCGGATCCGGAAGCCGCACGCCAGGCCTTCGTGGATCTCTGGAGCCGCAGCACCCTCCAGGACCGGATGGGGATGACGCTGGTGGCGGAGCATGCGCTGGACCTGGAGCCGGAGGGGCTGGACGGTGCGGTCCCGCTCCTCATCAAGGGGCTGGAAGGGGAGGGGCCCCTTTCCCAGGATCCCGCCCGGAAGGGGGACACCGCAGCCCTCCTGGGCCTCATCGGCCACCCCGATGCGCGCCCGGTCCTGGAGGCCCTCGCCCGGGATCCCAACGAAGAAGTGGCGGAGGCGGCGGCCGATGCCCTGGCGGAGCTGGCCTGAAGTGGCGCCTGGCCGAAGCGGCGCCCCTGGGGTGGGGGCCTGAGGTGTCCCGGGCGCGGCCGGCGCCGGTCTCCCTCCTGACGAGGGTTGGGCTGGGCTTCCTGTTGACCCTGGGGGGGCTCGGACGCGATGCGGCACACCCGGCGACTGCCCAGGAGCACGGTCCGTGGCGGATCGCACCCCATGAAGCCGACACCGCCGTTTGGAACGGGATCCTGGGGGCTCTGCCGGAGCCTGGAGAACCGGAATCCGACTCCCTTCGCGGCCGGTCCTGGATGATGCTCCCCTTCGCCTCCTACGCGCCCGAGACGAGCCTGTCGTTCGGAGTGCTCTTCGCCTGGATCCGAGGGGAACCCGACGATCCGGACCGGGTTCGCACCTCCCTCATGACCAATGCCCGGTACACCCTGAAGAGCCAGGTGGTGGCGGGGGTGGAGCTGGAGGCGCGGCCCGCCCCGGAGTGGTTCGTCCTCGCGGAAGGGAACGTCAAGCTCCGGTGGCCGGATCGGTTCTACCAGCCCGGGAACCGGACCGCGAGGGAGGCCCATGAGGAGTGGACCAGCCGGGGAGTCGATCTGCGTGGCCGGTTTCTCCATCAGGTGGGCAGCCCTCATCTCTTCGTCGGTCCCGTGGTGGGAGCGAGCTATCTGGAGCTCCTGGAAGTGGAAGAAGGGGGCATCCTGGACGCGGGGGCCATCCGGGGGGCCTCCGATCATGGGCTCCTGGGCATGGGTCTGGCAGCGACCTGGGACTCCCGGAGCTCCCCGGTCTACCCCCGTTCCGGCTCCTTCCATTCCTTGAGCCTGACCGGGTACCGGAGCCTTCACGGGCCCCGGGCGGTCATGGTCCGGGGGGAGGCGGATCTTCGGGCCTACCGCTCCCTCGGAGCGTCCACCGTGCTTGCCCTGCGGGGCCGACTGCGGGCCGCAGGGGGTGACGTCCCCTTCACCATGCACACCGGCATCGGGGGGATGGGTGGGGGTCTCAGGGGGATCTTCGAGAACCGGTACGCGGATCGCACCGGTGCCGTGGGGGTGGCGGAGCTCCGGCAGTCCCTCTTCTGGAGGGTGGGCTGCGTGGCCTTCGCCGGTGCGGGCGAGGTGGCATCGGGTCCCGGAAAGCTCTCGGTGAAGGGGCTCCACGGAGCTGGGGGAGGGGGCCTCCGCTTCCGGCTCCTCCCAGCGTCCGGGCTGAATGTTGGGGTTGACTTCGCCATGGGTGAGGGGGAGTCCAACCTGTATTTCCTGCTGGGGGAAGTGTTCTGAAGGTTTTCACGCCCACTGCACTCGCGGAGACAGCGTCATGAAGATCGCCGGCCGTTCGCTCCTTGCCGCCACCTGGGTCGCAGCCTTGGCCGTATGGGCCTGTTCTCCTGCCGCCGACGAGGCGGGCGGCGGAGCCGGCGACGTGGCTCCCGGCACCGCCGCGACCCCGGGCGCCCAACCTGCCCAGGCCTCCCAGGAGGAGAACCCCTACGAGGCCCTCCTGGAGGTCGGCATCATGGAGGAGATGGTGATGATGCCCATGCGGGACGGGGTGCGGCTTGCCACTCACATCTTCCGTCCCAAGGACTCGGACACGAACCCGGTCCCCGTCATCTTCGTGAGGACCCCCTACAACATGAACCTGTGGGCGGACGGGGAGATGAGCCTGGGGCGCCTCAGGGCTCCCCTGGAGGCGGTGCGGAAGGGCTACGCCTACGTGATGCAGAACGAGCGGGGCAAGTTCTTCAGCGAGGGGGAATGGGACATTCTGGGCCCGCCCAAGACGGACGGCTACGATGCCCTCACCTGGATGGCGGCGCAGCCGTGGTCCAACGGGAAGGTGGGGACCCTGGGATGCTCGTCCACCGCCGAATGGCAGATGGGGCTGGCGGCCCTGGACCACCCGGCCCACGCCGCCATGGTGCCCCAGGGGTTCGGGGCCGGGGTAGGACGCATCGGCGACTGGTACGAGCAGGGTAACTGGTACCGGGGCGGGGCCGAGCAGATGCTCTTCTTCACCTGGCTCTACGGGGTCCAGAACACCCAGCGTCCCACCTTCGATCCGAGGACCTCCCAGGAGGACCTGGCCCGGCTGTCCCGGTATTTCGACCTGGTCCCCAGCATGCCCCGGGTGGACTGGACCCAGGCCCTCTGGCACCTCCCGGTGGAGGACATCATGCGGCACGTGGGCGGACCCGAGGGGATCTTCGCGGACCCGGCCCCGGTGGCCACGGGGGGGCGGATGATCCAGAGGACGCCCGACGATCCTGCCTGGTACCGGGGCGGCCTGTACCACGACCACGAGCCCTTCGGGGTGCCCAGCCTCTGGTTCATGTCCTGGTACGACGTCTCCGTGGGTCCGAACCTGGCCCTCTTCAACCACGTGAGGGAAAATGGCCTGGACGCCGAGACCCGGGACAACCAGTTCGCCATCGTGGCGCCGGTGGTGCACTGCTCCTACACCCGGGCCACGGAGAACACGGTGGTGGGTGAGCGGAGCGTGGGGGATGCCCGGTGGGCCTACAACGACCTGGTGTACGGGTGGTTCGACTACTGGCTCAAGGGTGAGCAGAACGCCATCACCGACACGCTCCCCAGGGTCCGGTACTACACCATGGGCGCGAACCAGTGGAACACGGCCGAGGCGTGGCCTCCGGAGTCGGTGGAGATGACCACCTGGTACCTGAGCTCGGGGGGGAACGCCAACACCCTGCACGGCGACGGAGTCCTCACCGCCGACATGCCGAGCCCCGACACGCCTCCCGACGCCTTCACCTACGATCCTATGGATCCGGTGGTGTCCTATGGGGGCAACGTCTGCTGCATCGGCGGCGCCATCGACGCCGGATCCTTCGACCAGCAGGCCATCCAGGCCAGCCGCCAGGACATCCTGGTCTACTCCACCGAACCCTTTGCCGAAGGGCTGGAGGTGAGCGGCACCATCGAGGTCACCCTCTACCTCTCCTCCGACGTGAAGGACACGGACCTGACGGTGAAGCTCACGGACGTGTACCCGGACGGGCAGGCGTTCAACCTGGACGAGACCATCCAGCGTGTGCGCTACCGGGAAGGGTACGACCGGCAGGTGCTCATGGAGCCGGGGGAGGTCTACGAGGTGAAGGTGAGCCCCATGTCCACGTCCAACTACTTTGCCCCGGGACACCGGCTCCGGATCGAGGTGTCCAGCTCCAACTTCCCCCGCTTCACCCGGAACCTGAACACGGGGGGGCGGAACTACGACGAGACGGTGGGCGTGGTGGCCAACAACGTGATCCACCACTCGGCGGCGTATCCGTCGCAGGTGAGGGTGCCGGTGGTGAGGAGGTAGAGGGGGCGGCCGCGCCGGCCTGCTTCTTTCGACCTGGTGGGTGGGCGAGGGGACCCGCCGGCCATCCCCATCGGGCACCGACTGTCCGCTGCGCTTCCAGAGGTGCCCTCCGGGGAGGCCGGCGGGGCCCTCTTCTCTTGTGATTCTTGGCGATTATAGTATAATTTTCATACTGAAACAGAACGAGAACGAGACATTGGATGGAATTCGAGTTCGACGACGCGAAGAGCCGAGTGAACGAGACCAAGCACGGTATCGACTTCGTCGAGGCCCAGGCACTGTGGCTGGACGAGATGCGAGTGGAGATCCCGGCACGGACCGCGGACGAACCCAGGTTCGTGCTGGTAGGCAGGATCGGGGAGAAACACTGGTCGGCAGTCTTCACGTACCGGGAGGAACGGATTCGCCTCATCTCGGTCCGTCGATCCCGTGAGGAGGAGGTCGCGATCTATGAAGGCTGAAGACTTCGATCGGAAGTTCGATCAGGGGAAGGATGTCACCGCCGACCTCGACCTCTCCAGGGCGCGTCGTCCCGGGCAGGACGCCCGGCGCGTCAACGTGGACTTCCCGGCCTGGATGGTGGAGTCCCTGGACCGCGAGGCCAGGCGTCTGGGTGTCACGCGGCAGTCGGTGATCAAGCTCTGGATTGCCGAGCGCCTCGACCGGAAGGCTTCCTGACGTCCGAATGGAGCCGGCGGGGCCGGTGCTCCATGCCTCCTAAGAGCCAGGCTCCACTCGATACCGGACAGCGGCGCAGCTGCCTTGGCATCAATCCAAGCACAGAAGCTGGAGGAGGGCCTCGCGCCCGAAGAGGGAAACGGCGGGCCCCGGCTCGAGGAACGGCGCCACATCTCCCTCGGCGGCAGCCCAGTCGAGGGCCTCCACCCGCCTCCGGGCGGCGAGCCGCCAGCCCCGTTCGTCGAGCTGCGGACCGTCCCAACCGGTCTGGCGCAGGGCGTTGTTCAGCAGCTCCAGGTTCGGGCCTGGCCAACGCGGGTCGCTCAGGTACCAGAACAGGTCGAACAGGTCCCTTCCCTTCGTCCACCGCCGCTGGAGGATGGCGTGGAGCTTCCCGGCGAAGAGTGAAGCGCGGTCGTGATGCTGGAGGTTCAGAAGGGCATGCCGGCGGACAATGGTGGTGGTCAGGCCCGCCCCGGGCGGCGGGCGTGTGTCCACCTCCACCCGGATGCTCATGCGCTGGGATGGGTGGGGAGACAGCCCGAGGTCGTGCGGGAGGCCCGGGAAGGCCACCATCATCCGCTCCACGGCCCGGTCCGCCCTGATCTTCAACTCCACCGAATACCCTTCTCGCTCGAGTCTCCCGGCCAGACGATGGCCGGAGGCCGGAAGGTCGAAACCGCCCCGGCCGGGCCGCTCCAGCGCGAAGTCCAGGTCCTCTGAGAAACGGGGGAGATCATAAAGGAAACGCAACGCCGTCCCGCCCTGGAACGCAAGCGGGATCATGGCGCCCATCTCCAGCAACGCCAGAAGGATCCTGGCCTGCAGATACTCACGGGCCAGGTGGCCGGACTGAACCGGATCGCCGGGCCGGCGGACCAGCGCCGCAAGCTCCTCCTTCATCCCCGCTCCCGGATCGCCAGGAGCCGCTCCACGGCTCGGTCAAGCTTGGGTTTGCCCCAGCGGCGGGCATGGGTGCGCAGGTCCTCCGGGGAGACCGCGTCGAGCCCCTCGACACGCAAGGATTCGAGGTGGTCCATGGATTCGCCCCCTGGAGTCAGGTAGACCAGGTCCAGCAACGCCTTGGCGGCATCGGCGACCAGCGCCTCCTGCTCACCCCAGACACGGGTGCGCACGTATCCGAAGAAAGCTCCCGCCTGGACGTGCCGGAAGATGTGCTGCCCGGCCGGCGTGTCCAGTGTCACAGGTCGAGATGTCGTCACCGACGTGGTCACCGGCACCGCCTCCGGGATGAGCCCGTGGTAGGCCAGGGCTGACTGCAGGCTCACGTACGAGGGCCGATGGAGCTCGTTCGCCACCAGAAACGGGTGCGGTTCCACACGCCGCCAGGGCCTGGCCAGGACGTAGAGGTCCCGCCGAAGCTGTACGACCTTCCCTGCGGCGGTCCAGCGCGAGAGCTGCCGGCGCACGTCGCTCGGATCGCGGTCACCGGCCAGCAGCAGGCTTCCGCGGAAGAGCGGAAGGCCCGCCGTGTCCTCAAGCAACTCCGTGAACTTCATAGCATTAATATGCCAGAAGCGGCAACTTGATGCAATGATATCTTGGGATCCCCCCCCCTTTCCAGGAGGGGTCCCATCCGGCCCTGCTGCCGCTGCCCTACCCCTACTGCTGCGCCCGCACCACGTGGAAGCTCTGGCTCGGGCCCACCTCCGCCAGGTCGTCGCCGGTCTTCCACGCCAGGGTGGCCACGTACCGCCCAGGCTCCACCAGTGGGCCCTGCCGTGCCCGTCCCGCGAAGCCGCCACCCCCGGCGGGTGGGCCGGCCGCTTGGGCGCTGTCGGGTGGCGGGGCGTTTTCGCGGAGGTTCCACTCGACCCTGCGGAGCCCAGGTTCGTCCTCCACCTCCATCTCCCTCACCAGGGTCCCGCTTCCGTCCTTCACCAGGAGCACCAGGGTCTCCCCCTCGGAGGCGGCGCGGTTCACGTGGTAGGTGAACACGGCCCCGCTGGGGGGGTTGGGGGTGGTGAAGTTCCCGGAGAGGCTCCCGATTCCAGCCGACCCTGCAGGGGCCAGTCCCGTGGGGTTGAAGAGGTAGGCGTTCCTCAGGGGGAAGAGCCGGACCTCCTCGGCCAGGCCTTCAGGAGTGATGGCCCGGAGGGGGCTGTAGTCGTCCAGGACGTAGAATCCACGGCCGAAGGTCCCCAGGACTAGGTCGCTCTCCCGCCGCTGGACGGCCATGTCCCGGACCTGGGTCGGAGGCATCCCGCCCAGCATCTGCGTCCACCGCCCTCCCGCGTCGAAGGTCACGAAGACCCCGAACTCGGTGCCGGCGAAGAGAAGGTTGCCGTTCTCGTGGTCCTGGATGACGGACCAGACGTTGTGGAGGGGAGGGAGGTCACCGGCGATGGAGGTCCAGGTACGGCCCCGGTCCGTGCTCTGCACCAGGTAGGGCTTGAAGTCGCCCCGCTGCCAGTTGTTCAGGGCCACAAAGACGGTGTTCACCTCCCGCGGGGAGGCGAACACGTCGGTGACGTAGGTCCACCTGGGCACTCCCGGGAAGGTGTCCACCCGGCGCCAGCTCTTCCCGCCGTCCTCGCTCACCTGGAGAAGGCCGTCGTCGGTCCCGACGTACAGGAGCCCTTCCATGAGGGGAGACTCGTCCAGGGTCACGATGTTGCTGAGGGGCGTGGTGGACTGGTTCAGGCGGATGGCGTCGGAGGGCCACACCCGGCCCATGACGGGGAGGGTGTCCGGGTCCAGGTTCC
>Ga0209164_1005735_pt1 | contig 10449 bp, 13 predicted proteins | sample MTBNYHSulfiMetaG_FD_187458 | JGI IMG/M metagenome (GOLD analysis project Ga0209164, IMG submission 187458) | Enrichment culture microbial communities from rom New York Harbor, USA that are MTBE-degrading - MTBE-NYH (New York Harbor Sulfidogenic)... | ecosystem: Environmental > Aquatic > Marine >... | reverse complement strand
ACACCGGTAAAGGCAATCAAGCGAGGGTGCTGGGCTCCACCCGATTGCCCAACCGCGCCACCCCACTGAGGCGGGTTGTCGCCCATTCCGGCCTCACGCTGCCACAGCGGCCAAGCGGTCTGTGAGCCACCTATAGAGGAGGCTGGAGTCTGAACAGGCTCCATCACGTAACTGCCGCTGCCCTCCCGGCTGTAGACCAAGCCATCGCTCTCCAGCTCGGCATAGGCGTTCTTGACCGTGATGCGGCTGACGCCCAAGTCCTGGGCAAGCCGGCGAGTGGCCGGAAGGCGGGTATCCGGCGAAAGCGAGCCGGAGAGAATCTGTTGGCGCAGATAAGACTCGATCTGCCGGTACAGGGGGACTTCGCTCTGGCGATCAAGCGGAATACGCATGTCAGGTCTCCATTTCTCCAGGGATAACAGTATACTCTAGACCTTAGATTCAAGCAATTCCAATTATGAGTAATTAACAAATTGGTATTAATAATACTCTCCAAATCTGGTACTATCAAAATATCCGCTTTTAAGCTAAGATTTGACCGTATTCTTAGAATTGGAGGCATGCAATGAAGAAGGTGCCCTTTGGACAAACTGGAGAGCGCGTGAGTCAGATCTGTTTGGGCACGATGTGGATGGGCACGCAAACAGACCAGGAGAAATCGTTCGCCCTATTGGACTACTTCGTTGAAAAGGGCGGGAACTTCTTAGATACAGCCAACTGTTACGCCTGGTGGGCCGGGAGCGGAGAATTCGTCGGCGACGAGAGCGAGCGTGTGCTGGGTGAATGGATGAGGCAGAGAGGCAATCGCGAGCAAATCTTTCTGGCCACCAAGGTGGGCGCCCGGTTGAAGGATCCCGCCAGGATACGAGACGCCGATGGGAATATCTTGTGGGACCGGCGCGAAGAGGAATTCGAATACCTTTCGCCAGCCGTGATCCGCAAGGGCATCGAGGGCAGTTTGCGACGCCTGGGGACCGATCACGTCGACCTGTATTACGCTCACATCGACGACCGGCATACCCCGCTCGAAGATACCCTGGAGGCCTTGAACCGATTGGTGGAAGCTGGCAAAGTGCGCTACGTCGGTTGCAGCAACTTCCGCACCTGGCGGCTGGAGCGGGCCAGAAGGATCAGTGATGTGAATGGCTGGGCTTCCTACACAGCCATCCAGCAGCAGTACTCCTACTTCCGCCCCAAACCGGGCGCCGACTTCGGCATTGCCGCCCATGCCGACGACGAATTGCTCAATTACCTACGCGCCAACGAGGAGGTGGCTTTCTTGGCTTACTCCCCTCTTCTGAAAGGCATCTACGATGACGAGGAGAAGCGCAAGCAGTACTACGATTGGCCGCTCTTTGATACGCAAGAAAACCTGGCGCGCTTGGAAGTGTTAACCGAGATGGCGAAAAGCCTGGGCCTGAGCAACCATCAGCTCGTCCTCGCCTGGCTGGCGCATCACCAGCCCAGGGTCATACCTATCCTGGGGGCCAGCAGCGTGGAGCAATTGGACCACAATCTGCAGGCGCTTTCCATCGAACTCACCGCAGACCAGATGAACCGCCTGGATAACGCCGGCCTATGAAACCGGTGGTGCTTCCAGCAAAAAGGAAATTACAAAGCTAATAGACCTACGCTAGATAAGGAGATGCGATCATGAAGCTACATCCGCTTGGAAATACCGGAATGAAAGTCAGCGAGATCGGGCTGGGTGCGTGGCAACTCGCCAATCCGGATTGGGGGGTCAGCGATACTGGTGAGGCCATGCAGATCATCCAGCGCTCCCTGGAGGCGGGCTGCAATTTCTTCGACACCGCCCCGGCCTACAACCACGGTTTGAGCGAAGAGCTGTTGGGCAAAGCGCTGAAGCCTGTCCGGCAGGATGTGATCATCTGCACCAAGTACGGTCACGATGCACAGGGGAACACTGACTTCAGCACCGAGGCCATCCGCCCATCGCTGGAGGGCAGTCTGAAGCGCCTGCAAACCGATTACGTCGACATCCTGTTGGTGCACAACCCGCCGCGCGAGCTCATGGACGGAACCAAAGCCAGCCAGTACGAGGAGCTGGAGAAGCTCAAGGCCGAGGGTAAGCTGCGCGAATACGGCGTCTCGCTCGACTGGCAGGTGGAGATCGAGATGGTGGTCGAAACCACGCAAAGCAAGGCGCTCGAAGTGATGTACAACGCCTTCTATCAAGAGCCGGGTGGGGCCTTCGATGAGGCGCAAGAGCATGGCGTCGGGCTGATCGTGAAAGTACCCCTCGACTCTGGCTGGCTGGCCGGGAAGTATGACCGGAACACCAACTTCAGCGACATTCGCAGCCGCTGGCCGGTTGAGGTGCTGGAACGCCGGACGGCGCTGCTCAAGCAGTTCACCGCCCTGGTGCCGCCGGGGACCTCGCTGGCGCACGCCGCCCTGCAATTCATCTTGGCGCAGCCGCAAGTCTCCACGATCATCCCTGGCGCGAAGACCGTGCAGCAAGCCCTGGACAACTTCGCCGCTGCCGATGGGCAACTCAGCCCTGAGGTAGTTCAATCCATTCACACTTTGTGGGAGCAAAGGATCAAAGGAGATCCGCTGCCCTGGTGAGTGATTCCTGTTGAGAAACGCAAGGAAAGGACAACACCGTAAGAGACGAGCCTAACCCAAGGGTTGCCCCAATCTTGATTAGGAATGTATAGGTTTTACACCTTACGGCAATCAACCCTTGCTCAATCAGCGGGGCCATGCCCATGAAATTGCGAACCACTTTCTTGTTCCTGATATGTTTTTTGCTCGGGGTCTGTTCTCGAACCGAGCCGATGCATCCATCCTTAACGCCAAGTGCCACCCCATCAGAGCAAGCCACGTCTTCGTTGTCCGTCACCATCTCTGAATCAACTGCTCTTGCTAGTTCAGAAGCAACAGAAGAAGTGTCGCGAAGCATGGCTATGCTGGAGATTGATCACGAATACATTCCCGGCACCACGGCAGAATCGGAATTCCCAATACTAGACAAAGATCAAATGTGGCCATTGAGATGTGCGCTTGGCGAAATCGTAGTTCCAGAAGCACCAATCCCGTACGGAGATACCGGGTATGAAATCACCGCTTACGCCAAGGATTGTCGCTTTGGGGAGGGAAAGATCATTGAAAACATCGTGCTCGGACTCAGAAATGTAGAAAACGGCTCCCAGATTTTCTTTAACAGTAGACCGATATACGGAGAGCCTTTTGCACCACAGCGGCTTATTGGACAATATTTTCGAATCACTGGAGTCACTGAAAGGACAATCATATTCTTTCGTTTTGGTTATAAGAATGCCAGTAATGTCGCTATCTGGATATTCACCAATGATTACGCCAAAGATGCGACGAATGCGCAACCAAACCTTGAAGAATTTGCTCAAACAGGAGACCCATCTGTACTAAAGGGAGAGTGGTTTATTCCCGGTTTCTTCGTGCCACAACAATAAGAAGTGAGAATGAGCAAGCCAATATCAGCAGTCGCGCTGGTTAGCTACTTGCTCCCGAACACGTTGGATCCGGATGCAACGCAACCCGGAGGCGGCAGAAACCATTCACGCTCTATGGGAGCAAGAAATCAAAGGGGCCCCATTGCCCTGGCGACGTTCTCCGCTACGAGTCTCGTTCCGAATCCAAGCCTCGCTACTGAAGAGAAAACGCCCTTCCGGGCGTTTTTCTTCATATCGGGGCCGGTTCAAGGAATTACGACCTGAGCTTTGGATTTATCCCCCAAAAATTACTCATCCACCGAGCGTATCACTAAAGGAGATAGCTTCTGAAGTCGCACTCACACGGAGGCCCCTCTGTTAGCTGTATTTCACCGAGTTCGGGTCTCAAAAGAATCGCCGCGATTGTCCTGCCCGATCCTTCAGGCCAACGCACATAAGAGTGGTGGCATATACCCAGCGGGTAGTCCTCGTGATCGCGGGATATCTCATAAAGCTTATCGATTCCCACCTTGCCAGAATTATCGATATTGTCGAGAACACGTTTCAAATGAGTATATCGTACGTAGGTGTTAGCTTTTGCTCTGTCCAATTGTATAAGCCGAGGCATCGCATCCTGAGAAAGGAGATGTTCCGAGACGTAATTATTTGAATGGAAGATCTTACCTTCTGTAGGATAGAGAAATGCACAATTGCTCGCAGTCGTTTCGATGTCGACAATCTCGTGCTTGCTGGCAACAAGGTAGTTCATGCTTGATATTCTATCTGCGGCCACAATAGAACCAATGGCGAGGCTGAACGATGACTGACGCAGGAATTCGCGGATAAGCATTGGGTAGGGCACACCGGGCTTCACGCACCATGAGAAGAGTTTATTAATAAGGACTCCTAATCCATGGCTGTTCAGCCCCACACAACCAAGTAGCCCTGCAAAGCTATACACCATTATGCTGCCATCGGCATCTAAGGGAATACGCAAAAGGACGCCATAATCCTGGAAGCGTTGATGGAGATCTAGGTTTTGGCCGATTATCAGATTGCCGTCATCCATTACATCGCCAACAAAACCATAACTTGTGCAGCCAGCAGGAGTATCCAGTTTATTCTCTGGGATCCAGAGATCATAAAGGTCAAGAAAAGCGTTAAGTATAAAGATTCTTTGTAAAGGGAGGTTGGCCCCTTCTGCAATACCTCGCATCTCTTGAAACAAGTCAGGGGAGTAAGCCTCTGCAATGGGGAGGCACCGATCAGCGAATCCCCAAAGATCATCTTCGCTCATCTTGGTTGCCTTCATTAGATCGCCTGCTTCAAGCTCACTTAGCTCAGCTATCTGCCCGGCCAGACGCTCTCCATGAATCAGCCCCCTTTCGAAGTGATTGCCGCTCAATTCGATAACGGGAATTGTGTTGTTCATAGTAGGTTCTTAAGCTCTCTATAGCTAGTATTGAGTTTGCTTGTTAGGCGAAACACCAAAACGCTTTACGCTGGTGTATTAGCATTCAGATTCAATCGCCACGGCTATTTCGGCCGCTACAGATCTGTAATGGATGGCTGTTCAGAGGATGCCATCCGAACTCTTCCTTAACTCTTTGACTTAATACCAACCAATTTTTCTTCTCTTACAATCTACTTAGTAGCAATCTCCACGCCAGAGCTTGTACCAATTCGCTGGGCGCCAGCCTCTATCATGGCAACCGCCTGTTCGTAGGTTTTGATCCCTCCAGCCGCTTTAACCTTCACTTTAGGGGACACAGTTGCCCTAAGTAACTGTACATCTTCAACAGTAGCTCCCGAAGGTCCAAGACCCGTGGACGTCTTAACAAAATCAGCGCCACAATCATCGACAAGCTTAGCGGCGAGGATTTTTTCCTCGCGCTCAAGATAGCAACATTCGATGATGACTTTCACCTCAGCTACGGGATTGATTTCCTTCACTGCTCGCACGACAGATGATATATCGTTTCTTACTGTTTCTATTTCGCCCGACTTGAAGGCGCCGATGTTCATTACCATGTCCACTGCATCAGCGCCAAGCAGAATGACCTCCCGAGCTGAAAAAACCTTGGCCTCTGTTGTATCCGCCCCTGAAGGAACGCTGATTCCAATTGCGACTTGAACGCCTGTCCCCTTTACGATTTCCACTGCTAGTTCTGCCCATGTAGGCAGAACGGCAACAGCGAAAAGTTGATTCTCGATAGCTTCCTCACATAGGTTTCTTATTTCTTCATAGGTCGCGGTTGGTTTGATGTTTGTATGTTCAATGAGTTTCGCGAGTTGCATGTGAGTCTCACTCCCAGTATAGTGCTCCGCTCACCTAATGATCTAGAGTAGGGAACGTCATTGGCTACAGCTTATGCGATCACATATCTTTGCAATATTCAACATAAGTGCCGCCCTTGCTTATGTCATTCATCTAGCGAATGTGTAGCGCAAGAGGCGGCACTTATCGTTTAGGTTGTGGTCACATACTCCTTTACAGCATACTTTAACGATGGCCTAGTTTACCATTTTTCATCAGTACCGTTACCCACAGTCCGCTCGTGTTTCTCCCGGTGCTGCTCTAGCAACACAGCCACATCTAGGATACCCTCCTGCCCTTTTTGAACAACATAAGCAGTTAGGGTCTTCAGATCTTTCTTGCTTCTCTGAGTCAGCGCTTCCAACAGGAGGGGAAGGTTGACGCCAGTGATCACAGACACATCATTACGTTCTGCGAACGAAGCGGTAACGTTGAAGGGCGTAGCCCCCCGCAGATCCGTGAGGATTAAGACACCCTCGTCACTCATCAGATTTGAGATGTGTTTCTCCACTTGGGACCTGAGCGTTTCTGGAGTCATCTTCTCATCAAGCCTAATGGTGGCAATTTGCGACAGAGAACCCAGAATCATCTCGGCGCTGTCTACAAGCCCTTCTGCAAGCAGACCATGGGTAACGATGATTACACCAATCACTAGTATGCCTCTACTTCTGCGTACTCAATTTAGGCCATGAAGCCCAGAAAGGCACCCAGAAGCCCAATCCCTATTAGGATTATTATCAACAGGTTGACGTTGAATTTTTTCGCTAGTAGGGATGCCAACAATAGGGTGAGCCCTAGAGGAAGCATGTTCGGGAAGATGGAGTCCAGCAAGCTTTGCACATTGAACACAGCTTCCCCAAACGAGAATTCGAGAGGAGAGAATTTCACCGACACCCATAACGCGACCAATGCACCAATCGCGGTCATTCCCATGATGCTCGCGCCTTCGGTGATGCGTTGAAGGATCCCAGTCTCTCGGAATTCCTTTACTAGCCCCATACCCATATCGTAACCCTTATATAAAAGGGTGCCGCGCACAAAGTAGTGGGGAATGTTCCATAGGATCACGAAGAGGAAGGGGGCAATAGCGTTCCCTGCTAGTGCCAGGGATGCACATAGACCGCCTATGATGCTTCGTATCGTGCCCCAGAAGAGAGGATCTCCAACTCCTGCTAGAGGGCCCATCAACCCTGTTGCAACGCCACGTATTGCGTCTTCATCAATCGGCGCACCCTTTGCTCGCTCCTCTTCCATCGCGATCTGTATACCCGCAATGGGGTTGGCAAAGTATGGGTGCGTCAGGAAGAACTCTAAATAACGATGCAGAGTCTTTTTCAGCTCTTCACCTTTATAGAGTTTGCGCAATACTGGCAGCATGATGTACGTCCTGCCAACTGCGAGAAACCGTTCGTAATTCAAGCTTGCCATGATCGACAGGCTTCGCCAAAAGACTTTGTTCAAATCTTTTCGTGTTATTTCGACGGCTTGCGTATCGGCTACTGCTTGATCTGCGGTCATCTTCATCACTCCTTACTAAAACGCCTCTGCCTCAGAAGGCTTTTGCGTCATTGACTTAAGCGTAACGATCACGAATCCGAGACAGAGTCCCAAGATCGCGATCGGCACAATACCCACGCTGAAGAACGTAGCCAAGGTAAAGCCGACGAGGAAGTAGGGCCAATAGCGCTTTAAGCCGATCATATTGAGAAGCATGCCAAAGCCTACAGCTGGCAGCAATCCGGCCGCGATACCCAGGCCGGGGCTAACCCATTCCGGTAGGGCATTCATGAAGTTTTGGACAGGTTCGACTCCAAGCCATACACCCAAGAAGATCGGAACAAAGCCACGCAGGAAGAACAAGAACATTCCTGTGTAGTGCATATTTTCGATCCCTTTTAGGTTTAGCTTTTCTGCGAAATCATCGGCTTTATGTAAGAAGAAAGCGTTGACTTGCCAGACAATGACCTGCGCCAATTGGCCGAGAAGAGCCAGCGGGACCGCAAGAGCGATTGCTGTTGCTCGGTCCCCCCCAAGTAGGATTGCCAAAGCGGTGGCTCCCAAAGCGGACATTGTTGCATCGGGTGGAATGGCGGCTCCAGTAGGTATCACGCCGAGAAACATGAATTCTATCGTTGCCCCTACCCACAGCCCCGTCCAGAAATCGCCCATGAACAAGCCCAGTATTGGACCCAGGACTACTGGCCGCCCCATGGCTGCTAATGTCCCCCAGCCATACACATCCATACTTAGCACACCGCCGACAATACCAACATATAATGCTTTAAGGAACATGGTGAGTCTCCTTACTTGGCACCTCCAAGACCACTGAAGTGCCGATCGTAGATTTAGGTCTTCTTAATGAGATTCTCGAGGGATTGACTCTTATAGGTCGGTACAGGGCGAACCTCAAACTTGACGCCTTTCTTCATCAGTTCAAGAAGCAATGCTTCCTCGTCCTTACCGACATGAATGCCATAGGACAGCCTCCTTTCTTCTCGATCCGGCTTGTGCAGAATATGACTCAGGCTTACGGCATCAATCTCCACACCCATATCTAGCAATCTTTTAAGATCATGCAGGTTGTGAAGCAGCAACATAACTCGCCCCTTCTCGGCTGCACCTGCTAGTAGTTTCTTGCCAGTCTCTTCGATCGTGAGAACTGATAGTGAAACACTTGCCGGCGATGCCATTTCCATGATCATCCGTTTGGTGGGATCATTTGCAGTCTCATCATGAGCAAGTACGAGGAATTTTGGTTGGATGCTTGCCACCCACGAACCTGTAACAGAACCGTGTATCAATCGTTCATCAACTAAGGTAAGTACAATCGCCATCGCTTGGCTCCGCCTTTAGGTTGGCTCGAATGAGACATCGTCAATAATTCCGTATTGCATCACCGATCACGCACAAGTTCGACTTCAAATTTGCTTCGGTCACCGCGATGGACGGAGTGATACCATTCAATCGGGCGCCCACCCTCGATATAGGTAACACCATCGAATGAAATTAATGGAGCACCTTTTTTAACTTGAAGTAGCTCCGCCTGGCGGGCATCCGCGGCTACGGCCTGAATCGTACGCTGACCGTGAGATAGATTGAAACCGCAACGTTGTTCCAAGAGAACATAAAGGGATTGGGTTCTTAGGTCTGCATCGAAGATAACTTCGCGAAGATCGTGAGGCAAGTAGTTGGTAACGAGAACGAGCGGTTCATTATCTACCGATCGCAGTCGCTCGATAAGAAGGACATCGTCGCCAGCTTCAATTTGAAGCGCATGCGCAACGGTAGCAGATGCTTTGGTCGTCTCTTTCCTAAGGACATCCGAAATTGGCGCAGGTCCCTTTGCAGCGACATCTTCATACAAGCCGATGAGGCTCTGGGCAAGACGATAAGCGATAATCGGTCGAGCTACGAATGTCCCTTTTCCTTGTTTGCGAACTAGTAACCCCTCATACTCGAGCTCGCGTAAAGCCTGTCGAACGACAGCACGACTGATATCAAAAAGATCACATAATTCCGATTCAGATGGGATTTGTTGTTCCGGCTGCCAACGACCGCTCTCAATCTCCGCCCGTATTCTCTCTATAAGTTGATAGTAAAGAGGCAGGGCGCTATCTTTATGGATGACCTCCAAGATGTCTACATTCACTTTAGTGTTCATATCATTACCTCAACCTAATAAAGGTCCCCTGATTGGAACTCATGTCATTTGACAGATTGACAATCCGTGTTATAATAAAGCATAACATTATAATGTTATAACAACTCACAGTAAGTTTACACTGTTTTCTATCGAATGTCAAGTAAGGACGCATTGCCAGCTCTGAGAGAGTGGATCACCCCTCTTGATTTAGACGAACGAGAATAGATTAGTTCAATTGGAGGCAGCAAAATGACACTGAACTTCCCAGATGCGTTTCAGCAGGCGAAGAACGAAAATCGATTACCGATCATAGGTTACTTGCCTGTGGGTTTTCCCACCCCGGATGAATTTGTAAGTGCAGTCGAAGTAAGCAGCAAAGCTGGCATGGACATACTCGAAGTAGGCATGCCGGCTAAAAACCCAAGATTCGACGGCGAAGTAATACGCAAAGCGCAGGAAGAGGTCCGAGGTTTAGGTATCGGGATGGATCGGGCATTAGAGCTCGGGGCTTTTGCCGTATGTAAGGCCAAGTGCACGGGTTTAGCAATGATGTATGGTGAAGATCTCATAGAGTATGGTGTCGATAGGATGATAAACCGTTGCGCAAGCTTGGGTATGGCGGGGATCCTGTCCGTCGCTCTAGAGATCGAAGAATGGAAAGATATCGCGCAACTTGGTAGGACGGCAAATCTCGAAACCATACCACTCATTACACCTGAGATGGAAAGCCCAACGATCGTCGATCTTCTCAAATACGCTGGGGGTTACCTTTATTTAGTGAGTCGCGAGGGGCCTTCGGGGGGGCATGCTGAGTTTGGCTCTCGTCTCAAAGAACGGATTCAGGAGGTCAAGTCTCTTGCAAGTGACTACGATTTGCCTCTGGCGATTGGATTCGGGATACGAACACCCGAAGATGTGATCCGGCTTCGAAACATCGGGGCTGATGCAATTATTGTTGGAACAGCCCTAATTGAGGCCGCGATGATCGGTGAAAAAGCATTGAGTGATTTTGTCGCATCATTGAGAGACGCGGCGCATTACTAAAACTCAGATAT
>Ga0209164_1005734_pt1 | contig 10450 bp, 6 predicted proteins | sample MTBNYHSulfiMetaG_FD_187458 | JGI IMG/M metagenome (GOLD analysis project Ga0209164, IMG submission 187458) | Enrichment culture microbial communities from rom New York Harbor, USA that are MTBE-degrading - MTBE-NYH (New York Harbor Sulfidogenic)... | ecosystem: Environmental > Aquatic > Marine >... | reverse complement strand
CGTCCGCGAAGTCCGGCCTCCGGTTGGGCCTGCAAGCGCCCGCGGGTGAGGTCCCGCAGGATGACGGCGGCCGGTTCAAGGCAGTTGAAGGCCGCCGGAGGACGAGGGAACCTCCCCGCGGACGCGGCCCTGGAACCCGAACGTTGCCGCAACCCCCGGCCCATGTTACCGTTGTGTCGGTTCTGTCCGCTGGAGCCCGGAGGCCGGGATCGGGTTCGGGCTCGAGCTTGTGGCAAGCTAGTCGCATAAGCGTGAAGGTCGAGGAGAAGGGCGTCGATGCTCTTTCTTCTCCCGCCGATTCCTCTTGCCGATCCGCGCCTACCCCCATGGCCTCCGTCAGCGTCGTGATCCCCACCTTCAACCGCAAACGTTTCCTCACCGAAGCGGTGGAGTCGGTGAGGAGGCAGACCTTTTCCGACTGGGAACTCATCGTGGTGGACGACGGGTCCACGGACGGTACGGACGAAGGGATCTCCTGCGTGCCCGGGGTTCGCCTCCTGAAACAACCGAACCGGGGGGTGAGCAGCGCACGGAACGCGGGCCTGGCGGCCTCCACCGGGGAGTGGGTCGCCTTCCTGGACTCGGACGACCTGTGGAAACCGGAGAAGCTGGCCCGCCAGGTGGCTTTTCACCTCCAGCACCCGGACGCGTGGATCTCCCAGACCGAGGAGATCTGGATCCGGCACGGCAGAAGACTCAACCCCGGCAAGAAGCATCGGAAGGTGGGCGGGTGGATCTTCCGGGAGTGCCTTCCCCTTTGCATTGTGAGCCCCTCGGCCGTGATGATCAAACGGGACCTCTTCCGGGAGGTGGGCCTGTTCGACGAGAGCCTCCCCGCCTGCGAGGATTACGACCTGTGGCTCCGGGTGTCCTGGCGTTTTCCCATCCACCTGATCCCGGACCCGCTGGTGGTGAAGCGCGGCGGTCACCCGGACCAGCTCTCCTCCTCGGTGGAGGCCCTGGACCGCTACCGGATCCGGGCCCTGGAAAAGGTTCTGTTTCAGGCTCGCCTGGAACCGCAGGACCGGTCCGCGGCCCTGGAGGAGCTGGAGGGCAAGTGCCGGATCTACGCGCAGGGGTGCCGCAAGCGGGGACGATGGGACGAGGCGGTCCTGTACGCCGGTCTTGCGAACCGGTATAAAGGGGAACCCGTCTTCCCGGAAGGGGAACCATGAGCCTGTGTTTCACATCGTTCATCACCGACCCGGTGCCTCGCCCTGCAGCCCTGGACGCCATCGACGCGGAGGACGACCTCTACCGGACGAGCTACGCGTTCGATACGGCGCGCCTGCGGGACTCCATCCGGTTCTCTGGCCTGCTCCACCCGGTGCTGCTCCAGGAGAGCCCGGGGGGACGCCTCCGGGTCGCCGCCGGCTACCGGCGGTACCGGGTCTGCCGGGAACTGGGGTGGAAGACCGTACCCGCGATCTTCGCCACGGCCGCGGAACCGGAGCCCCTGTACCGGGCCGTGCTTCTGGAGAACCTCTCCCACCGGCCCTTCAACCCGGTGGAGATCTTCCTGGCTCTGGACCGGCTTCGGGCGTGGGTTCCCGAGAAGGAGCTGGTACGGGATTGGCTGCCGCGGCTGGGCCTGGACCCCTCCCCCAAGCTGCTCGTCTCTCTCCTGGGCGTGCGGGAGCTGGCCGAGGAGGCCCGGCAGGCCTTGGCCGCAGGGGCGCTCAACATCGGGGACATCCCCCTGCTGTTGCGGTGGCCCGTCCCGGAGCAGGCGGTGGTCTTTCGCCTGTTCCGGGACGTGAAGATGGGCGTCAACCTCCGGCGGGAAGTGGCCGCGAACCTGTACGAGATCCAGAAGCGGGACGGCACCCCTCCCTCCGCCTTCCTGTCCGGCCGGGAGGTCTCCTGCGTGACGGAGAGCGCGGACCTCTCGACGCCGGAAAAGGCCCAGGCGGTGCGCGGAATCGTCCGGAGAGGCCGCTACCCGGTTCTCACCGGCCTGGAGAGCGCCTTTGCCGCACGGGTGAAGGCCCTCCGGCTGCCGCCCTGCATCACGGTCCAGCACCCGCCCTTTTTCGAGGGCCGGGAGTATCGGTGCACGTTCACCTTCCAGAACGGCAAGGAGTTTCAGTCGTGCGTGGAGCGAATCCGGGACATCCGGCATGAAGCGGTTTTTCCCGAAGAGGATCTTCCTTGACCCGGAGGTGCGGGACGAACGACTCACGCGCAGGGTCCTGGCGCGCTGTCCGGGGGTGCCGGTGGAAGCGCCGGACGGCGCCTCCTGGCCGGACGACCTGGAACGGGGAAAGGGCACACTCCGGATCGCGCGGAACCGCGGCGAGTTCGTCAAACCCTGTCCGGCCACACCCCGGTATCTCTGCTGCAACTACCGGATCCTGGACTTCTGCGGCCACTGCGCCATGGACTGCACCTACTGCGTGCTGCAGAGCTATCTTTCCTCTCCGGTGCCCACCCTGTACGCCAACCTGGACCGCGCCCTGGAGCGCCTGCGCGCCTTCTTCCGGGAGAACCCCCGGGGACGGTTCCGGATCGGCACCGGGGAGTTCACCGACAGCCTGGTCCTGGAACACCTGACCGGCTACCACGCGGAGATCATCCCGTTCTTCCGGGACGAGCCGCGGGCGGTCCTGGAGGTGAAGACCAAGACCGACAACGTGGACGGCTTGCTCTGCGTGGACCCGGGCGGCAAGGTCATCACGGCCTGGAGCCTGAACCCGCCGGGTGTCATCCGCACCGAGGAGTTCCGGGTGGCGACCCTGGCGGAGCGGCTGGCTGCGGCCCGGCGCTGCCAGGAGGCGGGGTACCTCACCGCGTTTCACTTTGACCCGCTAATCCGCCACCCCGGCTGGGAGGAGGCGTACCGGGATGTGGTCCGCCTTCTGTTCGAGACCGTAGACCCGGACCGGGTGGCCTACATCAGCTTGGGGTGCCTCCGGTTCATGCCCGCGTTGAAACCGGTGGTGGAAGAGCGGTTCCCCCACACCCGGATCCTGTACGAAGAGTTCATCCGGGGCGAGGACGGCAAGATGCGGTACCTGAAGCCCCTACGGGTGGAGATGTACCGGCGCATGGTCTCCTGGATCCGCGAGCGGGCGCCGAAGGCGGTGCTGTACTTCTGCATGGAAAGGCCGGACGTGTGGGAGAGGGTCCTGGGGTTTGCGCCCGCGGACCGGGAGGCCCTGAACGAACGGCTGGTGGCAGGCTGGGAGCGTGCCGCGGGTCTCGGCCGCGCCACGGGCCGCCAGGCCCCCGGGCCGTGAGCGGTGAGGCGCTGTTCCGGCATCCGGACACGGAAGGGGAGAACATGCACGCACGACCGCTGCGGATCGCCTACGGCCGCATCTCCCAGGAGACCAACGCCTTCTCGCCCGTGGACTCCACCCTGGAGGACTTCCGGCGGAGCCACCTGTTGGAGGGGGAGGGCCTGCGGGCTGCCTGTTCCCTGCTGGGCAACGAGGCTCCGGGTTGGACGCCCGTGGCCGAACTGTCCGGGTTTCGTCTGGCCGCGGCCAGGTGGGGCCGGCAGGTGGAACCCGTTCCCTTGTTCAGCGCCTGGGCTCTGCCCTCGGGGCCCCTTTCCGAGGATGCCTTCCTCACCCTGAGGAACCGGCTCGTGGAGTCCCTGCGCCGGGCCGGACCGGTGGACGGGGTCTATCTGGCCATGCACGGGGCCATGCGGGCGCGGGGGCCGGTGCGCGAGCCGGAGGGGGCCTTTCTGGCCGCGGTCCGGGAAACCGTTGGGCCGGGCGTGCCCGTGGCGGTCACGCTGGACCTGCACGCCCAGCTGACTCCGGCGCTCGTGGACGGGGCGGACCTGCTGGTGGCGTACCGCACCAACCCGCACTGGGACCTGGCCGGGGCTGGCTGGCGCGCGGGGTCCCTGCTGGTCCGGGCCCTGCGGGGAGAAATCCGGCCGGTTGCGGCCTGGCGGAGCCTGCCCATGGTTTTCGGCGGGGGAACCACGCTGAACCTCTTGCCGCCCATGCGGTCCATCTTCCGCCGGATGAAGCGGATGGAGCGGAACCCGAAGGTGCTCTGCGCGAGCCTCTTCATGTGCCACGTCTGGAACGACTCCCCGGACCTGGGCTGGAGCACGCACGTGGTGACCGACGGGGACCGCCCCCTGGCCGAGGCCCTGGCCGAGGAGTTAGCGAACCGGGCCTGGGCGGTCCGCCACGTGAAGCCGCCCCGGTTCGTGTCCGCCGAGGAGGCACTCACCCTCGTGCGGAAAACCCGTTTGCGGCGCCGGCTCGGCACCGTGTGCCTGAGCGACGCCTCGGACAACGTGGGGGCCGGGGGCACCGGCGAGAACACCCACCTGCTGCGCGCCGTGCTGGAGCACGGGGCCGGGTTGACCGGGTTTCTTCCCATCCTGGACGCCCCGGCGGTGGAAGACCTGTGGGATCGTCCCACGGGTTCCCGGGTGGCGCTTCCCGTGGGCGGGCGCCTCGACCCGGAGACCCATCCCCCCGTCACCGTGGAGGGCACCCTTCTCTCACGCAAGGAGATGAAGCCGTCGGGGAGGGCCGTGGCGATTCGCACCTCCGCCGGACACGGCCTGGTGATCACGGACCGGCCGCCGTTCAACATCCGGCCGGGCTTCTTCCGGGACCTGGGGCTCGAACCCCGGCACGCGGACTTCGTGGTCGTCAAGAGCCTGTTTCACTTTCGCGTGTTCTACGTGGGCCTGAACCGCCGGTCCCTCGTCGTGCGGACGAGGGGAAGCACGGACCTGGACCTGGTCCGCACCCTGCGGTTCAACGATCCCGTGCACCCCATGGAGGACGTCGCGGACTGGCGGGGGGCGGACCGCAGGCGCCGGGGAGCCTGAACCACATGTGCGGCGCCCGGCCCGGACACAAGGTGCGGGACGGGGGGTACGGTCCGCAAGGGGGTTTCTCCCCCGAACGCCCGTCAAGGAGGCGGGCCCACGTCGATGCCAAGACCGAAAACGGGAAGGTTGGCGCAAGGGCGTCTACCGGCGGCGCTGACGCTGGTGGTGGGGCTCGCTCTTTCCTTCGCGGCTTTCCAAGGGGTACGCCGCTCGGAAACGCTTCAGGGACAGCAAGCGCTGGACAGGGCGGCCGATGACCATGTCACCGCGATACGGAGCGAACTGGGTGCCTGCTGCATCATGATGCAGGTACTTCGGGCCTTTCACGCCGCTTCCCTGGACGTAGAAAGGGAGGAGTTCCGGGAGTTCACGGCTCCTCTGCTGCGCAACGTCCCCGGCATTCAGGCACTGGCTTGGATCCCCCGGGTCCCTGCTTCCGGGCGGGAAGCCCTGGAAGCGGACGCTCGCCGGGACGGGCTCGCCGGGTTCCGGATCACCGAGCGGTCGGCACAGGGCGAAGAGGTCCCTGCGGGAGACCGCGCGGAGTATTTCCCGGTCTTCTACATGGAATCCCGCTCGCCCCAGCGGCCTGCGGCAGCGGCCTTGCCCGGGACGGGCGCGGCCCCGCCGAACGGATCCTGTGACAAGGCCCGCACACCACGCCCGGCCTCTTTGGCTTCCGGCCAACCACAGGCGCCCCTGCCCGCCGGCAGGCAGACAGAGGCCAGGCAGGGGAAAGGGCCCGGGCCTGAGGCCGTGCCTCCGGACCCGGCCGCGATACGAACCGGCTCCGAACCCGCGGACAGGGGCTTGTGGTTTGCCTCTTTGGGCTTGGACGTGGGGGTGGAGCCGCTCTTCCGGGAGGCCCTGGCACAGGCGGGCGGGTCCGGAAACCCGGCGGCCACCCCGCGCTTCGGGCTGGGGCAGGAACCCGGGGACGGGTTCGGGTTTCTCCAGTTGCTGCCCGTGTACCGGAAGGGGGCCGGCACCGGTTCCATGGAGGCGCGGCGGGAGAACCTTGCAGGGTTCTTCCTGGGTGTCTTCCGCATCGGCGACCTGGTGGAAACGGCGCTGGCCCCGCTGGCCCCGGCCGCCGTGAACCTCCTGATACAGGACCGGTCAGCCCCGGACGCGGGGCGATTCCTGTACGCGCGTTCGGCCGACGGGCGGGCCTGGGAGGACGCTCGGCCGGCGGGGCACGCCCACGCCCCGGACACGGAAAGTCTCGCCGGACGCTCGCTGCACGTGGCAGGCCGGCAGTGGTCCGTATGGCTGATTCCCACCCCGGAGTTTCTCCAAGCCAACCGGACCCTGCAGCCCTTCATCGTTCTCTTCCTGGGCCTGCTCTGCACGGGCGTGGTGGCTACGTTCTTGGCGCAAAACGCGCGGGGCCATGCCCGGCTGTCCCGGATCAACGAGGCCCTGAGGCAGGAGATCCGGGATCGGCGCCGGGCCGAAGCGGACCGGATGGTTTCGGAGAGTCGATTCCGGGCCCTGTTCCTCAACGCGCCCGTGGGGATTGGTGTGGCGCAGGCGGATGGGAAGCGGGTGATGGAAAACGACGCCCTGCTCGCCATGCTCGGGCTGACCCGCGGGGAAGCCCCCCCTGACGACGTCAGGGTTCACTACTGCGACCTGCAGGACTGGACGCGTACCGTGCACGACGTCCGGTCCGCCGGACTCGTTCGTGACCAGGAGATCCGCATGTGTCGCAAGGACGGAACGGAGTTCCTGGCCCGGGTGACCTTGGTCCTGTTTCCCGTGGGAGGGGTCGAGCAGGTGGTGGGCGTGATGGAGGACATCACCGAACGCAAGGAGACCGAGAAAACGCTGCGCATGCTGGAAACGGCGGTGGCCCAGAGCAACGACGGGATCGTCGTGCTGGACGACAGGGGCCACACGCGGTTCTGCAACCCGGCCTGGGCTGAGATGCACGGCTACACGGTACCAGAGGTGCTGGGAAAACCGCTCACCCTGTTCCATACCGTTGCCCAGTTCGAGGAGGACGTGGTGCCTTTCAACCGCCAAGCCATCCTGCACGGAAGGGCCGTGGCCGAGGTGAAGCACACCCGCAAGGACGGCACCGCGTTTTCCACCCTCCTGCGCAGTACCATGATGCGGGACGGGGAAGGCCGGACCTTGGGCTTCGTTACCATCGCCACGGACATCACCGAGAAACGCAAGTGGGAAGAAGAGCTGTCCAAGGTTCAACGGCTGGAGTCCCTGGGGATGCTGGCCGGGGGCATTGCGCACGATTTCAACAACATTCTCACCGCCATCCTGAGCAACATCTCCATGGCCAGGATCTTCGGGGACCTGCCGGAGGACTTCTCCGAAATGCTCAGCGATGCAGAGCGGGCCACCTTGCGGGCCCGGGGGTTGACCCACCAGTTGCTCGCCTTTGCCAAGGGAGGCGCCCCGGTGAAGAAGTCCCTTTGCGTTTCCCGCCTGCTGAGGGAGACGGTGAAGTTTTCGCTCAGCGGTTCCAGCGTGCACTGCCAGTACGATCTGCCCGACGATCTCTGGCCGGTGGAGGGGGACGAGGCACAGCTCGGCCAGGTGGTACAGAACCTGATCATCAACGCGGACCAGGCCATGGCCGAGGGAGGAACCCTGCGGGTCAGCGCGGAGAACGTAACCCGGGAGGAGGGAACCCCGGGGAGTCCGCCGCCGGGCCGTTACGTGAAGATCACGGTGGAAGACCAGGGAAGCGGCATCCCGGAGAAGCTGCTCCCCAAGATCTTCGATCCGTTCTTCACGACCAAGGAGAAGGGCAGAGGGCTTGGCCTGGCCACCTCCTTCTCCATCGTGAACCGGCACGGCGGGCACATCCGCGTGGACTCCAGGATGGGCACGGGCACCCGGGTGGACGTTTTCCTGCCGGCGACACGGAAGCGGCCTCCAGCGGACGTGCCGGTTCGGGCGGAACCGGGGCAGGGCCGGGGCCGGGTGCTTCTGATCGACGACGACGAGACGATCCGGAAATCCACGGGCGAGGTCCTCAAACGACTGGGCTACGAGGTGGTGAGCGCGTGGGACGGCAGGGAGGGGATCGGCCTGTACGAGGAGGCCCGGACGTCGGGCAACGGGTTCCACGTGGTGATCATGGACCTGACGATCCCCGGGGGCATGGGGGGCCGGGAGGCGGTCAAGGCGCTCTTGGAGATCGACCCCGAGGCAAGGGTCGTGGCTTCCAGCGGGTATTCGGACGCCCCGGTCATGGCCCGTTACAAGGAGTTCGGCTTCCGCGCGGTGGTGAACAAACCCTACAAGATGGGAGACCTGGGCGAGGCCCTGCGAAAAGCCATGTCCTGAGCCCCGGGAGGGGACAGGCAGAGCCTCGGGCGGATCACCGGCTCACTGCGCCGGTTCACCTTTCTTCGGCCTTCGGCCTCCGGGAGCCGTCCGGTCACCCCGGCCATGTTCCGCATGGGCAGATCTTCTTCGCCATTCCCGCTTGTTCCGACCCCTTCCGGCAGCTCACACGGTCCACACCGTCATGCGTTCCGCCAAGTGGAGTATCTTCCGGGTCACCCGACCCATGGTGAATTCTTCGACCACGGAGTGACCGCGCCTTCCCACCACGATGGAGCCGTACTCGCCCTCGTCTGCCAGCTGCTTGAGCTGTTCCGCCCTGCTCTTCACGTGCTCCAGAATCCGGACGTACACGTGGTCCGGCTGGAAGCCGGCTCCGATCAGACGACTTTCCGCTTCGGGAAAGGTGGGTTCGAGCCGGCTGCTGACCGACCGCAACCACGAGGTTTCCTGCTCGGCCGTGAAGAGGATCTCCCGCCGCATGTGGATCCCCAGCGATCTGACCAGGAGACACAGCATGATGACGAGATCCTTGCCGGGCAGCATGGAACAGATAAAATCCACGCCCCGCAAGGATCCTTGCGACCCGTCGAAGCCGATGAGAAGCTTCCCGGGGTCCGGGCTTCCCCCCACAACCCCGATGGGAATCCGATGCAGCGTGCTGACCACCTTGTGGGCGACGCTGCCCACCACCACGCCCGGGATTCCGCTGACGCCGGACCGCCCGATGAGCACGGCGTCGTAGCCCTGCTCGGCCTCTCCCAGGATATCCCTTGCGATACCGATCGTACGCCTTCGAACCTTCAGCCGGACCCTGTCCTTGGCAAAACCCGCACGGACCAAATCCTCCCTGCCTTTTTCCATGAACTCGTCAATTTGCTTTTTCACCTGCCGGGACCAGTCGTCGACCGGAAGGGTCGGTTCGGCCGAGCCCCGATCTCCCCCGAGGTCCAGAAAGGGTTCAGGTGCCTCGGCGGCAACATGGAACAGCACCACCTCGGTGTGGGACGGTGGAAAGAAGCGACCCGCATACCGGATCGCCTTCTCGGCCTGGTCTGAACCGTCCACGGCCAACAAGACTCGTCTGATCTCCTGTTGTTTCATGGCAACCGAACTCCCCATTCAATCCTTTAATGCATTTGAGCAATGTCTGTGCCAACGCAGCCCTTCGCCGAAGTCCAATCCAAGAGGGCAATGACGACCAGGAGAGGAACGAAGAATGGGCCGGGCGAAGACGCTCCGAAGCACCGGCGCCACGTTCTCGCCCCTTGGAGTATCCAGGAGGAATCGACCGGACCGTAAGGATTTTTTACAGATTGTCAAAGCACCCGCTCCCTGCCGGCCCGGCCAGGCCGGGATGTCCATTGGTTCGGCGGCGCGGCCCAGGGATGCTGCACCGCTCTCTTTTCTCCTTGTTTCTATTCTTCCCGTTTCCACGGTACGGTTTGGGCGCGTTCTTGTCTGTGTCCCGGCCGGTCATTTCCTGCACGCCTGTCTCCCGAACCGGAACCGCGTGCCGGAGAGGCCCGAGATTTGTGGCCGGTTCCCGTTCCTGGTACGATTCGTGCAAAGCTTTGAACGTCCGGGGATGTCCTCAAGAGAATAACGAAGGATTGAGGAGGCAGCAAGATGTCGGACTTCCAGAGGAATATTCTGATTGCCGTGGATGGTTCGAGTCAGTCGCTTGAGGCGGTGCGTTACCTTGAGAAGTTCATGCCCGCCGACAGCACGAAGGTGACCCTGTTTCATGTCATGAACCCGATCCCGGAGAGCTTCCTGGACATGGAGAGCGACCCTGGTTTCCGGCACAAGGTCATCGGTATACACGCCTGGGAGTTCCAGCAGAAGCAGATCCTGGAGGACTTCCTGAAGAAGGCGAAGAAGTCCATGAAGCAGGCCGGGTACAAGGAGGACCAGGTACGAGTGGTCTCCCAGGCAAAACAGGTGGGGGTCGCACGGGATATCCTGGCGGAGGCCCGGAAAGGCTACACAGCGCTGGTGCTCGGACGAACGGGCCTGAGCAAGGCAAAAGACCTCATCTTTGGAAGCATAACCAACAAGCTGGTCTCCCGCCTGTCCGGCTTGCCGATTTGTGTCGTGGGGGGGCGGCCCGACACGAACAAAATCCTGGTGGCCATGGACCGTTCGCAGGACGCCATGACCATTGTGGATCACGTGGGCAGGCTGTTCCACGGAACCCAACCGGAACTGCTCCTGCTTCATGTGATTCGAGGGTTGAGCGTCTTCCAACCGGGTTACGAAGGGCTTGCCGTTCCCAAGGAAAACAAGTACTGGGTCAACGAGGCAAAAGCGGAATTCGAT
>Ga0209164_1005731_pt1 | contig 10451 bp, 9 predicted proteins | sample MTBNYHSulfiMetaG_FD_187458 | JGI IMG/M metagenome (GOLD analysis project Ga0209164, IMG submission 187458) | Enrichment culture microbial communities from rom New York Harbor, USA that are MTBE-degrading - MTBE-NYH (New York Harbor Sulfidogenic)... | ecosystem: Environmental > Aquatic > Marine >... | reverse complement strand
TTCCCACGAGCTGTGTTCGGTTTTTGCAGCCCTTGGGCAGAGACCCCCACGGGGAAACTTCTTCGCACGTTGCGGAGAAGTTACAAACAAAGACTCTAATTGCAATCAGTTCTCATGCAAAACAATCGGTGTGTGTTTCGGCAATCAACTCCCCCATGGGATTCACGAAATTTTTACGATCGCAATCGGATCGATATCGAAAAATCTTCCCCCCCTTCGATCCCTCTGACAATCACATGATGAAGGGCACCCGGCGCATCTATTCGAGCTTTTCTTGGCATCATTAAAACCTACCCCATCCAGCCACCAATGAAAAAGCATAAAATCATAGACGTCCCGCTTCCGTCGCCCTTCTCCTTGACGGGCAAATCCCCTTCCCCTATAGTTGACCGGCAAAAAAGCGATTTCCTATCATGATCATGGGATAACAGCCGCGTGGCATCGCGTCTCCATTCGGCAATCGCTTTCAACCCACATCGGAATGTGGAGGAGGCGCCGGGCCATCCTCCATTTCGGGCAACCCAAAACAGCCTGCCCTTTGCTTGCGACAACAGAGAGACCCGACAGTTTGACGCCTGAAAACACCAACAGCCAAAGACGGGGAAAGAGGGGCTCCGACAGCCGAGTTCCCATATCGCCGGGCCGTCTTCCTTTCCGTATCGGCACCACCTCCTATATCATCCCGGACGACATCATTCCGAATCTGCGCTATCTTTCCGGAAAGGTGCAGGATGTGGAACTGGTGCTCTTTGAATCGGACGGTTGGTCCAACATGCCCTCGTCAGAGGATGTCGGTGAAATGGCCCGGATCGCCCGGACAAACCGATTGAGCTACACCATACACCTGCCGTTGGACATGCGGCTCGGGAGCCCGGATGAGGCTGAGCGCCTGGCCTCGGTGGAAAAGTGCCGGCGCGTTATGGACCTCATGGCGCCGGTCCGTCCCTTTGCCTGGATTCTCCATCTTCACGGCGATCGGCGGGGCAATCCACCCACCGACGACCTGCCGCGCTGGACCGCCCAGAACCGGCGATCCCTCACGGAACTGCTGTCCCTCACGGCCGTTGACCCGCGACGCATCTGTGTGGAAACCCTGGATTATGATTTCAATCTCGTGGCGGAATTGGTCGAGGCCTTTGATCTTTCGGTTTGTCTCGACATCGGTCATTTGCTCGTGTACGGCCGTGACGTGACCGCCCATCTCAATCGCTGGTTCGACCGCGCCAAGGTGTTTCATATCCATGGGGTACGGCCTGACGGAACCGACCACGTCAGCCTCGCCTATTTTCCAAAGCGACTCCTTAAAGAGCTGTCCGGACGATTGGCCCGCCTCCCCGAAGCGGATGCCCGGGTAGTGACCCTTGAGATATTCGGCCAGGCCGACTTCGACGCATCCATGCAGGTGCTGCAGCAAGAACCGCTCGGATATGGGACTCATCCCTATGCATAGCGCTGATTAAATGGAATAGATGGGGACGTCTGATGGACATCAGCCGTAAGCATGCCATTTATCGAGCGCTTTTGGGCGATCTTTTCGCTGATTTTGAAATCAATAAAACACCTTGACTTTGAGAGATCCACCCCTTATTGTCCTAAGTAAGCCGCAACTTTAGTGCGGATTATCATGACAAATCGCATCTTGAGCTGGGAATATCATGTTTGAACGCATCCTAAGATTGCCTGAACTACTGAAGAAAAAGTCATTTTTTCTGTTTGGTCCCAGGGACACCGGAAAGACCACACTCATTCGGCATACGCTTTTTGAGGCGACGGTCATTGATTTGCTGGACACTCGGGTATATCGAGACTATCTGAAAAATCCCTCGCTGATTTCCGAACAACAGCTCAAACCGATCGTTGTTATCGATGAAGTTCAGAAGCTTCCGGAACTATTGAACGAGGTTCATCGCCTCATTGAGTCGGAGAAAAAGACATTCCTTCTGACAGGCAGCAGCACAAGAAAAATCAAAAGAGGCGGCGCCAATCTCCTGGCAGGAAGGGCCTGGTGGGCGGAATTGTTCCCATTGACTTCTCGGGAAATCCCGCAATTCGATCTCATGAGGTATGTAAATAGGGGAGGGTTGCCGGTTATTTATCAAAGTGAGGACTATGTAGAAGAACTCCGGGCATACACTGCATCGTACCTGAAGCAAGAAATCATCGATGAAGCCCTGATCCGCAAATTGGCACAGTTCTCCGAGTTTCTGGAGTTGATGGCGTTAAGCAACGGGGAAGAGATCAGTTATCAGTCATTGGCCGGTGATTGTGGCGTATCCCCCAATTCCATCAAAAGCTACATAGAGATTCTGGAAGACACCCTGATCGCATTTCAACTCAGGGCATTTACCAAAAGCACAAAACGAAAGGCCATTTCACGATCCAAGCTCTATTTCTTCGATATCGGCGTCACCAACTCGTTGGCAAACAGGGGAGAAATCCTGCCGGATTCGGAACTGTTTGGAAAGGCCTTTGAGCACTTCATCCTATTGGAAACCAGGGCGTTTATCTCCTATTACCGAAAAAGATGCCGGATGGGATACTGGCGGTCCACGTCCGGGTTTGAAGTTGACCTGATCCTTGATAACAAATGGGCCATCGAAATAAAGGGCACGAAATCCGTGCATGAAAGTCATTTGAAAGGACTCAGAGCGTTACGTGAGGAGGGCGTGATAGAAAATTTCGCTGTTGTCAGTCGTGATCGAGACGAACGAAAAATCAGCGACGGCATTGTCGTCTTCCCCTGGGACGTCTTTCTCGATAAACTCTGGAACGGAGAGATCGTCTAACATCGAATCCCATGCGCCTCCATATTCGATTCCAAGAGGTCGCGACTATTTATAGAGGTTTTGAAAAAGCTGACCGTGCCGCCGATATTTCTTATTGAACCATCCCGCATATCCGGTGAGCAGGCGGCTCATCAACACCGAAACCGGGACCAAACCGGTTGGCAGCAATAAATGGGCATGATTTGGAATCAGTGCCCATGCAAAACAATCGGTCTGGGTTTCGGCAATCAACTCCCCCATGGGATTCACGAAATTTTTACGATCGCAATCGGATCGATATCGAAAAATCTTCCCCCTTCGATCCCTCTGACAATCACATGATGAAGGGCACCCGGCGCATCTATTCGAGCTTTTCTTGGCATGTTTAAACCTACCCCATCCAGCCACCAATGAAAAAGCATAAAATCATACACGTCCTGCTTCCGTCCTGGTCGAAAAATCCTTGACGATGATGGCGCCCGGTGCAAAAATCAAAAAACAATCATCAGGGGGACGTTTTGGAGGCAACAGAGACGGTCTGGAAGATATTCCAGGAAATGATTGCGCCGGAGCTGGGCAAAATCCGGGAAGAAAATCAGAAGATCGTTGCCGCCCTCGAACTCACCAACAAGCGCCTTGACGACATAAACGCGCACCTGGCAGATTAGAGTCGGCGCATCGAAGAACTGCGTGCCGATTTGACCGGGCGGATCGACGATACAAACAAGCGGCTCGACGATGCGCGCGATGGCCTGACCCAGCGGATGGACACATTGCATGCAGATCTGGTCAGTCGCATGGATTCAAACAACGAACGGATTGACCGCTTCTTTCTCACTGCTGCAACCAAGGAAGCCCAGGCGAAAATCGAACGTCGGTTGACCTATCTGGAAGGTGAGATGGGCGATATTCGACAGCGAGTGGCCGGATGACGACCGGCCGCGGTTTCCAGACTCAGCCCCGACCCGTCGCAGGCGCCCGCGGCCCTCACGGCATATGAATTTCCAGCATCGAGCACCATGAATTGGCTCGATTTCAACGGGGATCTGTTCCTTTGCCGATCAGCCGCAGTTTCAAAAAAATCCAGGGGCTTGCAAAGCTGATCCAGAGACCGGCAACGAGGTAGCGGGAAAAGCGAAAAAAGGGATCAGCGCCCAGGAGGGCGAACGCATATTTGAGCCCCCCTTGAATCGCGATCAGCATGGCTATGCCCACAAGAAACCGAAGCGCCCTGATCCACGAAGGCCCCCCTGCCTCAAATCCGAGCCATTTTCGTTCCAGAACAATGCCGATGCCCAGACCCATGAGGGCGCCTGCCGGGCTGAGGATATAGGCGTCCCTGGCAACAAACAAAACAATGAGAAGCAAGGGGCCTCCCACCGCGAATCCCAACTGCCACAGGACGGTTTTTCCTGCCAGCCATTTCTCAACCATGGGTTCCACCCACAGCCACAAGAACAGAATAATCCCGCCGATCACATAACCGCCCAACAGGTCGGTAGGGAAATGAACTCCCAGATAGATCCTGGACAGGGGCACGAACGCCATCATGAAGATGCCGATCGCCCACACCCAATGTCTTGGAAACTGGTTTATGAGACAGCCCCATACGACCACCGTCCCCTGTGTGTGCCCGCTGGGAAAACCGCCCCCGGATGCCTTTGCAATCATTTTTACGGCCGGATCGTATTGAAACGGTCTGGGCTGGTGGGCGAGAACCTTGGCGAGGGCATTCAAGTAGGTAGAAAAGAGGAGAAGAATGGCCAGTCTGGCCCCCTGTGCGCGGTCAACACACCAGTAGACAAAGGGCAAAAGGATAAGATAAAATCCCTCGTTCCCCATCCAGGTGATGATCTTAAACGCCGCGTCCAGCTCCGGGCTGAATCGCTGCTGAAGCCATACAATCACCACCACGCCCCAGTCCAAAATACCTTCCACATCCACCTCCACCCATAAGGGGCCTCAGGCGGCCCTGTTACAGCCTGTTTCGCCTCACCGTCTCTGAAATCATACAGGAGACGCGCCGTGGCATCAAGCGATTCGGACCCCTGGGCCTGTTTTGCTCCTTCGCTGCCTGACCGCGGATAGGCGGAGGAATCTTCCTTGACGCCCGCGGGACATTTGGGTATGGTGGCCCGGCAAAAACCCAAACCGCCATTCGGGCAAGAGCGATCCATAACGCCCCGCAGGACGGGTAAAGCCTCTTTGTCCGTAACCTCTCCGCAACGTGCGGAGAAATCTGCCCGTGGGGGTCTCTGCCCAAGGGCTGCAAAAACCGAACAGAGCTCCTGGGAACGGCAGCAGGGCTTTAAAATACAGTCTGTTTATGCCCCAAGGACACCCTTTCACCTGCCCGCCATGCGAGTGAGGCGAGTCAGGCGGGTCGATAGGGATTATTTGCTGCCTTCAAAAAATGGCATCCCGAGCCCGGGGGCGGTCGCCGAACCATATGAACGCATTTTATTGCAGCCCTTGGGCAGAGACCCCCACGGGCGGGCAGAACGCTGTTTGGTTGCGGACGCCAGGCCGCGTTGGGGATTCATTGCTGAATCCCAAAAGGGACGAACACATGACAGAGCCGCCTCAAACACTACAGCCGGATCAATTGGGGGAGGTCATTGCCGACCGCTTCTCGGATCGGGAATCCATTACCTGCTACGTGGGCTCCAACGCGGCAACGCCCACCACCCTGATCGAAGCCCTGACAGATGCCGTCAAGGCCCACACCCCGCGGCTGCCCTTTGTCCGCATGGTGCACCTCCTGCTTCAAGGTCCGATTCCCTACCTGGAGGAAGGGCTGCAGGACAGGGTGATGGCCTATTCCATTTTCTCAGGCGGGGAGGTGCGGAAGGCCGCCAACCAGGGTCGCGCCTACTACCTTCCCTGCACCCTGGCCAACCTGGACAGTCTGATCGGACCCGGTGAAAAGTACGAGACCGATATGGTCCTCATGAAAGTAGCCCGGAACCCGCACACCGGCGAATACAGCCTGGGCCTCTCTGTGGAGGCCATCCACACGGCCATCGATCATGCCAGAATCGTCGCGGCCGAGGTGGATCCGTCCATGCCCTTTACCCAGGGCCAGAGCCTGGTGGACGCCAGTTCCATCGACTATCTCGTGGAAGACGGCGTCAAGCCGGTCTATGCATTTGACCCCCCTGATTTTGACGATCTGCCCCGGGCAGAGCGAAGGATCGGTGAACTCATCGTGGAACGCTTCATCCACGACGGCGTGACACTGCAGGCGGGGATCGGCAAGATTCCGGATTCGGTGATCGGGATCATCCGGGACGGCGGGTTCAAGGACCTGGGGGTTCAGACCGAGCTCTACGGCGACGGGCTCATGCTCCTGCAGAAGATGGGGATCGTCACCAACCGGAAAAAAAGGGCCAATCTGGGCTACAGCACCACCTCTCTGATCATGGGATCCAGGGAGCTCTATGACTTCTGCCACATGCGTGCCGGGGTCCAAATGCGGCCCTGCGCCTACACCAACGGCGCCGATGTCATCCGCAGAAACGCGCCGTTTGTCTCCATCAACACGGCCATCGGCATTGATCTGTTCGGCAATGTCTGGGCCGATTTCATCGATCCGCGAAAGTATTACAGCGGCGTGGGAGGCCAGCCGGACTTTATCCGGGCCATCAACCGCCGGGAATACGGCGCCCCCATTATTGCGGTCAAGAGCATCACGGACAAAGGCGACTCAAAGATCGTCTTTCGTCACCCGCCCGGCATCAGTCTGACTGCCTCTTCCTATGACAGCGTCGTCATTGTGACCGAATACGGGGTTGCCGACCTCCGGGGGCTGACCACCGGCAACAAGGCCGTGGCCATTGCCAGCATCGCCCATCCCCGATACAGGGACGATCTGCTGAGACAGGTGATCGACGATCCCTTCTTCACCAAGCCCTTTGACTTCAGGCTGGACCGGGCCCCCTACGGGGTAACCCGTTATGCGGGTCATGTCCCGGAGCCGGAGATCGGGAGTGAATCGCCATAACCGCAATCCGCAGATCAGACCTGCCGGCAGTTTTTTTATGCTCCGGCTTTACATCCGAGCGGTCAGCCTAGTGTTATAAAACCGGGCGCAGATAAATCCCTGATCCGGAGCTCAGACGTCAACCTTTTATCTTCTCCATAGTTCCCCGCCTGGGTCAGTTTTTTATCACCCATTCAAGAAAGGAGATTGCATCATGTTTTACGAGCCTGCAAAAGACGATCACGGGCTGGCGCACAGTCCATTCAAATCATGCGTTGTACCGAGACCCATCGGTTGGATATCCACTATCAGTCTCGCGGGCGTATGCAACCTGGCGCCCTACAGCCAGTTCCAGAACCTCACGTTCGATCCGCCGTATGTCATGTTCGCCGCCAATCAGAACACGGCCGGCCACAGGAAGGATACGGTGAACAACGCGGAGCAGACACGGGAGTTCGTCTACAACATGGCCACCTATGACCTGCGGGAGGCGGTGGACCGGTCGGCTGAGCAGGTGCCAACCGGGGTGGACGAGTTTGAACTGGCCGGGGTCGCCAAGGCCCCGTCCAGGCTGGTGAAGCCCCCGCGGGTGGCCGAATCCCCGGTCCAGTTTGAGTGCCGATACCATTTGACCGTGCGACTGCCCGGCAACGGCGTCATGGGGACGGTAGACGTTGTTATCGGCGAGGTCATCGGGGTTCATATCAAGGACGAGTTCATAAGACCCGATGGAAAGCTGGACATCTGCAAAATCCGCCCCCTGGCGCGTATGGGGTATTACGACTATACGAGTGTGGATTCGGTCTTCGAGATGCTCCCTGCATACGGAGATGAAACTTACCTGGTGGGTCTGGAGGGGAAAAAGCAGCCTTGCACCCGGGGGCTGTCTTTCCAAAGTTCTGCTTGACATAGATGCCCGGACCCTCTATTTTGGCATGACAATCCATATTGCATAACAAAGGAGATAAAAACCAATGGCTTCCAACAGCAAAAAGACCAAGGCGATTCGTGCCAACAAGGCCAAGCCCAACAAGAAGAATCTCAAGAAAGATCAGGCCCGCATGCAGCAGAATGCGGCCATCCTGAGAGAACTGGCCTCTGAATCACGATCCTGATCCCCTGCGATTCCCGTCAACCCTCCGAGTTGCCCTTTCAGCCAAGACGAATTCCCCATGCCCGCATGCGCGTCGGCCGTGCCCCATCGGTGTATTGCAGGGCAAGGGGGATCCGGTTTTAGCTTCAGATAGGCTGCAGGGGGCCCTTCCTGCCCGACATGCTGTTGTGCATGTAAAATTCCGGCCGTCCAGCCCGGCATGAGCGCTTGCCGGAAAGAAAATTTCCCGGCAAAAAGCGCTTGACACGGTTAGTTGTATACAGTACACAATCCCCCGATATCCCTGAAAGCCGCCCTTTTGTCTCCACCCTTTGATTCATGGGCATGTGCGCCCCAAGGAGGAATCCAATGGATCTCTTCAAGAATATCACCGTGCTCTCCCTGGAGCAGGCAACCGTTCTTCCTTATCTAACCTACCGACTGGCACACGACGGCATGAAGGTCATCCGACTGGAACATCCGGTCTATGGCGATCCCAACCGGATGATCGGCGAAAACGTCCTGGGCGAAGAGCGCATGAACGCCTATTTTCTCTGCATCAATGCAGGGAAAAAGGCCCTCACCCTGAACCTCGCCGATCCAGAAGGCCAAAAGATATTCCACAGACTGATTCGAGAATTAAACGTGGATATCTTCGCCACCAACCAGCTTCCCCGCAACTACGCAAAATTGGGCATCGATTACGACACACTCAAGGAATTGAAGTCGGACATCATCTGGCTGGGCGTCACCGGCTTTGGACCGGACAGCAACGAGGCGGCCTATGACCCCATTTTGCAGGCCCGGTCCGGACTCATGGAGCTGACCGGCGAGGCGGACGGCGATCCCCAGGTATTGGGCATCCCCCTCCCGGATATGGGGACCAGCGAGCATTCTTACGGCCTCCTCATGAAGGCCCTTTTCAAGCGGCAGGCCACAGGCGAGGGGTCCTGCATCCACATGTCCATGTTCGAATCCTCGGTCTCCTGGTTGACCGTGCCCATCACGCTGACCCAGCTCCTCAACAGGAAAATCACCCGCCGGGGAAACACCCACGAATTTTTCTGCCCTGTTTCGGTCTATCAGACCCGCAATGGTTATGTCTACATGGCCGTTGGAAATGACCGGCAGTGGAAGTCCATGGTCTCTCTCGATATGTTCAAGTCCCTGGACAGGCCTGAGTACGAGAAAAATGCAGGAAGGATAAGGGACGTGGACAACCTCAACAGGGCCATCAACGGGGTGACCCGTCAGCACACATCAGAGGAGCTGATCGACCTGTTCAACTCTTTGACCCTGCCCATCAGCAAGATCAAGACCATCTCCGAGGTCATAGAGGATCCTTTGGTGGCGCGACGCCTGCTTTTCTCCAGGGACGACAAGACCGGCACACAGATCACCATGCCGCCCCCGCCCAACATGACGTCCTTTCTGCAGGAGCTCGACCGCCGACTGCCCTTCCCTCCCCGTTTCGGAGAACACAACAGGGAGATATACGGGCAGCAGCTCGGATACTCGGAGGAAGAATTGCGGGCCTTGAAAGAAAAAGGCGTTATCTAAGGAGATACGGATATGACCGTTTGGATTGAAACCGACCTCTGTAACGGGTGCAAGCGCTGCATCAAGGCCTGCCCTTACGGCGCCGTCGAGCTCAAAGACGGCAAGGCCCATATTCTGGACAACTGCACCTCCTGCGGGGCCTGTATCGAGGTCTGCAAACAAAAGGCCATTCAGACCGATGCCGAGCCCCGAACCATTCCCGATTTCAGCGACTGGAAGGGCGTATGGGTCTTTGCAGAGCAGCGCGAGGGGGTCTTGAGCCGCGTGTCTCTCGAATTGCTGGGCAAGGCCCGGTCCCTTGCCGCAGACCTGGGACAGGAGGTATCGGCCGTGCTGTTGGGCCATCAGGTCTCGGGGCTGGCCAAGGCCCTGTTTGAGTACGGGGCCGAGCATGTCTATCTGGCCCAGCACAAGGCCCTCGCGGACTACCGGACCGTGGCCTACGCCAAGGTGATGGGTGAACTTATTTCCCAGCACAAGCCCAATATCCTTCTGATGGGGGCCACCCACATCGGTCGGGACCTGGCCCCCCGGATCTCGCGTCGGGTAGGCGTAGGGCTGACCGCGGACTGTACAGAATTGACCATCGATCCCGACGAAAAGATCCTGCTCCAGACGCGGCCTGCCTTTGGCGGCAATGTCATGGCCACCATTGCCAACCGTTATTCCAGGCCCCAGATGGCCACGGTCCGGCCCGGCGTGATGGAGGCGGTTCAGACTCCGGGTCATAAAGGCGACATGGTCAGGCATAAGGTCTCTCTCACCGAAAAGGAGATCGGCGCCAAGATCCTGGAGCGGTTCAGGGAAAAGAAAAAAGGGGTCAGCCTGGGCGATGCCAAGGTCATCGTGGCCGGCGGCAGAGGGGTGGGATCCGAGGCAGGCATGAAACTGCTTTTTTCGCTGGCAGACGCCATGGGCGGCGAGGTGGCCGGAACGCGCATCATTGTGGAGGCTGGCTGGCTCCCTGTGGAGAGGCAGGTGGGACAGACCGGACAGACCGTCAGACCCGAGATTTATATTGCCTGCGGCATATCCGGGGCCATCCAGCACC